>Ga0335081_10021604_pt1 | contig 10415 bp, 10 predicted proteins | sample Lox_Sample_35_FD_206713 | JGI IMG/M metagenome (GOLD analysis project Ga0335081, IMG submission 206713) | Soil microbial communities from Loxahatchee National Wildlife Refuge, Florida, United States - Lox_Sample_3.5 | ecosystem: Environmental > Terrestrial > Soil > Wetlands | place: USA...
GCCCGCTTGGCCCCTGATGCGGCTGAATCGATCCGAAACCGTATTTTCACCTCAATCAAAACCGATAGAACGCGAGTTCCATTCCACTACAGAGGCACGATCATGAAAAGACTGGCTTTATTGGCTGCGGCCCTCATTGGTGTTGCGGCGACAACGCCCGCGCGCGCGGACGTTGAAGTGGGGACTCTGAGCTGCCACAGCTCGGAATCGGCCGCTTACATCATCCTGTCCGGGCAGGACTTCCAGTGCAGCTTCATGCCCTCCAATGGCGGCCCGGTGCAGCTTTATCATGCCGTCATCCACCGCTTCGGGGCACAAATTGGCTTTAGCAATGACGTCAGTCTGGTGTGGGCCGTGTTTGCGCCGACCCCGCATGTTGGGCCTGGCAGTTTGGCCGGCGGCTACGGCGGCGTGACCGCGGGAGCCGCGGTGGGCATTGGCGCGGGTGCGAATGGCCTCTTAGGCGGCGTCAATTCGCTGACGCTCCAACCCGTCAGTCTTCAGGGAGAGCTCGGGCTCAACGCCGTTGCGACTGTGACCGGGCTCAATTTGGAGCCGATTGCGCCCGTTCGCCATCGCCATTATCGGCATCACCGTCGTCACCATTCCTAGAGTCGGCGCCAGATAAGACAGCGATCCAAGTCAAATCGCCCGGCCCCGCAAGCCGGGCGATATTATTTTCGATTGTTAGCGAGCATGCCGCCGGTGGCAAAAATTGAGGCCGCCAATTATTCCGCCAAGCCTTCGACCGCGAAAATTTGAAAGCTCGCGTATTTGTCGCCGATCGCCTTCGCTTCTTTATAGGCGGCCGAATTATACGCCGCGACCGCCTGATCGAGGCTGTCGAAGCGCCAAATGACGATGCGTCCTTTCGGCGCGCCGCCGTAGAGGGTGACGAGTTTGTCGCCGCGCACCATGGCTTTGCCGCCGTTATCGCGAAGCGCTTTCTGCGCCTTTGCGGCGAACTCTTTCAGGAAGCCGTCTTTGTTGGTGATGTCGACCATGGCGACGGCAAAGGCCGGCGGCTTGGCTTGAGCATGAAGTCCTTGAACGGCCGCAGCCCCGAGCGCGGCGCCGGCGACGAGCGCGATAGCCAATTTGTAGTTCGATTTCATGTTGGTCCCCCGCACGAATTGCTTTTCTCGCGTCGCGATGATCGCGAGCCGGCGCGAGTATACATCCAAGCATGGCCGGACGGCATTGGTCGCCCGGCGCTGACGGCCGCGTCATTGGTCGCGCCGCGGATGAAGGCGGCGGCCTTGACAAGGCCGGTTCTATGACTATAGTCCTATTCGCTCGGATGGCTTGCTGGGGCGCTGTCATGGCGCGCGCCGGCGAGTGGGACCGGGTTCCGGTGCGCCGACAATGCGCATCGCAGTCGAGCCTTGCGCGTCGCGCGCAAGCTCGACGGATGGAGCGCCGGGAGGCGCAGCACCCCGATCGCAAGGGGTGCGCGCGCCTTCGCACGGCGCGCGGGCGGCCCGATCGCAAGGGCGGCCCAAAGGAGCCTCGCAAGCTCCTGGCGCCTCCCGCCGCTCCATTCCCCCTGGGGAAAGGAAAAAGGGACGTCGGCCTCCCCGGGCCGAACAAAGAACTGGGGCGATGACGCGCGCGCGTTTGGCGTTGCCCGCGCTGCTGGACATTTACTCCAGCGACTGCGGCGGATCGAGATCGTCCGCCCAGGTCTTGCTCGGCTCCGGATATTTGCGCAACAGCCGATGCACCAGATTGACGTGCTCGGCTTCCTCTTCCATCAACTCCGAGGCGAGTTCCTTGACCTTCGGGTCCTTGGCCGTTTCCGTAATCGAGGTGAAATAGGCGAGCGCACGCTTTTCGCCGGCAAGCGACATTTGCAGCGCATGCCAAGGCGTCATCAGATAATGCGCCGAGCCGAGATCGGCTTCTTCCGGGCTTTCGCCCTTGGCGAATTGCGCCATCTCGCGCGCATGCGCGACAACGTCGAAATCGCCGGCGAGCCGCCGGATTTCCTCGCCATGAATGCCTTCGGCACGGGAGAGGTCGCGGAAGATCTTCACGAGTTCGGGATTGTTATGGATTTCCATCTGGTCGGCGAGCAGCCGGTAACGCTCGACCGCGTCGATCTCGATCTGATAGGCGACCGCCAACAGATCGTTGAGGTTCGAGACTTTCGGTGCGGCGGGCGGCTTGCTCATAGCTCGAAATCCTTCTCCAACTCCGTCAGATCGATGTCGCTTTTGCCGGCGGCGGGCTGATAGGGCGCGCGCGTGCCGCGGTAGAGAATGCCGATGTTGAAACCATCGTCGGTCATCAACCGGCGCGCCGCCTTGCCCTGATCGGAGGTTTCGGCGACCGGCGCCGGATGCACCTGTTCCTTCCAGGCTTTTTCATCGGGACGGAAGGTGACGCAGGGGCTCAAGATTTCGACGAAGGAAAATCCCGGATGCTTGATCGCCTCCACCAATACGTCGGCGGTGTGGTTGGGGTCGCCGGAAAAGCAGCGGGCGATGAAATTCGCGCCCGAGGCGAGCGCAACGACGAGCGGATGGAACGGCCGCACCTTGGTGCCGCCCGGCGATAGCGCGGTGTCGAATTCCGGCTCGGTGGTGGGCGAGGGCTGACCCTTGGTCATGCCGTAAATATGGTTGTCCATGACCACGTAGGTCATGTCGACATTGCGGCGGCAGGCGTGCAGGAAATGATTGCCGCCGATCGAGTAGCCGTCGCCGTCGCCGCTGGCGACGACAACGGTGAGATCCGGCCGCGTCACCTTCAGTCCGGCGGCGAGCGCCAGCGAACGGCCGTGCACGCCATGGAAGCCGTAGCAATTCGTGTAGGCGGGAATACGCGAAGAACAGCCGATGCCGGAGACGACGACGATGTTTTCCGGCGGCAGGCCCAATTGGGCGAAGGCGCGGGTGAACGACATCAGCACGTGATAGTCGCCGCAGCCGGGACACCAGATCGGCTTGACGTCGGATTTGTAGTCGGCCTGCTTAAAGGCGCGAGCCTCGACGTTCATGGTCATCTCCATTCCGCCATCGCACGATGGATTTCGCCGCCGGTGATCGGCAGCGGGCCCGGACGATTGAATACGCGCATCGGCGCCGGCAGGTCGTAGTGGGCGCGCAGGAATTTGCTGAACTGGGCGCCGTGCGTCTGCTCGACGACCAAAATGCGTTTGACGCCCTTCAGCGCCGCGGCAAGCCGCTCCGGCTGTGCCGGCGCCAGCAGCCGCGGCGCAACCATGCGCGCCTTGATGCCGCCTCCGCCGGCGAGCGCGACGGCTTCGCGCGCGGCGCCGGTGAGCGAGCCCCAGGTGACGACCGCGATGTCGCCGTCGCCTTCCACGCTCGCCCAGTGGTCGCCGAAGTTGAACTTGTCGAGCTTGTCGCGGCGCTTGTCGAGTTGGGCGAGATGGTCGGCGGCGCCGCTCGTCGGCGTACCGCGCTCGTTATGGGTGAGCCCGTCGGCGGTGTATTGGCCGCCGCGCGTGCCCGGAATCGCCATCGGCGACACGCCGTTCGCCGCCATCGCATGCCGCTTGTAAGTCCCGGTGATTTCGCGGGCGACGTTGCGGGCGCCGATAAAGGCGACGTCCGCCGGCCGCTCGATGGCAGCGCGCGATTGCCCCATGAATTGGTCGGAGAGAACGATCGTCGGCACCTGCAACGCTTCGGCAAGATAGGTCGCCCACTGCGTCGTGAACACGCAGTCGCCGATCGATTGTGGCGCCAGCACGAGGTGTGGGGCGTCGCCATGCATGCCGTAGATCGCGATATTGAGGTCGCCTTGTTCGGATTTGGTCGGAATCCCGGTCGACGGTCCGCCGCGCATCACGTCGATGACGACGACGGGAATTTCTGCCGCGGTGGCAAGCCCGAGCGCCTCGATCATCAGCGACAGGCCGGGGCCGGCGGTTGCGGTCAGCGCCGGCGTGCCGCCATAGGAGGCGCCGATAATCATGTTGACGGCGGCGAGCTCGTCCTCGGCCTGCAGCAGCGTGCCGCCGACCTTGGTTAGATTGGGCGCCAGCCATTCGAGGATTTCGGTCGCCGGCGTGATCGGATAAGCAGCGGCGAAGCGCACGCCGCCGCGGATGGCGCCGAGCCCAGTTGCCTCGTTGCCGGACAGCAGCCAGCGCCGCGCGTCGCCGGCTTTCGGCGTCGTCAACTGCATGCCGAGATCGATGCTGGCGGCGGCGCCAAAGCCGACTTTGATGCCGGCGAGGCTCGCTTCGAGCGCGGCCGGGCCTTTATCGGCCAGACGCTTTTCGATCGGCGCAAAGGTCTCTTCGACGGAAAAACCCAACAATCGGCCGGCGATGCCGAGCGCGATCATATTGGGGCGCCCGTCGGGTATCGCCTTGGCCATTTCCTTCAGCGGCATCTCTACGACGCGGACGCTGGCCTCCGTCATCATCGTCGGCAGGTCGCCGCCGCGCGGGTCGCTGATCACCAGCGTCCGCGGTCCGGCCTTGATCTCGGAGCCGAAGCGGTGCGCGTTGAGCCAGTCGATGCCGATGATCAGGTCGTAGCGATCGGGCAGCGACTCCACCGGATGCGCGGCGAGGCGGATGAGGGCGGCGGCCTCGCCGCCGCGGATTTGCGGTCCCAAGGTGCGCGTCGACAGACCGTGCCAACCGGCCGCGCAGGCGGTTTCCAACAGGCTGTCGCCGGTGGTCAGCGCGCCGGCGCCGCCGCTGCCGATGATCGCGATCGAAATACTGGGCGAGGCTGCCATGGCCGGATTTCCCTTTGACCGCGCGCGGTTTTGCGCGCCCGGGCTGCCAATATGTATTTAAGTACTAGAATGCGTTTTTTTGCCTTTCCTTGACCTTGATCAAGGCATCTCGCGCCGCCGCTAACGAAGAATGAAATATAAAGCCGCGTGCCGACCGGGCCGACGACGGCGATCCTTTGGGAGGCTGGACCCATGAACGGCAAACCAATTCGCTGGATGATGACGGGCGCCGGCAAGCCGTTCGTGCCGATGCAATTCGAAATCGGTTCGCTCGCTCCCGACGAGGTTCTGATCGAAATCGCCGGCTGCGGCGTCTGCCATACCGATCTCGGCTATTACTACGACGGCGTGCGCACCAACCATGAGCTGCCGCTCGCGCTCGGTCACGAAATCAGCGGCCACGTGATCGATTGCGGCAGCGACGCGTTGTGGTTCACCGATCGCGCCGTGATCGTTCCCGCGGTCATCCCTTGCGGACAGTGCGACGCCTGCAAGCGCGGCAAGGCGACGATCTGTCCAAACCAGAAAATGCCCGGCAACGACATCCAGGGCGGCTTCGCCACGCATATCGTCGTGCCCTCGCGCGGCCTCTGCGTGGTCGACGAACGCCGGCTGGCGACGGTCGGCATCGATCTTGCCGACATGTCGGTGATCGCCGACGCGGTGACGACCCCCTATCAAGCCGTGGTGCAGGCCGGTGTCGGCCAGGGCGATTTGGTTATCGTCAATGGTGTCGGCGGCGTCGGCGGCTATGCCGCGCAGATCGCGGCGGCCATGGGCGGCGTCGTGGTTGCCGTCGATGTCAACGACGACAAGCTCGCCGTCATTCGCGGGCAGGGCGCTTCGCTGACGCTGAACGCCAAAGCGATGTCGCCGCGCGACCTTAAGGCCGCAATCCAGAAATTTGCCAAGGAACACGGTCTGCGCCAGACCGAATGGATCATCTTCGAATGCTCCGGCACCAAGGCTGGACAGGAGAGCGCATTCGGTCTGCTCAATCGCGGCGGAACGCTCGCCGTGGTCGGCTTCACCATGGACAAGGTCGAGGTGCGGCTGTCGAACCTCATGGCGTTTCACGCCCGCGCGCTCGGCAATTGGGGATGCCCGCCCGAGCTTTATCCCGCCGCGCTCGAATTGGTGATGAACGGCCGCGTCAAGGTAGCGCCCTTCGTCGAGAAGCATCCGCTCGCCGAGATCAACCAAATCTTTGAAGCCGTCCATTCCGGTGCGCTCAAGCGGCGCGCCGTCCTCGTTCCCGCGCCGTCAGGAGCATCGCAATGAGCGCCCAAGCCGCCCGCGTCGCCGCGCAAGATATCGAGCCCAAGGATCACAATCTGGTCGGCGACGACGCGCGCGAGGCGGTTTCCAAGAACGTGCACTATGAAAAGCGTCCGGTGAAGGGAACCGACGGCAAGCCGGTGGCGGGCCTCTTCAATGCCTGGATCACGCTCGATAACCCAAATCAGTTCAATTCCTACACGACCGACATGGTGAAAGCCGTGATCCTCGCCTTCCGCGCGGCGAGCGCGGCGCGCGACGTGGTTGCGGTGGTGTTCACCGGCGCCGGCGACAAGGCTTTCTGTACCGGCGGCAATACCAAAGAATACGCCGAATACTACGCCGGCAATCCGCAGGAATATCGCGGCTATATGCGGCTGTTCAACGACATGGTCTCGGCCATTCTCGGCTGCGACAAGCCGGTGATCTGCCGCGTCAACGGCATGCGCATCGGCGGCGGCCAGGAAATCGGCATGGCCTGCGACTTCTCCATAGCGCAGGACCTCGCCCGCTTCGGCCAGGCCGGCCCCAAGCACGGCTCGGCGCCGATCGGCGGCGCAACCGACTTTCTCCCGTACATGATCGGCTGCGAGCAGGCGATGGTGTCCGGTCTGTTGTGCGAACCGTTCTCGGCGCACAAGGCCTATCGGCTCGGCATCGTAAGCGAGGTCCTGCCGGCGCTGAAGATCGACGGCAAGTTCGTCGCCAATCCGACGGTGGTCACCGACCGCTTTCTCGACGAGTACGGGCGCATCGTGCACGGCGAGTTCAAGACCGGAACGGCGGCTGCCGATGCCCAGGCGCTGCTCAAGCGCGGCACCGTCGATTTGAGCCTGCTCGACGAGCGCGTCGAGGCGCTGTGCACCAAGCTGCTTTACACGTTCCCCGAATGTACGACCAAGACGGTCGAGGAACTGCGCAAGCCGAAGCTGCAGGCGTGGAATGCCAACAAGGAGAATTCGCGCGATTGGCTGGCGCTCAACATGATGACGGAGGCGCGTGCCGGTTTCCGCGCCTTCAACGAGGGCACGCGCGAGACGGGGCGCGAGGTTGATTTTGTGACGCTGCGCCGTGCGCTCGCGGCGAATACGCCGTGGAGCGACGAGCTCACCGACAGCATTCAGCCGAAGGCGCGTTGAACATGACGTCGCCGCTCAAAGTCTGGCTTGAAGCGGAAGGGCGGCTGCTGCGCCTGCGCTTGAGCCGGCCAAAGGCGAACATTGTCGACGCCGCCATGATCGCGGCACTGCGCGGCGCGCTTGACGCGCATCTCGGCAATGCCGGGCTTGGCGCCGTGCTGCTCGATGCCGAGGGTCCGCATTTTTCCTTCGGCGCCAGTGTCGAGGAGCATGCGCCGGACAAATGCGCCGACATGCTGCGCGACATCCACGCCCTCGTGCTGCGCTTCGTCGAATCGCCGGTGCCGGTGCTGGTCGCGGTTCGCGGGCAATGCCTCGGTGGCGGGCTGGAAGTCGCCGCTGCCAGCCACATGATGTTCGTCGCGCCCGATGCCGCGCTCGGCCAGCCGGAGATGAAGCTCGGCGTGTTCGCGCCGGCCGCCTCCTGCCTGCTGCCGGAACTGATCGGTCCGCAGCGCGCGCTCGATCTTTTGTTGTCCGGCCGCAGCATCAGCGGCACGGAAGCCGCAACCATCGGCCTTGCGGCGGCGGCCGCCGCCGATCCGGAAGCCGCAGCGCTTGCCTATTTCAACGAGCACCTGAAGCCGAAAAGCGCGAGCTCGCTGCGCTACGCCGTCAAGGCCGCGCGCAGCGATTTCGCCGCGCGGGTGAAGGCCAAGATCGCCGCCGTCGAGGCGCTCTATCTCGACGGCCTGATGAAGACGCATGACGCGGTGGAAGGGCTTGACGCCTTTCTCAAGAAACGCGCAGCGAACTGGGAGCATCGATGATGCAGACCTCTGCCGAAATCATTGCCCGCGCGACGCAGCTGTTCGAAGATTTGAACTTCTCCAGCGCGCGCGAATGGAAGGCCGCCAAGCCCGGCCGCAAGGTCGTCGGCTATATGCCGATCTACGTGCCGCGCGAAATCATGCACGCGGCTGACATGCTGCCGCTCGGCATCGTCGGCGGCGGCGACCAGCTTGAGGTCATCCACGGCGACGCTTACTACCAGAGCTACATCTGCCGCATCCCGCGTTCGACGGTCGAGCTCGGCGTTTCCGGCCGCCTCGATTTCGTCGACGGCATGCTGTTCCCGTCGATTTGCGACGTCATCCGCAATCTCTCCGGCATGTGGAAGATGATGTTCCCGCACGTCTATTCGCGTTACTTCGACGTGCCGCAAAATTACCGTGACGAAATTGGCGGCAATTATTACATCAACGAGCTCGCCGAACTGCGCGAGGATCTTGGCAAGCTGCGCGGCAAGCCGATCACCGACGCCGAGCTCGCCAATTCGATCGGCGTCTATAACGAGAATCGCCGGCTGGTGCGGGAATTGTACGGCTTCCGCGCCGAAAGGCCGTGGCAGGTGCCGGCGGCCGAAGTCTATCTGCTGATGCGCGCCGGTCTGGTGCTGCCGGTCGAGCAGCATTCCGACATGTTGCGCGATTATCTCGCTGCCGCGCGCAGCGAGCAGCGGCCGAAACGCGACAATTGCCGCATCGTGCTCACCGGCGTGTTCTGCGAGCAGCCGCCGCTCAACCTGATCAAGTCGCTGGAGCTCGCCGGCTGTTACGTGGTCGACGACGATCTCCTGTTGGTCACCCGCTGGCTCACCGCCGACGTGCAGACCGCGGGCGATCCGATGAAGAACCTGGCGCTCGCGTTCCTGCATCATTCGGAATCGACAGCTGCGAAATACGAGCCGAACCAGAAGGAGAAAGGCCAGCATCTGGTGCGCGCGGTCAAGCGCACCGGCGCGGAAGGCGTCATCTTCGCGTGCCCGAGCTTCTGCGATCCGGCGCTGCTCGACCGGCCGATCCTGCAGCATGTCCTGAAGGACGCCGGCATTCCTTACATCGCCTTCAAATACGCGGAGAATTCCGGGCAGATGCAGCCGATCCGCGAACAGGCCGGCACCTTCGCCGATTCGATCAAACTCTGGAGTGGAAAATGAGCGCCAGCACCAAGGTCGTCACGCCTAAGCCTGCGCCCGCCAAGGAGGTCGAGAAAGATGCCTCCATGCAGAAGCAGAAGGACATGATGGCGGCGCATTACGACCGCTTGACCAGCGTGCGTGAGACCGGCGCCAAGGTGTGCAACACTTTCGTGCCCGGCAATCTCAACGAGCTGATCATGTGCTTCGATCTGCTCAACAACTTGCCGGAAATCAACGCCATCCAGAGCGGCTTGCGCCGCCAGTCGGGCGGTTATGTGCTCGAGGCCGAGAAGATCGGCCACTCCGAGGACGTTTGCACTTACGTGAAATCGGACATCGGCATGATGGCCAAGGGCAATATCGGGCCCAACGGCAAGAAAATGCCGGATCCGAACGTGTTGCTGCTCTCCTATACCGGCTGCTTCACCTTCATGAAGTGGTTCGAGCTCCTGCGCGAGCAGTACAAGTGCGAAACGATCATGTTGCACACGCCCTACATGGGCGACGGCAAGATCACCAAGAACATGGTCGAATACATGGTGAAACAGCTGAAGGACGAAGTCATCCCGAAGCTCGAACGCGTCTCCGGCGTCAAATTCGATATCGACCGCCTGCGCGAGCACCTGAAGAAATCGACCAAGGCCGAGGACAATCTGGTCCACGTGCTGCAGCAGGCGAAGAAGAAGCCGTCGCCGATCGACGCCTATTTCGGCGGCATCTATTACATCGGCCCGATCTTCGGCGCCTTCCGCGGCACGCAGGACGCGATCGATTACTACGACTTCCTGCGCGACGAGATCGATGAGCGTGTGGCGCAGGGCAAGGGTCCGGTGACGCCCGATGGCGACATGGGCAAGGAACGTTATCGTCTGGTCACCGAAGGGCCGCCGAACTACACGAATTTCCGCCAGTTCTGGAAGATGTTCTACGATGAAGGCGCGGTGGTTGTCGCCTCGAGCTACACCAAAGTCGGCGGCGTCTACGATTTCGGCTTCCGCCACGATCCGGACAAGCCGCTGGAGACGCTCGCCGAGTACTGCCTCGGCGTCTACACCAATCGCAGCCTGCCGATGCGCATCGACATGCTGGTCAATTACATCAACGAGTACGACGCCGACGGCCTGCTCATCAACTCGATCAAGAGCTGCAACAGTTTCTCCGCCGGTCAGCTACTGATGATGCGTGAAGTCGAAAAACGCACCGGCAAGCCGGCGGCGTTCGTCGAATCTGACCTGGTCGACCCGCGCTATTTCTCGGCAGCCAACATCAAGAATCGGCTGGAGAGCTATTTCCAAATGGTCGAGCAGAAGCGCGCCGGCGCGCGCGCCGCATAACGGGGTCCATCCATGAAAACT
>Ga0335081_10021605_pt1 | contig 10415 bp, 10 predicted proteins | sample Lox_Sample_35_FD_206713 | JGI IMG/M metagenome (GOLD analysis project Ga0335081, IMG submission 206713) | Soil microbial communities from Loxahatchee National Wildlife Refuge, Florida, United States - Lox_Sample_3.5 | ecosystem: Environmental > Terrestrial > Soil > Wetlands | place: USA...
ATCAAATCAAATATTTGCTTCCATGAAATTCCAAATTTCACGGTGTTTATGCTGCAAGTTTTCCTTTTGCCCTCGACTCCTCAGCCCACATCTCAAACCGCACGGGACCCACATCAATACCCCGAATCGGCACTGAATTCGACCCCAAAGAGGATATCGTTTCGGCAGGCCCAGGCTGCTTCTCGGCCGGAATCCAAGGCGACGTAGACACCTACTCCATCAACCTCAACCAAAACAGATGTCAAAGCATGCCAACGAAGGGAATGGCGGGGGAGTACAATTCCTCCGGGACGGTCCGTGTCCTCTCTCAGCTCAATGGTAAGAGTAAACGTAGACCCATCGGGCAAAGGCGACAGTTTTGCATCCGCATATGCCGTTCTAATTATCGCGGCTCGTAACGAATCTTCCAACGCCTGTCTCTCGATCCCCGCATTTTCAATTCTCACTATTAACACTAGTTCCTTTGGGTCGAAGGCTGGGGGGTTTACGGCGTATCAATGTCAGCCGCGGGGATTCTAGGAAGACCGCTTACGTCCCATACAAATTTCTCAAGGGGGATGTCGAGGGGACTTAGAATTACAAAACTAATTTTCTCCACGACGTTCTGCCAATATCGCATTAGTCCACCCCGCGGGGGGCCGGGGGGGTTGGAAGAGAGGGAAGGAGACAAGAGGGGGTGAGGGGGTTTTACTTTGCGGAGTTCGTTGCCGATACCTTGGATTGCGTCATTGACCCAGGTGCATACGTCGGGGTGACGACATTGATAGACCGGGGAGTTGTACTTTCTTGCCCGTTTAAATAGTTCTTGGGGGTAGATTTTGCGAATATACAGGATCGTGTGAATGGACACCGTTACTTCCGGTTAGTCTGTAAGCCCGTGGGTTTTGGGCGTACGGTATTCTAGAAATGTGTCGAGGATTACTGTATTGCGGGTTAGTTCATGTTCTGGAGACAATAAGGGGTAATACATTGGTAAGTCCACTGTCTTGACATCCTTGCTTGTCTGGTCTTCGTGAGCGGTGCGTGATTCTTCGAAGGAGGGCACTGATTGGTGGCATTATGTAAGGCTTCCCTTCCGAAAGTCCCGGTCCCTTCTCAGCCAAGTCTTGATTCCCACGCCGAGTGACCAAAACCCCCATCATCCCCCCCCCCCGAATGCCCGACCAAGCAGACCAAGACGAGCAGTCATACATCTACACAGGAGAAGTAAATGGTGCCAATCCTCTGCGAACTCCGGTTGCTGACCAAAGAACACCTGATCTGCCCGATATGTCGCCAGCCCTTCATCGACCCCATCCAGACGCCGTGCGGGTCCCCACCCCAAATCACTCCCCGCCGCTGACCGTCACAGACACATCTTCTGCTCGGGCTGTATCAATCAAGCCGTCCTGTCCTCCCCTCTCTGCCCCATCGATCGATCCCCCCTCTCAGCACAGGACCTCAAACCTGCGCCTAAAATCGTTTCGTCCCTCGTCGATGAATTGCCCGTTCGATGCCCCCGGAACTGCGGGGTCGATGTCGAGCGCGGGTGCTTACCTGGACATCTCAAGGGAGGATGTGAGCTAGAAGAAATCACATGTAATTGTGGTGCGCAAATGACGAGACGGGAGAGGAAGAATGTGATGGAGGGTGAGGGAATTGAAGATGGCGGAGCGGACGATGCTGTTGTGCCTTGCGCTCACGAATGGCTGGCCTGTCCTGAGTGTCCTGCACGATTTGAACGGCGTCATCGCAGGGTCCTCCTCCCCTACCCACATACCCCTCTATCATAAATACCTTTTGTTTATGTTTGTGGTTTGTATTGACGGCTTTGCAGGAGCACGTGGAAAGCTGTCCAAATCAACAATCTCCCTGTCCCCATTGTCACACTCTCCTCCCGAACTCCCTCCGCCCGTCCCACACCCAAACATGTCCCTCGTACCCCATCCCCTGCCCCCACACGACCCTCGGCTGCCCCCAACACTCCCTGCCCCGCTCCCTGCACCCTCAGCACATGCAATCCTGCCCTTTCACCCCCCTCTCCCCACTTCTGAACACCATCCTATCCCGTCTTGCAAACCTCGAACACCAAGCCCCTTCCCCACCGGACCCGGAAATCGATCGGCTGAGAGCGGATTTGAATTCCCTTAACGCCGCCCTGGGGGAATTGGAAATTCGATTTTCAAATGCGGTCGTGGCGGAACGGATTCGGATGGGGGAAGAGGTTGAGAGGTTACGAAGTCAAGTTGGCGTGTTGAGGAGGGACGTGTGGTTTAGTAGACGGAGTAGGGAGTGGGGTGCTGGGGCGTTGGAGGGACTTACGGCGGCGACGGGGGGGACGGCGGGTGGTTCTTCATTGGGAGCGGTGACGGAGTTGGTTAGTGCGAGGAGATTGAGCGGTTTGGTCCCGTTCTTGGAGTGAGACTGATTTAGATTCTACTACGAAGCAGAATGTAAAATTGTGAATAAACATATGGGGATTACAGGGTTGCGTGAGATGACGCAGGAGAATCGAATGGGCATGTATTGAAACTATCCGCTTACATGGCATGGGTTTGGCATACGACGTAGACATAGATAGCAATTCATTCGGAGGGGTTAGGTTCATAAAAGCCCGCAAAGAGCCCAATGGAGATGAATCGTGGCCTCGGGTTGACTCGGGGCTACGCAGAACCGCGAACTCTCCTGCCTAACGGGATTCCTGAAGCCCGAGTGTCGATCGGGCATAGATGGAAAGAAAAGACGCCCTGTCATCGAATATCAATTGAGTAATAACACCCACCTGTCTTTATTTTTAGCGAGAAGCGGTTCGCGATTCCAAATTAAATCTCCGTAACCGCTATATGCAGACAACATTTCTCTCCAGCTAAAAATTCCCTTACGAACTCTTCGCAATAGCCTTCTTAATCTCAAAGGTTCTCTACTCAAGTCAGCCACAACCCCTCACAAACGGATCGCCCAAAAAGAACTATGGCGTATTCTTTTTTCGGGAGGGTACTGACCTGCTTCTTCAATCTAGCCACGACAAACCGCTCAAAATCCGAGAGATTACTCCTCTTCTCCCTCACAGCAATCTTCTTGGCATGCCGTGTCTCGGCAAATTTCTTCTCGACATCTGCCCCGGCCCATTTCTTGGCGACGGTGCCCGTTCGTGCGCCGCGGGGGAATTTAGGGAGGACGACGGGAAGGAGGTTGAGGTGGGAGAATTGGATGACTTGGCGGGACGCTCCGTCTTTCGGGCCGTCGATTAGTGCCTACCAGCAGTTAGTTCGGGGTGTTCAAATCGCTTCGGGAGTGTGTTGTTGTGTACAGATTTTTCACTGATGATTTCGACTAGAGGCGAAATTAGCGGAGGGTTTGGGGGAATGGTGGATACCGATGACGCCAAGTTTTCCAGTTTCTGGTCCTTTTGTGATAAGGACGGCTCGGCCAACTTCGACAAAGTGTTTAAAGGACATCGCTCTGGAGAACGGAAAGGCAGGGAAGGTGGAGGTGGTGAGGCAACCGAACGTGGAGATGTTGTCGGTTGCAATTCAAACAGGAACGGTCCTGCACAGTCACAGATATGCCCTAGACCTAGAAAACCCCATGTTTTGATCCCGGCTGAATACCGGGCTCTTACAAGGGAATTACCGCCCAAAGGTCTTGAGCAGAGGCTGTCGTCCCGTTGCTCTTCTTCACACGCTCCACCGCTTCCCATCGCTCTTATTGCTTCCCAGGGATCTAGAAATCCCCTGTTATATGCACACAGACTACAACAAAGCCCGCAAACAAAAAGTCTTGTCTGCCCTCGATTCGCTTGACTCTGACCTTGCCGACCCAAGAGACCAATATGGCCTCACAACCACCCGCAACCCCAGCCGCCGCGTCTCGCCTCCATGGGCCGGCGACAGTAGCGCCAATGGCCCACCATCACTCATGAACACGCCTCCCGAGGTCCTTGTACACATCTTTTCCTTCCTTGATCCTCAGGGGTTCGCAGCTGCCAACTTGGTCTGTCGAGAATGGCATTCTGTTACAAACGATGACTATGCTTGGAAGGCTGCGTTCGATCGCTTTTTCGGGAGTCATGCAGTTATCCCACGGCTAAGCTCGACTTGGCGGGGTGAATATATCCACAGAAGTCATTTGCTCAGGTCTGCACAATCTAGCCGCTTAATGTCTGTGGACTAACCTGGGTTGAAGGAAATGGACTTTGGGACAGGGACCCATGTCATTCTACGACTGTGGTCTTGGAAGCGATAGGTTAACTCACCTCTCCTCCCTCCCTCCCCTCCAAAAACATCGACAATCCGTGGCACGAGCAACTTCTCAAATCTTCCTGTTACACGCGAGCGCCTCCGCTCGCATCGTGACTGCCTCTGATCCGACGACGGGGCAAGTCCCTCGCGACTCACTTTCCTACCTCGGTCGCTGGCTCGGCTCGAGTCAATGTATCGCTCTCCACGAAAACATCATCGCGTTTGGAACGGGGTTGGGCGTGGTTTCCATTATCGACGTTAAGAATCGACGCAAGCTGGACAATCGATGGAAGACGATGGATACACGGCACGAGTTTGCTGTTACCGCCCTTTTCATCCCTCCTGTGGCCATCGATGTGCCGAAGGAGGATACTGTAGTGGGTGGGGGGACCCCTAGTTTGATAAGTGGGTCTAGTGCGGGGGAGATCATCCTTCATGATATGAAGACTGGAGAGACTCTTACGACGTACAAGCTACCTGGATCACCGACATTACCGACCTACATGATTCATTATATCGATTATGATCCTGCTTCAAAGATGATCATCGTTGGATCCTGCGCTGGAGAAATTTGGACCGTGAAAGTGAACGAACAGAATGACCAGTTGCAGAAGTTGGCTGGCACGGAGTACGTTGACGTCGTCTCCTGGGAAACACAACAGGATATCATCATTGATCCGGAGACAAGTCTCATGTCTTTGGCCGTCAACATCTTCTTTCTCACCGACTTTGCAAATCATTCAATCCTCATCATCCGAGATACCACAATCCACCGCCATTCCTTGAAGTCCCCAAACGTCATGGCCTCATTCGGCTCCGATGAAACTCAGGTCGGAAAGTACACCTGCGCCGCGATTGATCCCGAAAACCAACCCCCGGATCGTTCCCGATTCTTCGCCGTCGGCAACACGGAGGGTATAGTCTCAATCTACGACGCTAGAAACGTCTCCGAGGACCATCCCATCCTCGCACTGTACTTCGTCATCCCCGTTGGCCCCGGCAACACCCCTGTCACCGCGTTGGCAATAAACCCCCTAGTCCTAGTAACAGGGTCCCAAGACGGCACCGCAAAAGTCTACTCCACCCTTGACGGCAACCCCCTCCGCACCCTATGCGCCCCAACCGCTCGACGCCGGCGTCTCCGCCCACCTACCCCTACTGCCCCCGAGCTTTCAAACTCCATTGTCGCAATTTCTCTTACCACGTCACCGAAAGTTGAAGTTCGAGGCGCGCTAGGGTTTGAATCCGGGTATATTCGCTACTGGAATTTCGCACCGGAAGGAGTCGGCATTTTGTTACGATCCAAGAAGAGGAGGCGGATTAGGGATTTGACGGCGAGGGATGTGAGAGATTTTGTTGAGAGCGAGTTGGAGCGGGATGACGAAGAGAGGAGGATGAATGTTGCCCGACAAAGACGGTGGGAACGGATGAACGGGGGGATTGAGGAGGAGGATGTGGCTCTTCAAGTTGCAATGATGATGTCCCGTGAGCACGAAGAAGAGCGTCAGCGCCGTCTTGGCGCTGCAGGTGATTGGCACGAGGTCCCCCCGGAATCTGGCGCCGATGATGTGGATTCATCAGGGGATGAGGATATTTCGGAGTGGAGACTGGGGAGGAAGATTTCGTTTGGGAGTACGTCCGGGAGTGCATCACCTGCCACTCGTGTTGTTGCAGGAGGAATGTTGGAGAACGCTGCTGCTTTTAGAAGAGGGAGGTTTCCCGGATTACCACAGCACGGCAGGCCGAGGTCATTTGAGGAGGATTTGGAGTTTGCTATTCGATTAAGTTTGGCGGAGCAGGAGGGTCCGCAGGAGAATAATTCGCATGAATAATGGGCTTGCATTGGGTTTTTCGGTTGTTGCATATATTCCTTTTCGAATGCTTTAAATTTATTATGAATGTTGAAGGTGTCACATTGAAGCGTATACGCCGCGGTTGTGTCGTGGAGCAAACGTGATACTAATTGGACAGCTCCCACCGAAGCCGAAAAAATCTTCGAGGCAAAGAGCATTACAACATAGCCATAGCACATATTTCATCAAGAAAATGGTATGACGAATAGTGCACACCAAGCTCTACGCAATACCTCATTCTGAAACTTTTCCCTTTCACTGACTGGTTCATAATGGCTACATATTTGCACAAAAAAAGGGAGGGGGCGCTTTTTAGTTTTAACAACTGTCCCATTTTGCATGCACGTGGTGGCGATTTGACATTTTGCCCCCTGTACCCTTGTCGAGAATGCTGAATCCATTTGCATGACTGATGCATAAAGATGGGGGGTTTCGTGCGGCAGAATGAGTAAGGCCGAGGCTGAAGCGCTGACCGTCTTGTAGCATATATGCTTTGTTCAGCCCCTGACAATTTCAATCCGGAACCTGATCCAATCGGGCCCCGAATGAATGTCAGCGGCTGATGTAGCTATCGATCTCCCGATCGAGTGCTAATAACCATCCCATTCAAACCCTCTGGTAACATCGTTTCGGCGTCCCCCTACGATCATCACGGGTCGGAGCGTCAGGGCCAAGCGGCGCGATCAAATTGCGAAACGCTCAGTGTTAGACTAAACCCCTGCGTCCGCGACTAACCAACCTGCCCCTGATACCCCTTGCCCCTTTCACAGCAAAAGGCAAGATAGGGCAGCGAAAGGCTAGCACGAGCTCGGCGCCTCTGCGTTTTATATCCTCAACATCACGTCGGTCTTACACTCTGGACAAAACGATGCTTTTCCAAAAGAAAAAAAAAAACAAAAACACTGCAAGCATACACCCCTGTTTCATAATAGCTTCGCCTTGAGGTATACCCCCTTCCCCCCCAGTCTTGAGGCGTGCTGCTTTGCGAAAATGTATATATAGCGTCACCTAGGCCTCGTTTACAAGACAAGCCTGGTGCTCCCAAAAGTTTTCCTCGTCGCTTAATCGTCACTTCACTGCATTCGTCCCGCAAACCGGCTGTGCCATTATCCTTGCATCTCATTACATATCATTTCGAGAAAATGCGTTCCGTCTTGATCGTCCTCTCTCTCGTCGCCGCCGTCATGGCTATCCCCGCCGCCCCGCAAAACGGCCAAGTCCTCAGTAAATGCGACGACGTTAACAACCTCGGGGATAAGTCATGTGTGGGTACTGGGTTTATCACCTGCACTCATCGCGGAAATATTTTCCGGCCTTGCGGTGCCGGGACGGCGTGTCAAGTGGATCCCGGCGACGCCCAATCGATTCTTTGCATTTAAATAGATTGGGACTTCGGGTCTTTTGTTTTTCTTTTGTGCACAGGACACTGGTGGTCCGAGGGCTTGTCGGGATAGAGCATCACAAGCAGAGGCAATTCATGATGTGACCATTCAGCGCAACATTATGTCTGAACTTTGAATTCGAAAATGAGACCACAAATCCGTCTCTGCCGAATTAGGAGCCCGAATTTTGCAGAAAGCTCCCTTTTGAAGGCCTAGAATTTGAACGGACCTCCTTTGCCAGGGGCTTGCCCGAATGATCTTCATCAACCTTGACCTTGTCGTCTCCTCTCCGGCGCTTACTTGTTCTCCAATTACCGTTCTTGTGGACAAGAATAGCCCCCCGAATCCCGCCAAATTTCCATGTACGCAGTCGAACGACCTAAATCGGACATAACGGTCGGGGTCATCTGGAAATAAGATTAGAAACAGAACGCCCACGTCTCCGAATTCCCAAACTGGGATCCGACAAATTAGCGGGTTGCTGAAAGTTGGAGCCGGCGGTGCGGCTCAACAACCCAACGGACCGTGTATTCCATAATTGGTTGGACTTCTAAAAAGCGTTAGATGGCGAATCGGACATTGTTGAACGAAGTCCGGGCGTCATCGGAATCCTACGCTGTTTTCAGCTCGCCGAGTCACATGCTTTGAACCAACGAATCTGAAGATGTTGCGTTTGATATCCCATTTGGGAAGGAAAACGTCCGGTCCATATTCGTGTGGGATATTAATATCTGACTGGACTCCCGGTTTCGGGAAAGTCGTTAAGGCTGTTTCAAGCGAGGACGGGGGCTTGGCTCATGAATTCGGAGAAACCGGTTGAGGCGAGGGGCTTCTTCAGTCGCGATGCAGTTCTCATAGAACGTTAACCATCATCGAAATTGCAAGTGACTTTCAAAAATTCTTCTTTGGAATAACATGTTTCGGGGAGTATTATTTCCCGTTCCCTTATCCTTTCTCTTAGAAACGATCGGTAGGAACCCCTCATCACGTTGCATTTGAGGGTTGCTTTCATTGGTGATCTCACCGGAACTATAGCGTTTATATCTTTCAAAATCCCGCTCTGGAATTTAAAGTTCGTTGCGTCCTCTATCTTGGACGTCAGTTCCTTTGGCTGGTCCAAATTTAGGATCATCCATTTCGGTGATATTGTTAAAGAATGTTGTGAGCGAGGCATATTCACAAAATAATGCACCATGAATGAAATAATCGTTGTCCTAGAAATCGGTTATAGAACCAATTTACCATCCATCCTTTTTCCCTCGGAGAATTGTTGTTCTGATCTTGCCCATGATTGGACGTCCATCCTCATTTAGGAATTAAAGTTTCTGTTTTGCCATGGCGATCCCTTGCCTTTAAGCCGAGAGTCCAGCAATTAAAGTTTTCTCCCTTTGTTCACTCCTTTGAGCCAAAACGTGGGCCATCAAAAGCAATGACCCCTCCTTTTCCCACCCGCCCGCGGCCTTGCGTCGACTCTGAAACACGATTCCCAACCGCCACCCCCTGAAATTCGATGGAAATAGCAAAGTATGGTAATAGAGTTGGCCACCTGCTGTCAGAACGCATCCACCTTCCACGATGGAAGTTCAACGGCCATTGGCTCTCGGCGGTCGCCTCCTGCCACCGGGCACTTCGGAGACATATATCCCTTCGCCAACCTGTTATATTAACGATAATTTCACCGCAGTTAACGACGGTCACCACATGCAGCCGGAATTAACAGGGAAGGGGCCCTAATCATCTTGCATCATGCAACAGAATACAGGGGTGCGCCCCAAAGCGGGCTGAGGGACTGATACGAACCGCGGATTGCCTATAAAGTATTCTCACCACACCACTCCTAACCCCCCCGATACTTCTTTTACTCCTCTGTGTGTTTTGCCCTGTCATCCTTCGAATGTTTCCTCGTTCATTATACTTCTAAAATCGTCGCCTCCTTTCCATGTCCGACTCGGAATCGATTTATCATTGGCCATGGGAGAAGACTGACGAAGAGGGGCCGACGATCCAGGAGTTTAGGTTCAGTGTGCGATCGGTACTAAACGAGCGCGATCGAGAAATGTTGGAGATTGCTAGCGAAGTTCTTACAGGAACGGAGAACAGAATGTCAAAAGCATGGGCGGTTGAGGTCATGAAGGATATATTCAGTAGGTTTGGGCTTGAATTTAGACACAGCATGTGTGAAGGTTCTGTCGGAAAGAGTGTCACCGAAAATTCGGGCGGGAGGAGTTCCGAAGACCGACGCTCAAACGATGATGAGTTCGGCGAAGAAAATGAAGCCGGAAACGATGAATTACCAACAATAGACGTATCTCCCTTCGTCTTTCCACCAAGGTTGGATGTCCTCATGGAGACCGATGAAAAGGACGATGATGAGGACGATTCCAACCCAGAAGACGAAGACCACGAGGATGACGACTCTAACGGAGACTATCCAGACTGGCGTACCCCACCCCTCACTCCTGCGGAAAGCATCGAGGACAGACATTGCATCCCTTGCAACCTCAAACGCTTCTCCTCCAGCAGTCAAAAGCGCCCAGCCTCTCGATCTATGCCTACGCCGCCAGTCTCGCCTCCTAACGTTGTCACGATTTCTGCTCCGGTCGCTGTCCGGCCAGAAAAGAACCCGTCACCCGATAAGAACGTACATCTTCGACCGCCACCCCACGACGACATCCCAAATTCGCCTAAATCCTTCATAAAGAACCTCGGAAAGCGAATGCGGAGAGTCTCTATGAGACTTCGTGTCAGTATTATTAGTCGAGCTCCGCCGCTTCCTACACTGTCTCCCGGTCCACCTCCTCCGATCCCGAAACGATCATCGAGACGGAAGCCTCTTACCCCTCCTACAGCTACAAATGGCAGTTCAGATCAACAGGCTATCTACGGTGGCCCGACCCTAAAACTGAATCGTCTGAGCGATGTGACGCTCCCTCTTCCACCAGAAGAACGAAATGAGATTG
>Ga0335081_10021609_pt1 | contig 10414 bp, 6 predicted proteins | sample Lox_Sample_35_FD_206713 | JGI IMG/M metagenome (GOLD analysis project Ga0335081, IMG submission 206713) | Soil microbial communities from Loxahatchee National Wildlife Refuge, Florida, United States - Lox_Sample_3.5 | ecosystem: Environmental > Terrestrial > Soil > Wetlands | place: USA: Florida...
AAGCGCGTTGTCCACGACCTGTTGTCCCGGCGCCAACCCTGAGACGATTTCCTGCATAGCACCAGGCAGCATGTCGCCGCCGACAACCTCAGTGCGTCGAAATTGATTGCCCTGCACCGGCACATACACCCAGTCTCGATCGTGAAGGTGCAGGATGGCGGTAGCCGGGACGGCTGCTCGCTTCTGTTTTTGCCGGCTCAGGAAAGTGGCGCTCACAAACATTCCAGGCCGCATTACTCCCGGATTGCGCATTTCTATGCGAACCTTGGCGGTGCGAATATTCGGGTCAAGTATGGGGCCAATGTTGTCAATCGTCCCCGTGAAGACTTTGCCTGGATAGGCATCCAGCCGGATCTCCGCTTTTTCTCCGAGGCCCACTGTGGCCAAATCATTTTCGTAGACATCGCAGAGAACCCACACATAGCTCAAGTCTGAGATTGTGAAAGGGCTTGGCGAGCCCAGCCCCGCGACACCAGCCCCGTTGGTAACTTGTTGATCGGTGATGATGCCACTAATTGGCGCACGAATCTCGACTATTCCGGTTGGCCGATCAAGTGCCGGATCGCCCAGCACCCGCAGTTTCTCCGCGGCCGTCGCAACGTCAACTTTGGCTTTGTCTTCCGTATTCTGTGCAATTTGCAGATCGTTCTGAGCAATCGCGCCCTTGCCGTAAAGGAAGGTTGCGCGGTCGAGCTGCGTCTGAGCCAGCTTTTCGTCCGCAACGGCCTTCTGATAGTCGGAGAAGGCGCCTGAGATGTCGGCGCTTTGCACCTTCAACAACAATTGGCCCTTTTTTACGGTATCGCCCAGGCGCGCACTAATCTCTACAACCCGGCCGGTAGCGATTGAGATGACGGGAACGGCCCTCGAAATGTCCGGAGTCACGGTGCCATTGACGTTCAATTGTTGCGCAGCGATATGTTCCGTGGCGTGGACAAGCTGAAAACGTTCAGGATGGTCTACCGCAAACACCCGGCGGTCTTCAACGCGTTCCACTTTGAACGGGGGCGGCGCTTCCGCTTTGGGATCGCTCTTCCCGCCGTTGCACCCCGCTCCGAGTACAGAGACAATCGAAGCGAAAGCGAGCATTGCATATACCCCGAGTTTCATGGGATCACCTCACGTCCGACAGCAAGATTCAACTGGTCTGTGGCATTTAGATAGGAGCCCACAAGGTTCAGGTAGTTGACCTGTACGCTTCGGTAGTCGGCCTGAGCATTAAGAAAATCGAGAAGGGACGCGGCGCCATGCTGATACGAAATCGCGATCGTGTCCCGCACACTCGAAGCCTCTTCCAGATATTGCTCTTTATAAGGCTTCAGCAGGATCACCGCGCTATTCACCGACGCATAGGCGGAATCGACATCGCTGAAGACTTGCGCCCTTGTCTCGGTCGCCAGTCGATTCTCTCGATCGATGTCCAATTGCGTGCGCAGTTTCTCTCCCTGATTGCGATCGAAGACGCGCAGCGGAATATTCACGCTGAACCCGATGTATTGGTCGATGGGCGGGTTGCGGCCGACATCGAAACCGAGGATTGGATCGGTCGATCCATTGGCCACGGCAAGTCGATGATCGGTTTGCGCCTTGTCAACAGCTTGCAGGGCCGCTCTCAGATCGGGACGCGTATCGAGAGCTGCCTGGCGGACATCGTTGAGCGCAGGAATCTGTTGAGCGAAATCGAACGGCCCGGTGACGTCGAATTGCTCGACCGGGGTCTGATCATTCAGAAGCATCAAGAGCTGGATCTTTGCCAGGCGCAGATTTACTTCCGCCGTTTGCAGGTCGGAGAGATATTGCACTCTCTGCAACTCGAGGCGCTTCAGGTCCACCTGGGCAATCGCACCGGAGGTGTAGCGATCGTGATTTACCGCCAACACGTGGTCGTAATAAGACAGGTTATCTTGGGCTAGTTTGAGGATCGCCTTCTCCTGAAGTATCTGCACGAATGCCTCGCGCAGGTTGAATAGCAGGTTTCGTTCCAAGTCTGCTTGTTCGGAGATCGCAACGGTTGTCCCTTTTTGAGCACTCTCCAGTCGCAACCCACGCTTGTGTTGGCGCTCCCACAAGTAATTCACACTGCCCGAAGCCAGCAGGTAGGCGAATGGGCCGTGGGGCGGACCGCCATTGAACGGATCGATCTGATCGCCTAGGACAGTTACGTACGGGTTCGGCCGTAGATTCGCTGTAATCTCCTGGGCGCGTGACTCGTCGATACCGATTTGCCCGGCTTGAAGGGCAGGGTTTGCCCTCTCGAACCTGTCACGAACCTCCTGCCACGTGAGTGCCTTTTGGGCAAACCCGCTTCCAGCAGAGACCGCGACCAGCAATAATCCGAGACACAGCCGTTTGACGACTCGCTGCATGAAACCTCCTTCGCTACTTCTAAACCTGCCCGCTTGAACATATGCGAGTGCGCTTTGGGGAGTAGACTGCAATTCCATTACTAAATTGCGATTAGCCGATGAAGAATCTAGCCGTCGGGAATCGAAAAAATGGCATGCTCGTTCGGACAATAAAAAACGAGAAACGAGAAGGCACTATTCTTTGCCTTACAGTAATGCCCGCGGTGATTACGTCGTGTGAATGGACTGTGAAAGTGGCACTGGGAAGACAGTCTATCCACACGGGAACTTGAAAGATCAGAGCCAAGCAGAAGGACGTCCGAAGATGGCGCCGTCACTTCAGGTACGCACGTACCAGGTCGATCAGGTCTTCAGCAAGTTCTGGAGCAATTTGCTCCTTCGAACCAGCCGTGAGATGAAAACGAATATGGTCCTCCAGCACCTCACCCATCAGACTGTTGATACCGCCACGTACTGCGGCCAGCAACATCAGTTGGTCGCCGCAGTCATCGTCGGAGGACAGTGCCCGCTCTACCGCATCCAACTGTCCGCGAAGCCGGCGCACCCGTTGCAGCAGTTTCACCTTTTCCCGCTCGTGCGAGGACATGGCAATTCTCCTTTTGAGCAATTGGACTGCCGTTGCAGTATATACCATACTGGGGTATATATGCCAAGCTCAGCGGGCACTCTTTAGGCAGAAGGGTGCGGGTAGTAAGGAAGAGGCTGCCTTTCACAGTGAGTATTCGGTTAGTCATTGGCTATTCCATGGTCGATTCGACGATTGTCCAACTCAAGGTGGAGACCTCATCCTCCATCGAAAGACGCATCACCACTTGTTCCACAGCCTCGTTGTTCCGGCCTGGAGTAGTTAATTCGGCTCGGAGATGCGTTTCATCGCTATCATCCTCATGTTCTCCATGGATCGACTGGAGCGTGACCGGAAGACTGTTGATGGCCGAAAGCAGCAATGCACGGATATGTGCGGCCACAGAGAATCGACAGGCAAGCTGAATCTCATAGCGTGTCTCGGCAGGCGCAGCCTCAGGCAGAACAGGATGGAGACGGTAGGCTAGCGGACGAAGCGCGATGTTCGCCACTAGGACAGCAAGACCTACGAGGGCCGCGAGTAAAAGATGGCCGAATCCGCTTAGCACGCCAATCGCGGCAGAACACCAGATAGTTGCTGCCGTGTTCAAGCCCCGTACGTTTGCGCCATCCTTGAAGATAACGCCCGCGCCGAGAAAGCCCACGCCCGAGACGACGTACGAAGCCATACGTCCCGCCGCCGAGGGATCGCGAGTAAAGAGGGTCCCGGCCATGACGAAAGCCGCGGCGCCGGCAGCGACCAAGGCATTCGTGCGCGTGCCCGCCATGCGCTGGCGCCACTGGCGTTCGAGTCCCACCAGTGCGCCCAGGAAGAGAGCGGCAAAGAGCTGAATCGCGAATTGCACAACCGTCTGGTCCATTGGTCCCCCCTTTGAGACCGAGACTCATCCACACTGACTCAGGCTAATCGCATTGAAGCCAGTGGGGGCGAACAACATGAATTATCGGAACCAACAGCATGAGCAACCAGAGTTAGAACGTGAACTTCAGTGCCGCTTGTCCGATGCGCGGATCTGCAGCCCTTTCGACATGGCCAAAGTTGACGTCGTTGATGTTCCCGTCGACCGAACCATTCGGATAGAACTGGGCATGATTGAACACGTTGAACATCTCTAAGCGCAGCTCCAGCGTTCGCTTCTCCCCGAGATTGGTTATTTTGTGCAGTGCCATGTCGCAATTGTCGAGGCCCGGCCCGTAAAACATCCGGCGCTTGGCGTTCCCTTGCGTGCCGAGTGCATTCGGCGTAAAGGCCGCCGTGTTGAAGTAAGACTTTCCGTTGCGTGGATTGCGGTTCAGGCGATAGCCGCTGCCGTCATAGTTCGGCATGTCGATGCTGGTTGAGTTCACGCCATTGTTCTGAACCTGAACGAGGTAGTTGTCGCCCTGGTTCGCAAAGGTGACGGGAATCCCGGAAGCGAAACGCGTAATTCCGGAGAACTGCCAGCCATTTACCCAACGATTGTCCTTTCCGAAGAGATCGCCGAAAGGAACCGCGTAGTCGTAGCTGACAACAAAGTTGTGCTTTATGTCGAAAGCAGAAGGGCCATCGAGCCTGTGAAAGTCGTAGGGGTCCACCTGTTCCTGAATGCTCGAAGTCTGGTCGAGGCTCTTGCCATAGGTGTAGCTCGCAAGCAGGGACAATGGGCCGGTCGTTCGCCGGTACGTCAATTCCAGGGCGTTGTAATTGGAATTGCCCATGTTCTCGTAATACGCATCTGTTCCGATTGTGTTTGGGAAAGGAGATCGAGTTCCGTCGATAACCGTCCCGTTTGCTCGCGTATAGACGCCGTTTTCTCCAAAGGGACCGCAGGTTGGCGTACCGGGCGCGACGTCCTGGGGCTGGCTTAAGCTGAGGCAAATGGAGGGAACGCCGGGATTGGCATCGTGCACCGTGAGAAGATGTCGTCCCAACGATCCGATGTAGCCGGCGCTGAAGACCCCGCTCGACCCAGTTTGTCGCTCAATGGTGAGGTTGTACTGCATCGCATATGAGGTCTTGTTTTTGTACCACACGCTACCTGCACCACTAATTGGCGTGTAGCGCGCCCAATCCACGTTCGTGTCGGGATGCGTGATCGAAACGGTGTATGGAGGCACCTGAACCGGGAACTGCTGAATATACTGCGCCCCCGTGAGTACACCGATGAATGGGGTTTCCATAACCGGCGATTCCGGGCTTGTGTAGGTGAGCCCATATGGAGGGTTTCCAGTTGGATAGGCGACGGTCAGCCCTTGAGGCGAGGAGACAAATCTCCCTCCGCCCAGGCGAATGCTGGTTTTGCCAGGCCCTCCCGCAAGTTTGGAGAGGAGCCCATTCGCCGGAGCAGGCGACCACGCGAGACCGAAGCGCGGCGAGAAGTTATCAAGCGGCGTTGGTGCGATTCCGTTGGGTATCATGTGGCCGTCCGGCAAAATGTCACCGGGTACAAGGTAGCCTAACGGGGCTCCCGGAAAGATTTGCGACTGTATTCCCTGAACAAAGGTAGTGATCTGGTGGTACTTCTCTGCCCAAGGCGTGACATAGTCCCATCGTATCCCGTAGTTGATCGTCAGATTCTTCCGGATGCGGTAGCTGTCCTGAGCGAATAGGCCTCCGTCGGCAGCGCTTTCATAGAAGTTCGGCGAAGACTGCTGGGAATAGAAATCCGGTAGGCCGAGCAGGAAGTCCGCATATCCATTGCCGGTACTCTGGGAGCCGGAGCCGAAGAAAGAAAAAGTCCCGTTGGCGACCAGATTGGGCGCTTGTTTCACCTTGAGCCAGATGTAACGGCCGCCGAATTTGATGGTGTGGGTGCCGAGCGTCTTGATGACGTCCTCGCTCAGGTCGTAGTTGTCGTTGACTTGGCCGAGAGAGAATGGGTTCGTGCCCACGGCGAAGGAATTGAAATACATCATCTCGACCCCTGCCTGCTGCGGGAAGCCCTGAATGATTCCTTCGCCTCCTGCCTGAATACCTTGCTGGCCGAGGGTCACTCCAACTCCGCCCTTCGGCGTGCCAATCTGATTATCCAGGCGCATCCATCCGAATCGGGCTTCGTTGACTAATGTTGTACTGAAGGGGCGTGAATTGCTTAGAGCCGCCGTTTGGTCGACGCCATTAGACACAGCGTCGAACACTTGGCCATTGCCTGGAACGGTTGCGCCGCCCAGGCCTCCTGGATATGGATTGTCAAGGTTATAGAGATCGCGGAAATAGTAGATGGACGATGTGCCGTAGCGGGTGGAATTGAAGTCCAGCCGGCCCGACGCCTTGTTGTCATCGATCGTATACTTCTCCGCGCCAGACGAAAACTCATTCGCGCCGAGATTCGGCATCGGAATGTATTGAAGCATGTGCTCAGGAGCCTTACCCCAAGCCCGCTGCGGAATCATTGCGTTCGGAAACACGCACTGGCTGGGAGACGAACACCCCGGGGCATAGTAGGGCTCGCCCTGGCGTACGGTGTATCCCAGGCGAGTGGACAGAGTCTGTGCGAGGTACGGTCCGTTTACAACGCCAGTGATCGTTGCGGACGAATCGCTGAAATCACCGTCGCGGTTGGCCAGAGAGGGCACGCTCACTATGCCCGTCTCAATTCCCTGGGTCGTGCGCTGTCCCTGATAATCAGCAAGGAAGAAGATTTTGTCCTTGCGAACCGGTCCGCCGAAAGTGCCGCCAAACTGGCTTTGCTGGAACGCTGAGCGCGCAGGCGAAAAGTAACCGCGAGCGTCCAGCGCAGTATTGCGCAGGAACTCGAATGCGGAACCGTGGAACTGACTGGTCCCCGATTTGGTGACGACATCGATGATCCCGCCAGTGAAGCCGCCATACTCAGCATCCACGTTGCTGCTCAGAATCCGAAACTCAGCGATCGAGTCGAGATTTGGAATGATGCCTGCCTGCTGGCCAATCGTTTCCTCGACGCTAACGCCATTCAGGTCGAAGGCGTTGTCCGATTCCCGTTGACCATGAATGGAAAACTGGCCGGTATTCTCTTCGCCTGCTACCGGGACGGTGCCAAACCCGCCTCCCGAGGTGGAGTTGCCGGCTCCGCTGGTTGTTATGGGAGCCACGCCTGCCTGGACCGCAAGAAGATCCGTGTAACTGCGCCCATTCAGGGGGATGTCGGTTACCTGTTTGGACTCGATCGTTTGCCCGATCTGCGTGTCGGTTGTTTCAACCTCGACCGCCCCAGCGTCGACTTCGACAGTCTGCGAGGCATCCGCTACACGCAGAACAACGTCGATGTTGAGCGCGGTATTGACATCGATCTTGAGGCCCGCTGTCTGCAGGTACGAATTGAACCCGGCTGCGGTCACTTTCAGCTTGTATTGCCCGATCGAAACGGTGGGAAAGTTGAAGACTCCGCTGTTATTGCTCGCCGCCGTCTGCGTTACTCCCGTAGCCAGATTGGTCAAGGTCACGTTGCTGCCTGGAATTACTGCGCCTGTCTCATCCTTCACTGAACCGGCAATCCGGCCTCCTACTGCTTGGCCAAACGCAGGATGACTCAACAGCAGAACCAGAATGGCGATAAAGGCGAGAATTAGAAAGGGTACCAGAATGGCGGTTTGAAGGGCACGCTGACGTTGATGCATCTGGTAGCCATCTTCAGCACGTAGGTTGGCGGTATTGTGCATTGATCGATTGGTGACGCTAAAGTGCTTCATGATCGTCTCCGATGCAGTGTGTCCGGTATTCACAGACACACCACGAGTGTTCTGGGCAAACTCGGAATTCTGTCCGCCAGTGAACTCGTGCGTTCGCCGTGAGTTGCGAACGCTATCAATTTAAGGATTCCTGGATCAGCCCGCGCTTGGGGTTCGATTCCCTGGCGGCGAATTGGCCGTCACGCGGTTGGCTAATGCGCTGGCGCCAGGAGTTGCCTCCGGCTAAGCGGAGGCTCGTTTGGAACAGGGTCGTCCATCAGCCCTCCTTTGTGCAGGCTATCTTTCAGCGGATCGAGCGGAGAACGCCCGCCAGATCGAGTACGTGATAGCCAAGCATCATCGTCATTAGAATCAGGTAGCCGCGCAACACGGTAAGCGAGATGCGAACCGCGGGTGTCATGGCGATGTGACCCAAGCCTTCGCTGGAACACTTCTCTTCCGGGACATCATCGAGCGGGTGGATGACACGGAAGGATTCGGGAGCGTATGAATTCTGCATGGTTGCCATAAATCACCTCATGCCCTCAGGCAAAAAGATTGGGTAGCATTACTTGCGCCGCCAACAGCAGCGATAGGGCAAAGAGGACCACGATGATGGTCCAGTTGATGTAGTTGTTCCACGGCTTGTTTACCCAGCGATCGCCAAGCAGTTCACGATCGTTGAGGAGCAGTTGCAAAAAGATGATCGCCGAAGGGAGAATTAGGCCTGCGAATACCTGAACGCTGACGATGACGAGTTGCAATGGCACATGCGGGATAAGAACGATGGCGGCAGCCGCGGCAACACAGGCAATGTAGGTGGCATAGAAGCCGGGAGCTTCCCACAACTTCTTGTGGAGAGAGTGCTCCCATCCCTTGACTTCGCCATACGCCCAGGCGCTGGCGAGCGAGATGGCGGTCGTGCCCAGAACTGCGGCATTGACCATCAGCAACAGGATGCCGTTGCGGGCGAAATGACCGAGCATCGGCATGATCGCCCCGGCAAATTGAGCCGGGTCCTGAAACGTTATGCCGTGTTGATAGCCGTAGTTTCCAACCAGCATCATGGCGCCGGCAACAGCAACCGTGAAGACTGCACCGATCAATGTGTCGAGCCGGGCCCATTTCAGATCGGAAAAACGCAGCCGCTTCTCAGCCACGCAGCTCTGCTGGAAAAAGAGCTGCCAAGGAGCGATTGTGGTTCCCACGACGGCGATGACCAGAAAGACGAGGCTGCTGGTGATTCCTCCCGCCGGCATCGTAGGCATTACAGTGTTGTAGGCGACTTCTGCCCAGTTAGGATGCACAACATAAGTCAACGCAAACCAGGTCAGGTCCATCAGGCAAAGCGCAATGACCATGCGCTCCCATCGAAGGTAGCTGCCCGTGACGACCAGCAGTGTGAGCCCGAATTCCGTAATCAGCGTGAGAAAGTTGACCAAAAGCAAATCAAAGAGCGAAAAGCGACCCCACCACTTGCCGAAGCGCTCGTAAATCATCGCTGCGTGGCCCTTGCCGGTCGCAATTCCTAACCGTGCCACCATCTCCTGCACGAAGTAGCAGATGGGCAAAAGCACAATCAGGGTCCACAGCAGATGCAGGCCGTACTGTCCGCCGGCCTGCATATATGTGGAGACCGCGCCTGCATCGTTGTCCGCCTCCATCACGATCAGGCCGGGGCCGAAGACCATGAGAAAGGTGAGCAGATGCTTCTGCCAGGAGCGGCGCACCAGCAGGCCCTCGACGGGCAGGTCAGCAGGTTCGAATTGGGGTTCCGCTAGGCGCACAGGTGCATCCTCCCGGTTTCATCTGAGGAGGATGCGGTTGAAGCAGCTTGCGGGCTTTTCGATCTCGTCCAAACACAAGCCAGTGGCATTCTGGGATCGCCCGTCGGCACCCAGCTGCAGGTCACAAAAACAGCCTTCTGGACCAAATGCAGTTTGTTGTTCATGGTTCCTCCTCGTGCAGTCCACGCGTGGGTGCTCGGACCGGACGCGTATGAACGCATTCCAGCGGCGGCTTGACGCAGTAGGCTGTTGGTTCGGGAGGGTGAGTCAGGTTTTCGACACCAGCGGCTCACACGCTCAATTCACAGGTCGTATGTCGTGAAGAGCAGTGTGGGAACCGTCGGTAGCCAGGCTAAAGGCGGTTTCCAGAGCGCTCATCACGGCACAGGTAAGAACTCCAGGTACTTGGGGGTTCTTGTGCGGATTCGATGCTCATATTTCTCCTGCAAAGCGGGGAATGCCCTGCAACTCTCTTTTACCATACCCCCATTGGGTATTGTCAAGCGGGAACCGTGAAATCGTCACTTTTTTTTTACCGGCGCAAGCAGACGGGTCGAATTCAGAATGAACGTCAATTCGGATGCAACATGAATGAAAGCGGCGAGCAACGGATTGAGCAGTCCAGCCGCGGCCATACCGATACCTATGGTGTCCACAATCAGGGTGCCGTAAAAATTCTGGAAGATGATTGCCCGGCATCGGCGCGCGATGCGAACCGTTTCTACGAACTTCTCCAGGTCATTTCCAATCAGGACAACGTCGGCGCACTCGCGAGCGACATCCGTGCCGGAGCCCATGGCTACGCCGACTGTTGCCTTGCTGAGCGCGGGCGCATCATTGATCCCATCACCCAACATGGCCACCGTTCGTCCTCCTTTGGTATGAACCTCTACCTCGACAGCCTTTTGCTCTGGAAGAAGGTCCGAATGAACATGAAAGATTCCCATCTGATCAGCAACGGCCAATGCCGCGGCCTGCGAGTCGCCGGTCAGAAGAATAACCCGAATTTTCATTGCTTCGAGCGCCTTGACCGCTGCTACCGCGCTC
>Ga0335081_10021610_pt1 | contig 10413 bp, 10 predicted proteins | sample Lox_Sample_35_FD_206713 | JGI IMG/M metagenome (GOLD analysis project Ga0335081, IMG submission 206713) | Soil microbial communities from Loxahatchee National Wildlife Refuge, Florida, United States - Lox_Sample_3.5 | ecosystem: Environmental > Terrestrial > Soil > Wetlands | place: USA...
CGCGCGCTACACCAGTTCGCCCAGCCAGGTGTTCGCGGCTGCGCTTGACATCGCTCGTCACGACGACTTTCTGCATCACGCCTGGGTCAGCCTCTCGGAGTTCACTCTAGGCTTCGCCGCCGCGCTTGCCTTCGGCCTGCCGCTCGGCCTCGCGCTCGGCACATCGCGGCGGCTGCGCCTGTTCATCGATCCGCCGATGATGGCGCTGTACACGGCACCGCGCCTCACTTTGCTGCCGATCCTGATCATCTGGCTTGGTATCGGCGCAGCATCCAAAGTCGCTGTCGTCTTCCTCGGCGCCGTGTTTCCGATCATCGTCAACACCATGGCGGGTGTGCGCGAGGCGGATCCGCGGCTGCTCCAGGCCGCGCGCGCTTTCGGCGCCGGCCGCCTCGATAGCATGATCAAGGTTCTGGTGCCCGGAGCGCTCCCCGCCATCCTGCTCGGCGTTCGCCTCGCCATCGGCCGCGGGGTGCTGAGCGTCGTGGTCGGCGAGATGTTCGTGTCGGAGGCCGGCATCGGTCATCAGATCATGAATTACGGCGAGGCCATGCAGGTCGGCCACCTCATGGTCTACGCCTTCGCCATCAGCCTGTTTGGCTATGCGCTGACGATCGCGGTTCGCCTGCTCGAAGACAGGATCAGAAGCTGGCGGCCGCAGCCATGACGCGCATGTTCGCACATCATCAGGCGCTGATCAGCGGCTGCATCTCATTCGCGGTCATTCTTCTGGGCTGGCAGCTCGCCGTCGATCTCGGCTTGGTGCAGGTTTTCTTCACCTCAACACCGGTCCGCGTTGCGGTGGCTTTCTGGCAAGAGTTTCGCAGCGGTGAAATTGCCGCCAATGTCGGCGTCAGCCTCTACGAGCTTTTCTGCGGGCTCGCGCTTGCCTGCGTAGCCGGCATCGGCCTCGGCGCGCTGGCGAGCTGGTCGCGCACCATCGAGCATGTACTGGAACCGTTCATCTGGTTCACCTATGCGTGCCCGATCATCGCGTTCTATCCACTGTTCATCGCCTGGCTCGGGCTCGGCGCGCCGACCATCATCGCCATTGCGTTTCTGTCCGCATTGACGCCGCTCTACGCCAACACGCTTTCCGGCATCAAAACCGCGGATCAAGAATTGATGCGGGCGGCGCGCTCGTTCGGCGCCCGGCGGCGCGACCTGTTTCTGAAAGTCGCGCTGCCGGGATCGGTACCGATTGTCGTTGCGGGGCTGCGGCTCGCGGTCGGCCGGGGGCTCACCGGCGTCATTGCGGGCGAGCTGTTTGGCGCCGCGGCGGGCCTAGGCTACAGCATTGCGTTTTACGGACAGAAGCTGAAGACCACCGAAATGATGGTATCCCTGGTGCTGGTCGTGATAGTCGGCGTGATCCTCACGCAGCTGCTCAGCCTGTGCGAAGCCGCCACCGATTCCTGGCGAACCGGTCCCGGCAGGTAACGCATGAGCACCCGCGTCTGCATCATCACCGGAGCTGGCCAGGGCATCGGCCGCGCCATAGCGCTGCATTTCGCCGGTCACGGCATTCGCGTTGTCATTGCCGAGCAGAACGCCGCAAACGCCGCCGCGGTCGCGGCCGAGATTGCGGCCAGCGGCAGTGAGGCCCACGCCATCGTGGTCGATGTGACCGATCCGAACCGCGTGCGCGCCATGGTGGAGGAAACGCGCGACCGGTTCGGCCGAGTCGATATCCTCATCAACAACGCGCGCTGGACCGGACTCGCTCCCACACGGATTCAGGATATCAGCGACGCGGATTGGCGCCGCGCCCTCGAGGTCAATATCACGGGCGCTTTCAACTGCACGCGCGCAGTCGTGCCGTCCATGATCGCCGCAGGCTGGGGCCGCATCGTCAACATGTCATCGGCCACGGTGCGGCAACCGCCGTCGCGGCCCTACGTGCATTACATCACGTCAAAAGCGGCGCTGATCGGTATGACACGCGCGCTCGCCAAGGAGCTCGGCGCGCACGGCATTACCGTCAACGCACTGCTGCCCGGTTCAATCGAAACCGGCGTAGCGCGGCCGAATCCGGTCACGTCGGAGGAGCGGGCAGCACGCGTCAAGGCCGCACAGGCCATACCGCACGTACTGCAATCCGGCGATCTTGTCGGCGCCGCCTTTTTTCTTGCCTCCGAGGACGCCGCCTTCATCACCGGGCAATCCATCGCCGTCGATGGCGGGATGACGTTCGGCTGATAAGACCCGTGCCGCGATGCCGCAGCGGTCATGTCACCGCTGCCTTTTTGGCGGCAGCTCCGTTAACCTTTCACAATGGGCGGCATATCCAGGCAATCGTATTGGCTTAGATTTGCTTTGGCCGCGCTGTTGCTTGTCCTGGTCGCGGCAACGCGGCTGCCTTTCATTGCCGATGTCCTGACGGGTGAGGAAGGTGAATTCGCCGCGCTTGTTCTCAACGACCCGCCGACGTCCGCGCTCGACCCCGATCATCTGCCCCGCGAGATCGCTGGCTCCATCGACGGCAGGCTGATCCTTTCATCGTTTCACCGCACGGTGATGCCCTACATCGTCCTGGAACGGCTTGGGCGACTTTTCGCCCCGGGCCACGCCTTGGGACGCTTGCCAGCCGAGAAACTCACCGTCGCGGCGCGCCTGCCCTTTGCCGTCATCTTTCTCCTCGGCAGCGCCGGCCTGATTGCACTCACGATCCAAACGGCGACATCGGTCTGCAAGCATTCCTCTCCGGCGCTCGCGATTGCACCGCTCACCATCACTTTTTGGTCGCTGACTTCTCCTTTGGCGGTGGGTGCGTCCATTCAGCCGCAGCTCGACGGCAGCGCCGGCGTGTTGTTGCTTGGGACAGCCACAATTTTGCTCGCGCTCGGCAACATCGAGAGCTGGTCCGCGCGCGGGCGTTTCTTCGCCGCCGGCGCGCTGGCTGGACTCGGCAAGCACGAATGGGCGCTCGCGTTTGCCGCCGCTGCACTCGGCGCCGCGTTCATCTCGCTGTGGCTGTCATCCACACGGCGGAACGCGGGCTCGGCGTTCGCGGCTTTTTTCATTGGCCTCGTTCTGGCCGTCGCACTCTCTTGCGCGATCTCACCCGCGGATTATCGGGAGGGTTTTGCGGTCATGGCCGCTTTCTACGCGAAAACCGGCGGCCATTTGTGGGCACTGGAGAGGCCGCAATGGCCGCTCACTCTGCCGGTCGTGGCTCTCATTCTGATTGACGGCGCATTTTTGGTGATCGTACTGCGCCCAGTTCTGCGCGAAGCACCGGGGCTGTTGCTTGCTTATCTGGGCGCGACGGCGATTGCGGTTGGCTATGCGATCAGCGGCTGGAGCGGCGACGGCTTGCCACGCTATTTCGCTCCGCCGCTGGTGATGCTGCCCATTGTCTTCGTTGCACTTTGGCGGCGGTTCAAGGACCGTATGGCTCCGGCAATTGGATGGAGCGTTATAGCCGCCAGCTTGTTCGGTCTCTCCGCCAGCGCCGTGTTCCTCGCCGACAGCTACATCAACAAGGTCTCGATCACAGAATTCCGCGGCACGCCGCTGGCAAAATCCGAACGGAACATTGCCACCGCCGCGGAACTGGCACACAACACGGGCGACATTGTCCTCACGCAAACGACGACGTGGATCTACCACCAACCCATCAATTTCCTGTGGGCAACAAAAGCTTGGGCTGAAAGGGATGTCGCGGCACACTTTCCTGCTTTCAAAGATCGACTTGTAGCGCCGCGTCCATAGAATTCAGTGCGGTTCGATGGTCGGCAAGACGATCACGAACAATTCGGCGAGTTTGTCGCCCTCCAGTCTCACCGTTTCGCCGGGGGCAATCCGCAACGCGCTGTGCGCCGACCAGCCGTCGCCGTTGACCCGGCCACGGCCGGACACAACGAATGCCAGCGCCGTGGCGCCGGGTTCACCCAACATGGCGCGCTCGCCCGGTTCGATCCGCAGCATTTCAAGCCGAGTGCCGCGCTCGGTGAAATCGCCGAGCAGCTTGCGGCTCGCATTACCGTCGCCATTGCGACGCCACGCAAACGATGCAGTGCGGATCAGAACCGGATCGTCATAGCGCTGCGGCGGATAAGCGATCGGGCGCCCGAACACATGCTCCCAGATCGCCTCGTAGGAGTCCCGTGACTCGGCCTCCCCGTGCCTGCGAAAGCGGCCGCCGGAGAAACTGCCGAGCCGCTCGAGCTCTTCGTGACCGCGGCGCAATTGCGCCGAGCTCATATAGCCGAGCCCGCTGGCGCCGCCGCCCTGAAACACCAGCGTCAGGCGGTGCGAATGCAGGTCCTCTTGCGGACCGTAGGGCGTGCCTTCGGGGAAATAACCGACATCGCCCTGGTTCAGCGTCTTGCCGGGCGCGATGTTGGCGGTGCCCTCAATGCAAAAACGCACCTGATCGAAATTATGCCGGTGATGCGGACTGCGATACGTGCCGCTGTTGCGCGACAGCACCCAGCGGAAATTGTTTGGATCGCCCTCGTCCCCCTTGAACAGATTCTTGAAAGCAAGGCTACCCTCGCGATGCTTTTCCTCACGTTCAAGCCAGGGCAGGGCGGCGGCGTGAACGATTTGCATGGACTCCTCCCCTGGGTTGCAGGACATGCGTAATCTTGCTGCTGGAACAGGGCCCCGATGGGCTCATGGCGGAACTCTATGACAATACATATATTCGCCAAGCGCAACGTCACGAAGGCGTTGGCGTAAAACGATATTTCCCGAATTGCCAAAAGGAGATGACGTGACATTAACACCCGATGCGGCGCGTGCGCGTGCCGAGGCAAATTTCAAGAAGGAAGAGCGCGCCAAGGAAGGCGCAAAGGCGATGCTTGAATATCAGCACAATAGCCGCCTGGTCCGTGAGAAGACCGCAAAGCTGAGGGCCCTTCGGCTGGCCAAGGAGGCCACGGAGAAGAAGTCCGGCCGATAGAGAGTTTTGCCTTGAAACGAACACCTCGGTGGCGCATATGAAGAGTTGCGGCCTCACATAGGCCGGCGGCGAGCCGCGTGTACGAACCCCGCCAAGGGGCTTCTGCTCGTTTTTTTCATTATCACTGACAACCCAGATCGCGCGGGATGTCTTGTTCAACCCGCGTGGCGGCCGGCGCATCCAGCGCCGCGGCCGTGCAAACGCGCTTGCAAGAAAGATTCTCTGTTGACCACCTTTAACGACTTTATGCTTAACGCGGCGATCACGCGCGCCCTCGCCGAGGAAAAGTACCTCACGCCCACTCCGATTCAGGCGCAGACCGTTCCGATCGTCATGTCGGGCCGCGATGTGATCGGAATTGCCCAGACCGGGACGGGCAAGACCGCCGCCTTCGCGCTGCCTATTCTGCATCGGCTTGCCGCGAACACGCGTACGCTGGAGCGGAAGAGCTGCCGCATCCTGGTGCTCAGCCCGACGCGCGAATTGTCCGGCCAGATCCTCGACAGCTTCCGCGCCTATGGCCGCCACCTGCGGATCAGAACCGCGCTGGCGATTGGCGGAGTGTCGATGGGCGGCCAGGTCCGCGCCTTGCTCAATGGCGTGGACGTTCTCGTCGCCACCCCGGGCCGGTTGCTCGATCTCGTCAAGAGCAACGCGCTGCGATTGGACGGCGTTGAATGCGTCGTGCTCGACGAGGCCGACCGCATGCTCGACATGGGCTTCATTCACGACATCCGTAAGATCGTCGCCAAGCTTCCGGCCGCGCGGCAAACGCTGATGTTTTCCGCCACCATGCCCCGCGCCATCGCCGAACTGGCCGCGCAGATGCTGCGCGATCCGGTCAAGGTCGCGGTAACGCCGGCCGCCTCGACGGTTGAACGGGTCGAGCAGCGCATCATTTGCGTCGATCGGCCGGCCAAGGCCGCAACACTCATCGACGTGCTGCGGCGTGAGCCGATCGATCGCGCCATCATCTTCACGCGGACAAAGCACGGCGCCGACAAGGTCGCGCGCAACCTGGTCCGCGCCGGCATTGGCGCCGAAGCGATCCACGGCAACAAATCGCAAAATCAGCGCGAGCGTGCGCTCGCAGCCTTTCGCAAGGGCGACATCAAAACACTCGTTGCCACGGATATCGCGGCGCGCGGCATCGACGTCGATGGCGTCAGCCACGTGGTGAATTTCGATCTGCCGAACGTGCCGGAGACCTACGTGCACCGCATCGGCCGCACGGCGCGCGCCGGCGCCGAAGGCATCGCAATCTCGTTGTGCGACAGCGAGGAGGTGGCGTTCCTGCGCGATATCGAAAAACTTATTCGCATGACGATTCCGGCAAGCGACGCGCGCCCCGATCGGCGGATGACGGAACCTTCCCACACCGCAGGCGCCACCAGGTCACCCGCCCCCGCCAAGCAGCGGCCCGGTAGACATAAAGGCCCGGCGCGCCATCAAAACCGGCATGGCGAACCAAACCGGTCTCAAAAAACCGTCCAGCACTCGAATCAGCGCCAAACGTCAAATCAGCGCCAGGCAAATGAGTCGACGCGCGGAATGGAATCCGTTGGCTTCATGCGGGACAAAAACAGGCCGGCGCGCCATCGCCCGCAGCACGCTCAGCGTTGGACCGGTCATTCACAGGCAACGTAAGCGTGCCTAAAACCTTTCGCGCGACGTGATCGAAGCCATGATCGCTGCTCGAGGCGATCGGCTTTTCGCTCAGCAAAAGAACTGAGGAAGGATACGGACATGGCCACTAAGCCGGGCACCAGGCCCAAGAACGAATTCGCATTTTTCGACGTGGTCTATGAAGACGGCTCGCAGCGCTCCAATAGGCGCGTGCCGGCCGAGCTGCTCGACGGCCCGACCAAGGACGAAGCCGCGCGGGGCTTCATCATCGAGCAGGACCGAGAGATCGCCGAGAAATCAGGGCGCCTGCCGTTGGCCATAAAAAGCATTCGTCGCGCGGGCGCGCGAAAGAAATAGCGGCCAAGCCATATGCAGTCTCGACTATCCGAGACCTAAGCTCGACCGCTCTGCCAAATCGTCATTTGACCTTGAGGTTGACCGCGGATTCTTTGCCCCGGCTGCTCTCAATCTCGTATTCGACAGTTTGTCCTTCGTTGAGCGAACGGAGGCCAGCCCGCTCCACGGCCGAAATGTGGACGAACACGTCCTTGCTTCCGCCGCCGGAAGGCTGAATGAACCCGTAGCCCTTAGTCGGATTGAACCACTTCACAGTACCTGTTGGCATTTCGCATCTCCGTGCCGATCAGTCAGAATAAGGCTGACGCTGAATTGAAACAAGCCACTAACAGCACACAATTCTATACCGGGGGCCGCGCCAGGTCGCGGTCGCCGAGATCCCAGAACAGCCCCGCCATAAGGCCAAGGCCTTCACGCGCAATCGGCGCCAACAGATGCTCGTCGGGCGCATGTTGCGAGCAGCCTGGATAGGAATGTGGAATCCAGATCGTTTTCAGATTGAGCACATCGGCGAAAATGTCATTGGGCAACGAGCCGCCGAAGTTTGGCAGCACGGTCGGCGGCCGTCCGGTCGTCCGGGCGAGCGCGCTTTTGGTCCACTCTACCCATGGATCGGCCGGGTCGAGCCGGCTGGCGTTGAAGAAGCTGCCGCGACCAAGCCGCGCTTCGACCTGAGAAAAGCCATGACGGTCCAGATGCCGGCGCAGGGCCGGGATGATGTCGTCGACACTGGTGCCAACCACGTATTTGAGCTGGCAGTGCGCACGCGCTGTGCCCGGAATGGCGTTAACCGGCCGCTCCGGCGTGCCGGCGGTGAAGGCCTGAATCTCAAAACTGTTCCAGGCGTAAACCCGTTCCGCCGGAGTGAGCCCCGGCTCGCCCCAATCGCGGTCGATCGACGGTCCGTCCTCGCCGCCATCGACTTCGACGCCAGCCAGGAGGTCGCGCACGTTCTGCGGCAGCGGCGGCCGCCATTCCGGAATCTGGATGGCGCCGCGCGCATCGGTGATCGTGGCCAGCGCCTGCGCCAGCACGATGCCGGCATTGGCGAGGAGCCCGCCCCAGTTGCCGGAGTGATGGCTGCCTTCGCGCAGATTGACGTGAAGATCGATCGGGTAGCCGCCTCGCGCGCCAAGAAAAACCGTCGGCTCTTTGGGCGCGATGCGCGGCCCGTCCGAACCGATCAAAAGATCGGCCTTGAGCAGATCGCAATGCGCGGCGCAGACCTCGCGCAACCCGACCGAGCCAAGTTCCTCGGCCATCTCCAATAATATTTTACAGTTGAAGCCAAGCGCACCGCGCTCCTGCAGCACCGCGGCAAGCGCACCGAAATTGACGCTGTGCTGGCCTTTGTTATCGGCGGTGCCGCGGCCGTAGATGCGCTCGCCTTCGACAGTCACGCGCCAGGGCGCAAGTCCCTTCCGCCACAGATCGTCGAGCCCACGAATGGTGTCGCCGTGGCCGTACACCAGCACGGTGACGAAGGCCGGATTTTCCAGCCGCTCCGCCGCCAGCACCGGCGGACCCGACGGGTTATCGAGCAGTCGGCACGCGAAACCGAGCTGGGTCAGCGACGGCACGATCTCATCGAGCAAATAGGTTCGTAGCGTATTGGCGCGCTCCGGCTCCTGGCTCGAACTTGGGATCGCGACGCGGCGCGTCAGATCGTTCAAGAATCCGCCGCCGTCGAAATACGCCTGGGCGCGGGCAATGGCGCTGGTGCGGCTCATGTCAGATCACACAGGCTCACGACTCACGGGACTTCGGCGGGCGGCGCCGGGACGTTTCCGGGAATTAAGCTAAACACCATCGTACCGGCATTTTCGAACGGCGCGCGTTGCGGCTTGTTGCGGAGCAGATTAGGCTCGTTCGCCAAGGACTGTCGAGCAAAGAGTCCACGGGAAACGCCCAGGCTTCCATGCTGGAAGACTTTCTGCAGCGCCGGCCGTACAACGCCGTGACGGATCTGGTGGACGCGCAGGTCGCGCGCGGGCTCGCGGAAAAACTCGCCTTTGTCGATGCCGAGCGCTCGCTGACCTACGGCGAACTGCAGGCGGACAGCTGTGCTTTTGGGTCGGCGCTGCAGGGGCTCGGCCTGCGGCAGGAGGAGCGGATCGCGCTCCTGCTCTACGACACGGTGGATTTTCCGGTGGCGTTCTGGGGCGCCGTCCGCGCCGGCATCGTGGCGCTGCCGCTCAACACGCTGCTCACCGCCGAGCAATACGCCTACATTCTCGCCGACAGCCGCACCAAGGCGATCGTCCTGGCGGCGCCGCTCGCGAAGACGCTCGTCCCCATTCTCGATCGGCTGCCGCAGCTCCGCACGATCATTCTGATCGGCGCGAACGCCGCTGACAAAGCCGCCTTCGCTAGCCGCGAGGTCTGCGATTTCGCCGATCTGATCGCGCGCGGCCGCCGCGACATGTTTGTCGCGCCAACACTTTCAGACGAAGTGGCGTTCTGGATGTACACGTCAGGTTCGACCGGCGACCCCAAAGGCGTCAAGCACGTCCACACCACGCCGCTGGCAGCAGCCCGGTTGATGGGCCGGCATGTGATCGGCATCCACGAAAACGACGTGGTATTCTCGGCGGCAAAATTGTTCTTCTCCTATGGCATGGGCAACGCCATGGCGTTTCCCCTGTCGGTCGGCGCCACCGCGGTGCTGCTGCCGCACCGGCCGACGCCCGGGGCGGTGTTCGATGTCATGCGCCGCCACCAGCCGACCGTGTTTTACGGCGTACCGACCCTGTTCGCTTCGCTGCTCGCGCACAGCGAGATGCGGCGCGGCGCCGGCTCCGACCGCCTGCGATTGTGCGTATCCGCCGGTGAAGCGCTGCCACAAAACCTCGGCGAGCGCTGGCGCGAAGCGTCCGGCGTTGAAGTGTTTGACGGCATCGGCTCGACCGAGATGTTCCAAACCTTCCTGAGCAACCAGCCCGGCGCTCTGCGCTATGGCACCACCGGCAAGGCAGTGCCGGGCTACGAGCTGAAAATCGTCGACGAAAACGGCCGCGACGTTGCGATGGGCGAGATCGGCGAACTCGTGGTCCGCGGCGCGACCGCCGCCGAGGGCTACTGGAATCAGCGGCACAAGGGCCGGCGCACCTTCGCGGGCGAATGGACGTTCACGGGCGACAAGTATTTCCGCGATGCCGATGGCTTCTTCCATTGTTGCGGGCGCACCGACGACATGTTCAAGGTCAGCGGCATGTGGGTGTCGCCGCTCGAAGTCGAGGCGGCGCTCGCCTCGCACGAGGCGGTGCTGGAAGCCGCCGTCATCGGCAAACAGGATGCCGACGGCCTGATCAAGCCGAAGGCCTTCATCGTCTTGCGCAACGGCGTGGCCGCCGACGAACGGCTGATCGAGACCTTGCGCGCCCATGTGAAGCAGTGCGCCGGGCCGTGGAAATATCCGCGCTGGATCGACATCCGCCCCGACCTGCCACGTACTGCGACCGGCAAGCTGCAACGCTTCAAGCTGCGGGAATTGGAGGCTTAGGGCAGATACCGATCAGCCC
>Ga0335081_10021611_pt1 | contig 10413 bp, 4 predicted proteins | sample Lox_Sample_35_FD_206713 | JGI IMG/M metagenome (GOLD analysis project Ga0335081, IMG submission 206713) | Soil microbial communities from Loxahatchee National Wildlife Refuge, Florida, United States - Lox_Sample_3.5 | ecosystem: Environmental > Terrestrial > Soil > Wetlands | place: USA: Florida...
CGCTCGGTGCGGTCGATGGCGCAATCCCTGCATCAGCCGCTGACGCTGCACCTATTCTCGGACATGCAGGCAACAGGCATGCCGGCGAACTTCAACGACCTTCGCCTGAACGCCGATGTGAAGCTGGAACCGCACCCTGTCGACAAGAAGCAAGTTCCCAACTTCGCGATCGAGAACGTGGTGGCGCCGCGGCGCGTTTTTGACAGCAAGAAGAACCGCGTTCTAGTCACCGTAGCCGGATACGGCACCCGGAAGGACATCCGCAACGTCACGCTGATGCTGAACGACCGCGTGTTGGAGACCAAGACAGTGGAAGTGCCGGAGGGCGGGCGCGCCGCGGTGGAGTTCAATTCGCTCGAAGTGCCATATGGGCGGAACAAGGGCCTGGTGAAGATCGATTCCGCCGACCAGCTTCCTGCCGACGACGTTTATTACTTTTCGGTGGAGCGGCTCGATCCCCGGCCGGCACTCTTCATCCACGAAGCCGACACCGACGGCGGCCTGCTGTATTTCAAGACAGCGCTCGAGTCGGCCGGGCAATCGGCCTTCGCGATCACGCCGGCCACTCCCGACCAGGTGGCCAACCTCGCGCCTTCGCGGTACGCGTTCGTGGTGCTGTCCGACGTCGGCTCGGTGGCGCCGGGTTTCGAGAACCAGTTGCGCGACTATGTGCGCGGCGGCGGCTCGGTGCTGGTGGCGCTGGGGCGCCGTTCGATGGCGGGCCGCCGGGTGCCGGTTTCCGGCCAGATCATCGGGGAAGCGCGCTATTCGGGCCGTGAAGGGGACCGGTTCCAGTCGGCATCCTGGCTCGATACTTCGCATCCGTCGATTCTCAAGGACAACCGCTGGGACGATGTGAAGTTTATGCGCGCCATCAGCGTGTCGCCAGGCGACGCGCGCGTGGCGGCCAGACTCACGGACCAGACGCCGCTGCTTCTGGATCAGCAGTTGGGAGAGGGCCACGTACTGATCTTCGCATCCACGTTCGACAACATTGACAACGATTTTCCCTTGCACGCTTCGTTTGTGCCGTTCGTGGATCAGACCGCGCGGTATTTGGCGCGCATGGACAGCGGCCCGCCGAGCGTGCTGGTGGGCTCCTTCGCGGAACTGCGCGATTCCAAAGAAAAGGGAGCCGCCGTGGATGTGGTGGACCCGAAGGGCGGACGCGCCCTGACCCTGGACGAAGCCACCAAGGCCCAGAACATTCAGTTCACCATGGCAGGCTTCTACGACATCCGCCGTCCCAATGGCCGAAACGAGTTGGTTGCAGTGAACGCGGACCGGCACGAGTCGGACCTGACGCCCGCACCCCCGGAGACCCTTGCTTTGTGGCAGAATACAGCCAACGGGACTGCCGAGGGTGGGGGGATGGCCGGAGGGGACCACAAACCCCTTTCGTTGTGGTGGTACGTGATGCTGGGGGTATTGGCAGTGACGGTGGTCGAATCGCTGCTCGGGAACCAACATTTGTCTGTGGATAAAGAGGCGGCATGAAACCTTTGGATCGCTTGTCCGAGTATCTGGGCGCCATTGAGCGCCGGATGCGGCTGCTCGCGTTCACCCGCGGGGCGGCTGTAACGGCTGCTGCGGCATTGTCCCTCACGGTCCTCGCCGTTCTGATGGCCAACTACTACGCGTTCTCCAACGGGAGCGTACTGGGCGCGCGGCTGCTGTTGTTTCTGGGAGTGGCCCTGGCGTTGGCCGCAGCCCTGATCGTGCCGGTGATCCGCCTCAACCGGCGCCGCGCGGCGCGCGCGGCAGAACACCGCTGCCCGCAATTCGAAGAGCGCCTACTGACCTTCACCGAGCGCGTCGCGCAGAACCCCAGCGACCCCTTCCTGGAACTGCTGGCCGACGACGCGCTGACCGTGGCACAGAAAGCCGCGCCGCACGATGTCACCAAGAGCTCCTGGATTTTCAGCTTCTCGTCGGCCGCGGTTATCGCCGCGACGGTGCTGATCTGGCTGGGTGTGTCCGGTCCCGGATTCCTCGGTTACGGCACTTCGCTGCTGTGGGGTGGGCTGCCCAAGGGCGCGTTGAAGCCGTACTACTCCATTCAGGTCGACCCGGGCAACCGCATCGTGCGGAAGCGCGCGGACCAGTTGATCACCGCGACGCTCAACGGTTTCTCCGCACCCAAAGTGCGTTTCTTTGCCAGGTACGCCAGCGCCTCGCAGTGGGAGCAGGCCGAAATGCGCACGGCGCCAGGCAGTTCGTCGTACCAGTTTCTGATCGCGGGTGTGCCCGAAACACTCGAATACTTCGTCGAAGCGGGCGGGGTGCGATCGTCCACATATAAGCTCAACGTTGTGGACTTGCCGTCGGTGAAGAATATCAAGGTCACCTACCACTACCCGTCGTGGGCCGAAATGAAGGACTACGTCGAGAGCCCCGGCGGCGACCTGCGCGCGGTAGAGGGAACTATTGCAGAAGTAGCCATTCAGACCGACCGGCCGCTGGCCTCGGGCGCAATCCTGCTGGATGACGGGACTAAGTTGCCGCTGCGCCAGGCCGCCGACGGCAGCCTGGCGGCCAATGTGCCGATCGAGAAGGACGGCTTGTATCACGTCGCCGCGGTGGAAGGCGGTGAAGACGTACGGCTGAGCGAGGACTACTTCATCGAAGCGCAGAAGGACCAGCCGCCGGAAGTCAGAATCACGCGGCCCGGCCACGATTTCCGCGCCAGCCCGATCGAAGAAGTCACGGTCGCGGTGGAAGCCAAGGACGATTTCGCGTTGAAGGGTGTGGAGCTGCACTATTCGGTGAACGGCGCGCCGGAGAAGGTGGTTCAGCTTCTGCAGAACAAAGACGCCAAGGCCTCCTCCGGCATGACGACCATTTCGCTCGAAGACTTCAAGGTGGAGCCGGGCGACATCGTGAGCCTGTACGCTTCGGCCAAGGACGCGCGCAAGACCACCTCGACCGACATCTTTTTCATCGAGGCGGAGCCGTTCGAACGTAACTATACGCAGTCGCAGGAAGCTGGCGGAGGAGGAGGCGGCGGCGGTGGCGACGACGCCAACCAACAGAACCAGATTTCGCAGCGGCAGAAGGAGATCATCACCGCGACCTGGAACCAACTCAAGGGGAGGGGTGCGCGGGGAACGGATGCTGAGAATGCCGCCTTTCTGGCGTCGGTGCAGTCTAAGTTGCGCGACCAGGCCAAGTCCCTGGCCGAGCGTATGAAGAGCCGGCAATTGGAGGAAGCGGGCGATTCGTTCAAAAGCTTCGTGGACGACATGGAGAAGGCGGCAGACGCCATGGGTCCGGCAGCCAGCGAGCTCAAGGGCGCCAAGTGGCAGGACGCGCTGGCTCCGGAACAGAAGGCACTGCAATACCTGCTACGCGCCGAAGCGACGTTCCGCGACATCCAGGTGGCCTTCGGTCAACGCGGCGGAGGTGGTGGAGGAGGCGGCGGCAGTAACGGCGCGACGCGCGACCTGCAAGGGCTGTTTGATCTGGAACTCGACACCGAGAAGAATCAATACGAAGGCGCCCGCCAGACCCAAACCGCGGATCAGCGGCAGAAGGAAATCGACGACGCGCTGCAGAAGCTCGAGCAACTGGCCAAACGCCAGCAGGAACTGGCAGAGCAGCAGAAGCAGGGACAGCAGACTTCCGCGCAGCGCTGGCAGCAGGAGATGTTACGGCGCGAAGCCGAGCAGCTACAGCAGCAGTTGCAGCAGGCCACCCGCGGCAGCGCCCAGCAATTGAGCCGCAACGGGCCGCAGAGCCAGCAGGAGGGGCAACAGGGCCAGCAGGGACAATCCGGGCAGGCGGGCCAACAGGGACAGTCGGGTCGGCAGGGTCAGGCTGGCCAACAGGGTCAACAGAGCGGGCAGGGCGGCCAACAGGGCCAGATGGGGCAGCAGCAGCGTGCCCAAATGAACCAGCTCGGCCAGATGGGTCTCCGCGGCGCGGATGCACAGCGGCTGCAGGACACCATCAACCAATTGCAGCAGGCGATTCAGGATATGAGCCGGGCAGCATCTTCCCAGCAGGCCGGGACGCCGCAGGCCCAGGCGGATGCGCGGCGCGCCCTGGACCGCCTCACCCAGGCGCAACAGTCCCTGGCGGGAATTCGCAGCAATCAATCCAAGAGCCAGGTTGACGAGTTGACCCGCCAGGCCGACGACCTGGCCAACCGCCAGCAGGATTTTGAAGGCAAGATGCGGAGGGCTTTCGGACCGCAGAGCGCGGGCGTTACCCGCGAGCAGGCCAATCAACTGGCCACCGAAAGGGACACCGAAGTAGCCGACCTGAAGAAGCTGGAGCAGGGAATGCAAGCGGCCGCGCGGGATCTCCAGGCCACCGAGCGGGCCGCTTCCACCAGGATGCGCGAAGCGCTCAGCGAAATCCAGCAGATGGAAATGGAACGCGACATGGAGCGCAACGGCGGTTTCATCCGGCGCGGCCTGGGCGAATACGCGGTGATGTCGGAACCCAATTTCACCCAGGGCCTCAACGATGTGCGCGACCAGTTGCACCAGGTGCAGCAGGCCCTGGGCACATCGGGCAAAGATCCGAAACTGCAGAACGACAAGGCCACGCAGCAGGCGCTGGCGAACCTGGAAAACTTGCGCCAGTCGTTGCAGCTAGGGCTTCGGGCCGGGCAGCCGGGGCAGCAGTCCCTTCAACAGGGCCAGCAACGCGGCCAGCAAGCCGGTGGGCAGCAAGGCGGCCAACAAGGCCAGGGCGGTCAGCAAGGTGGCCAAGGCGGGCAACAGGGCGGTCAGCAAGTGGGGCCCGGCCAACCCGGCAATCAGGGCGGCAACCTGGGGCCGGGCGGCGGTACGTGGAACGGGGGCAACGGCACCTGGAATGGCGGCAACTGGAACGGCGGCTACTGGGGAGGCCCCGGACTGGTGAATCCGCAGGCGCGTCTAAACGGCCCGTTACAGGCTCCGGACTTGCAAACACAATACCGCAATACCATGCAAAGCTTGCAGCAGCTCCAGCAGCAGCTTCGCAATGATCCGGCCACGGCGCACGATATCGCGGCGCTTTTGAATCAACTGCGCCAGCTCGATCCGTACGCCTACGCGAACGATCCGCTGCTCGCGCAGCGCATCCAGTCCGCGGTAGTCACAGGTGTCGAACAGGTGGAGATGGAACTGCGCCGCAAGGTGGACGAATCCACCGGCGGCAACATCCGCAGCCCCGGCCAGGAGCAGGTGCCGCCGGGGTACAGCGACGCCACGGCCGAGTACTTCAAGAAGCTGAGCAAGTCGAAGTAACGAGCCGGAGCAGCCGATCTTGGCTGTCCTCACGCACGCCTGAAAGCCAGCCGCTGGCCTGACCGCGCCACATGGCGCGACGGGCGGGAGCCTCCTGGTTGCTGGCGCGCACGCTCAGGATGTTACTGTTCGGAGTGACTTCGCATGACCGGCGCCTTTCCTCGCGATGCTGATCGTCCTTGCCGGTGTAACCGCGGTCGGGGGCTGCCTGCCGGCGCGCCGCGCTTCGCGAATCGATCCGTCGCAGGCAGTGCGCACAAGCTGATGGACGTTCAGGCAGAAAGACGGACAAACTGTGTCAAAATTGCCCCACCCGTGCGTTATCTGCCTACGGCAGGTGGCTTCTGCACCATGGAGAGCAATAGGCAAAACACTACCAAAACCGCCAATCCCGCTGCGACCATCATTCCTGGGCCTCAATTCCTAATATCGACACTGCAATTCAACTACCGCAGAGTTTACGGCGGGAAAGACCTTCAGGAAATATTGCGGAAGGATAACGGGCAACGATCCCCAGTCGAGTGTCGAAAACTCCGCCGTCACTGCGGCGGCTTGCAGACTCCCAGGTTCACCGCAAAGGCGGTCTTTGAAATCCAACGCTCGCCCTGGCGATGCTCCAGGTGGAAGCTCTTGGAGGCGGCATCGGCACGCACACGCCAGTCGCCCGATGCGAGCGGCGCGTTCTTGATCACGAGAGGCTTTGTGCTTTCTTCTTTAATCACCCACGTGTCGCCGGCATTGGGAGATTCGTACAACCCGTAGCGGCCGACCTCCGTCCCTTGGCCGTGGTCGATGACCAGGCTGCCGCTTTCCTTGTCGCTGAAAAAAAACTGCAGGATGAAACCGAAATGGTTTTCGGCGCTGTCGCTGAGGATGGATTGCTGCCGCCAGGTTTTGCCGCCGTCCGTGGTGAGGAGCAGAAACGGATCCCGCGGAAGCGGGGACAGTTGTTCGCCGCCGGCCCACCCGGTTTCGGCGTCGAGAAACTGCAGATGGTCGAGGCCGGCGCCGCGGATTCGCTCGTGCAGTTCGCGCCATGTATGGCCGGCATCCTCGCTACCTAATAGGACCGAATAGAGCGTGACGCTCGAGAAGTGAATGTTGCCCGCTGCAAAGAATTTGTCGCCAACGGAAGTCACAGCGCTCAGTTCCAGGTAAAGCGGACACGGCTCGTCTTCCGAGCAACTCAAGCCGGCCCATTGAATGTCATCCATCGTGCATTGGAACGGCAGCAAGAGCGGCTTGCCGGTGTTTTCAAGTGTGGGCGGAATCGGCGCAATCGGGGGAGCGGCGGGCGGCTGATCTTGAGCGCGAACGGGAAAAAGGGCACAGATAACCCAGACGACGAATGCGGAGTACGCCCTCATCTACGCTCAAATTGTACCGCCGTGGTGCGGCGGGACTGAAGCACGTCTCTGCGCTGGTTCCAGCGTGTTATGGAGCAGCACTGGATAGCTCGAAAGAGCTAACCTTCAATAGCTACTTCGTCCTTCTCGAAATTTCAGCGCAACCTGTAACTTCGAGTGCGGGTTCATGCGTCTAGAAGGTAAATCCCCGTTACGACAGCGGGCGCACTCACCCCTATCACCCAAACCGCGCCCGCTTCTTTCATTTTGTCTTGCGCCGCGTGCACGTCGGGGAGTTTCCCGGAGCAGGCATGTTACTCGTCGGATAATCCCTCAAACAGTGTGGTGCTGAGGTAGCGTTCTGCCGCATCCGGGAGCACGGTGACCAGAGTCTTGCCGGCGAATTCTGGTTGTCTCCCCAGCCGGACAGCAACTGCGACTGCCGCGCCGGAGGAAATACCGGACAGAATCCCCTCCTCTTTGGAGAGCCTTCGTGCCATCTCGATGGATTCCTCATTGGTGACGAGTTCCAAGCGGTCCACCATGGTGAGGTCCAGCGTATCTGGAATGAACCCCGCTCCCAAACCCTGGATCTTGTGCGGCCCGGGCTTCATCGGTTGTCCAGCCATACGCTGCGTGATGACTGGACTACCAATGGGCTCAACTCCGACTGATAGGATCTTCTTGCCCTTTTCTCTCTTGATGAAACGGGAGACACCCGAGATCGTGCCTCCGGTGCCGATGCCAGACACCAAAACATCGATGCGGCCATCGGTATCCTCCCATATTTCCGGCCCGGTAGTCCGGAAGTGGATATCCGGGTTGGCGGGATTCTTGAACTGCTGCAGCAACACGTATCGCGCCGGGTCGGAGGCCACGATCTCCTCGGCCTTCGAGATGGAGCCAGCCATGCCTTGCGCGCCGTCGGTGAGCACCAGGTTCGCCCCGAGCGCCTTCAGCACTTTGCGCCGTTCAATCGACATCGTGTCCGGCATCGTGAGAGTGATGGGATATCCGCGGGCGGCGGCGACAAAAGCCAGCGCAATCCCGGTGTTCCCGCTGGTGGGTTCAATGAGCGCCTTCCCGGGTTTGAGCACGCCGCGCTTCTCCGCGTCCCACACCATGGACGCGCCAATGCGGCATTTGACCGAATAGGCCGGGTTACGTCCTTCGATCTTCGCGAGGATGGCGGCCTGGCCGCCATCGGTTACGCGATTCAGCCGCACCAGCGGAGTGTGGCCGATGCTGAACGAATTGTCATCGAAGACTCTCAACTCAAATCTCCCAGTTCAAAACGTACCTGTTCTGCTTCTCGCTCCAATTGCGGATGAGGTCCGCAAAGCTGGTTTTGTCAATAATGCCAGAGACGGCCTGGTCCATCTGTTGCCACATATCACTGAAGGGTGTTTCGATCTTGCGCCGGCTTCGGCTTTGTTGCTGACCTTCCACGAAGCGCAGAACCTCGCCCACCGTGATCGATTCCGCCGGCCGCCCGAGGAGATAGCCGCCTTCGGCGCCGCGGCGCGATTCCACGAAGCCGCCTTGCTTCAATCCGGCTAGGATCAGTTCCAGAAACTTCTGTGGAATACGCTGCCGGCGGGCGATGTCGGCGATACGCACCGGCTCGCCCGGGCGCTGGTTGGCCAAATCGAAGATCGCCTGCAACGCATATTCACCTTTGACCGAAATGTTCATCGGGGTTGGGAGGGAGAAGCTGCTTGCATCCCAGTAGAGATTGTAGGCCCGGCGAGCGGATGGGTGCAAATAAGAAAACAGCGAGCAGCGAGCAGCGGTCAGCTATCAGCCCACAAATGCGACGAGCCAGAAGCTGAACGCTGATAGCTTCTTAGCTCAGAAATTGAATCGAAGCGCGAGCTCGACGCGCCGGTTGTTGGCGGCGCTGCCGACAAAGCCTCCCGTCCCGCCGCCGTAGCCCGTGTTCACGGCAGTCGGCTGGCCGAACTGATTGGAGGTCAGCACCCCCTGATATCCGCCGGGATTGTCGTGGTTCAAAATGTTGATGAAGTTGACGGAGAGTGTGAGCGTGTAGCGGCGGTCCGAACTCACGCCGCCGCCAAACATGCCGCGGCCTCCACCGCCGCCAGGACCCATGTGCATACCTCCACCGCCGCCCCGCGCGCCGCCTCCTCCGCCCCCTGGTCCACCACCTCCTGGTCCTCCGCCGAAGCCGCGGCCGCCTCCGGCGCCCGCATCTGCGGCAGCGCCGGCTCGCTTGGCGCCGAAGCCGAAGGTGCGCGTGATGCGCATGTTCACGGAGAACAGGCCGGACATGGTCAGGTAATTCCGCGGCACCAGGTTGGCGAGAACCTTGGTCGGGTTGTTCGGATCGAGGACGCCGTTGTAGCTGGTGCTGAAGTTTCCGAGCGGTGTGCACACTACTCCGTTCACGCCGCAAGCGGCGGTTGCGGGCGCGAAGAAGGCGCGGGCCGAGCCATTGTCGCCGTAGATATCCTGGCCCACCAGCACGTCATATGGAGCCCCGGAACGAAGCGTCACAAACGGATAGACCACGATTTTCTCCGGGCCTTGCACCGAGCCGAATACGATGAGGTTGGAGCGCCGGTCCAGGCTCGAACGCCCCCAGTCCTGCGCGAAGTCATACGGGTTCGTGGGGACGGAGGGCAGATCGTTGGCTCGCATGTATTGGTAGTTGCCCTGCAAAGAAATGCGCTGGTTGATGCGCGTGTTGAAGCTGACCATCAGGATGTTCTGATCGAGGATGCCGCCGGATTCGTACTCGACCATTTCACCTGCGCTATAACCGTACGGGAACATGCCATTGGTCGGCCCGAGCGGCAGCAGGTAATTGTAAGTGCCCGGCAGCGGTGCGTTGATGGGCACGCTTTGCGACAGGTGGTTGGCCCGGTTATGGGTGTACGTTACCGAGACGGTGGTGTTCGCCGCCAGTTGCCGCTCCACTCCGATCGCGCTCTGCATGCTGTAATCGGCCCTGAGCTTGGGGTCTACCAGGCTGATGGTGTTCTGCCCCGGGCTAAGGGTCGATAGATTCGGTAGGTTCGGGAAGAACGTCGGATTGAAGACCGTGTACTCGAGTTGGTTGACGCCATTGTTCAGAAAGGCGTTTTCAAACGGAGCGAAACCGATGCGGTCATAGAAAACTCCGAAACCACCGCGGATCACGGTCTTCTGCCGTCCGTTCCTTGCGGACCCCGGCGCCCAGGCAAACCCGACGCGCGGCGCCACGTCGCGGTAGTCGCTTACCAGGGTTTGAACCTCGTACCGCAACCCCAGGCTCAGCGTCAAATTCGGGCGCACCTTCCAGTCATCCTGGATGAACGGACCGGCATCCCAGCGCACCATGCTGACGTATGGCAGCCCCGACTGGATGGTGAACTTGCTGGGACCGCCCCCTAGCGCCTGGATTTGCGATTCGGTGAAGCCCGCCTGCTGCAGCTGAATGGTGCGGATGTATTGGTCGAGCGAGGTGAGATGCGTCAGTTCCGGATTTCCATCCGTGCCGTAGACGATCTGGCTAGCGGCATTGAGTACCGGTTCGTCGCCTCCCAAAAATGAAAACATGCCGTTGAAGTCCGATGGATTGTTGTTTTGATCACTGTCCCGCCTGACCCGCACACCGAAGCGAATGGAGTGCGCGCCGTGGGCTATTGAACTGGTGTTGTTCAGCTCGAAGTGCCTGGTGAGGTCATACCGGTCGCCGATGCCGTTCCCTCCGGCGGTGAATTCTCCCGCAACGTTGATGCCAGGCAGCAGATTCCCCAAGCTCTGGCTCCAATTGCGCGTGAACTGAAACCGCGTCTCGTTCACGACCTTGGGATTGAGGATTG
>Ga0335081_10021612_pt1 | contig 10413 bp, 11 predicted proteins | sample Lox_Sample_35_FD_206713 | JGI IMG/M metagenome (GOLD analysis project Ga0335081, IMG submission 206713) | Soil microbial communities from Loxahatchee National Wildlife Refuge, Florida, United States - Lox_Sample_3.5 | ecosystem: Environmental > Terrestrial > Soil > Wetlands | place: USA...
GTGGAACAGCTTACCGTCACATTCCGCCTTGGCGCAAGCCCGGTCCCACGCTTTGTAGAATGTACCGATGCGTCGGCCGCGCCGATGAAAGACCCAAGGGCACCCTTCAACGCGGTTAGCCGACTGCGCTTCGATGATGTCCCACAGATCGGCTTCGAGCGGCAAGACGCGACCTTCATCGTTCTTCGTGGTCCCCCACTGATAGCCGAATCTCGCGCGCTTGAAGGTCAACGCAGTCCCACTGAAGGACGTAATCTCATCTCGTCGCCAGCCGGTCCGGTAGCCAAACTCAGCCACGGGCTTGAGATAGTCCGGCAAGGCAGCGAGCAGCGCCGCGAACTCTTCCGCCTCGAAGAACCCCTGACGCGGTGGGCTCTCGGGCAGCATGGGAATATAGGGCTTGCGACAGACGCGCTCGGCTTGGACGCCCAGATTAAACATCCGCCTCAGCGCGGCCAACTCGCGGTTGATAGTCGCATTCGCTGCGCCCTCGCTTGACGCGCGGCAGTGTAGGCGCGCACGTCTGCCGTAGTGATCGACGAAGCCGCGCGGCCGCCAAAGTAGCCCTTTAGGTGAGCGATGCGGCCGGGCAGACTCTTAAGGTCGCGCTTCTTGGAGATAGTCCAGTCAGCCTCTAAGTCCGACGCCAGATCGTCAAACGCGACCTTCCACGCGGACATGATCGACAGCGGGTTACGGAGCGCCTCGGCTTCCATCTGTTTCAGGATGCGGATAGCGTCCGTCTTGTTCTCAGCGGCTATCGTCTTTTCGATGCGCTGCCCATTCACTTGCAAGCGGACTTCCCAACGCTTTCCCCTTAGTCTGACTCCCATGCCCTTGCCTCCGTTCCCACTTGCCCATTGAATTCGCTTCATCGACGGACGGCGCGCTTCCGCCTCTTCAATGACACGTCGGTTGAACACACCGGGTTTCTCGACCGCCGTCCGCAGACTCTCTTCGAGGTCTGCAACGTAGGACCAACCTGAAACAGGGTTCCAACTCCAGAAGTCTTTTTCCGGTAGTAGAGTTGCGTCAGAAGGCAAGACCAATCGTGCCCCACATCCGGGGCAACGTTTGGCCTTCCGTTGGTGGAACGTCCACTTGCAGCGTGGGCACTCTCGCAGCATAAAAGTCTCCTGTTATCCGATATTGAACTAGCCGTACAACCTCGTTAACCACCTAGTGCCGGGCAGATTCGCCCCAAGCCGCGCGGATAGCTCGGCTCAACGATGCCCGCGCCAGAGGCGGCATTCCTTCCAGTTCCGCGCGTAACTGGCGCTCTTCGTGGGTGAGGTCCGCCAGTTGCCGCAACGCGTCCAACACGTCATCGAGGAAGGCCGGATCATCCTCGAAGACGTGGTGCGCGCGCATCTCGCTTAAGGCCCGAAGCGCGGCCAGGGTCAGTGAGCAATCCGTCATGAGTATTCCCTTCCCAAAGCCCCAAAGCGCAGTAAAAACGGACATGCAATCGCCTTAACCGCATCGAGATCGTTGATCGCGGGCCAACCCCGCGCGATACTTTCTCCGCTTCCCTCAAACAGTGGCCTGAAGGTCCCCAAGTGGCGGCGGTTGACGTGCCCGCCATTCGAGCCGTGGCACACCGCCGCGCGCGGTTGACTTACTCCCCGCCCAAGGTGCGGGCGGCGGCGTGCCTCAGAAGATCATCGGTTGTCGGATAGCGTCGCAGCGGGACTAGTGAGTCGTGGCACGCCGGTCGTGTTGCGGTCAATCCGCCTCACCAGGGCAATGGCCTCTCGTACGCTGGCTGGCCAGTGCCGTACATCCACAGTAAGACCTCACCTTTCGTGCCCGGATTATCGTCGATGGCGTTGACTAGGCCCCTCCATCCCAGTCGCTTGAGTGCCCGTTCGATGTTCTCTCGCTTCCTGCTCATCTTATCGTATTTGTTTACCAGCCTGAGAGCCTCTCTGAGTTTGACCGCGTGAAAGATTCCTCTGGACAAAAGCCGACGTTTCCGCTACCGTAAGGTGGATGCGACCCCGCGCACACACCGACCCGCCACCGAAAACCCTCGAATTCGTTCCCAAGCAAGACCTGGACCGCGCGCAGCGCGAGAACGAGCAACTGCGAAAACAGGTTGAGCGCCTGAGACAGGAAATTGAGCGGTTGCGCCAGGAACTGGAAGCCGCGCTGCGAGCGGGCAAGCGCCAAGCGGCTCCGCATTCGCGGGGAAGACTCAAGGGCTGTGCCAAGCGGCCAGGGCGCAAGCCGGGCCGGGATTACGGCCGGCAGGCGCGCCGTCCCCTTCCCTCTCGCGTCGATGAGCAGATCACGGTTCCCCTGCCCGAACGCTGCCCCGATTGCGGAGGCCCCGTGCGCTATGAGTCCACCGAGGCGCAATTCCAGGAAGAGATTGTCCGGCGCACAGTCGTGCGTCGCTTCGATATCGCCTTGGGCTGCTGCCAGAAGTGCCATCGCCGGGTGCAAGGGCGTCATCCGTTGCAGACCTCCGATGCGGTGGGCGTGGGGGCGGTGCAGTTGGGGCCGGAGGCCCTCACCCTGGCCGCCATCCTGAACAAGCCGATGGGGCTGTCGCTGGGGCACACGCAGCAGGTGCTGGTCCAGGGCTTCGGGTTGCCGGTCAGTCGCGGGGGTCTGTATCGGGCCCTGGCGCGCCTGGCGCGCCGGGCCGAGCCGACTTACACGGGCCTGATCGCCACGGCGCGACGAGCGCTGGTGAACACGGTCGACGAGACCGGTTGGAAAGTGGGCGGGCGGCTGCAATGGCTGCACGTGGCAGTGAGCGACGAGGTGACCGTGTATGCCATTCTGCCCGGGCGAGGTTATGAGCAGTCGCGGCTGATTCTCGGCGCCGGCTACGACGGGTTTCTGGTTCACGATGGCTGGGTCCCTTACTACCGGTTCCGACTCGCCTTCCATCAAAGTTGTCTGAATCACCTGTTGACCCGCTGCCGGGAGATGCTGCTGATCCTTTCTCCAGCAGCCTGCGCCTTTCCTCGGGCGGTGCAGCATCTGCTCGAGGCCAGCCTCTGCTTGCGGGATCGTTACCAGCAAGGCGAGGTCTCCGAGCACGGGTTGCGGGTCGCCACGGGCCAACTGGAGGTGCAACTGGACCGACTGCTGGAGAGGCGCTGCCGCAATCCGGCCAACCGGCGGCTGCGACGCCATCTGGAGCACGAGCGGCCGTGGCTGTTCACTTTCCTGTATTGTCCGGGCTTGGCGGCGACCAACCATGCGGCCGAGCGGGCGATCCGGGGGATGGTGATCGCGCGCAAGGTGTGGGGCGGCAATCGCACCTGGGACGGTGCCCGGACGCAGCAAGTCCTGGTCAGCGTGCTGCGCACCTGCTGGCAGCAGGGCAAGGATGCGTTTGTGCGCCTGGTCGGGTTGTTGCGCTCCCCGCAAGCCGTGACTCTGGATCTGGCGCCCGGCCCCCCTTGAGCCAGGCCCTTCTCTTCTTTCATGCGCGAATCGGTGACCTTTTGCGGACGCACGTTTCGGGGCGACGAGTTGGTGTTGATGCGCCAAGTCGCGAGGGAGTGTGCGGGCCTGGGGGTGACGGAGATCGCGCGCACCCTGTGCGAGCTGCTGGACTGGAAGCGGCCGAACGGCAAGCTGAAGAATCACGAGTGCCGGCAACTGCTGGAGCAGTTGGCCGGTGAGGGATTCCTGAGGCTTCCCCCACTGCGCCCGTTGGGCGGCCGGGGGTCGCGTCAGCCCAACGTCTCGCCCGCCGGTTCTCAACCCGCGCCGCTGGAATGCGCCGTCTGGGAGTGCCAACCGCTGGAACTGGTCGTGGTGGAAGGGGAGGCCGAAAGCCGCCGCTGGCGCCAGTGCCTGCAACGTTATCACTATCTCGGATGCCCGGTGCCGTTCGGCGCCCACCTGCGCTATTGGGTGCAGCATGACGGCCGCGAACTGGCGTGCCTGCTGTGGACCTCGCCCGCCTGGAGGATGCAGGCCCGAGACGCCTGGATCGGTTGGAGCGAGAACGAGCGGCGGCGCCATCTGCAAGCGATCGTCAATCAGGGTCGATTTCTGATTCTGCCTTGGGTCCGGGTCCAGGGGCTGGCCAGCAAGATCCTGGCGCTCAGTGCCCGGCGGTTGTCCGACGACTGGGAGCAACACTACGGCTTGCGTCCCCTGCTGCTGGAAACCCTGGTGGACGCCGCTCGTTTTCGCGGTACCTGTTACCGGGCGGCCAACTGGATCCATGTCGGACAGACCTCCGGGCGTGGGCGAATGGACCGCGAGAACAAAGCTCAAGGCCAAGCCGTCAAGGACATCTACGTTTACCCTCTGGCGCGCGATGCCCGCCAACGCCTATGCGGTGATCCTATGCGGTAAACAAATACCGAAATCCTAAACGATCAAGATGTGCCAGTAGGGGCTCGATCTGGGAAATCCGGCCCTCCGCTTTCGCGCGCAAGAGGATTCCCAGCGTGCCGGTGAAAGTTAACTTCAATACCTCAGCCTGCAACCGCCCAAGTCGTTCATCGAGGATCACCACGGCGTTTGGAACCTGTAGTCCAAGCGCCAGTACTTCTTTCTCTCCTGCTCCCAGGTCCGCCACGGTGGGCACCTTGTCCAGTGCTTCGGGAGCTTGAACCTTCACCCAGGGAAGCGCGTGGATGTCCGGCAAGTCGATGCCGAGCGCCCTGCCTAGCTCCAACTCATGCGCGACGGCCGGCGGAATCAGCGTGCGGGTGTAAAACTCGTCCAATAAGTGGAGGTAACCGGTTTGGTGTAGGTACTGAATCGGCGATGTATCCGAGACAGCCTCACGCATTCTCGAGATCGTGGCTTAGCTCCTCTTCGCTGAGGTCGAAAGTGGTAACGCCATAGTCGGCTAAGCGGCTGAGGAAGTACGGCTTCGGCACGCCGGCAAGCTGGGCGGCAGCCCCGGACGAAAGCTGGCCCATCTCGTACAATTTGACGGAGGCGGCAAAACGAATCCTGGAGGCGAGGTCATCCGGCGTCGCCTTCAGCGCGAGGCGGATCTCATCGGGTATGGTAAACGTGATCTGACTCATGCGTAATCACCGCCCTTATTCTACCGTAATTCAATCGCGCTAATCGATCTGATTTCCGCTCGACGCTCGCTCACAGCACCGCCGCCATTTTGAATCGTTCTTAGTCACGCGGCTTCGATCGCTGCGGCGACGTCGCCGGTCAGCCCTTCGGCACGCTCCAGGGCGCCGCGAATGCGAGCCACTTCGAGTTCTCTCGCTGCGATCTGGCCCGCTGGCTCGTTTCGCCCTCTTGCGGCTGCAAGTTCACGTTCATGACTGGCCAGCATCCTCCGAAAGATCGGTACCGCACTTTTCTTGGGCTGCGCATGAATACATCCCAGGCAGACCAAGCAAATCGGGCAATGCTCGCCGGTGGGGAGGGCGCATAAGTGCGTGCCATATCGCGCATGCTACAGCTCGCTGAGAACGCCTTCCATTCCTCGGCTGTCGGATTGCGAAGGCTCTCTTCGCCATGAAAGGCTATGTAAAGGCCGCGCACCGCCTTTCGGTATTCCTCGACCAAGGTTTGCGGATAGAGCTTGGCGTAGACCATCACCGTGTCGATCGTGGCGTGGCCCAAAAGAGCTTGGATCACATGCACGGGCGTGTTGTTGTTCAGATGCTCGCTGGCGAAAACGCGGCGGCAATCGTGCGGATGTAGGCGGAGCGGCGTACCATCGGACCTCCTTGCGTCAGCGGCCGCCGATAACAGCCGCAGTCGGCGCCGAATTCCCTGCACCCCCAGCGCACTCGGATGTCTCCAGGCCCACACCAGATAAGGCGCCCGCGGCAGTGGACGTCGCTCATGATAATCCCAGTGATCACAAAAAGGCACCGCTTCAGTCCCGTGGAGGCTTTTCACATGCCGGATCATCTCCGCGATCACCCGACCCAATCCATCCCCGATGGGGATCACCCGAGCACGATCATACTTGGAAGGCTTCACGTGCAGCATATAGTAGATGCGGCCGTCCGGCATATGGCGCTTCAGAATATCAAGGGTCGTCAGTTCACTCGCCTCCTCAACCCGAAGGCCGCTTTGCACCAGCAATTCGACGAGGCCACAGTCCCAGAACGTGTCCCTTTCTGAGGCTATAACCCGCGCATCCTGCTGGTCTGCTTTGAAGGCGCGATCGGCTTCGTACCATTTCCCGAAAGCGAATGCCCGGATGTTCGGCATCTCGCGCTCCAGATCGAGCACCGTGGCCACCATGCGCTTTTGAACCTGTTGGCGCGCCCTGTCGAAACCCACACCCACAAGATCGTGCCGAGTCAGTGGGATGGTGCGAGGCGCAAAAACCGCGGAAGGAGAATCCGGCTCGCTTGCCCACGTGCAGATGTCTGCAAAGAAGGTACGCACATGAACGAGCCGGCTGTGTGCCATGGTGCGGACGCTCGTCTCTTCACCGTCGTCTTGTGGCCGCCCATCGCGGGCCTGAGCGATCGCGTAGGGGACATAGGCGCGGGCATGGGCGGGCAGCACGTCGGCGGAACTGACGACTTCCGGGTAGCGGTCGGAGATGAAGCGCCAGAAATAACCCAGCGCCGTTGCCTTGCATCGCTGCGATGCATAAAGGGGAGTGATCCGGGTTGCGTAGGTTTCCAAGTACATGGCCGTGACGGCCCGAAAGCGTTCTGGAATTTTCGCCATCGCGACGAGATCCGCAACGCTATGGCGGCCGCGGCGGAGTCGGCGCGTGGGTCCGCGTTGCGCTGTCCGCGGGAACACCCCCATTGAACAGAGTGCGGCATCCAAGGTGTCGGTGCCAGGAGACCAGGTGGGGATTGTGGTTAGATCCTGCTCTGTGATCTCGGCCAGCGAGCGGTAACCGCGGACCAGCAGTAAACGAAGCCCGCAGCCGAGTGCGACGCCTTGACCCTCTGGAGTTACCCATGAAAACCGTGCGAGAGCGTTTGCCAAGCGATCGCGCTCCCGGCAAAGTGGATCATCCGGCGGCAGACAGGCAATCCATTTTTGAGCGCTGATCTTACTGATCCATTCCCAGCTCGGAAGCACCACGCGAGTGACCACCATCACCCGCGCACCCAACCTCCAACGGCGAACGGCGGAGAGAACTTTGCCCGCCATCCACCTTGGCCACACGGTCCGCTCGAAACCGGACCATCGCTCCTGAAGAGTCTTTCCGGGGCATCCATCGAGAGCGCTGACTAACCTTCTGCACGAGCTTGCGAGCCGCCATTTCTCCTCCCTGGAAAATCGGAGAGGGACGATGGCTCCGGTGAGACACTTGAGAACCTCATTCCTGTTGTAGGGTGCGCTGCCCAGAGTGACTGCGGGAATCAGCGGCGGGTTCGGGTTTGCCGTCATGGTTGTTCTCTCCTATGGAAGGCCGCGGAAGCTCAGCAGCCTTATCGAGTTCTTCGATCGTCACTTCGTCATAGGCAAAGGCATATCGCTCACGGGCAAGAGGCTCGACCGGTGCATGACGGCGCGCTTGGTTCTTTGCCTGATCAAAGCCTGACTTAACTGCCGAAACCGCCTCCACCAGCGTGCGCTCGTCGACGTGCATATAGAGGTCAGCGGTCGTGCTCAGTTGGGCGTGACCAAGGAACTCCTGCGCCACTTTCAGATTGCCGGTCGTTTCCAGCACCGCTTGTGCTACGGTGTGACGGAATAGATGAGCGTGAACGTTGACCCCGGTCTTACGCGCGATATACCGCAGAGACGACTCGAAGGCAGAGTACGTGAGTGGCCTGCCCTTGCCTCGGCGCAGGCCGAGCCAAGCTGCCGGTGTTGGTGGGGTCGTGCCGCGCTCTTCGGTCAAATAACGATGAAAGAGCGGCCAGAAATCGTCTGTGACCGGCACTCGATGTTCGTCACGATCTCCGTTGAGACGAACGGTGATGGTCCTCCGCCTCTCATCGACGTCTGCCAACGCCATTCCCAGCACCCCATGCCTTCCGGCCACATTGTTCCAGTCCCCGATGCGTTGTGCAGTGCGGAGGAGCAGAGTGAGGATGGCCTTGTCGCGGTAAGAAATGGCGGCGCCAATGAGCTTTTCTGCCAGAACGGGATCCAATGACCGGGGAATTTCTCGGGGCACGCGTCGCCGAAATTCTCCGGCCCGCCCTCGAGGAGGCCGGTCCCGACCAGTTAGGCCGTGACGCCCTTCGGTGCCGGCAGGTGAATAGATCGGGTTAGCTCGTTGGAACCATGGTCCGCTTCCACGATCTTGGTCTCGCCGGATGCAGAACGCGAAAAACGAAGCCAGCACGCTCAGGCGATGATTGATGGTGCGCGGTCGCCGACTCTCACCAGAGCCTCGCGTTCGACTGTCCTTAATTGGCTGACTTGCCTCCGGAACATGCCGAGTGCCGGGGCGATACTTCGGGGCCTGACTGAAAGCGGCGATGTATTGTCCCACCATATGACGCGTCGCGTCGTCGGATTGCTTGCCCACGGTTCGTAACCAGTCAAAGAAGTGGGCGAGCCCCCTGGCGTAGGAGCGCAGGGTGTAACCGGAACGCCCACAGGTTGCCAAGTACAGTAAAAAGTCGTTGATCTCGACGACCGGTGCGCTGTCAGGTCCTTGAACCTGGACCGGAACAAAAGCTTCAGGAGTCTCTTCGACCTTGAGCGAATTCATAGCCGAATCATACCTGGATGCGAGTCCTCGGTCGGTGGCATTTCTGAGACTTTGAACGATAATTCGCCGGCACATTATGGTTCGAATAAGACTCCCAACAGTGCGGTTTCATCCGCTGGCTTCCGAAAACAACGGTAACTGATTCACCGACCCAGTCGGAACAGACTGGCGAGAGTGCTTGCGGTTCGGAGGCCTTTCGTGCGGCATCCCGAACATCAACAAGGAGACGCCTTCAGGCACCGGCGGCGGCGGTTGCTTAATGACCTCGGGGCCGCGCTCGTTTGCAAGATCTGTTTTTGTCTTTGTCTCTTCCTTCCCTATCTCCCTCGACTCTCGTCCGCACATTTCGCCCCGGCGTGTCCGAAGCTGTCGCCAAACCTCGGCGGCCGGCTGGCCGATTCCCCGTTCGGTCACCAGTTCTCGCGCCATGGCGGTCAGCATATCGTCGTCATCGTCGAGGGCCTGAAGCCCTTCTCCGGAGAATTTCCCCTCCATCGCCAGCGAGACCAGCAGCTTTCTCCCCATGAGCCGCAAGCACGCGGTCTGCACCGTATCTTCATAGTGCAGGTAATAAACACGAACGGGCTGCCACTGTCCAATTCGCCAGGATCGTCGGCTCGCCTGACGCAGGGTGTGGAGGGAGTAGCCGGATTCATAAAAGATCAAGGAAGGGTGGCTGAGCAGATCGAGACCAGTCTCGATAATCTTCGGATGAGAGATCGTCACCTGTACTCTTTCCTGCAGCTTTTTCTCGAACCAGGCTTCGCGCTTCTCGGGGGGCACGTCAGAGGTGAGCACATCCACGCGGATACCTTCCCGTGCCAGGATGGCTGCGAGACGGTGGGTCACGTCCCTCTGCCGAGTGTAAACTGCATAGATGTGGCAGTGGCGTCCCGCTTTCACTTCAGCCCGGACGATCTCGAGCAAGCGGCGCTCCTTGGTTTAGAGACACTCGCGATCCAGATACTCGGCTCGACCAATCAGAGACTTTTCTCTCCGACCGGTCTCCTCATCAAATTCCCAACCAAACAACTCGCCGAGGTCGTAGGGCCGGTCAGGGTACATTAAGAGCGCATTAAGGCCCACACTCATCACCGAGTGGTTGCCACGATGTTCCTTGAGGGCGCGTTTGACGTCTTCCTCTAACTGGCGGTAAGCCGCGCGCAACGGAGGGTCCATCTCAACTCCGATCACCTCTTCCGTGTACGTCGGCAAGTCGCACGAGATGTCCTCCAGGGAGATGAACGCTCCCAACTCCATCAGAAAGCGCCCGAACATCAACGGGGAGGCTCCGGGCCGACGCTTGACCTGCGTGGTCACGCGGGCCTTGGAGCAGGCATTGTCGGTCGGCTGGATTGTGGTGATTTGCTCCAACACCCGATATGTTTCGGCGAAGGACCGCACACCCGCCTCGCTCCATTCATAGCCCAGCCTCACCATTTTCCCTGCCTCCAGCCGAAACAAGAGATGGTAAAGGTCATTGGCATAGCCGCTGAGCAGTGTGCCGGTGAGAACCACCAGACGATCAGTACACGCGGCAAGGGTTCCGAGCGCGTTGCCTTGCGCCGTGTCGCCTGCGGTCAGTTGATGCACCTCGTCGCCGATGCCGTAATCGAACCAGTCGGACAGGTAACGACCGATGAATTCCATCGGCGCCACACGGCGGATCCTGTTCTCATCGGCCTGCCAAAGCGGGCTGTACAGTCTTCGCCGCGACTTAGGATCCCCCGTAAAATAACTTGAACAACTTCTCTCCATAGGGTAACCTAGGGATGTGCCGGGTGCAGAAGGATTTCAAGATCGACTGCTGA
>Ga0335081_10021613_pt1 | contig 10413 bp, 12 predicted proteins | sample Lox_Sample_35_FD_206713 | JGI IMG/M metagenome (GOLD analysis project Ga0335081, IMG submission 206713) | Soil microbial communities from Loxahatchee National Wildlife Refuge, Florida, United States - Lox_Sample_3.5 | ecosystem: Environmental > Terrestrial > Soil > Wetlands | place: USA...
AGCGTCAGCGTGAGCGCGGTCGGCCCGCTGATGGCGACCAGCGCCACCACGACGGCCGCCACCAGGGTGTTGAGCAGCGTCAGCGCGCCGGGGGGCGTCGGGAGCCGCTGCCCCCCAGCGGGAACAGAACCGGGAATCGGGTCCATGAGTACCTCGAAGGCCCAGTGGCCACCGGGGGGGGCGGTGGCCGCTAAAAGGGACAATACCTGTCGGGTTCCCGGAGGGAAAGGCTATAGGATCCTATAGCCACGACGATGGATTGCATGTGTAGATGGGACAACAACTTGTGAGTCGTCAGGTCATCTGGGGACGGGCGGGCTCATGGCCGAAGCGGGCGTCGCGGAGGGGCCTGCAGCTCCTCGAAGCTGAGGTTCAGGACCGGGTAGCGCCGCCAGTCCTTGTAGTCGAAGTGCCACCACTCCTCGGGGATGACCTTGAATCCCTCGCGCTCCATCGCCGTGCGGAGCAGGGCGCGGTACCAGCGCTGGAGGCCGGTGCCGCCAGGGTAGTCGGCGTACGAGCGCGGGGAGAACTCGTCGTAGCCGCCGGTCATCCGGACCTCGGCGCCGGTCGAGAGGTCGTAGAGGGAGAGGTCCACGGCGCAGCCGCGGTTGTGCTTCGAGCCCGAGTCCGGGTTCGCCACGAACATGTGCATGGAGTCCGGCGTCGCGTCCCAGAACATCCGCGTCACGTACCAGGGCCGGTAGGCGTCGTGGATCACCAGGCCGTAGCCGAGCGGCACGAGCCGGCGGAGCGCGCGGAGCAGGGCCTCGGCCGCGGGCCGCTGGAGGAAGGCGCGCGCCGAGGTGTACATCGCGCTGCCGAGGAAGTCGTTGGTCGTCGCGTAGCGGATGTCCAGCTTGATCCGCGGATCCAAGGTGGTCAGGTCCACGAGGTCCGGGCGCCGCAGGCCCCTGGGCTGCGGCGGGGGCCGCATCGCGAGCGCCGCCTCGCGCAGCGAATCCACCGGATGGAGCGGCGCGATGCGGAACACCACGCCCTCCTCGGTGCCCACCGGCCGGCGCGGCAGGAACCGCGTGCCCACGTCCATCCGCGCGACCCCGCCGCCGGGCGAGCGCTCGAACCGGACCTTGGCGCCGCCGTCCGGACCGGAGTCCACCGTGAACGCGTCCTGTGCGGGCGTGAGCGTGTAGGGCGAGCGGCCGAGCACGATCTCGAGCCTCCCGCCGTCTTCCCTGACCAGGAGCCGCTCGGCGCCGGCCCCGTACTCGCCGATCAGGGGCCGCCAGGCGGCAGGCGGGGGTTGGGGTTTGGGGATCGGGGACTGGGGATAGGCGCTTGCCGCCCCGGCCGCGAGGGCCAGGACCGCGAGTCCGGCGGCGAACCGCCGCTGTGCGCGCACCGCTATCGCCGGGGCGAGCCTACTGCCGGCACGCCGCGTTCGGGTCGGGCTTCGGGTGGTCCACGACGACGCGGTGGTCGAGGTCCGCCACGTGCACGGCGATGTCCTCGATCAGGCTGGCGACGCGCGCCATGCGCGCGTAGTCGATGTACTGCGGCTCGTCGGTGACCTGGTGATAGTCGGAGTGGATCCCCGTGGTGAAGAAGACGACCGGGATGCCGAAGCGCGCGTACGAGTAGTGGTCGCTGCGGCAGTAGATGTTCGCCGGATGGCCGTTGGCGTCAATCGAGTAGTCGAACGCCAGGCCGTGATGGTCCTCGCGGTTGACGGTCTCGACGAGGTCGCCGAGCTCCGTGGAGAGGCGCCGCGAGCCCACCAGCTGGAGGTAGTCGGGGCCGCCGTGGATCGGCGTGCCGTCCTTGGTGCGGCCGACCTCGTCGTCGGCGTCGCCGCGGCCGATCATGTCGATGTTGAGCTGGGCCACGATGGAGTCGCGCGGCACGGTGGGATGGTCGGTGAACCACCGCGAGCCGAGGAGGCCCAGCTCCTCGCCGGTGTGCCACACGAACAGGATCGAGCGCTTCGGCTTCGTGTGCAGCGAGGCGATCTTCTGCGCCATCTCCAGCACGGAGACGGTGCCGGAGCCGTCGTCGTCGGCGCCGTTGTAGATCGAGTCCTGGCGCGAGGTGCCGGGGTGCGCGGCGCGCCAGAGGGCCAGCAGGCTGTCGGCCTCCGCCTGCTGCGCGGGCATGGCCTGCTTCCCACCGTCGTCGGCGCCTTCGGGCCGCACGATGTGGTTCCAGATCCGGAGCGAGTCGTGGTCCACGGGCGCGGTGTTGAACCCGATGTGGTCGTTGTGCGCGCCGATGGCGACGTACTCGCCCTTGAGCTTCCGGTCGCGCCCGGGCACGAGCGCGATCACGTTCCGCGCCGGCGCGCTCTCGGCGTGGAAGATCAGGTGCGCCTGCACCGTGCGTCCGGCGGCGCCGACCTTCGCGCTGTCGAGCGGCGTGCCCAGCAGCCGTTCGGCGGCGGCGGTGGTGATCTGGACGAAGGAGAGGCTGCTCTCCGCCGCGGCGCCCCCCGCTCCGGCCATGGACAGCTGGGGCGCGCGCTCGCCGGCGCGCGCCTGGGGCGGCAGCCGCTCGAGGCCGGGGAAGGCGAGGCCGGCCGCCGTGCCGAAGCGCGCGAGCAGGGCGCCGAGCTGGACGCGCGTGTTGGGGCCCGGGTTGCGCGAGGGGCCCATCACCACCAGCGCCCCGCGCACGACGTCCGGCGGCGGGGCCTCCGTCCCGTCGATCGGGCCGCCGAAGACCACGGGCGCGCCGTCGAGCGAGCGGGCCGGCCCGCCGCGGAGGCGGCGCAGCACGAAGTCGTCGAACACCTTCAGCGTCGTCCCGGCCACGACCAGGGTGGAGGCCGTGTCGGTCGTGGTGCTGACCAGCGGCACATCCTGGAAGTACGTCCCGCTGTCCCCGGCGGGGACCAGGCCCATGGCGCGCGCCTCGCGGGCGATGTAGTCGGTGGCCTTCAGATCGTACAACGTCCCCGCGCGGCGGCCCATCAGCGAATCGTCCGCGTAGATGTACAACCGCGTCATCAGGTCGGCGGCCGTGATCTCGGGCGAGGTCGGACGCGGCGCGTACTTGAGGGGCAGCGGCGCGCCCTGAGCCGACAGACCGGCGGGCACGAGGAGCGCGAGCAGGGCGGCACGGTGCGACGGGCGCATCGGGTCTCCGTGGTGAGTTGTGTGAGCGACGTGACAACATAATCAGGCGCGCGGCGCGCGGGCACCGCCGCGGGGACCGTCATCGCGCGCGACGGCCGCGACGGCGGGCTGCGCCGCTCACGGCGCCGGCATGACGGGGAAGGTGGTCGTGCCGGGGCGCGGGCTAGTCGGCGGCCGCGGGCTCGGCCTCGGGCGCCGGGACCCGGTGCGCGAGCTGGATCCAGACGACCGCGCCCAGGATCAGCACCATCGCCACGGCGGTGCGGGCGCCGACCGGCTCGCCCAGGACGACGCGACCCAGGAGCACGGCGATCAGCGGATTGACGTAGGCGTAGGTGCCGACGGCGGTGGCCGAGGCGTGGCTCAGCGCGTACGTGTACGAGCTGTAGCCGACGATGGACCCGAAGACCACCAGGTAGCCGAGCGCCTCGAGCCCGGTCGCGGTCGGATGGACGGCGCCGGCCTCGCCCGCCAGGAGACCCAGCAGCGTGACAGCCACGCCGCCGGCGACCATCTGGATCGCGGCGCTGACGTAGGGGCCCACGTCCGGGTGGCGGCGCTTGTAGTAGACGGAGCCGAACGCCCACGACGCGCTCGCCAGCGTGAGCGCCACGGGGCCGCGCAGGTCGGCCTGCAGGAGCGCGCGGGGGCTCGCGCCCACCAGCAGCATGGTGCCCACGAGGCCGAGCAGCAACCCGGCGACGACGCGCAGGGTGAGGCGCCCGCTGCCGCCCGGGACCACGGCGTCGAAGAACGCCATCCACAGCGCGACCGTGACGACGAAGATGCTGGCGACGCCGGAGGGCGTGAACTGCTCCGCCCACACGACGCCCGAATTGCCGCCCGCGAGCAGGAACAGCCCCACGACCGAGAGCACGCCCCAGTCGCGCGCGCGCCGCGGGAGCCGGCCGCCCAGCGCCAGCGAGCCGCCGAGCAGGAGCAATCCGGCCGTGAGGAACCTCGTGCCGGCGAACAGGAGCGGCGGCAGCACCGCGACGCCGATCCGGATCGCCAGGTAGGTGGATCCCCAGAAGATGCAGACCAGGATGTAGGCGAGGAGCGCCTTGCCGCGCAGTGGAGCCATGGTGCGACTATAACACCGCGGCGGGCGGAATCGTGAAAGCCCGCGGACCGGCTACGCGCTGATCTGCATCTCCGTCCCGGGCCTCTGGGCTTCGAAGCCGGCCGGGTCGATCTGCCGCTGCAGCCAGCCCCACGCCGCGGTCTCGTCGCGGAAGGCCGCCGTCCGGCAGCCGTCGAGCTCCCCGAGCGTGCAGAGCATGCGGGCCACGCCGAACTGCGCGCCGGGGTTGGCCAGGATGGCGACCGGCGGGACCCGCCGGCCGCAGAGCACTTTGAGCGCCGACACCAGCGTGTTGGCCTCGCGCTCGCTCGGCATGAACCCCTGCACGCGGAAGTCCAGGAGCAGGGCGTCGGCGGCCCCCTCCTGCGCCTTGACCGCGGCGAGATCGAGCTCGGCCAGCCACTCCCGCAGCGAGCCGAGGTTCGCGCCCGCGAGCACAACCACGCGCTTGTCCAGGTTGGTGCGGAATTCGAGCGTCATGCGCCCAACGATGGCGGGCGCGGCGGGACGCCAAAAGTCTATAACATCTTATAGCCCCTTCCGGCGGGGCGGACTATAACATCTTATAGTCTATCGCCGGGGGCGCCTCCGCTGAATTGTGGAGGCTCCCCCATCCCAAGGAGTCTGCCGTGGCTCTGCCTCCCCGCAATCACCGGATCAGCGCGAAGGACGCCGCCGAGTACACCAAGCGGCACCGGGATCACGATCCTCAGGGCGTGCGGTCCCACGCCTTTCACAAGGACCAGGTCCTGGAGCTGCTCGCCCACCCCGGCTGTGTCGCGCTCCGGATCCACCACGCGCGCACCAAGGACGGCGCCCCCACGCTCGTCCTGACGGCGATGGACGCCGCCGACAACGACCTGCCGGGCGCCCAGCCGCTCGAGACCCCCTTCCCGTGCCCGCCGTACTGCGGCGGCGGATGAGCGGCTGACGCGCGGGTGCGCATCCCGCTGCTGATCTACCTCGGGGCGGCCGCAGAGGCCGCCCCGCTGGCCGCCGCCGCCGTCGTGCGGCGGCCGCAGCCGGGCGCGCGCGGGTGGGTGCTCGGCTGGACCGGCGTGCTCGTGTGCGCGGACGCCCTCCAGCTCTATCTCGCCCTCCACGGCGAGCGCAATCTGTGGGTGGGCTACGGCGTCACGGTCGCCGGAGCGCTGCTGCTGTGGGGGTTCGCGTACTGGCAGGCCGGCGAGACGGCGCGGCTCACGCTCCGGATGGCGACGGTGCTGTTCGTCCTGGCGTGGGTCGTGCTGACCCTCGCGTTCGACAACGTGTCGAACCTGAGCCGTGCCGGGAATCCGATGGCGAACACCGTGTGCCTGGTGGCGTCGGTGTGGACGCTGCTGTCCCGGAGCTTCCGGTCGCGCGGCGACCTGCTCGCGCAGGATTGGTTCTGGGTGAGCGCGGGCGTGGCCCTGTACTTCGCCCTCTGGAGCGCGATGGACCTGATGCGGGCGCTGCTGTTCGGCCACGACATGCTGCTGATGTCCCGCCTGCAGGAGGTCGGGTTCGCCGTGAACATCGTGGCCTTCCTCGCCATCGCGCGCGGCGTGACGTGCCGGGTCGCGACCTGACGGTCGTCGGGCTGTTCCTCGGCGCACTGCTGAGCGTCGCGATCCTGCTCGGGGCGTTCGTCGCGGCGCTGGTGATCTCGCAGCGGCGGCACCTCGCGCAGGAGCGGGTGCACGCGCGGCGCCTGCTCGCGGCGCAGGAGGAGGAGCGCTCGCGCGTCGCCCGCGAGCTGCACGACGACGCGCTGCAGCGGGTCGCGCTGCTGCGGCACGAGGTGGACCTGCTGGCGGCCCTGGGCCCCGAGGCCGCGCACCGCGCGGCGGGCGTGTCGGGGGAGCTCGAGGACCTCGGCGCCGTGCTGCGGACGGCGGCGCATCAGCTGCATCCGTCGGTGGTGGAGAAGGCCGGGCTGGTCCGGGCGCTCGGCGACCTGGCGGCCGAGTTCGGCAGGACGGCGGGGCTCGACGTGCGCCTGCGGCTGCCGGCGGCCGACGCCGCCGTGCCGGTGGCGGCCGGCGTCGCGATCTACCGGATCGCCCAGGAGGCGCTGCGCAACGTGGTCAAGCACGCGGGCGTGAGCGAGGTGGACCTCTCGCTCGAGGCGGAGCCGGAGACCGGCGCCTGGGTGCTGAGGGTCGCGGATCGCGGCCGCGGGTTCGACGCCGGCGCGTCCCAGCCCGAGGACGGCCTCGGCCTGGTGGCGATGCGGCAGCGCGCCGAAGCGCTCGGCGGCCGGCTCACGGTGCGGGCGGCGCCGGGGGGCGGCACGGCGGTCACGGCGGTGGTGCCGCGGGAGCGCCCCGCGTGAAGCGCGAGCGCGCGAGGCTCGTGATCGCGGACGACCACCGGCTGATGGTCGAAGGACTCCAGCAGCTGCTGGCGCCGCGGTTCGACGTCGTCGGCGTGGCCTACGCGGGCGACGAGCTGCTCGAGCTGCTCCGCGCCACGCCGGCCGACATCCTGATCCTCGACCTCTCGCTCCCGGGCCGCAGCGGCATTGACCTGCTCCCCGACATCCGCCGCGTGCAACCGGACCTCAGGATCCTCGTGGTCACGATGCACGTGGACCGGATCCTGGCGGAGGCGGCCCTGGCCGCCGGCGCCCTGGGATTCGTGCCCAAGGACTCGGGGATGGACGAGGTGGAGAAGGGGCTCCGGGAGGTGATGGCGGGACGCCGCTACCTCTCGCCGCGCGTCCCGCCGCACACCGTCCGGGTGGGGCTCGACGCGATCCACGCCAGTCTCGCGAAGCTCACGCCGCGGCAGCAGACGATCCTCCGGCTGCTCGGCCAGGGGAAGACGTCGGCGGAGATCGGCGCGCGGCTCGGGTTGAGCGAGAACACGATCACCTTCCACCGGGTGCGGATCCGCAAGGTGCTGGGGCTCACGTCGGAGTGGGCGCTGCTGCGCCATGCGCTGCTGGTGCACCTGGCGACCACGGAGGACGAGCGGCCGCGGGAGGCGCGCCGGCGGCGCTAGGACGCGTCGCGTTCACGCGGCGTGGCGACGGACGGCGCACCACGCTACATTTGCGGCCCTCACCACCCATCTCAGGAGACAGGCGCGATGCGAGTCAGCAAGGCATTGGCGTATGGGGCCCTGACGATCTCGCTGGCCGGTTGCTCGACGGTCGGCAGCGCGATCGGCGGGGCGATCGGCGGCGTGAACTCGGGCGTCTCGACCGCGGCCGGCAACGCGGCGGCGGGGGCCGTGGGCGGCGCGGCGCCGCAGCCGGCGGCGCAGCCGGGAATGGCCGGGGGCCCCGGGGCCGCGGCGTACAGCCCGCAGATGATGATGAGCTATGCGAACATCATGTTCGCGATCGGTTTCAACTCGGGCGGCTACTGGGTGCCGGGCGCGGACCTGACGCCGGGCCAGTCGGTGACGTTCGAGTTCACGTCGGACAACCACACGCGGCGGATGGAGCGCGCGTTCCTCACGCAGCTGCCCGACGGCAAGACGTGGTACCGCGTGAAGTGGTACAGCGTCAACCAGCAGCCCGACACCGTCTCGTTCGAGGCGATGTTCAGCGCGGACAAGTCGCAGGTGCTCCGGATGCGCGGCAAGGCGCCGGGCCAGCAGGCGGGCGAGATCCCGGTGCAGCAGAACCAGGGCTTCAGCTGGCGCGAGCCGATCTACCTGACGCAGGAGAGCCTCGACGGCGCGACGGTCGGGACCGAGACGGTCACGACGGCGGCGGGGACCTTCACCGCCAAGCACATCCGCTACAACATGATGGGCGGCGGGACCTACGAGTGGTGGACGGCGCCGAACGTGCCGGGCGGCGTGGTCAAGTACATCGTCGGCTACGGCAGCAACACCTACACCCAGACGCTGGTGGCGATCGCCAACAACGCGACCACGGAGCTGGGCAGCTACTAGCTCGGGACGTGCTGCGAGGCGGAACGGGCGGCCGATCCGGCCGCCCGTTTTGCATTCGGCGCCCTCGGATCCCGTCAGTTGGCGACGAGGTCCGGCCGCACGGTGAGGATCAGGGCCGTGCTGCTCGTGCTGCCCGTGACGTTGCCGAGCACGGCGGTCTTGCCGACGGGGACGCCGACCAGCGTCCTGAATGGGCCTCCGGGGCCGGGCCAGTCCATGTTCACCGAGATCTGCACCGTGGCACTGTCGCGGTCTCCGTGGACGGGCCCGATGGCGGCGTGCAGGTGGTAGGGACCGCCGGAGCCCGAGAGGCTCTGCTCGCTCTGGGACTCCGCGGACACCGTCATCATCCCCTCGGCGACGAGGGCGTAGCCGCGGAACCGGAACAGAGCCCTCAGTGCCGTCTCCACGTCGCGGATGCTGGAGTCCGGCCGCGCCGCGCCATCCGCGCGGATGATCTGGAAGTACAGGCGGACGCTGGGCTGCGGGTGGTCGTACTGCGCCAGGACCCGTGCGATGCGGTCGAGGTTGTCCGCAGTCTCGCGCACGCTCACCGCGCCGGCCGTGGTCGTCATGATCCCCTTCGCGCCGGGCCGCTCGTAGTCGACGTACGGTTGCAGCAGCTGGCTCACTTGGCCCTGCGGCAGGTAGTGCACGGCGAACGTCCGGGTCTCGAGCCGCGGCGAGCCGCCGCAGGCGGCGGCGAAGCAGAGCGCGGCGAGTGTCAGAATCGGATACGCCTTCACGATCCCCTCCGGGATGGCAGGTACCAGACGACGACGATCTTCGGGTTCGAGGTGTGCATCACGACGAGGTTCTGACTCGGCGCGGCCGCGACCGAGAATCGGGGCGCTTCGAGAAGGGCGGCCGGCGCGGCGTTCACGGGCAGTCGGCGGTGCGGCAGGAGCAGGATCGCGGCCACGGCGGCCGCGGCCAGAAGGGAGCCCGCGGCGCCGATCCACCGCACCCGGGCTCTGCGCCGCGCCGCAGCGGCCGCCCGCACCAGGGCCTGGTCCACCTCGCCGCGCGGCTGCGCCGCCTCGAGCCAGGCGGCCAGGCCGTGCTCGACGGCGAGGATCTCCGAGGCGGCGGCCCGGCAGGCGTCGCAGCTCTCGATGTGACGGCGCAGCTCGGAGCCGCCGCCCGCGAGATCGGCGAGGTCGGCGTCCAGCATCGCCTTTCGCGCGATAGCGCAGTCCATCAGGCCTCCTCCGCTAACCCGGGCAGCTTCGACAGGATCTGCGCGCGCAGGGCACGCCGGGCGTGGAGCAGATGGACTCGCGCCGTGACGGGGCTCATGCCCAGACGCGCCGAGATCTCCTCGGCCGTGCAGCCTTCGATGTCGGCGAGGTGGAGCACCTCGCGCTGGCGGCGCGGCAGGCCGCGCAGCAGCTCCACGGCCAGGGCCGCGGCCCGGGCGGCGTGGATCCGGTCGAGCGGGTCGGCCGCCTCGTCCGCGGCCGGGGCCTCGCGCGTCGCCGCGGCGGCGAGGCGGAGCCGCCGCCCGACGCCGCGCCCGAGGCTCGTCGCCTCGTTCCGCGTCACCCGGTAGAGCCACGTCGTGAACTTCGAGCGTCCCTGGTACTTCGCGAGCGAGCCGTGCACGCGGATCAGGACCTCCTGGGTCACGTCCTCGGCGTCCTCGGAATCGCCGGTCTGCACCAGCGCCCAGCGGTAGACGGTGTCGCGGCAGGTACGCAGGAGCGCGTCGAGCGCCTCCGCATCTCCGCGCTGGGCCCGTGGCACCAGATCGGCGACCGCTTCCTCCAGGCCCCTGGTATCGCTCAAGCCGACTCCGGCGTGGTGCCGCGCCGGACGTGGGCGCGGCCGCGAACGACACTTCCGCTGCGCCGCCCGCACGATCCGGCCTTCGCACGAGTGCCACCGCGCTGCTGATGGGACGCGCGCGGGCCCGAACGCGTTTAGCGGCGCCGTGGCGGCCCAAACGTGGCAGCCGCGGCCTGGCCGCGCTATTCTAGCTCCGTGCCCGACATCCCCCAGCCTCTCCAGGCGGCGCTCGAGGCGCGCTACGCGCTGACGCGCGTCCTGGGCCGCGGCGGCATGGCCACCGTCTACCTGGCCGACGACCGCAAGCATCACCGGCAGGTCGCGCTCAAGGTGCTGCGGCCGGACCTCGCGGCCTCGATCGGCGCCGAGCGGTTCCTGCGGGAGATCGAGATCGCGGCGCGGCTGACCCATCCGCACATCCTCGCGCTGCACGACTCGGGCGAGGCCTCGGGGTTCCTCTACTACGTGATGCCGTTCATCGAGGGCCCCTCGCTGCGCGGGCGGCTCGAGGCGGAGCGGCGGCTCGAGGCGGAGGCGGCGGTGGCCGTGGCCGCCCCG
>Ga0335081_10021615_pt1 | contig 10412 bp, 10 predicted proteins | sample Lox_Sample_35_FD_206713 | JGI IMG/M metagenome (GOLD analysis project Ga0335081, IMG submission 206713) | Soil microbial communities from Loxahatchee National Wildlife Refuge, Florida, United States - Lox_Sample_3.5 | ecosystem: Environmental > Terrestrial > Soil > Wetlands | place: USA...
GACGGCGAGCTTGACGCCGACGTGCCGGGCGATGGCGCAGAGGTGGATCGGCGCGTTGGTCGAGCCGCCGATCGCCGAGCAGGCAATGATCGCGTTCTCGAAGGCGGCGCGGGTGAGAATGTCGGAGGGCTTCAGATCTTCGTGCACGATCTCGACCGCACGCACGCCGGTCTCATAGGCGACCTGGCCGCGCTCGCGATACGGCGCCGGGATCGCGGCGCAGCCTGGCAGCGACATGCCCAGCGCCTCCGCCATGGCATTCATCGTCGAGGCGGTGCCCATCGTGTTGCAATGCCCGGGCGAGGGCGCCGAGGCGGCAACGATGTCGATGAATTGCTGGTAGCTGATCTTGCCGGCGGCATGATCCTCACGCGCCTGCCAGACGACGGTGCCGGAGCCGGCGCGCTTGCCGTCGCGATAGCTGTCGAGCATCGGTCCGCCGGAGAGGACGATCGCCGGCGTGTCGACGGTCGCGGCCGCCATCAGACACGCGGGCGTTGTCTTGTCGCAGCCGGTCGTCAGCACCACGCCGTCGAGCGGATAGCCGTACAGCACTTCGACGAGGCCCAGATAGGCGAGATTGCGGTCGAGCGCCGCGGTGGGACGCCTGCCGGTCTCCTGAATGGGATGGACCGGAAACTCGAAGGCGATGCCGCCGGCATCGCGAATGCCCTCGCGCACGCGCTTGGCAAGCTCGAGGTGATGGCGGTTGCAAGGGCTCAAATCGGAGCCGGTCTGGGCGATTCCGATGATCGGCTTGCCGGAAGTGAGCTCGGCGCGGGTGAGGCCGTAATTGAGGTAGCGCTCCACATAGAGCGCGGTCATGCCCGGATTGTCGGGATTGTCGAACCACAATTGCGAGCGCAGCCGGCGTCGTTGCGGATTTTGCGAACCGTTGCCCTTCGTCATCGCCACCTCCCGGACGCGGTCTCCCGACCCGCATAGATATGTCGATTGCCTTTGCCGGACAATTGGGCTGAAGTGCCGCCGCCATGCTGAGAACCGTCGCCGCCTTCGATCGCATCGGCGAGGAGAACGCCTTCGCGGTGCTGGCCCGCGCGACGCAGCTTGCGGCGCAAGGGCGCGACATTATCAATCTCGGCATCGGCCAGCCGGATTTCCGCACGCCCGACTTCATCGTCGAGGCCGCCGTCAAGGCGCTGCGCGATGGCCACCACGGCTATACGCCTGCGGTCGGCATCTTGCCGCTGCGCCAGGCGGTCGCCGCCGACCTCGACAAGCGCTTCAAGGTCAAGGTCTCGCCCGAGGAAGTCATGATCATGCCGGGCGGCAAGCCAACCATGTTCATGTCGATCCTGATGTTCGGCGAGCCGGGAGCCGACATTCTCTATCCCGATCCCGGGTTTCCCATCTATCGTTCGATGATCGAGTTCACCGGCGCGCGGCCGATCCCGGTGCCGATCCGGGAGGAGAACGATTTCGCCTTCTCCGCCGAGGAGACGCTCAGCCTGATCACGCCGCAGACCCGGCTTCTCATTCTCAACTCGCCTGCCAATCCGACCGGCGGGGTAACGCCCAAGCGCGAAGTCGACCGACTGGTCGCCGGCCTCGAACGCCATCTCGACGTCGCGGTGATGTCGGACGAGATCTATGACCGCATGCTCTATGACGGCGAGACGCATGTGTGCCTGCTGCAATATCCCTCGCTTCGCGATCGGCTGATCCTCCTCAATGGCTGGTCGAAAACCTACGCCATGACCGGATGGCGGCTTGGCTATGCGGTCTGGCCGGGCAAGCTCTACGACTACGCGCGCAAGCTTGCGGTCAATCTGCACTCCTGCGTCAATGCTTCCGCGCAATATGCCGGGCTTGCCGCGCTGACCGGCCCGCAGGGCGAAGTCGCCAAGATGGTTGCCGAGTTCGACAAGCGGCGCAACGTCGTCGTCGACGGCCTCAACCGGCAGCCGGGCATGTCCTGCGCGACGCCCAAGGGCGCGTTCTACGCGTTCCCCAATATTAAGCGCACCGGTTGGAAGGCGAAGCCGCTCGCTTCGGCGCTGCTCGAGGACGCCGGCGTCGCGCTGATCGGCGGACCGGATTTTGGCGTACTCGGCGAAGGCTATGTGCGCGTGTCCTACGCCAATTCGACGGAAAATATCTTGCGGGCGCTTGATCGCATCGGCGAGTTTTTGGCAAGCCGAAAGGCGGCCTGATCACGTCATCTGCGTCAAGCGAAAACCGACCACGACAATCACCAGCCCGACGAGCTGGTAAATGCTCGGCGCCTCGCCGAGGGCCAGAAATCCGACCAGCAGGGTGAACGGCGGAACCAGCGATGGAAACACCGCGGCGCGGCTGACGCCGAGCAGGATGACCGCGCGGGTAAAAAGATAGATGGCGACGGGGCCGACGAATATCCCCTGCACCACCGCCTGGAGCAGATTCTCGAGAAAGCCGGCGCGCAAGGCGTTGTCGAGGCTGAACAGCAGCAGGGGCAGGCCGGCGAGCGAAAAGACGCCCGTGATGGCGACCGCCGGCATCGGGTCGATGCGCCACAGCCGCAGCAGCATCCCGAAGGCCGCGAACGAGCATCCAGCAGCCGCGAACATGAAGTCGCCGATCAGGCCGTGGGCGCCAATCGTTCGCAGTGCTTCGGTGCCGATGACGCAGAGCCCGAGAACGATGGCCAGTGCGCCGGCAATGCGCCGTAACGGCAATGGCTCCTTGATCACCCAGGCGGCCAGCGCCAGTCCGCACAGCGAAGCGCATGCCGGCTGGATGACGCCGCCATGGCCGAGTGGGACGAACAGGAAGCCGGCGTAGCTCAATATCGCCTGCGGCAGTCCGCCGACGAGTGTCAGCGTCAGGCCGCGCCGCCAACCGAGGGCGGTGAGATCGGCAAAGCGCCGCGCGGCGACGAGCGGCAGCAGCGCCAATCCCGCCCAGACGAATCGATGCAGCCCGATCGCCAGCGGCGACATCCCGGCATTGATGCCTTGGCGCGCGGCGACAAAGCCGAACGCCCAGCACAATGCCGCGCCGACACCGCACGACAAGCCCAACGCGATTGGAGATTTTACCGGCACCGGCGTAGCGAATTCGGGTTCAGGCGCGGCGCGACCAAGAATGGGCCACGACCGGCAAACTCAGGCGAGAGCCACGCTCGGCGCCCGCGCGGCTTGAAGGAGCCGGTACGATCCGAACAGGACGAGCCCCCAGAACAGATCGCCGGCGATCATGTTGCGCAGGAACGGCAAGGCCGCGATGTAACATTTTAGCAGCCCGGCCGTGCTCGCGGCGTAGAGCGGGCCCAAGGCCCAAACCGCAAAATTCGTGACCAGGAAGAATGCCAGCGAACTCGAAAGCAGGACCGGGATGACCATGGCGGGCCGGCGCAGCCGGCTCGACAAGCACGCGACGATCGCCGGCAGCGCCAGCATGCCATAGACGGCCGTCATCATTCGGCAGTCATAGAATCCAAGCGCCGCATCGCCGAGCAGCATCCCGGCGAACGGCACGAGCGGCGACAGCGCGCGAAGGCGCAACGTGCTTGCGGCAAACAGCGCCGTTGCTGCGACCGGGGTGAAATCGGGTGCGTGCGGCAGCAGCCGCGCAGCAACATCGACGCCGACCAGGAACGCGACGATGGACAAGTCGGCTAGGCCGACCTGCGGCGGGTGCGGCCAGCCAATCCGGTTCAGCAAGATCGAGACGCTCGGCGTCATTTTCCTTGTTCCGTTGCAAATCGCCATATGACGACATCCTGCGCTTGCAGCTCGAATGCGGCAAAGCTTCGATCACCATAGGCGTCGTTGACCCAGTATTGCCAGTTCTTCCTTCCAGTCCCGCCGCCCTCGTTCGGCACATCGTCAATCCGCGTGAGCATCGCCGCTGCGTCGGCGCCGGTATAGCTGAAGGAAATTCCGTGCGGGCGTGCGGTCGCAGCCTTCATTGCGTCGAGCACCGTGCTGCCCTTCGTCCAGGCAATGCCGCTGACTGTCTTGCTGACTCCATCGCCATAGTCGACGAGGAGCCGAACGGTCTGCGCCGCCTCTTGCGCGGCCGCCGATAATGCGACCCACGCAAGCGCGAAGACGAGCATGGCGACCGCGCGCGCTACAGTGCGTCGATCGACGTCTCGGGGACCGGGCAAGCGCGTCATCTCATCGCCTCCGCGCGGGCGAGGGGTGTCGCCCGCCATGCCGGGGGCCGGATGATAGTCGTTCGCGGCTTGCCTGCACAGAACGAGTTGCCCGGCCGGGCCGGCGCCAGCTTCAGCCGATGGCGTCGCTGTCAGTCTCGTCCAGGAGTTCAATCCCGCCTGAAGCCACTACGCGCCCGGCGTCGAGCCGCACCACCGTAGTGGCGATCCGGCGCAGCTCCGCGGCGGTGTGGCTGACATAGACCATCGGCACCGCGGCGTCGTCGCGCAGTCGGATGAGATAGGGGAGAATCTCGCGCTTGTGGCCGACGCCGAGCGATGCCAGCGGCTCGTCGAGCAGCAGGAGCCGGGGCCGCATCAGCAAGGCGCGGCCGACCGCAACCCGCTGGCGCTCGCCGCCCGACAACATGCGCGGCCGGCGGTCGAGCAGCGGGCCGATGTCGAGCAAGGCAACGATGCGCGCGAATTCGCTCACGTCGGGCGTGCGGCCGCTCATCCGGCGACCATAGTCGAGGTTCTGGCGTACGCTCAGATGCGGGAACAGCCGCCCCTCCTGGAAGACATAGCCGATGCGGCGCTGGTGCGGCCGCACATTGATTCCAGCGCCGACGTCGAACAGCACCGTGTCGTCGAGCGCGATCGATCCGCGGTCCGGCGTGAGCAGGCCGGCAATCATGTTGACGACCGACGTCTTTCCGGCGCCCGAGGAACCGAACAGCGCCGTTGCGCCACCCGCCGCCTCGAAGCGCACGCTAAGGTTCAGCGTTCCGAGCCGTTTTTCCACGTTGACGGAGAGCACGCTTATTCCCCGTGGAAGCGGATGGCGGCCCGTCGCGCGAGCCATTCGGAAGCGACAAGCGCCGCCAGCGCCAAGATGATCGCGATGACCACGAGCCGGGCCGCCGCTGCGTCGCCGCCGGGAACTTGGATGAAGGTGTAGATCGCCGCCGAGATCGTCTGCGTCTCGCCCGGAATATTGGACACGAAAGTGATGGTCGCGCCGAATTCACCAAGCGCCCTGGCAAAACACAGTACCGCGCCGGCGATCATGCCCGGCAATGCGAGCGGCAGCGTGATGGTGAGAAACACCCACAGATGATTGGCGCCCAGCGTGGCGGCGGCGTCCTCGAGTCGGCGATCGATCGCCTCGAGGGCGAGCCGAATCGGGCGCACCAAAAGCGGAAAACCCATGACGCCGCAGGCGAGGGCGGCTCCGGTCCAGCGGAACGAGAACACGAGGCCGAAATGCTGATCCAAAAAGGCGCCGATCGGCCCCTTGCGTCCGAAAGAGACGAGCAGCAAATAGCCGGTCACCACCGGCGGCAGCACCAAAGGCAGGTGCACGATCCCGTCGAGCACCGCCCTGCCCCAGAAATTCTTTCGCGCCAGCAGCCATCCGACAGCGATGCCGAACGGCAATGCGCAGGCGGTGGCAACGATCGCAATGCGCAGCGACAGCTCGATCGCGGTCCATTCGGCGGAGGAAAGATTGAGCACGACGGTATTTTACCGGGCTCGCCGGCGGAGAGGGAGAGTCACGACGTGGGCTTTATCAAAAAGGTGAAACCGTAGCCTTCAAACACCGCTTTCGCCGCTAGTGTGCGCAGGAACGTCAAATAGTGGAGCGCTTCGGGCTTGGCGGTCGCGGTCAGCGCCGCCGGATAGACGATCGGCGGATGCGAATCGTCGGGGAACACGCCGATGATTTTCACCCCGGGCTCGACCCTGGCGTCGGTCTCATAAACAATCCCGAGCGCCGCTTCACCACGCGCGACCAGAACGAGGGCGGCGCGGACGTTGTCGGCCATTGCCATTTTCGGCTCGACGGTCGCCCAGACGTTGAGTTTCTCCAGCGCCGCCTTGGCGTAAAGCCCGACCGGCACGGCGCGGACGTCGCCGGTGGCAATGCGCCCGTCGCCGGCGAGCGCGGTGAGATCGAAGCCCGGGCGGATCGTCACCTCGCCGATCCGGGAATCCTTTGGGGCGATCAGCACCAGGCGGTTGCCGAGCAGGTTGAGGCGGGTGTCGTTTTGCACCAGTTTTTTCTGTGAGCTGTAGTCCATCCACTGCAGGTCGGCGGAGACATAGACGTCGGCGGGCGCGCCCTGCTCGATCTGTTTCATGAGCGCCGAGCTTGCCGCATAGCTGGCGAGGACCTTGATGCCGCTTTTCCTGGTAAACGCGGCGCCAATATCGTCGAGCGCATTCTTCAACGAAGCGGCGGCAAACACGACGATTTGCTTTTCCTGCGCCGTTCCGGGATGCGGGGCCGCGACCGCGGCGGCAGCGACCAAAGCTGCGAGGAGGCGTACGAGACGAAGCACAACGGTTCTCCAAAAACTGCCCGGCCGCCGGTCGTACCGCGACGGCGCCAGCCCGAGATCCATACGACCGCCTTAGGGAACCGTCGTTCCGGGCGCGAACGGCACGCGCTCAGCGCGCCGGCGTCGTATCCGAAGAATAGCAACGCTCGCCGCCGCTGGCAAAGCCGCCTTCGGGGCGCCCGAGCGGCCGCGCGTCGCCGGTCGGCGGGCTTGCGTGCTATCATTGTGCCATGGCCGCGGCCGCGATGACCGAAGGTGAGGCGATCGAAGGCGACTACGACTACATCGTCGTCGGCGCCGGCTCGGCCGGCTGCCTCTTGGCCAATCGACTTTCCGCCGATGCCGGCCGGCGCGTGCTCGTTCTCGAAGCCGGCGGCCGCGACAATTGGATCTGGTTTCATATTCCTGTCGGCTATCTGTTCGCCATCGGCAATCCCCGCGCCGATTGGTGTTTCAAGACCGAGCCGGAAGCGGGCCTCAACGGCCGCAGCCTCAACTATCCGCGCGGCAAGGCGATCGGCGGCTCCTCGGCGATCAACGCCATGATCTATATGCGCGGGCAGGCTGCCGACTACGATCACTGGCGGCAGCTCGGGCTCGCCGGTTGGGGCTGGGACGATGTCCTTCCATACTTCAAACGGCACGAGCATCACTTTCTCGGCGTGAGCGATTCACATGCGGCCGGCGGAGAACTGCGCATCGAGCCGCCGCGGGTGCGTTGGGATCTGCTCGATGCGTTCCGCCGCGCCGCGGCACAGGCCGGGATCCGATCCGTGGTCGATTTCAATACCGGCGACAACGAGGGCTGCGGCGCGTTTCATGTGAACCAGAAGCGCGGCCGGCGCTGGTCGGCGGCGCGCGCGTTCCTCAAGCCGGTGCTCCGCCGTGCCAACCTGCGGCTCGAAACCGGATGCCTCGTCGAGGGCGTTGTCTTCGCCGGCCGCCGCGCCGTCGGCGTGCGCTGGCGGCAGGGCGCTGCGCTGCGGACCGCCCGCTGTCGCGGCGAGGTCATCCTCGCAGCCGGCGCGATCGGCTCGCCGCAGATCATGCTGTTGTCCGGCATCGGCCCGGCCGAGCATCTGCGCGAGCAGGGCATCGCCCTCGTCGCCGACAGGCCGGGTGTCGGCGCGAGCCTGCAGGATCATCTGCAGCTGCGGCTGATCTACAAGGTCGACGGCGTCGCCACGCTCAACGAGCGCTACCACGCGCCGCTCGGCCTCGTCGGCATGCTGGCCCAATACGCCCTCTTTCGGCGCGGCCCGCTGACCATGGCGCCGTCGCAGCTCGGCCTGTTTACCCGCTCCGATCCGGATCAGGAGCGTGCCAACCTGCAATTCCATATTCAGCCGCTGTCGCTTGATCGCTTCGGCGAGCCGCTGCACCGATTCCCGGCGTTCACCGCGAGCGTCGCCAATCTGCGGCCAACCAGCCGCGGACACGTTCGCCTGCGCTCGCGCGATCCGGCCGAGGCGCCGCTCATCAAGCCCAACTATCTCGCGACCGAGGCCGACCGTCGCATTGCCGTGAGCGCCATCCGCCTTACCCGTCGCATCGTCGCGCAGCCGGCGCTGGCGGCGTTCCACCCAGACGAATATCTGCCCGGAGCAGTCGTTCGCGATGACGATGAGCAGGCTTTGGTGAAAGCGGCCGGCGACATCGGCACCACCATCTTTCATCCGGTCGGCACCGCGAAAATGGGCCTGCCGAGCGATCCGCAGATGGTCGTCGACGGGCGCCTGCGCGTGGCTGGCGTCGAGCGCTTGCGCGTCGTCGATGCCTCGGTCATGCCCGCGATCACCTCGGGCAACACCAATGGGCCGACCATGATGATCGCGGAAAAAGGCGCAGCATCGATCCGCGCCGACGCCAAGGGTGCGCTGCCATGAACGCGGCCCTGCGCGCGGTGGCTCTGCTGGCCAATTCGTCGACTGCATGGCGCCGGATCGAGGAGGAGAAGGTCGACGCGGTCTCTTTGCTTACTTCCTATGTCGCTCTGTTGGCGGTGATCCCCGCGGTGTCGGGTTTCATCGGCGATTGCGTCGTCGGCGTGATCGTGGCGGGCAAAGGCGTGGTGCGGATGCCGCTTCTCAACGGCGTGTTCGGCGCGAGCTTCGGCTACATCGCGACGTTCGCGCAGGTGCTGCTCGTCGCATTGGCGATTGATAGGCTGGCGCCGCGGTTCGGCGCCCACCGCAGCTTTGGCGGTGCGCTCAAGCTCGCCGCGTACTCGTTCACGCCGGTGTGGCTAGCCGGCATTTTCCTGCTGCTGCCCGGCTTGCGGTTCCTGCAGTTCGCGGGGCTTTACGGCGCCGCCATCCTGGCCGCGGGCTTGCCGGCGTTGATGGGCTCGCCGGAGCAGAAGTCGCTGCCCTACGCGGTCACCGTCGGGGTTTTCGCCGGCGCCTTGATACTCCTCACGGCTGCCGCGCAGCATTGGCTGTTCGATGCCGCCGGCCTTTGAGGCGGACGGCGGCTCACGGCGCTTTCAGCACCTGACGGCAGGCGATCGGCAATGCGGCAAGCGTGAGCGACGGCCTCGGCTTGGGCGGACCCGGCGGCGGCGGCCGGGGATGGATCACCGAATCCTTGAACCAAGAATCGAGCGCATGTCCGCAGCCTTCATCGGTGCCCGGCGGCGGTTGCGGCTTGCACCGCAGGCTGCCGGGCGGGCAATACAGCCGAATGTGAAAATGATAGTCGTGCCCCCACCATGGGCGCACTTTTTCGAGCCAGCCGCGATCCGAACCGGCTTCGCGGCACAGCGCCTTCTTGATCGCTGCATTGACGAAGATGCGCTCCACCACGGCGTCCTGCGCTGCGATCCGCAGCAGCTCGGTCCGCGAATGCGTCCAAACCTTGGCATCGACGTCGAGCCGATTTTCCGCAACCATTTGGGTGGCTGATTTGAATTCGCGGTCCTCACGGGTCTGCAGGTGATCGGGCATTGGCGTGAACCAGATATCGGCGTCGAGGCCGACCTGGTGGCTGGAATGGCCGGTGAGCATGGGCCCGCCGCGCGGCTGCGACATGTCGCCGACCAGCAATCCGTTCCAGTCGACTTTCTTGGCCTTCTCGGCAAGGCGCTCGAGGAATTCGACGAGCTTCGGATGTCCCCAGTTGCGGTTGCGTGATACCCGCATGACCTGCCACGCCGGGCCATCGATCGGCAGCGCGACGCCGCCGGCGAGGCATCCCGCGGCATAGAACCCGATGGCCTCCGGGGTGGCCGGGTCGGGCGTGGTTTTGCGGGCGAACAGTTCTTTTGCGGGTGTCGATGGCGACTCGGGATGGGCGAGCGGCGGCAGCAGCTTGTCCTCGAGGGTGCCGGGGTCCTGCGCCCGCGCCGGCGCGCCGAGGGCGAGCAGCACGAGCACGAGCCAGCAAAAGGCAACGAGCCTCATCTCATTCCCGTTGGCAGATCGGACGCGCAAGGTTTTCGCCGATAGGCGACGGCCGGCGCTCGATGCCGATACGCTGCCGCGAGTCGCGCAGGCTGTCCAGCCGCGAACGGGCTAGCTGCCGCGGAATTTCGCCGGCCGCTTGGCGTGGAACGCCTCGACGCCTTCGCGAAAATCATCTGATTGCCGCAGCCGGCTATAGCAATGTCCCTCGAGTTCGATGGCCACGGAGAGCGTTGCGTCTTCGGTATCATTGAGCAGCTTTTTGGCGGTGCGCTGCGCCAGCGGCGAGAAGGCGCGCAGCTCGTCGACCAAGGCGTCGGTCGCCGCTTCGAGTTGGGAGTCGGCCACGCACTCCGTGGCGATGCCCCAGTCGAGCGCCTGCCTTGCCGGAATGCGCTTCGAGCGCATCACGATGTCTTTGGTGCGGGTGATGCCGACGATCTTCTGCAGCCGGGCTGAGCCGCCCGATCCGGGAATCTGGCCGAGCCGCTGCTCCGGCAAGGCGTAGAAGCAGGTCTCGGAGGCGATGCGGAAATCGCAGGCGAGCGAGATCTCGAAGCCGAC
>Ga0335081_10021617_pt1 | contig 10411 bp, 7 predicted proteins | sample Lox_Sample_35_FD_206713 | JGI IMG/M metagenome (GOLD analysis project Ga0335081, IMG submission 206713) | Soil microbial communities from Loxahatchee National Wildlife Refuge, Florida, United States - Lox_Sample_3.5 | ecosystem: Environmental > Terrestrial > Soil > Wetlands | place: USA: Florida...
GGACTCGCTCACTCGCCGCGCCAACACGCGGGAAGGTCCCAGCGCGAACATTTACGTCTCCGCCGGTGCCGATCGAATTCGCGAGCCCGGAGCATCGGTTCGCGCGCGCTGACATTGAGATCAGCGGAATCTTTCACGGCGAGGCCTCCTATGAGGGCCGCATTTTTCTAAACAATCCGAAGGCAACCGCAGAAACGCCAAAGGATCTGGCGCATGGCTACGCCGGATCATTTCATATCTTTGGGCATGGCGGATGCCTCGGTGATGTGGGGCATTGCGAAATAAGCGAGCACAACCGCGAGTCTTTTGATTTCCGGCCCCCGCATCCGCTCACTCCGGCCAAGAAGCGCGTCACCGTAACCACGGCTTTGCGCGAGGTGGCGAAGGACAACGCGGAAGTGACCGTTACGGTCGTGCCTGTCGTCACGGCGATCAACGAACTTTGTGACCCCGAAGATGTGTTCCGCTGCGAAAATATTCAGTTCGTGACCTATAATTGATGCGAACATAAAAGCTAGAAAAGCCTCATTCCTTGAAGGCCCGTTCGAGGTTTTTGGCGCCTGCAAAGGATTTTTCTTGCCTCGCATCGATCCGCGCCGACGTGAGGTCGGCCCCGCTGAAGTTGGTATGATCGAGGATCGCCCCGCGAAAATCGGCGCCCCCCGCCTCCGCCTCCACGAGCAAAGCGTCTTTCAAATTGGCGCCGGCCAATTTGGCAAATTGCAAATCGGTCAAGGTGAGATTTGCGCCCTCGAAATCGGCCGCAGCGAGATCGGCGGATTTGAGTATGCCCCGCATTAATCCCATCGACTGGTTCTTCATATCAGCGGAGAAGTCTGCGCCGGCGAACCTTGCTTTGCGCAGGCTCGCTCGGGACATATCAGCGGTCACGCGAGCACCTGAGAAATCGGCGCCGTCGAATTTGGCCTCCTGCATCTGGCTCCCGAAGAGACTGGCCTTCGTCAAGCTTGCGCCAGAAAAATCGGCCCCCATGGCCCAGGCCTGATCGAGGACCGCGCCATCAAGCCTCGCCCCCACAAACTTGGTTCCGTTGATCCGGGTGGCATGAAAATTCGCACCCGAAAAATCAAGCCGGGAAAGATCAAGCCCATTGAGGCTTTTGCTGGAGAAGTCGGCGCCCCCATGCGCAGCCTTCAGGCTGGCTTCGACCTCGGCCCTTGTCATTTCGGCCGAAGAAAACATGGGGCTCGCGAGATCGACATGGCTCATCATGTCCTGGGCGTGTCCGGCCGATCCGGAAAGCCACGCCGTCGCCACCAGGATCGCCCATCTTCCAAAGCTTTGCACCATCCGCTGCCTCTCCCCATTCGCGGCGAACCGCCGTTCACTAAATCAATTTAGCGAGACAATCATTGTCTGGCCCCGCCTGGCGGGTCAATTTCGGCCTTAGCATCCCTATATAGGGAGCAGCGGCCACGAGACTGGCCGTCGCATCCTCACCGTCGGCACACAAGGGGTAGCGGTCCGTAGTCGCTGGATGGGGTTCTCCCTGTTTAACCCTGGTCTATTCTTCATGGCAAAAGAAAATCTAGAGATCCTCCGCCCACCGCTTAACCAGAACAGTCCTGCCATCGATTCGCTTGATAGAGTCACGCTCAGCGTGCCGCGCGCGATCGAACTCAATCGTGTCGCGACGAGGCGCGAACATGACCTTCTCGGCGACGCCGAGATTCCTGCGGAAGCTTATTGGGGCATTCATACGCTGCGGGCGGTGGAAAACTTCGCGATCACCGGGATTCCCATTAGCCATTTTCCGGAATTCATCCGAGCCCTTGCGCTTGTTAAGCAGGCGGCGGTGCGCGCCAACCGGCGCCTCAAGCACTTGGATCCACAGAAGGCGGATGCCATCGATCACGCTTGCGATCTCATCGCCAAGGAAGGACGCTTTCTAGAGCAGTTCGTAGTTGATGCCGTGCAGGGCGGGGCTGGCACCTCGACCAATATGAACACCAATGAAGTGGTCGCCAATGTCGCGCTGGAAGTCCTCGGCCATAAGCGGGGTGAATATCAATTTCTGCATCCCATCGACGACGTCAACATGGCTCAGTCGACGAATGACGCCTACCCGACCGCTTTGCGACTTGCCATCATCTTCGCGGCCGATCCCCTCACGCGGGCTCTGCAAGAGCTGGCCTATGCGTTCAAGGCGAAGGCTGTTGAATTCGCCGATGTCCTTAAGATCGGCCGTACCCAGCTGCAGGACGCCGTGCCGATGACGCTCGGCCAGGAGTTCGATGGATTTCACACGACCGTCAAGGAAGACATCGATCGGCTGCGGGAAGCCGCCGCGCTCTTCCGGGAGGTGAACCTTGGCGCAACCGCGATCGGCACTGGGATCACCACCGATCCGCGCTACGCATCGCTGGCTGTCGAGGAACTCGCGCGCGCCTCGGGCGAGCCGATGGTGCTTGCCACCAATCTTATTGAGGCGACATCGGACATGGGCGCCTTTGTTTCGTTCTCCAGTGTGCTCAAGCGGATCGCCGTAAAGCTTTCAAAGATTTGCAATGATCTGCGCCTGCTTTCCTCCGGTCCGCGAGCGGGCTTTGGCGAAATCTGCCTTCCGCCGGTCCAGGCCGGTTCCTCAATCATGCCGGGCAAGGTCAATCCTGTGATTCCCGAGGTGGTGAGCCAGGTCGCCTTTCTTGTTGTCGGCCATGACCTCACGGTGACGATGTGCGCCGAAGCCGGCCAGCTGCAGCTCAACGCCTTTGAGCCAACGATTGGCTTTTCCATCTTGGAGTCCCTGCGGATGCTGACCACCGCGATCGATACTCTGACCAGGCGTTGTGTCCATGGCATCGAGGCGGATCGCGCGCATTGCCTTGACCTTGTCGAAAATTCGATCGGCCTTGTGACTGCACTCGGACCTGTCCTCGGCCACGACACTTGTTCGCGGATCGCCCGCCGAGCGCTCGAGGAGCAGCGGGCCGTCGCGGACATAGTTCTTGAAGAAAAATTGTTGAGCGAGAAACAACTCAGTGAGCTCCTTCTGCTCGAAGCTTTAACCAAGCCTTCACGCATCGCCGTGGCCGCCGCTTCTAAACCCAAGGGTTAGTCGCCGGTTCTTCGTATCATTCTTGGCTAGTTCCTTCGAAGATAGTCCTCGAAATTGCGGCAATGTGGCGGTTTTTCCTGCGAAAAGTACAGTCTGTTTGCAGCGACTGCTGAGTTCTCGTCGCTATCGCCATCCAAACCGGAATTAGCGGCGTTCCCGGCCAAAGGCCCGGTCGAGGCCTCGCGGTACGGGATAGGCCTTGCACCCCGGCTGCGGTCAAGTGACCTATCGGGTGAAAACAATCATCGATAGAAAAACTTCAGACCGGCTGAAACTTGTGCGCGGTGGCGGAGTTTAAGCCAGCGATTGGCCTACGTGTGTGGTCAGTGTGAGGGACGAAGAGACGACACCATCGATGAGCAGGCCAATGATGCCGCCAAGGCTCTAAACGGGCCAATCACAAAAGGAAAAGCTCCAATGGACGAGTGGACGGGCATGGCCTTCGGGGCGTTCGCTCTTTCCTCATTCATTTCTGTGCTGCGAATTGGCCATTGGATCCTTCATGCTGAGCCCCGAGCAATTATCAATGCGGGTATCAATGCGGGCCGTTGGTCGTTAGCCCTAATAGCTTTGCTTTCGCTCGTGGCCCTGCTGTGGCTCACGATCCGCGGCCAGTGGACGAGCGCAATGCTGCTTGCGGCGTTCATTCTACCGGTTCTTGTGCAGGCCGCACCACGATGGCGGGTGCTCCTTGACCCGATTGGCTTCTTCGCCCGCAGTTCGTTGGCCCCAGATCTTAGCGAAGGCGGCCCCGTCGATCGTCGTACTCGTACCCAAATGCGCGGTTCCATTGATCCGAAGTTGGTGGAGCAATGCGCTGCTATCTTGGAGGCTTACCTCGATCAGACGAGACGCCACGTCGCCTGCAACCCGAAGGCGATCGCTTTCGAAAGCGAACCGGCAAACGGCTCCCCCAACGGTTCTGGTCGCCGGCGGATGTCGATTGAAGAGGCACTCGATGTCCTCGGGCTCGAGACCACAGCGAGTGCGTCTGAGATCGGGGAAGCACACCGCCGCCTCCAAGAGAAGCTCGATCCCTTACTTGGCGGGAAAGGATATCTAACAATGAAGCTCAATGAGGCCAGGGACATCCTCCTGGGGGAATGACCTTGGATCGTCAGTGGGAACACGACAGCGCAGAATGGCGTTTGACATGGCTGTATGTGTCTAATCAAACCATAGGCTCGAATTGCAGACCAACCCGGAGGTTGCGATGGCGGAATTTGAGAAGAGTCTGGCCTGCGTTATCAGAGCAGATGAGCACATTCGCGCACGGATGTATGATCGATGAGCGCGAATTTAACGGCGTTAACGAATACATTTTCACCTGGAAGATTTCATTGCAGCGAGCGGCGAAGACTAAATTTACCGCAACTATTGGCAGTGCCATAGACGAAGGGATCTCGCCCGGCTTGCTTACGGTCGGCTTGAGACTCAACCCGTCCCAGATACAGGTGCGTACCTTTGATCCGAGTGGGAAGCCGGCGGCGCGCCCTTTCCACATTGCGCGCTTTAGAGCTCAATAATTCTTGCTCGGTCCGACCACGGGTCGGGTCCGCTCAAATGACTGGAATACCCAGGCTAATACATGCCCGAGAAGCCGACAGCCAGAAAAGTCGAAGAGATAGAGATATAATGGAGGTTAAACAATGACCGAGGCGCGTAACACATCCAAGACAATATTGAAGGAGGCTACAGAGGATCCAACTCTTCCAAATCTCCGGATCGATATTCAAAGCGATCCAAGCAGTTTGTCGGACAAGCCACCAAGTCCAGAAGAGCATTATCTTAAGCGCAAAGCCGAAGTGGCTCGGCAGGACCACAAAGACTTTTTGGAGTATCTAGAGGAGAAGCGCGCAAGCGAGGAACAGGAGCGGGCCCAGCAAAGCGATTCCGAGCAGGCGGAGCGCGCGCCGGCCGGCGCGGCCGAAGTCGCGTCCTCAAAATTGAATCGACGCAATTTCCTGACAGTGGTCGCCGGCACAGCAGCCGTGGGTGAGGCGGCCGCCCTCGGCCATATGGTGATTAAGGACCAGGCCATCCCATCTCAGGGTCTTAAGCACGCCGGCGACACCTACACCGAAGCCCAGCGTCATAATATCGAACGCGAACTTATTAATCCTAAAGCGGATATCGGTGGCAGAGGTTTCGGCAATTGGGTCCTCCTCATGCCGACCAAACTCGGCGGCGGCACCTATGCGGTCGACCTTAACACAGGCAAGGCCCTCGCCTGGATCAGCTACTGGACGTATGGTGATTATAATCCGATTTCGCATCACCTGTGCGCCTTCCCGAGCGCGGACCCGGTGCAGGGTTTCGAATGGGTCAACAGCACCCAAGGCGGAAAGAACGCCCTCATTTTCGGGATCCCGACCAACATCGCAACCCCGGCTGAGGGCTTTAATGTTTATCGTGTCCGCTATGACGGCAACCAAATGGAACTGATGGAAAATGTTTCCGAAACGACAGGGCTTGGCCTCGGCGTCCACGTGACGATAGACCCCAAGACTGCCGAGCGTTACTTCGTCACCGATGGCCAGAAGGACATCGCCGCACTTTTCGACCGCCGGACCTCGCGAGTCATCGTGGCACTTAAATTCGACTGGGAACCCAACGACCAAAACCTCGCCATGGGCTGGCGGAACGGCGGCGTCCTCAAAATCTCAAAGATCTATCCCGACCCCGCAACCGGCAAATACGATTATCTAGGCACGAAGGGTCAAAAAATCGAATGGGAAATGGTGCCGATGGGAGAGTTGTTCGTGGAGGAAGGAACGATCCCGGGCGATGATCCGCACCACCTCAGTGGTGCCGATGGCACGATCTGGCATCCAAGTGGCCGCTGGGCGGCAACGGTCATCCGGCTCTGCGGCGGCACAGTCATACTTGATGCCGAGAATAATTTTGAACCCTTTGCTTTTCTCCAGTTTAATAAGGACGCACCGAACCAGTACCCGATCGTCAAAATCGACAACGATCATTGGCAAGTTACCTTCGACAAAATCTTCTCGCCTGGCCATGAGATTGGCTTTTCGCCCGATGGCCGGTTCTTCTGTATGATGAACAATCTGCGTGAGAACAACTGTTCGGTTTTCGATTCGAGTGATCCGGATCCACGCAATTGGAAAAAGATTGCCCATATCGAAGATCCTCTGTGGCGGGGCAAATATCCAAACCCGTTCCACATGGTGTTTTCGATGGATGGTTCAAAACTCTATCTTTCGGTTCTTCACCCAGCGCCCGCATCGAGCGGCGTGATGGTTGTCGATACCAACACCTGGAAGATCAAGAAAGAGATTCAGGGAATTGGGCCCGATATGCAAACTCTCGCCGTGACCTATGACGGAAAATATGTGATCGGCGTATTCAGCGGGTTCCAGCGGCTCGCCAGCGGCATTGCCTTTATTGATACGCAGACAGACGAGCTCGTCGGCCTATGGCCAAGCAATGGCGGTCACCATGACTGCGTCATCGTTCCAACAGAACTCGAGCACATGAAGCATACCCGCTCATGCACGCTCTAGAAAAAGAGCCAGCATCGTGGTTTGAGGCGGCCAAGCGCAGAGGGCGAGATGGCAAAGCGGCGGAGGGAGTGCTGGCTGTTGATCCGGGTGGCGGCGCAAAATATTGAGCGGCGCCCGATGCGCGCAGTCCTCCTCGGTGTTGCCGTCATGTTGGGCGTTGGCGTCGGCTTTGCTACCTTTGTGGCAGGGTGGTCATTGCGCGCCGGCATCGCGACCAGCCTATCGCGCATGGGCGCGGACCTCGTGGTCGTGCCCCGAGAGACGTTGGTAAACATCACCTCAAGCTTGCTGACGGTACAACCAACAGATGCGTCATTGGACGCCAGCATGGCGGAAACTCTTTCTGCCATCCCGGGAGTTGCGAGAGTGGCGCCACAGCGCATCGTCCAAGCAATGATTGACGGCCATGTCGCCAATCTGATCGCATTTGATCCCGCGAGCGACTTTTCGATCTTGCCCTGGCTCGGCGAGCACCAGCCCGAACCGTTGAACAAAGACGACGTGATCGCCGGCAATCGTGTTCCGGTCCACGTCGGAACCCCGCTTCAAATCTGTGGCAAATTCCTTATTGTTCGTGGCCGTCTCGAGCAGACGGGCGTCGGCCCGTTCGATCAGTCCTATTTTCTTAGCTTCGACACGCTCGCCACCATCAACGCTTTCAACTATGTAGGTGGGTCTCAAACTGGCGAAAAGGCACCGGCACCGGCCAATGCAGTAAATGGTGCGGCGGCGCCACCTGCCGAGACGAATGCTGAAGCGGATAACTGCAAGACTGAATGGCCACTCAATCGCGTTTCGGCATATTTGCTGCAGCTTTCCCCTGGAGCGAGAGTAGAAGATGTCAAATTCTCCATCGCTCAGCTGCCGGCGGTTAGGATCGTTGAAAGCAATGCCGTTCTTACCTCTTCCCGCCAAGCGCTGAGCCCGCTCTTCCTTGGCATTATCGTGTTCACAGCCTTTCAAGGGATGGCTTTGATGATCGTTGTGTCATTGCTGTTTTCAGCGATCGTTCAAGAGCGCTACCGTGAAGTCGGGCTGCTAAAAGCGATGGGGGCGCGAGGCAATCAGATCATGACGATAATTCTTGCCGAGTCTGCGATCATCACGGGACTTGGTGGCCTTGCGGGTCTCGCATTTGGGACGACCCTTCTGCTGCTCTTCGCCCGTTCGCTTGGCTTCTACTTTGGCCTTCTCGGTATTCCATTCTCCTGGCCGCCCCTCGCGGTCTTGCAGATGAGTGCGGTCGCCTCTGTCATGTTCTCTGCGTTTGTCGGTCTCGTCGGCGCCTTTCTGCCAGCTTGGCGCGTGCGCGGACTGGACCCTTATGCGCTGATTCAAACACAAGAGCGCTGACGTGATCCTTTCGGCGCAGTCACTCACCAAACGTTTTGGCCCAGGTTCGGGCTATGAGGCCGTGCGCGGCGCAAGCTTCGAGCTCCAGGCTGGCGAGTTTATTTCGATCGTTGGACGGACCGGTTCGGGCAAATCAACTTTGCTCGCGATGCTCGGCGCTTTAACCGAGCCAACCGCGGGCAAACTCCTGCTGAATGGTGCTGACGTCTGGGCTCTCTCGGAAGAAGAACGCTCAATCTTCCGTAGCCGCCATGTTGGCTTTATCTTCCAGTTTCCGAGCCTTTTGCCGAATTTGACCGCCGTGGATAATGTTGCTGTCCCGGCCCTACTCGGAGGCACGATGGATGCCAAAGCGGCATATGCGAGGGCCTCCGACCTTCTAGCGCGCGTTGGTCTTGCCGATCGTACCGACGCCTATCCCGGCAGCATGTCGGGAGGCGAGCAGCGTAGAGTGGTGATCGCCCGCGCGCTGATCAATTCGCCTCCTTTGCTGCTTGCTGATGAACCAACGAGCGATCTCGACGAGGATACTGAAGCCGACATCATTGACCTCTTCGAGCAATTGCAAGGGAGCGAAGCTTTCAGCTTCGTGCTCGTCACCCATAATTTGGAACTCGCCAGACATGCACAGCGCAGTTTCGAAATGCGGCAAGGCATGCTCGCTGCGGCCGATTTCCCGCTGACCGTTCTTGAGGTTGAACCTCGAGTGCGGCATTTCGGGCCTGCCAAGGTAGATGTTCGACCCGAACGGCCAGCACCAGCCCCGATGCGTGAGCCAGTGCGCCTCGGTAGGAATCTTTGGGACGTGGTGCAGACCTTCTTGCTTGGAGCAGCTGCAATCCTAGCCGCCATCCTGCTTGTCGACTTCGCTGTCTCAAAATATCAGGAAATGCAGATTCGCGAGCGTGGGGCTTGGATTGCTCAAATGGCGGATTTGGCACTGTCTCGCCTGCAGGTCGATGTCCAGTCGGTTTCCGACCTTGGCGACGGCCGTTATGAACTGAGCATGTATCTTTGGAATGTCGGCAGCGAAACACCCATCTACGTGATGTCTCCGGACATGCATGCCTACGTCCAGGTAGGCAAGGTCTGGCAGGAAATCCCTCTGGAGCCAACCGAGGGCAGCTTGAGCGGCGTTTCGAAAATCGATGACAAGCAGACCTACCGCTACGTGTTCGATGCACGGGTGAAGGACTTCACACAATTGCTCCCGAACTATATGCATGTACGCTTCTCGGAGACGATGCTAGTTAGCCCGAGTAGCACTCCAAAAGGCGACGTATTTGAGCGCAGGGACAATTTTTATGTTTACCTGAAGCCGTTCGACGTCGCCGATGAGATCATTTTGAAGCGGATGAAGTTCTCCGGCAAGCCGCCAGTTTGGATCCCGATGCCTCCCCATTAAAATATGGTTTATGAGACGATGCGGTCTCACGGATAGCAACGGAGTTCCAGGTCTTGCCAAAATGAATCGGTTGGCGCACTCCCCGCACCCGCCCTTGGATCGCCCGGGGCCGTTGGCTTGTCCAAACGTCAGCGATGACCGAGTTCTCGAACTGATACGGAGAGAGGATGGAAGGCAGCGAGACAGAAGGGATTCGCGCCCTATTGAGTTCCAAGCCAAGGCCCGTGGGATGGACCCAACGGCGCCAACGCCTCGACGAGGTTGGCTCCGTCTGGCCCGTGGCCGACGACATAAAGCTGAATCCAGCCGATCTCGACGGGGTACCTGGTGAATGGTCGATCGCGCCCGGCAGTGATGCCAGTCGCGTTCTGATCTTCTTCCATGGCGGCGGCTATTGCTCCGGTTCCGTCATCAGCCATCGCCGCATGGTCACTGAGGCAGGCCGGGCAGCGGGAACCCGAACGCTGGCGGTGGCCTATCGGCTGGCGCCCGAGCATTCCTTTCCCGCGGCCCTCGAAGACGCCCTAACCGCGTGGCGCTGCGTGCGCAACCAAGGCGTCGCGGCTGGGCGTATCGCTATCGGCGGCGACAGTGCGGGAGGAGGGCTTACGGTGGCGCTCATCAATCGGCTGCGTGAGGGCGACAAGGAGGTCCCAGGTTGCGCGTGGCTAGTATCACCATGGGTAGACCTGACGATGTCCGGCGAGACCCTCGCCACCAAGGACACAATGGATCCGATCATTCATAAAGCCTATCTCGGCGAACTGGCGGATGCTTATCTTCCAGCCGGGATGGACAGGAAGGACCCTCGGGTCTCTCCTCTCTACGCTGATTTGAAGGGTCTGCCGCCCACGTTGATCCAGGTTGGTTCTGCTGAGACGTTGCTCGCGGACGCCACCCGCTTCGCAGCCGCAGCTGGTGCCGCCGACGTGCCCGTCACGTTGGAGGTCTGGCCACACATGATTCATGCGTGGCACCTGTGGAACGCGCATTTGGAACCCGCACGCCAAGCGCTCACCCATGCCGGATCGTTCATCCGCGCATCCCTCT
>Ga0335081_10021618_pt1 | contig 10411 bp, 11 predicted proteins | sample Lox_Sample_35_FD_206713 | JGI IMG/M metagenome (GOLD analysis project Ga0335081, IMG submission 206713) | Soil microbial communities from Loxahatchee National Wildlife Refuge, Florida, United States - Lox_Sample_3.5 | ecosystem: Environmental > Terrestrial > Soil > Wetlands | place: USA...
CAGCCCTCCGCCGTGGAGGGCCGGATGAATTATTCAGTTGTCCGTCTCAAGCTTCGACCGAGGCGGGAATCATGTCCTTCAGAAGAATCTCAAGCGCCATCGTATGTCCGCAGCGCTTATGAGTGATGAAAAACTCACAATCGCATTGAAACATTCCATCGCTAAATATCACATGATGATTATTGTTATCGCCGTGAAAAGTAAGTTCGAACTTGTTGAAGCGAAAGCGGTTCCGTTCCTCGGCGTAGCGCTTGGCTTTTTCGATCTTTCCAATCATTCCTGAATCCATCTTTCAATCTCCTTTCGGATTTGAAATAAAAGACACGCGCAGAGACGCGTGTCTTTTCAGATTAAAGAACCAGCTCATTGTCATGTAGTAATCGCATAGCAGGTTGCTCTAGGCACCGAGTATAGTCAGATTCCAAAGACAAGTCAATCGTGATTTTCGTACTGTTATGAAATCGTATGGGAATTGTAGGGTGAACATCAATCCGCGGGCGCGCCAGCCATCATCGGTTCGTCACCGTTGTAACGCCAAATCCTAGGCCATTTGATCGTGATAAAGCCCAAACCGATGATGCAACCGATGCCTCCACTGATAATGGCAAACGGCGTGCCAAACAATTGAGCCACCGCGCCCGCTTCGAACTCTCCCAGTTGCGGACCGCCTTGAAAGAAAATTTGATTCACGCTGGTCATGCGTCCGCGCATTTCATCCGGCGTTTGCAACTGGCGGATCGTGTTGCGGATAATGGTGCTGACTCCGTCTGCCGCGCCGGTGATCGCCAGCGCGATCCACGCCACCGCGAACGAAGTCGCCGCGCCGAAAACAACGGTTGCCAAGCCGAATATAAACACGGCTCCCAAAAAGAGCGCACCTTGTTTCCGCAATTGATGCACCTGCGAAATAATCACAGCCGCAATCATTGCGCCCACCGACTGCGCCGCGGAAAGCCAGCCATACGCAACCACACTGACATGCAAAACATCGTTCGCAACGAAAGGCATCAGTGTATTGGCGGAAGCGAAGAACGTCGCGATGAAATCAAGGATCATGGATGAAAAAATAATCGGCTTGCTGACAATGAAACCAATTCCCTCCCGAATACTAATCAGGCTAACGCCATTTGTGCGAGCCTGCATTTTCTGTGGTATCTCACCAATCAGGATCAATGCAATGATCACCGCAACATAAGAGATGGCATTGATGATATATACGGATGCTTGACCACTTGCGGCAATCACAAACCCAGTGATCGCGGGACCGATCACCGAGCCGGCATCAAACGCAATCGAGTTCAAACTAAAGGCATTTGCCAAATCTTCCACAGGCACGAGGTTCGGAATCAAAGCCGCGCGCGCCGGTCCATCGAAGGCGATCACAATCGCTTGAATTGCAGTGATCAGATAAATGTACCAGATGGTGATATGCCCAGAGAGCGTCAGCAAGCCAAGGATCAATGCCAGAACCGCCGCGCAAGATTGCGTAATAAAAATGATCGTTCGGCGATTGTAGGAATCCGCTACCGCGCCGCTGATCAGCGAAAAAATAATCACCGGCAAAATCCGCGCCAAGCCGACTCCGCTGATGGCAATCGGCTGATCGGTCAGTGTGCGGATATGCCAGAAGATCGCCCAAATTTGCATTTGAGTCCCGGCAACCGAGATCAATTGTCCGAGCCAAAGGTAAAAGAACCGGCGATGTTTTAAAGCAGGAGGAATATGCATTTTTCAAACAACTCTAAAATTGGGAATGAAGATTATGTTCCCCAATCACGTAGATAAAGAAAATCATAACCGATCGTGCGCTGGCTTAACTTTGCAATCGGAGGCATCATTCGTTTATATTGACTTCGGCGAATCCGTTCCATCACTTGATCGACAAATTTTTTATCGAAGCCCGCCGCGATGCAATCTCCAACACTGAATCTTCGATCCACCAAAAGATAAAGCAGTTTATCCACCTCATCATATGTGAAGCCGAGTTCAGCTTCGTCGGTTTGACCTTTCCACAAATCCGCAGATGGTGCTTTATCAATCACCGATTGAGGTAAATTCATCGCCCGCGAAAGTTGACGCACTTGTGTCTTATATAGATCGCCGATTGGATTAATCGCCGAAGCCATATCGCCCCATAGCGTTGTGTAACCCAAAAGGATTTCTGTTTTGTTGCTCGTGCCGATCACCAGCCCTTTAAAGACTTCCGATTGATCATATAAAACGATCATGCGTGCGCGCGCCATCAGGTTGCCTTTACGAAGATTCGATATCTTCGGATCGAGTTGAATCATCGGCTCGACCATCGGCGTGATCTCAATCGTTTCCATCTTGACGCCAAAGTGGGTCGCGGTTTTCTCGGCATCTTCCAACGAATCGGCCGATGAGGTCTTATAAGGCATCCGTACCGCTAAAACATTTTCGGGTCCCAAGGCTTCCGCCGCCAGCGCACAAGAAAGCGCAGAATCGATCCCACCTGATAGTCCAATCACCGCGCGCGTGAAACCGACGCGCGTAACTTCGCTTTTGATGAAACCAGTTAGGATCTTATGCGCAAGATCGGTATAGATCGTAAGATCAATATTCATTTCGATAGGATGCGATTGAGTTCTTTTTGAACGAGATCTGCGTGCTCATCGCGCATCAATGGCAAGCGCGTCCGCGTGCGGCGGATCTGATTCAAATCCAGCGTTGTCATGGTCAACGCTTCTTCAAAATACGGACCATGAGCCAGTCGTTCGCCTCTAGGATCAAAGACCGTTGCCCCACCCCAAAAATTCAAGCCATCCTCGTAGCCAACGCGGTTAATATGCACGACGAAACTGGTGAACAAATTGGCATACGATTGATTGACGTTTTCCACCCACCACGCCGATTCGAGTTTGGCATGTTGGTTCAAGCCGCGCCCCGGGGAGGCGGAACAAAATATCAAAACATCCGCGCCATCCAGCCACAAAAGATACGGCGGCGAGGCGTGCCAGAAATCTTCGCAAATCAACATGCCCATGCGCCCAAAGCGCGTATCGAAGGCGCGGATCGAATCACCGCGTGCAAAGAAGCGGCCTTCATCGAACAATGCATAAGTCGGCAGATAAACTTTATGATGAACGTGAAGCACGCGTCCGGCGGAGAGATAGGCGGAGCCAACATAAAAGCGGTGACGCGCATCTTCGTCCACAAAGCCGACCACGATGTCGAGGTTTTGACTCGCTTCGAGAAGAGGCTTGAAGACAGGATCATCCTCCGTCGGTTTGTGGGAAACAGTCGAAGCTAAATCCTGTAAAACATATCCTGCTAAAGAAAGTTCAGGAAATACAATCAGGTCAGCCTTCTGGGCTGTTGCCTGATGGATATAGTCCAGATGCTTTTCGAGGTTGGCTTGAACATTTCCCAGTTTGGTCGCGATTTGAGCGAGAGCAAGGTTGATTTGCATTGTCTGAATCTTACCACTGAAAATTTGACCCCAAGAGTTCTGAAATCTTTAGGTTTGTGTTTTTGTCTGGATGTAAACTTGCTCCTCAGGATTCAAGCAGTTTCTTCAAGCCATCCAGCATCATTTTCCAATTCCGCTCTGAATCCGCCTTCTCTTCTTCTGAAGCGTTATTATCTTGTGTAAGCGTAACCTGTGTATTGCTTCCATGCTGTGAAAGTTCGTATGTAACCGTGTGATAGTTTTCAGGGCTATCCGGCACACCTGAAAGAGGTGACCAATGGGTAGAAACCAATAATTTTTCCGGCTCGAACTTCAGGATTTTGCCCTTGTCTTCAAACGATTTCCCTTGCCATTGACCTTTATAAATAATAGGACTTCCTACTTTCCAATCTGTAACCACATCAACACCAAAAAAGTATTGCTTGATAAGCGCGGGGGTCGTTAGCGCCTCCCAGACTTTTGCAGCGGGGGCATTAATCGTAATCGTTGATTTTGCAATAAAAGTATTTTTCATAAGATAAAGCTCCAGCGGAGAGGGAGGGATTCGAACCCTCGGTAGACACTAGGCCCACAACGGTTTTCGAGACCGTCCCATTCAACCACTCTGGCACCTCTCCATGAGCGCGGGCGAAATTATAACTTACGTTGATGTCGTTGCGAGGAGGTCGCTCTTCCCGACGACCCAGCACCTGCGGTTCTGGGCAGGTGAGCAATCTCCGCGCTAATAAAGAGATTGCTTCGTGGCGCTTTGGTGCCACTCGCACATATGCCTGCAGCCCAGTGGAGGCAATGATATTACAATTCCACGCTCGAATGAAGCTCAGGATAATAGATTTCCAGCAAGCCCGCATCTTTCAATTTATCCATCAACGCAGTTGCAGGCTTAGACTCGCCATGCACCAGAAAGATTTTCTTGACTTGAGATTTGACCGCTGTTGCATACTTGACCAGCAAATCTTGTCCTGCGTGACCAGAAAGTCCGCCAATCGTTTCGACGCGCGCCTTGACTTCATACGGTTCGCCAAAAATCCGGACATGTTTCTCGCGATCTGCAAGTCGGCGACCCAAGGTATCGGGTGCGGTCCAACCGACAATTAATATCGTGTTATTAGGATTGCTAATGTTATTCCGCAAATGATGAAGAACGCGTCCGGCTTCTGCCATGCCGGAAGCTGAAATAATAATCATCGGGTCTTTGCGTTCGTTCAATGCTTTTGATTCATCCACCGAATGGATGTAGGTTAATTGTTTGAAATCCAGCGCCGGATGTTTTTCTTTCAAAATGAACTCACGCGTCTCATCATCGAGACATTCGGGATGAGCGCGAAAAATATCAGAGGCGTGAACCGCAAGCGGACTATCCACATAAACCGGCACAGGCTTGACGCCGTCGCTCATCATTTCGTTCAAATAAAAAACAAGTTCTTGTGTGCGACCAACGGCAAAGGCGGGAATGATAATTTTTCCGCCGCGGCGAATCGTTTCTGAGACCACATTGCGAAATTCTTCAAATGCAAGGCGCGGGTCCTCGTGAGATTTATCGCCGTAAGTTGATTCCATTAATAGGTAATCAGCGGCTTCGGGCAAGACTGGGTCGCGCAGGAGCGGAAGATTCATACGTCCGATATCGCCTGAAAACCAAAAGCGGAATTTCCTTCCTTTTTCTTCGATATCCAATGAAACGCCAGCCGAGCCGAGAATATGACCAGCATCCCAAAAGCGAGCCTTCACACCAGGAACTGGCTCGAAAGGTTGATCATAATCCATCGATCTGAAGTGTTCAGCCACTTGCTCGGCGTCCGCCATCGTATAAAGCGGCTCGACATGTTTGCCGCCATGACGCGATTCTTTTTTATTGACGAACTCCGCATCCGCTTCTTGAATGTGACCGGAGTCGCGCAACATCATATCCGCTAAATCCGCAGTGGCATGCGTCGCATAAATGGATCCCCTATAACCGTTCTTGATCAGATGCGGAAGATTGCCGCTGTGATCAATATGCGCGTGAGAAAGAATCATCGCATCAATCTCGCGCGGATCATAAGGAAAATTCTGATTGCGAAAATATGTATCTTCGCGGCGGCCCTGATACAACCCGCATTCCAACAAAAGAGTCGCGCCGTTGATTTCCAATAGATGTTGTGAGCCGGTCACGGTTTGCGCCGCGCCGTGAAAATTGATACGCATCTTAGCCTCCAAGCACCGCTACAATCTGCGCGCCGAAATGCTCCCGTCTCCACGGCGAGCATTCCATCACGCGTTCAACATCCTGTGGACCGCGCTCTGCCAATGCCGTCAGCAAGGATTTCGGCAGAACGACATCCGACTCAACATCCATCTCGGCCGCTATTTTCTTTCGCCACTTTTTTAACTTTTCCAAACGTTTCGCAAACGCTTCATTCGGATGTTCGAGCGGAATCCGATTCACAAGCAGATTATCTGTTCCGCGCTGAATCGCTTCAAGGATCAGTGTTCCCCAATTTTGAATCTGTTTCGAAGTCAGTTCAAATTCCAACTCATTGATCGTGGCCGGTTTCGTTTTGGCGATCTCAACCAACCGGTCATCTTCCAAAACCTTGAACGGCGGACGGTCGAGGCGCGCAGCAAGTTGTTCACGAAGAATTAGCAATTCGTTTAATATCGTTAAATCGCGCAATGTCAAATCTTTACGATTGCTAAAACGAGTCCAAGTTGGCGATTCAGATTTGGGCTTGGCGCCATTCGCATGACAAGCCATCCAGAAATCTTCCTGAGCCAGGGGCCAGAATCCTTTTTCTTCGAGTTCGGTTTTTAGCAGATCGCGCAACAGGATGAGAAAATGCGTATCGAGGCGGGCGTACAGCATCAAGTCCGGTGAGAGCGGACGCGCACCCCAATCCGCTTTTTGAAACCGCTTGTTCACTTTGATATTGAATTTTTCTTCGATCAATCGGTCGAGTCCAGCCTGTTTGCGGCCGAGGATCCGTCCCGCCTGCATCGTATCGAAAAGATTCGAGAGCTTGAATCCATAATCGCGTCGCAGACAGATCAAATCATATTCCGCGGCATGAAATATTTTTTCGATTTTAGGATCGGCAAAGATGGGTCCAAGAACATCCAGTTCATCTAACGCGAGCGGATCAACCAGATAATCTGTCTCAGGTGTGGAAAATTGAATGAGACAGACACGCTCGCGATAAGCATGCAAGCTATTCGACTCAGTATCCACTGCGATGCGAGGCTGACGCTTGAGTTCATCAACAAGTTGATCGAGTTGACTCGACGATTGAATCAATTCAGGCGGCGCAAGCTGATCAATATCCATAAGCATGATTATATCTCGCGCGCTTTCTCCATGACGATCGCCGCCTCCCCATCGTTATAATAGGACTGCCATACATCCGCGCGGGTATAGCCTTCCTGCTCGTAAAGCCTGATCGCCCCGTCATTGGATGCGCGTACCGATAAACGTACGCGCGGCGTTTTGAGTTGGCTCTCGCAGGCGCGTAATAAGGCGCGTCCGATACCGCGCCGGCGATACTTAGGCATAACACCAATGGTTGCGATCCATGAGAATCCATCCGAGGGATGAGGATCACCGGCAACAAAGCCAATCATCTTTCCATCTTCGACTGCCTTTAAACGAATCACATCGGGAAAGGTTAATACCGCAACAAGGTCGAGAAAGGGCCAGGCGTCTTTTTCAAAGCAAGCATGTTCGAGCTTGTTCAACGCGTTGAGGTCGAGGAAGGATGCGGGTTCGATTTCCATAAACAAAAGCCTCGCGTATTCCGCGAGGCTTTGATTGTATCACTTGACCATTTAGTATTAACTATCTTTGTTCTTGATGAAGTTCTCGATCATGCTGGTAAATTCCATCGGGAAGATATATTTGGTCGATGCGCCTTGACCGAGGGATTTCAATGTATCAAAATACTGCAAGGTCATGGTCTTCTGATCGATGGTTTTGGCGGCAGCAAAGATTTTTTCGAGAGCAGATGCATAACCTTCTGCTTGCAATAACTGCGCCTGTTTGGAACCTTCGGCTTGAAGGATGTTGGCTTGCTTGGCGCCTTCTGCCTTCAAAATCGCAGATTGCTTTTCGCCTTCTGCCACATTGATGGCGGCTTCGCGCGTACCGGTTGACTCGGTCACCACTGCGCGGCGGATACGTTCGGCGGTCATCTGGCGGTTCATCGCATCCTGAACATCCTTGGGCGGGATGATCTCGCGGATTTCCACGTTAGTCACCTTAACGCCCCAACGTTCAGTGACCTCATCCAGTTTGGTTCTCAAGGTGGTGTTGATATTTTCGCGCTGGGAAAGCACATCATCCAACGCAATGCCGCCGATCACGGAACGCAGAGTCGTGGTCGCCATGCCCGCGGCAGAGAGTTCGAAGTTGCCGACTGCCACTACACTCGCGGTGGGTTCGATGACTTTGAAGTACCAAAGGAAGTCAATTGAGATCGGTGCATTATCTTTCGTAATGGATACCTGATGCGGCACTTCGCGAATCTGCTCGCGCAAATCCACTTTGACCGGGCGGTCTACAATTGGTATGAGAAAAACAATACCGGGACCTCTGGGTTTATCCAGCACACGTCCAAGACGGAAAACCACTAACCGTTGATATTCTGGCACGATGCGGATGGCGTTTACAAGAATGATAACGACAACCACAACCAGACAAAGAAATCCAGCAAGAACAGAATCCATGTTATTTCTCCTTTTTATCTTTTCATCTTCATTATACGACAAATGATGTAAAAGAGTTGCAGTGTATAATGATGACGATTTTTACCCTCACCCCAGCCCCTCTCCCATTGGGAAAGGGGCAAAGGGTGAGGGATTAAAAGGAGTTTCCATTGAATTTCAAAAAAATATGTATTCTGGGTCTCGGATATATCGGCTTACCAACCGCATCCACTTTTGCATCGCGTGGCGTAAGAGTTCTCGGCGTGGATGTGAACCCTCGCATTGTCGAAACTTTGCGACGCGGTAAGATTCACATTCACGAGCCAGGTCTGCGGGATGTCGTCAAAGCCGCGCTGGCATCGGGCAACTTCACCGTTTCAACAAAGCCCGAAGAAGCCGATGCGTTTATCATCGCCGTACCTACTCCATTCCATCATAACAAGTCTGGAAATTTCAATGGGCAGGAATTTAAGTTGGCGGATATGGGCGCAGTGACATCAGCCGCGGAAGCCATTGTCCCATTTTTACGAAAAGGGAATCTAGTCGTGCTCGAATCGACTTCGCCGCCGCGCACCACGATGGAACTTGTCGTTCCGATCCTCGCTCGTTCCGGACTTCGAGCGGGCCGCGATTTCTATTTGGCGTATTCGCCCGAACGCGTTTTACCGGGACAAATATTACGCGAGTTAATCGAGAACGCGCGCGTCATTGGCGGCGTGACTCCGGAATCCGCGCAAGCCGGAGCCGATCTTTATTCCATCTTCGTCAAAGGTGAAATCATCCAAACCGATGCAACTACTGCCGAAATGGTTAAGCTGATGGAAAATACTTATCGTGATGTCAACATCGCCATCGCCAATGAGTTTGCGCGCCTCGCTGATAAATTCGGCGTGGATGTGTGGGAAGCCATCTCGCTTGCCAATCGTCATCCGCGCGTAAAGATTTTGAGTCCCGGTCCCGGAGTTGGCGGACATTGCATCAGTGTTGACCCGTGGTTCTTTGTTGAAAGCGCACCGGAATTAAGTCCGTTGATTTATACATCGCGCAAAGTCAATGACGCGCAACCACATTATGTGATTGATTTGGTAAAGCGCGCGCTTGGTTCACTCAAAGGCAAAAGAATCGCCGCGCTCGGACTCGCCTATAAACCAGATGTCGATGACCTGCGCGAAAGCCCGGCAATAGAAGTTGTGCATCTGCTTCAAGAAGAAGGCGCTCAAGTCAAAGCTTGGGAACCGTTCAAGCCGGATGCAAATATTGAAGGCATTCACATGGCATCCGGTTTTGATGACGCGCTCAAGGGTGCAGATGCAATTCTGTTGCTTGTCCGTCATACCGAATTCATCAACTTAAAACCTGCAAACATTGCATCAAAGACAAAAGCCCGCGCCATCATTGACACCGTCAATGGCTGGAATGTTAAAGAATGGCAAAGCAGAGGATTTGCCATTACAAGATTAGGTGTGAGAAAGTAACGAAGCGCAAAACATAAAACATGGAACCACATTTGCGTTTTGCTCATTGCATATTATGAAAATCCTCTCCGTCTTTGGCACACGGCCCGAAGCCGTAAAAATGGCACCGGTGATTCGCGAGTTAGCGCAAACACCGAACATCGCATCGCGTGTCTGCGTCACCGCCCAACACCGACAAATGCTCGATCAAGTGCTCAACCTGTTCAACATTAAACCTGACTATGATCTTGACCTGATGCGCGAGGATCAATCGCTTGCCGAACTGAGCGCGGCGATCTTTACACAGCTCGATCCCATTCTTTCTGATTTCAAACCGGATTGGGTTTTAGTGCAAGGTGATACGACCACCGTGGCAATTACTGCCCTGCTTGCATATTATCGCCGCATCCGCGTCGGACATGTCGAAGCCGGCCTCCGCACAAATGATAAGTGGCAGCCATTTCCAGAAGAGATCAATCGGCGCGTGGCAGGTGTCATCGCCGATTTGCATTTTGCGCCAACCGAGTGGACAAAACAAAATTTGCTTCGAGAAGGCGTATCAGAAAAGGCAATCGCAATAACCGGCAATCCCGTCATTGACGCATTGCAATTCGTGGCGAAACAACTGGAGCCGGAAGAAGTTACGAAGCTAATTCATGAATTGGGAATTGGGAATCGGGAATCGGGGAAAAAACTGATTCTGGTGACGGCTCATCGCAGAGAAAATTTTGGTCAGCCGCTGGAAGGTATTTGCAACGCGCTTAAAGAATTGGCTTTACGCGGCGATGTGGAAATTGTTTATCCCGTGCATCTCAATCCAAATGTGCAGGAACCGGTTTATCGCATCTTG
>Ga0335081_10021619_pt1 | contig 10411 bp, 9 predicted proteins | sample Lox_Sample_35_FD_206713 | JGI IMG/M metagenome (GOLD analysis project Ga0335081, IMG submission 206713) | Soil microbial communities from Loxahatchee National Wildlife Refuge, Florida, United States - Lox_Sample_3.5 | ecosystem: Environmental > Terrestrial > Soil > Wetlands | place: USA: Florida...
GACGGACAAGAACCGCCGCTTCTTCCGTTCAGTGGTCGGTGCGATCGTGGCCGTCTCGCTCACCACCGGGTATCTGCTTCAGCGTCTCCATGTGCTGGGGCCGTATTTCGGAGCCGGCGGACTGATCGAGCGGATCGTCTTGCCGCTTCTCGTCGTGCTGCTCGCGCCGCTCGTCGTCGCCGCCCTCGCGCGGCAAGGGGTCTGGGCACAGCGCGCGACATTGTTGCGATCGGCCCGACCGCTCGACTGGATTTTCGCCAGCTACGTGACTGTCGTAGCGCTTCCTGCTCTTGCGGTCGGACTCCACCACCACAATCGCCTCCTCTACATCGGCCAAGACCTCGGCCTGATCGTCTTCTTCGCGTTCATGTATCTCGTCGGACGCACTGTCGACGCCGATTCGGCCCGCGCGCTGGCCTCGGAGTTCGTCGACCTGCTCCTGCTGCTCGCGGTGGGTCAGCTCGTGCTTCCCACACTCGTCGAGACCCCACCGATCTACTCGTTCGTGGAGGCGGCGGCAGCGGGAGCACTCGCCTTCGCGCTGCTCCGGCCGCGCAGCGCACGATTGCTCCCGGTCGGGATCGCCGTGGTACTCCTCGGCGCCGACGTGGTGACCATACGGCACGGAGTCGGCTCGACCTCGTCGACCGCAATCGAGCTCGCCGGCGCGCTGGCGGTCCTCGGCTACCTCGCTCTGCGCATTCGCCCGCTCGTGCCCGAGTGGCTCATCGTCGCCGTCGCGATCGTCGGGATCGCAGGTTTCATCGGCCTCACCTCAGATGGAGCCACACTGCGCGGCCAGTATCACGGCGGCGACCAGTCGAATCTCGGCCGCACGTACGAGGCACGTCAGGTCCGCGCGGCGGTCCGGCGCTCGCCGATCTCGCTCGCGCTCGGGCGCGGCCTGGGAGCGACCATCGACGAGACGCATGCTCCTCCCGCCTTCCGGAAGTCACTCGTCAGCGGCGGACGAAATCTGGCCCACGTGCAAGAGCTTCACTTGCTGGACTATTCCTTCCTGCTCAAGACCGGCTTTCTCGGCCTTGCCTGGCTTGCCGCGTTCGTGCTCGGCCTCGCCGTACTGGGGTTACGGGCCCTCGAGCGAGCCGCACGAGAGCGGGATCCCAGCCTCGTGATCTACCTATCGCTCCCGTTGATCGGCTTCGTCCAGGCGCTGGCCGCAACGTCCCACCTACCGGCGAACCCGCTCAACGGGCTCGCGCTGGGAATCCTCGTGACGTGCTTCGGCGCCGCTCGGCCGGAGTCGGCGCGCGACGACTAGCTGACGCTCCCGATCCCGGCCGCGGACACCGGGTTGTGCGTCTTGCGCCAGTCGATCTTGGGGTCGATCAGGGCTTCGTCCGCCCGGTCGCGATGCTCGATCGCGATGTTGACGAGCGAGTCCAGCAGCGACTCCGAGAGCTTGTGAGGCTCGAGTCCGAGATCGAGCAGAGCTGTGTGCGCCGGGTTGTAATAGTGCTCCTCGAGCTCGACGCGCGGGTTCGGCCTGTGCTCGATCGCCGCCTCGACGCCCAGCGTCCTCGCGGCGTGTACGACCATCCGGGCGAGCTCGAGCACGGTGAAGCGCTCGGTGAACTGGTTGAAGACGCGGTACTCCCCCTCGGTCGGCGGGTTGACGATCGCCAGCTCGACGCAGCGCACGGTGTCGCGGATGTCGAGGAAGCCGCGCGTCTGGCCGCCCTTCCCGTAAACGGTGAGGGGATGCCCGACGGCAGCCTGCACGCAGAAGCGGTTCAGCGCCGTCCCGAACAGGCCGTCGTAGTCGAAGCGATTCACGAGCCTCGGGTCACGCGACGTCTGCGGCGTGACGCAGCCGTAGACGATGCCCTGGTTGAGATCCGTAGCGCGCAGGCCCCAGATCCGCGACGCGAAGTGGATGTTGTGGCTGTCGTGCACCTTCGTCAGGTGGTAGAAGGAACCCGGCATCTTCGGGAACGGCAGCCGGTCGCGGCGGCCGTTGTGCTCGATCTCGATGAAGCCTTCCTCGATGTCGATGTTGGGCGTGCCGTACTCGCCCATCGTCCCGAGCTTCACGAGGTGGCACTCGGGGACGATCTCGCGAATGGCGAAGAGAACATTGAGCGTGCCGATCACGTTGTTGTGCTGGGTCGAGACCGCGTGCGCGCGGTCGACCATCGAGTACGGCGCGGAGGACTGCTCGGCGTAGTGGACGATCGCCTCCGGACGATGCTCGTCAACGACGGCCGCCAGGAACTCCCAGTCGAGGAGATCGCCGATCGCCGTCTTGACCTCGCGCCCGCCGAGCTCGTGCCAGGTGTCGACGCGGTCCTCGAGCGAGGCGATCGGCGTCAAGCTGTTCGAGCCCATCTCGACGTCCCACTCGCGGCGGATGAGGTTGTCGACGATGACGACGTCGTGCCCTCCCTCGGCCAGGTGCAGCGTCGTGGGCCAACCGCAGAAACCATCACCGCCCAGGACTAGGATCTTCACGCAACTCCCCCTTGTGGCTCCGGCGACAATCGTCGCCCGTGGCTGATCACGAGCCTAGCCGAGATGTCACGACGCCGATCCTCCCGCCGCTTCCTTCCGGAGCGCGGCGTGGGCGAGCGCGGCCTCGTACCCCTGCACGTGCACGTCCGCTGATCGCTCGGCGCTGAAGCGCTCGACCGCCGACCTCCGCGCCGCCCCGCCCATCCTCGAGCGCAGCTCGCCGTCCGCGAGCAGGCGGAGCGTTGCACCGGCGACGAGATCGGACCGGTCGGGCTCGACCAGGAATCCGGTGACGTCGTCGTCGACGACCTCGTGGACGGCGCCGACGCGTGTCGCGACGACAGGCACGCCGCACGACTGCGCCTCGAGGGCGGTCGTCGTGGTGCCCTCGGAGCGAGAGCAGTTGAGGTGCACGTCGAAGGCCGCGTACCAACCCTCGACGTCGGAGCGGTCGCCTGCGAAGACGATTGGGTACGGCAGGTCGAGCTCGGCGGCCTGCCGGCGCAGACTCTTCCCGTACTCGGCGTACGACGAAGGCGCGGAGCCGACCAGGACGAAGCGCGCTTCCGGCTCCGCGGCGACGATCCGTGTCGCCGCAGCGAGGAAGGTCTCGATCCCCTTGAGCGGCGTGAGGTTCGACACCGTTCCGACGAGCGGCGCAGCCTCGGGGATCCCGAGCTCGTGGCGGATGCGCGATCTCCGCTCGGGCGAGGGGACGAAGTGGTCCGTGTCGACCGGGGGGAGATAGACGAACGTCGGCAGCGGCAGCGAGTCGCGCCCCCCGTGGATCTCGATCAGCGCCTCGCCATTGAACATGACCGCGTCGGCGAGCCGGCGCACGAGCTGCATCGCCACCCACCGCAGGGGCCCCGGCGAGCGGGAGTCGACGATCTGCCATACGACGGCGGCTCCCCGGCGCCGTGCCGCGAACGCGGCGTGCGGATTGACGAGACCGCCGATCTGTACGACCTCCGCACCCGTCCGCTCGATCGCACCCTCGAGCGCGTGCACGCTCGGCAGAAAGCTCCGGACGAAGCGGAGGAACAGCCGCGGGTCGAGCGACGCGCGCGCCCGTCCGAGTGGAATCTGCAGGAACTCGATTCCGGCGGCCTGCAGGTGCGGCGCCGCCGTACCCGGCTCGTCGGGGATCGCAATCGCAACGTCCCAGCCGCGGCGTCGGAGCGGCTCGGCGAGGCGGATCGTCTTGTTGTGGGGCCCGCCGAACAGGGGCGAGTGGACGACGCAGAGGACGCGCCGGCGCGGCTCGGAGCCGCTCACGCCGCGCCGCGTCCGCTTGTCCGCCCGCGTCCGAGGCGGCTCTGCTCCTCGTTCAGCTGCACCGGATCGAGCGTCGCCACCTGGCGAACGATCCGGCGCCACACCGCGTCCACGTGCCACGGGAAGGCGGGCGTCTGCCGCTTCCAGCTCAGGACCGGCCCGACGCCCTGCAGTCGGCGGGCGAGCCCTCCGACGCGGCGCAGGCGGCGATGCCGGAAGACGGGTCCGTACTCGCGGACGAGCCGCTCCGTCTCCTGCACGAACAGCTCGTCGGTCGTCCGCACCTTGCGCGCGGGATGGTCGCGATCGACCGCGAGCACGGCCGGAAGGTGCACGAACCGCGCGCCGCGGCTGCGCAGGCGGATCCAGAGTTCGTAGTCGAGGCGGCGGTGCAGGTCGGTGCGGAGCAGCGGCTCGCCGGCGGAGACGGCTCCGCGATGGATGAACACGGCCGGCTGGGCGAGGGGGCTGACGAGGGGTAGCGTGCCCCGCGGCCAGCGCGACCGGTGGTGGCGGACGATCAGGCCGCTCTCATCGACGAGCGCGGCGTCGCCGTAGAGGACGTCCGCCTCGGGATGCTCGGCGAAGGCGGCGACGACCCGCGCGACCGTGTCGGCGGCGAAGAGGCCGTCGTCGCTGTTGATCCAGCCGACGATGGTGCCGGCGCTCAGCGAGAAGGCCTTGTTGACGGCGTCGGCCTGACCGCGGTCCGGCTCGCTGACCCAGCGGACGGCGCCGTCGGCCGCCTCGAGGATTGCGAGCGTGCCGTCGGTCGAGCCGCCGTCGACGACGACGTGCTCGATCCGCGGGTAGCTCTGTGCCGCGACGGACCGGAGGCAGTCCGGGAGAAAGACTCCCTGCTCGAAGGACGGCGTCAGGATCGAGACGAGCGGCAGTTCGTCGGACACGGCGCGCACGTTAGCCCGGGTCGCGTACGACGGCAGCCTGCCGGGCTACGATCCGTCGGTGCCGCCGGTTCGCGAAGCCGGAGATCCGCCGGTCGAGCCGATGGGGGGAGTCGACCTCTCCCGGACGCATCGCGCGGGCTATGAACCGGGCAGGTCCTATCCGGTGCGTGCCCTGTGGCTCGTCGTCGAAGCGCTCGTGCTGCTCAACCCGTTCATCGTCTCGTACGGGTTGAAGCGGTGGCTGCTGCGGCGGTTCGGCGCCGGCATCGGCCGCGGCGTGCTGATCAAGCCCGGCGTGCACGTCAAGTATCCGTGGCGTCTCACCGTCGGCGACAGTTGCTGGCTCGGCGAGCGAGCCTGGCTCGACAACATGGAGGACGTCGTCCTCGGCGCCAACGTCGTCGTCTCGCAGGGCGCCTACCTCTGCACCGGCAACCACGACTGGGCCGATCCGGCGATGCCGCTCGCGCCGGGCCCGATCAGGGTCGAGGACGGGGCGTGGATCGGCGCGTTCGCGAAGGTGGGGCCGGGCCGGACGATCGCCGAAGGCAGCGTCCTCTCGCTCGGCGCGGTGGCTCTCTCGGATACGGAGCCGTGGACGATCTACGCAGGGAATCCGGCGGAGCGAATCGGCATGCGCGTGCTCACGGCGCCTGATGCCTAGTCAGCAGGACGGCGAAGGTGGTAGCAACCAACGCCGCCGCCCGGTCGCCGCTCCGCGACGAAGTCGTAACCGTAGATGTATCGGCTCTCGACGATCTCGAAGGGCGCGAACATGCGCAGCAATGTCTCCTCGGTGAACACCCGGTGGGCGTTGAAGTACTCGCGGTCGACATCGTCCACCGGCAGCGAGACGTAGAGGTCGCCGCCCGGCGCGACGACGCGTTTCAGTTCTTCCAGTGCCTTCTCCGTCCCGTGCGGGTCGAGTGGGTCGCCATAGCGCCCCAGGCCGATGTGCTCGACGACGCAGATCGAGGAGACCGACGGCAGTGAGGCATCCGCGAACGGGAGCGCCAGGATCGACCCCTCGACGAAGCCGATGCTCTCCATATGGGCCTGGAGCGGCCGAAGGTCGACCATGGTCGTCGGAACTACCTTCGAGAGGAAGGAGACGAACCGGTGGTGTGAGCCGACGTCGATGTGGCGTTCGGGGTGCGCTGCCACGATCTTCTCGAAGGCCCAGGCGTCCTGGAAGAAATATGTGGGCTCGACCGGAGTCGTGCCAGTGTCGTCGCCGAGGCAGGGGTAGAGGAACTCCAGCGATGCGTTGCTGTCAGGCAATTCCGAGTAACGCCGATACGAATCCCAGAACCGACGCCAAGCCTTCAGTTGAGCCATGCGCCGCCTCAGGATGCCCTTCGCGTTCTGGCGGGTCCGCTGTGCGATCCACTTCGCACTGGGTGTCACGGTTGGGGCCACTCGCCGTCCTCCGGACATCTCGGCTCGATCTGTTCCCACTGCTCTGGGATCGCCTTGACCGGAAGCTCGCATCTGGCATGGAGTCCGAGCCACCAGCGCGGGGCAATCACCCGCCTGCCAGGTCGGTCGTTCAGCCAGGCCGCCCACCACGCGAAGGAGCTGTTGCTCGAAACGATGTGGGTCGCGTGCCTCAGCAGCAAGAAGTCGACGATCTCCTCGTTGACCTCCACGCGAACTCGCGGATCGTGCTCGAAGGCTGCCCGCACTCGTTCGGGCTCATCGGACACGACAACGACCGGCAAGTCGTCCTCGCGAAGCTCGTCAAACCCCCGGCGATAGTAGCCGGGCGGAAGCGTGACGTCATCGCGATACGAGACGAAGTCGGTCAGGCGGACGTGCGCACAGATGTAGCCGGTTCGAAGGAACGACGCGTACTTTTCCTCGAAACGGTCAACGTGGACGTCATGAATTCGGAATGCGCTGCGCACATCGAGAGTTGCCGGGCGAAAGAAGCGCTCGGAATAAAAGTATCCGCCGTAGTAGGTTCGATCAGCGGCGTTTGCGAGAACTTCGTCCGGATCCTGCCGATCGTCCACCGCGACCTCACGCCGCTCAAGACGGGAGACATGGTCGAGAGCCCAAGCCATAAACCGGGTCGCCACCCTGATGGAGTGGGGTTCTAGGAGCGCAAAGTAGCGCTCAAGCTCGCTCGTGTCGTACGCGCAGCGTGTACCGACGCACTGAGCGGCAGCCAAGCCGAACGCGTACTGGAACATCTGGTTGCCGAGCCTCCCTCGCTTGTCGACCGCGATCATCAGGGCTCGATTTTAGGACCGCGAAAGCGCGACCGGTGCGCCCAGACCAGCACCCAGAACCGGGACCAACCACATCGTTCTAGTACCGCGGCATTCCATGTCGATCTCTGAGGTCTCTGAAGGCGGTCTTCCATTCGTGTTGCTTACGCCATCGAAAGGCTCGGACTCGTCGATAGAAGCTCACGGCCAGCAATAGAACCGGACCGATGATCGGAAGCGCACGAAGCCTTTGTCTCTGGGCCGAGCCCCGATCCCCCAGGAGGCGCTGAACCGTTCCCTCCCTACGTGTCAAGCGAGACTCATCCAACACCTCGACGGTTAACGTGGGTTGCGGACCCGCGCCCGACATGCTTGTCGAGCCTCCAGGCGACGATCTCCACTCTAGCGGGCGGGTGCGACCACGATCAGCCGCATGCCGGTCTGCGAGCACCTCGTGGCTACCCAATGACGCTTCCTCGCTTGACGGTGATCACGCCGTCTCTGAACCAGGCCAGCTATCTCGAGCGCGCCCTCCGGTCCGTGCTCGATCAGGGCTACCCGAACCTCGAGCACATCGTCTGGACGGCGCCTCGACGGACGGCTCGGTGGACATCCTCCGCCGCTACCACGATCGGCTCGCCTACTGGGTCAGGCAGCCCGACGAGGGGAGTCCTGGGCGATCAACCGTGCGATCGAACGCTCGAGCGGCGAGGTGATCGCCTACATCAACAGCGACGACTACTACCTCCCCGACGCCTTCGACGCCGCACTCCTGCTCTTCGAAGACCCAACCGTCCGCTGGGCCGCCGGCGCATGCGAGTACCGCGAGCAAGACGGAACACTCGAGGCGATCTTGAATCCCACTCTCTCCACCGGACCACGGGCGCGCTGAATACGTGGGACGTGGTACGCGCCGCAGGCGTCCTCGTTCTGGCGTCGCGACGTCTTCGCCGAGTTCGGGCTCCTGCGGGAGAACCTCGACTTCGTCTTCGACACCGAGTTCGGACTACGGCTTGCGCTTGGGGGGACTCTTGCCGGCCGCCGCTGACCACCACGTCGCCGTCCGCTACCTCCACTCCGAGGCCAAGTCCGCAGACCGCTCGCGTTTCGACCGCGAGTACCGGGATGTTGCGAAGGATCTGCGTCGAAGCTTGAGCGGATCGGAGCGCGCTCTTGATATCGCCGACGGACTCTTGTATTTCCCGTTGCACGCAGTACCTCGTCAGAACGCGGCTCGGGCTCCTCCACCTCCGCAAGCGGTGGCTCGGCAGTCGATTTGCACGGGACCGAACCTTCGTCCTCAGCCATGTAAGGCCAGCGTCGGTACCCTGAGATGGCTCGGGCCGAAGGAGGCGAGGCTATCCTTGCCGCCGTGGGGGCCACCCAATCTCAAGCTCTCGCGACGCCCTCCGTCGCCGACGAACCAGCCCGGATTCACCGCATCCAGCCCTCTCGCTGGCTCGTTCCCGTCGACTTCGGCGAACTCTGGCGGTACCGGGAACTCGTTCGCTTCTTCGTGCTCCGCGACGCCAAGTCGCGCTACCGGCAAACCTATCTCGGCCCGCTCTGGGCAATCTTGCGGCCGTTACTGACGATTGTCGTCTTCTCCGCGATCTTTGGTGGCCTCGCCGGCATTAGTCCTGGGACGAATATTCCCTACCCGCTCTGGGTCACGCCCGCCGTGCTCGCCTTCGGCTATGTCTCCACCGCACTGACCAACACAAGCTCGAGCTTGGTCAGTAACAGCAATGTGATCACGAAGGTGTATTTCCCCCGCCTCTACGTCCCCGTCTCGACCTCGCTCACGCCGATCATCGACTTCCTGCTCGGCCTCTTGGTGCTACTCAGTCTCTTCGTCTACTACCGCGAAGCGCCGAGCTGGCACATCGTCTTCCTCCCCGCATTTTTCGCTCTGGCCGCGCTCATCGTGGTCGGTGTCGGGTTGTGGCTCTCGTCTTTCACTGCTCGCTATCGAGACGTGATCTTCGGCGTTCCATTCCTCGTGCAGATCTGGCAGTACGCCACCCCCGTCATCTATCCCGTGTCCTTCGTCCCCGAGAAGTACCGCTGGTTGCTGACCCTCAATCCGTTCACCGCTGTCGTGGAGGGATTCCGTTGGTCCCTTCTCGGGCTTCCATTCGGAAGCCTGGTTCCCTTGGTTGCAAGCCTCTCGATCGCGGTGGCCGTTACGACATCGGGCCTTTTCGTTTTCCGCCGCACCGAGCGGTTGATGGTGGACTTGCTCTGATGTCTGGGCTGGCGATCAGCGCACACGACCTGGGCAAGCAGTACCGTCTCGGCCGGCTCGAGTCGGGCTTCCAGCGCGTGCGGCGCCGGGCCCGGCGCCGGTCGGGACCCGGCCACATCTGGGCACTTCGTAACGTCACGTTCGACGTGTCTGAAGGCGAGGCGCTGGCGATCGTCGGAGCCAATGGCGCAGGCAAGTCGACGTTGCTCAAGATCCTCGCCCGCCTCACCGAGCCCACCACCGGATACGCTGACGTAGCAGGGAGGGTGGGCGCTCTTCTCGAGGTCGGCACAGGGTTCAGCGCAGAGCTCACAGGCCGAGAGAACGTGTACCTGAACGGGACGTTGCTCGGAATGAGCAGAGCGGAGATCGACCGGCGCCTCGAGGAGATCGTGGCGTTCGCCGGTATCGAGCAGCACCTCGACAAGCCGGTCAAGTGGTACTCGAGCGGGATGTACATCCGCCTGGGCTTCGCCGTCGCGGCGCACCTCGAACCGGACATCCTCATCGTCGACGAGGTCCTCGCGGTTGGAGATCTCGCCTTCCAGCAGAAGTGCCTCGGCCGCATGGGCGCGGTGGCCGAGGGAGGGCGAACGGTGCTCTTCGTGAGTCACAACCTCGCAGCCGTCTCTGCACTCTGCCCGACCGCGATGTACCTCCGCGAGGGACAGATCAACGCACGCGGGCCAACGCGCGAGGTGATCAGCCGCTACGTGGACGACGCGAAGTCGACAGCGCGCGTCGACGTGCGCGACCGCTTGGACCGGGAAGGCGACGGCCGCATCCGCTTCACCGAGATACAGGTCGGCGGTGGATCAGCGGTGAAGACGGGCGACGAGTGCGAGATCTCACTGTTCTACGAGGGGACGCCAGGTCCCGGGAAAGTTCGCGTCGCATTCGCTGTGTACGGAGCGCTCGTCGAGCCGATCTTCCAGTGCCTCAACGACGATTCCGGAGACATCATCAGCGAAGTCGCGGCAGACGGCGTCTTCACGTGCACGATCCCGAGGCTTCCGCTTGCGCCCGGCCATTACACCCTCAGTGTGATCTGCGAGATCGACGGGAGGGTGGCGGACTGGGTCCAGCACGCCGCAGTCCTCGAGGTGATCGAAGGCGACTTCTTCGGCACCGGCCGGCTACCGAGTCAGGGTCACGGAACCTTCGTCGTCGACCACAGCTGGACGAGCGAGTCCGCGATAGTCGCACCGCTCCGCCTTCGTCGAGGCGCCTCGTGACCGTATCCATCCGACTCGGTCGGCCACGCTAGCAGGGTGTTCTCGATCTTCTCGGAC
>Ga0335081_10021624_pt1 | contig 10409 bp, 10 predicted proteins | sample Lox_Sample_35_FD_206713 | JGI IMG/M metagenome (GOLD analysis project Ga0335081, IMG submission 206713) | Soil microbial communities from Loxahatchee National Wildlife Refuge, Florida, United States - Lox_Sample_3.5 | ecosystem: Environmental > Terrestrial > Soil > Wetlands | place: USA...
ACCTTGCCGTCCACGTCGAACAGCACGGCCTCGACGGTTGCCTCCCGCCCGGCAAGGAACAGGTCCTGCGCGTCGGCCCGGCGCGCACCCGGACGCATCCTGACCCGGCTGCCGCGGGACACCGGCACGCCGCCGACGATGACCCGATCGGTCTCTGGCGACACGCTGGTGTCGGAGCCCGGGTCCCACCACGGCACGTCGGGGCGGCCCACCGGCGCCACCTTGCCCGCCCCCGTCCCGCCGACGTCGTCGGCCCCGCCGACCGCCCCGGCCCCGCCGACTGCCCCGGCCCGTGCCGACCTCAGGTACCTGATCGCCCCGTGCAGCTTGCCGAGCACCTCGGGCGGCATCACGTCGAGGCGGTCCATCAGCTCGGCGGCCCGCGGGTCGGTGGCCCGGGCGGCGCGCTTCTCCGAGTCGGTGAGCGCGAGCGTGCGCAGCGTGAGGATCTCGTCGATCTCGGTCGCGTCGAACAGCTGCCCGGGGCTCTCCGGCGCCACCTGCGGGTGGTCGTAGAGGATCACCGGCGAGGAGAGCACGAGGTCGCCGCGGTCCTCCGGCCCGGCGAGCACCGGCCAGGTGCCGATGTTCTCGCACGTGGCCACCTCGGCGGCGGCCCACTCTGGCGGGTCCGTCATCGAGATGAACGACCCGCCGGGCACCCAGATCAGCGCGTGCGCCGCGATCAGCGCGTAGGCCAGGCCGCCGTCCCGGTCGGCAAGCGCCGACGGCGGCGTACTGAGATTCTCGATCCGCACGCCAAGCCGCAGCGCGCCGTAGGGCCCGGCCATCCGCCTGGCCCGCAGCCTGATCACGCCGTCCAGGCAGGTCCATGACCTGACGATGCGGCCAGCCAGCCGCCCGGATGCGTCGGTGATGTCCTGCGTCATCTCCCCGGCCGGCACGTGCAGGATCAGCCCGAGGTCGCCGCAGAGCAGCTCGCCCACCTCGGCGCTGACCCGCTGCTCGCGCTCGACCGCCTCGTCCCAGCTGGTGTACTCGGTGCCGTCGACGGTCAGCGCGGGGACCTCGGTCAGGTCCGCAGTGCCGGGTCCAGCCCGCAGCACCTGCCGCCGCTGTACCTGCAGGAACCTGACCCCGACGATGACCTCGGCCCGGTCGGAGCACTCGAGCAGGCACTCGGTCTGGCTGAGGTGCGGCTCGGTAGGGTCGACCGCGTCGTAGGCGGGCGGCATCAGGACACCGAACTGGAACCTGGTCTGGTTCTTCTGCGACGACTGATGGTACGGATACAGCAGATAACCCTCATAGAGAACGGCATCTGCCACCGCCCGTGCCTGCGCCAGGTGGCTGTCGTCCGGGGTCAGCTCCGGACCTTGCCTCGTGTGCGCGTCGGCGGTCATGGCTGCGCCTCGGTGTTGTCGGCGGCGAGTTCGAGCAGTGCCGACAGGGTCGCGTCCCAGGTCGGCAGGGCCCGCCGGGACTTGAACCTGATCAGCTCGTCGAGCGTGGAGCGGCTCATCTTGATCCACGCGGTGGACGGGAAGTGCGCGTCGATGGCCTCGCGCCACGTCGCCAGCGGCAGCCGGTAGAGCGCCTCCTTGCTCCACGGCACCTGCTGAACGCCGAGCGTGCCGCCGGAGGTCGCGAATACGGTGCCGCTGAACAGCAGCAGCAGCGGTATCTCGCCGGACTCGAGCCCGGCGAAGTACCTGGTCGAGCCGATCTCCAGGTCATAGGTGAGCGCGATCGGCAGGTCGATCTCGATGCTTCCGGTGAACCCGGGCACCATCGTCGCCACCGTGGTCAGCTGCATCGGCTTGAGCGTGTCCGCCCAGCGCTGGGTATCGCCGAACAGGTCGTTCAGCCGCTCGGCCTCGGCGTCGGAGTACCGCCGCCTGGCAGGCTCGATCCTGATCTGGCAGCGCAGCGCGATCGCGTCGATCCGCTGCCCTGACGTCTCGGCGATCCGCAGCCGCAGCGACATCGCCGGCGTCACCGCGTACTTGTCCGGGTTGGCGCCGACGCAGTCGAAGCTCAGCTCGGCCATGTCAGGGCTCCCATCGCACGGCGCCCTTGTCAGCGTCCCCCATCCCGGGCTGCCCGTCCGACGGCAGCACTGGCAGCGGCCGGGACCGGCCGCGCACCTGGTCGAGGAACTCGGCGATGCTCTTCCTGGCCTCCTCGCCGCCGTCGAAGCCGCGCCAGTGCAGCCGCATCCGCCCGGCAAGCTCGTAGCAGGCGTCGATCGGCACAGCGAAGCACTCCACGCCCGCGTCGCCGCGCGCGATCAGCACGGCCTCCACGTCGGGGACCACCGCGCCGAGCAGCGGATGGGCCGCCGCCATGGCCTCCCAGGCCCGCAGGTCGAGCCGGCACTCGGTGGCCCCGGCTGGGCTCGGGTAAAAGCCGGTGACCTGACCGGACCGCGAGTCGCGCAGGAAGAAGGCCAGCCCGACCGGCACCTCGAGCGCCTCCCACTCGCCGGGCGACATCGGGTGATCAGGGTCGGCGAGGTACCGGTCGGGCACCGCGCGGTACCTGCTGCGGCCCGCTTGGGAGTGGGTGAAGAGCAGGTAGCAGGCCCGGCAGGCGCAGGTCAGGCTGGACTGGTCGAGGTCGGCGACGTGATCGTGCTCGTCGGGGATCGGGGTCGCGCACATCTCGCACCGCTCGGGTGCCGCCCGCCTCGCCTGCTGCCCAGGCAGCGGGGGCAGGGCCCGCTGGTGTGTGAACTGCTCAGGCGCGGCCTGCTCAGGTGCGGCCTGCTCGGGCTCGGCCTGCATAGGCTCGGGCTGCACAGCACCGGCCGGCGCCGCGGCGGGGGGAACGGAAACGAAGCGGCGCAGGCCGGTGCTGTTGCTCATGTCCGCGCCACCTCGGCCACCGCCACCCGGACGCCGAGGCTGTCGGCCAGCAGCGGCAGCGGGTCGAGGTGCAGCGCGGGATCATCGATTCCCTGGCCGGCCAGCCTGACGTTGTAGCGGGCGGCACAGCCAGGGCAGGCGAGCTCCTCGCGATCCAGCAGGCCGCTGGACAGCGACGAGCCGCACCTGGCGCAGGTGTCACGGTAGGCGTACAGGGTGCCGCGGACCGAGCAGAGCACCACGGCGGTGCCGCCGGCCGTCGCGGCCACGGGCCGCGAGCTTGGCGGGCCTACTTCGGGCAGGGTGAACCAGCCGGTTGCGGACTCCGGGGCGTCCTCGTCCGGGCGCCGGCCGATCTGCAGCAGCGCTGGCTCGGGCGCCACGGTCATGCCCTCCACCGAGACCTCGGTGACCTCGGGCGCCGCTTCCATGACCGCGCCCTCGATCGCGAGCCTGACCGTGACCACCGAGGACGGGCAGCCGTGGCAGCTGCCCTCCAGCTTCAGCCGGGCGACGCCGTCGCTGACGCCGAGGTAGATCACGCCGCCCGCGTGCGAGCCGAGGTAGGGCCGCACCTTGTCGAGCGCCCGCTGGATCCTCGCGTCCACGTCGAGCGGATGCAGGTCGTGCAGCAGCAGCAGGCTCTCGACCAGCGGGTCGGCGGTGAGCGCGGCCATGATGTCGGAGCCCGCCTGGTCGTGGTCGGCGAGCACGCTCATGACGTGCTCGAGGCCCTCGCCGTACAGGCCGACCAGGAGCCCGACGAGCTCCTCGGCGGTGGCGGCTGCCATGGGATCGGCCGCGCGGAGCGCGCCGAGCAGTTCCTCGACGCGCTCCCCGGTACTCCGGACTCCGGTCATCTCCCCGGGCCCCTGCCTTCCTGGGGTTACGGCTAGGTGGACAGGATCACCGACATGGGCGAGTGCACCTTGTCGAGCACCTTGCCGTTGCCCAGGTACATGTGCACGCCGCAGGGCAGGCAGGGATCGAAGCTGCGCACCGCGCGCATGATGTCGATGCCCTTGAACCTATCCGGCGGGTTCTCCTCGAAGATAGGCGTGTTCTGCACCGCGTCCTCATACGGCCCGGGGGTGCCGTAGCTGTCCCGCACGCTGGCGTTCCACGGGGTCGGCGGGTACGGGTGGTAGTTGGCGATCTTTCCGCCCCTGATCACCATGTGGTGCGAGAGCACGCCGCGCACGGCCTCGGTGAACCCGCAGCTGTTCGCCTCGTCAGGCACGGAGAACGGCTCCCACGTCTTGGTCCGCCCGGCCCGGATCTCGGCCAGCGCCTTCTCGGTGAAGTACAGCGCGCAGGCCGCGGCGTACGCCTGGAAGTAGGTGCGGGCCCGGTCACGCTCGATCGCGTTGGACAGCGGCCGCCCGGCCGAGTCGGTCGGGATCTTCCACTCGAACGTGACCTCGGGCTTGCTGACGGTCTTCGGCAGGTTGATCAGCACGCTGCTGCCGGTGGACTTGACGTAGCCGAAGTCGACCAGCCCGCCGAGCGCGGTCGCCCACAGCCTCGCGATCGGGCCGCCGCCGGTGTCGCAGGCCAGGTGGTCGGTGCCGTCGAACCAGCGCGGCGACATGACCCAGCTGTACTTGCTGTCGAAGTCGCGCTTGGCGGGCCGCGGGATCGTGTGCTGGTTCCACGGGTGCCTGCGGTCCACCGGGTTGCCGAGCGGATCGCGCGTGACGAACATCTCCTGGTCTTCCCAGTCCTCGTAGTACGAGCTGCCGAGCAGGATGCGGATGCCCAGGTTGATCTCGATCAGGTCGTTGGTGAGCAGCTGGCCGTCCCTGATCACGCCGGGGCTGACGAACATCTTGCGGCCCCAGTCGGTCATGTGCTCGTACTTGAAGTCGCAGTGCTCAGGGTCGTTGAGGCTGCCCCAGCAGACCATGTCGGCGCGCCGCCTGCCGACCTCCTCGTAGCCGGGCAACGCGGTGTAGAAGAAGTCGAACAGGTCGTCGTGCATCGGCACCACGCGCTTCATGAACTCCACGTAGCGCATCAGCCTGGTGAGGTAGTCGGTGAACAGCTGCACCGTCGCTGTCGTGCCGACACCGCCGGGGTACAGCGTGGACGGGTGCACGTGCCGGCCTTCCATCAGGCAGAACATCTCCCGGGTGGACCGACTCACCTGGAGCGCCTCGCGGTAGAACTCGCCCTCGAGCGGGTTCAGCGACCGCATGATGTCGCCGATGTACTTGTAGCCGTGGGCGGCGGCGTGCGGCGCCTCGGTGCGATTGGCAAGCTCGAGCACGCCGGGGTTGGTCTCGGCCACCATCCGCTCGCAGAAGTCCACGCCGACCAGGTTCTCCTGGAAGATGTTGTGGTCGAACATGTACTCCGCTGATTCGCCGAGGTTGATGATCCACTCGCCGAGGTGCGGCGGGCGGACGCCGTAGGCCATGTTCTGGTTGTAGACGGAGCAGGTCGCGTGGTTGTCACCGCAGATGCCGCAGATGCGGCTGGTAATGAAGTGCGCGTCCCTAGGGTCCTTGCCCTTCATGAAGATGCTGTAGCCGCGGAAGATCGACGAGGTGCTATGGCACTCGATGACCCGCTTGGCCTTGAAGTCGATCTTGGTGTAGATCCCGAGGCTGCCCACGATCCTGGTGATCGGATCCCAGGCCATCTCCACAACGCCGGTGTCCTCGACCGTCGTCATCGCTCATCCTCCGGTGTGCTCAGGCTGCGGCTCGCGCCAGCAGGCGGGGTCGATGTCACCAGCTCTTCTGGTAGCCGGTCAGCAGCTCGCTGCCCTTCTTCCGCCACTTCGGTTCCTCGTCGGCGGTCTTCGCCGTGAAGCCACGCAGCGTCCTGATGACGGTGCCGTACAGCGTGCTCGCCGCCGTTGAGACCCGCGCCCCAGGCGGCTCGTCCATGAAGGGCATGAACTTGTCGGGGAAGCCGGGCATGGTGCACGCGATGCAGATGCCGCCGACGTTGGGACAGCCGCCCACGCCGTTGATCCAGCCGCGCTTGGGCACGTTGCACTTCACCACCGGACCCCAGCAGCCGAGCTTGACCAGGCACTTGGACGATCCGTACTCGGTGGCGAAGTCGCCCTGCTCGTAATAGCCGGCTCGGTCGCAGCCCTCGTGCACGGTCGAACCGAACAGCCAGGTGGGGCGAAGCGCCTCGTCCAGCGGGATCATCGGCGCCTGGCCGGCCACCTGGTAGAGCAGGTAGAGGATGGTCTCGGACAGGTTGTCCGGGTGGATCGGGCAGCCTGGCACGCAGACGATCGGCAGGCCGGCCTTGGACCGCCAGTCCCAGCCGAGGTAGTCGGGCACGCCCATCGCCCCGGTCGGGTTGCCCGCCATGGCGTGGATGCCGCCGTACGTCGCGCAGGTGCCGACCGCCAGGATCGCGGTGGCCTTTGGCGCGAGCCGGTCGAGCCACTCGTTGGTGGTCATCGGCTGCCCGGTCGCCGGGTTATTGCCGAAACCGCACCAGTAGCCTTCGTCCTTGATCGCCTCGTTCGGTATCGAGCCCTCGACCACAAGCACGAACGGATCGAGCTCGCCGCGGTCCGCCTTGTGCCACCACTCGATGAAGTTGTCGGCCCCAGTCTCGGGCCCGCACTCGAAGTCGATCAGCGGCCAGTGCACCGCGATCTTCGGCAGCCCCGGCAAGGCTCCGAGCGCGATCTCCTCGATGCTCGGCTGGGTGGCCGCGGTGAGCGCGACCGAGTCGCCGTCGCAGCCGAGTCCGCCGTTCATCCACAGGATGTGCACGACCGGGTCGGAGTCGGCGCCGGCCGCTGCCGCCTGGCTGCCCTGTTCTTGCATGCCTGCTGCCATAGCGAAGCACCCTCCTCGGTTGAGGATCGGCTAGATAGTAAGGCGCGGCCGGCTCCGCCGGATCCGCCATTCTCCGCGAAGAATCGGAAACTCGGCATAAACAGGCAGGGTTGTGCCGTTCCTGTAGTCCCGCCGAGCTAACCGAGGCGCGGCGCTCCCGCCGTTTCGCGGTGTGGTACCTGAGTTGGCGATCACGTTGCACCCTCACTGATGGTGATGCGCAGACGCCGCCATGTTAAACCCGGCGGAGTCCGGCCACAAGACGGAACAGTCAGTTGTCCGGACAGAAATGTCTCTGGCCAATAGTGGGCGGGGATCATTCGCACGAACAGGACCAGAGTGGCGCGAGATCGACGTTCGGTCTTCCGGACTGGCCTGAGGGCACGTTAGCCTTGCAGGTACCGGCCATGTCGGCCTGCGTGCGTGAGGGAGTTGTCGGTGGCTGAGCCCATCCAGGGGCCCGGGGTCGAGCCAATCGAGGTAGTGCCTGTGGTGGTGCTGTCTCAAATCTTCCCTGCCCGGCCATCGTCGATTCCGGACATACGAGCGTTTGTCCGCCACTGCTTGGCCGAGTCGCCGCTGACCGAGGAGGGCACCAAGGAGGTCGGCGAGACCGTGTTCCGCGCCCTGCTCGACGCGGCGGGCCCGACCGGCTCCATCAACGTCGCCTTCAGGATCTTCCCCGAGCACGTCGAAGTTGACGTGCTGCACTCGGAGACCGCCCTGCACGAGTCGTCAGCTGCCCGGTCAGGTGCGTCGGCCGGCTCCGACGGCCAGCGCACGCCTGAGCTCACCGCGGTGCGGACCGGGCAAAGCGGCGGCACGGCCGCGGCGCTCAGCCCGGCGAGTACGGTCAGACTTGGCCAGCCAGGCCAGCCGGCCACCTTCGCCGAGTGGATGTCGACCGCGCTGCGCCGCGAGGGCCTGACCCAAGAGGCCGCGGCCCGCCAGCTCGGCGTGTCGGTCAAGACCGTCAGCCGCTGGGTCGGCGGGACCACGGAGCCGCGGATGCGCGACCTGCGCCGCATTCAGGAAGTCTTTGGCGCCCTGCCACTTCCGTAACACGCGTCTGCATGTTATGGGCTGCCATATCGTGGGCTGCCGCGTTCTGTGGTGCCTTGTTCGTTGTTGCCGTATTCCGGCCATTATTTGTCGGTCGCTGCTACTATCGTGCACGGCCGACATTGACGCATAAGCCAAGGCTGTCTTAAGAGATCACTGGACGACTGCCCACATGTGTCCTACCGTTCTGCCATGGCGGTTGAAGTGAGACGCCACCAGTTCGGCTCGGGACAGGGCAAGATCGTTTTACTGACCGCTCGCGACGGTCTGGCCGCGCAGGTGGGCCATGACCTGACGATCGAGGTCAGCAGATGGTCGGCTGAGCTGGAGGTGGCCGATGATCTCAGTGCAGCGGACCTGTTTGTCCGCGCTGACCTCAACTCGCTCGTGGTGCGCGCCGGAACCGGCGGCGTCATGCCCCTGACCGACAGGGACCGGCGTGAGATCGCCGTGACGGCCCGCAAGGTGATGCGTGTCGACCGCCATCCAGAGGCGACGTTCAGCGCCCAGGGCCTTAAGCCTGACCAGGACGGCGACGGCGCCATCACGGGCACGCTCACGATCGCAGGCGTGTCGAGGCCGCTCACCCTGGACGTGACCAGGACCGGCCAGGATTCTTACCATGCCACCGCGTCGGTGCGGCAGAGCGACTTCGGCCTCAAGCCGTACACCGCTTTCCTCGGCGCGCTCAAGGTGAGCGACGCGGTCAGGATCGCCGTGGATGTCGAACTGCCGCCCGGTGTGCTCGGCAACGGGGCCGGCGGCCAGGCTGGCGACGGCGCGGGCGGGCGGGCTGGCGGGCGGGCCGACGACGGCGCAGGCGGGCAGCCATGACCGCGGGCCAGGACGTCACCGAGCTGGCGGTGCCGGGCGATCCGGGAACCGCCCAGGACGCGGTGGCGGCCGCGTTCGCCAGGCGGACCGAGCCGGTCCGCCAGCTTGCCGGGCAGGCCGCCGGCATCGCCGCGGCCGCGCACGCCATGGCGGTGCGGTTCCACCAGGGCGGCAAGCTCGTAGTCTTCGGCATGGGCGCGGCGAGCACCGACGCGCAGCACGTGGCCGTGGAGTTCGTGCACCCGGTGATCGTCGGCAAGCGGGCCCTGCCGGCGATCTCGCTGACCTGCGACGTGGCCACGCTGACCGCGATCGCGGCGACGGTCGGAGTGCCGAGCGTGTTCGCCTACCAGATCGAGCACCTGGCCGACCCGGCCGACATCGCGTTCGGCATCTCACCGGACGGCAACTGCGAGAGCGTGCTTGCCGGGCTGCGCGCCGCCCGTTCGGCCGGCCTGCTGACGGTCGCTTTGGCAGGAGGCGCGGCCGGCGGCCTGATCGGCGCCGAGCACGCGGCCGATCACCTGCTCACCGCCGCCTCGTCCGATCCGCGCGTGGTCAAGGAAATGCAGGTCACCACCTACCACATTCTGTGGGAACTCGTGCACGTGTTCTTCGAGCAGCCCGCCGTGCTCGGCCCGGGGGTGCTCAGGTGAGCGCGGCAGGCGGATCCAGCGCGACCGGAGCAGGACTCGACCGGGTCGCCGGCGATCACGCCGGCCACGCCGTGCATGCGGTGTATGCGGGGCCGCCTGAGTGCACCGAAGAGATCTGCATTACCTGCTCGGACTCCGCGGTCGCGGTAACCGTGGTGCGGCTGCTTGACGACGGCCTCGCGATCGTCGACACCGGCCGCGGCGAGGAGGAGGTCAGCGTGGCCCTGGTCGTCGCCAGCGTCGGCGACACCATCCTCGTGCACGCCGGGGAAGCGATCGCGGTGGTGACGAAGTGACCAGACTGCCCAGGCCGGCCGACCACGTCGGCCGCCCCGCGCCCCACCCGGCCGGCCCGGTACCGGCCGGCCCGGGCCCGGCCAGCACCGTGCCGGCCAACACGGGCCCGGCCGGCACAGCTCCGGCCGACACAGCCCCTGCCAGCACCGCCACTCCGGCCGTTGCGGCGGCCCCTGGGTCGGTCGAGTCGCTGTACCCGTTCCTCTACGCCGGGACGATGGATCTGGGCGCCGTGCTCGCCCAGGCGCAGGCCTCCACGGTCGACAAGACCCGCGAGATCATGGAGATCCGGGCAAAGGTCTGCGCGCAGAGCGGCGACCTGCTGGCTGCCTGTGCCAGGGCGGCTGCGGCGAGGTTCGCCGTCGGCGGCAGGCTGCTCACCTTCGGCAACGGCGGCAGCGCCACCGACGCGCAGGAACTTGCCACCCTCTTCCTGTGCCCGGGACCCGGCGCCATGCCGCTGCCCGCGATCGGGCTGGCCAGCGATATCGCGGTGATCACCTCGCTGTCCAACGACATCGGCGTCGAGGTGGTGTTCGCCAGGCAGATAGCGGCGTTCGGCAGGCCGACCGACATCGCCGTCGGGCTGTCCACCAGCGGCAACTCGGAGAACCTGCTGCGCGCGTTCGACGAGGCGAGTCGCCGCGGGCTGATGACGATCGGAATCGCCGGGTACAACGGCGGCAAGATGGCCGAGCTTGACAGCATCGACTACCTCTTCGTGGCGCCGTCGGCCTCCATCCACCGGATCCAGGAAGCGCAGACCACCATCTACCACGTCCTGTGGGAGCTCATCGTCGCGCAGGCCAGCCAGGCACCGCGGTGACCAGGTGACCGCGGACGGCCGCGGACTCACGCCCCCCGTGCTTGTCGCCGGGGTCGGAAACATCTTCTTCGGCGATGACGGGTTCGGCGTG
>Ga0335081_10021625_pt1 | contig 10409 bp, 8 predicted proteins | sample Lox_Sample_35_FD_206713 | JGI IMG/M metagenome (GOLD analysis project Ga0335081, IMG submission 206713) | Soil microbial communities from Loxahatchee National Wildlife Refuge, Florida, United States - Lox_Sample_3.5 | ecosystem: Environmental > Terrestrial > Soil > Wetlands | place: USA: Florida...
GTCATGTCCTGGGTGACGTCGGCGAAGACCGTCGGCTCGATGAAGCAGCCGCCGGCCAGGGCCGGGTCCGGCGGCGGTCCGCCGCCGGCCACCAGCCGCGTGCCCTCGGCCTGGCCCCGGGCGATGAAGCCGAGGACCCGGTCGTAGTGGGCCCGGCTGACCAGCGCGCCCATGGTGGTCGCCGGGTCTTCGGGAGGCCCGGGCCTGATCTGCTTCAGCTCGTCCTGGATCCGGTCGAGCACCTCGTCGTGGATGGCGTCGTGCAGGAAGGCGCGGCTGGTCGAGCCGCAGGACTGGCCGCACCAGCCGAAGTTCATCCCGGCCACGGCCGCACGGGCGACCGCGGCCGGATCGGCGTCCGGGTAGGCGATCAGCGCGTTCTTTCCGCCCAGCTCGAGCAGGACGGGCCGGATGTGGTCGGCCCCGGCCCGCATCACCGCCCGGCCCGCGTTCACGCTGCCGATCAGCGCCACCTTCGCCACCCCGGGGTGGCTGGCCAGCGCCGCCCCGGTCGCGCCGTCGCCGGTGACCACGGAGAAGACCCCAGGCGGGAACAGGTCGCCGGTCAGTTCGGCCATCCGCAGCGCGGACAGCGGTGCCTGCTCGGGCGGCTTGACGATGACCGCGTTGCCGGCCGCCAGGGCCGAGGCGGGCTTGCCCGCGCAGAACATGAACGGGTGGTTGAACGGGATGATGCGGACCACGACGCCGAGCGGCTCGCGCACCGAGAAGTTCACCGCACCCGGCCCCATCGGCACCGACGCGCCCTTCATCTCGGTGACCAGGCCGGCGAAGAAGCCGAGTTGCGCGACCGCGGTGTCCACGTCGTTGCGCAGTTCTCGTACCGGGCTGCCGCCGTCCACCGCGTCGATCCAGGCCAGCTCGTCACGGCGGGCGGCCAGGCGGCGGGCCGTCTCGCGGAGCACGCGGGCGCGCTCGAGCGGGGCGACGCGTCGCCACTCGGCGAACCCGGCCCGCGCCGCGGCCACCGCCTGGTCCACATCCTCGGCGCCGGCCACGGCGAAGGTGCCCAGCGACTGGCCGGTGGACGGGCTGACCGTCGCCGCGGTGCCCCCGGCGGCCTGGTGCCACCCGCCCCCGTAGTACAGGTCGCGGCGGGCGGGCAGCTGGAACTGGCTCATGCCTTCCGAAGCCTACGCCCCGGGGTGCCCGGCCGTCCGGCTAGCATCGAGCCGATGCGACGTAATGCCAGCACCGTGGTGGTCCTGGCCGGCCCGGCGCCCGGCGAGGTCCTGGCCGCCCTGGGCCGGTCCATGAACGTGGCCCTCATCAGGCCCGAGGAGGGGACCGAAGGCCTGGCGGCCGCCGCGGAGGCGCTGCAACGGGCCGGCCGGGCCACGTCACCCTACGCCCTGGTGCCCGCCGACCCGCTCGCGTCGGTCGCCGTGAGATGGCGGGAGATGTGGGACGTGTCGAAGCAGGAGGGACCGGCGGGCTTCGAGCAGGAGGCGGTCAAGGCCCTGGCCGCGTGGCGCGCCGGCCGGTTCGAGCTGCCCGACTACTACCTGGTGCTCGCCCGCGAGGACACCGAAGGCCCGGACTTCTACCTCGGGCCGCTGCGGTCGGCCCGGGTGAACCGGGTCGTGCTCGTTCCCGAGCAGGAGTCCGCGCAGCAGGCCGCCGGGGTCCTGCACGCGCTCGGCTCGCTGCGGCACGGCCCCTGGTGGCCGGGCCTGGACGAGGTGATCGAGGTGGCCCGCACGTTCTACCCGGACAGCCTGGGCGAGAGGAGCGTTACCGGCCCGGGCCCAGCGACACCGGAAGCTGGGCGGGTCCGCGCAGGTTGATCCGGCCGTTCCAGGTGACCTCGCCGTCGAGGGCCAGCCCGGGGAACCGGGTCGCCAGCCGGGCCAGGGCGATCGAGGTCTCCAGCCGGGCCAGCGACGCGCCCAGGCAGTGATGCGGCCCGGCGCCGAACGAGACGTGCTGCCGCGCGTTCTCCCGATCGAGCCTGACCTCGGCGGCGTCAGGACCCCAGTAGCTCTCGTCCCGGTTGGCCGAGCCCAGCAGGGCCAGGACGAAGGCCCCGGCCGGAATCGTGACGCCGGAGAAGGTGACCGGCTCCAGGGTGACCCGCCTGGTCGCCTGTACCGGGCTGTCGTGGCGGAGCAGTTCCTCCACCGCGTTGCCGGTCAGCCCGGGGTTCTCGCGCAGCAGCGCGAGCTGATCCGGATGGCGCAGCAGGGCGAGGGTCCCGCCCGCGATGAGGTTGACCGTCGTCTCGTGCCCGGCGATGTACAGCAGCAGGGTCTGCGCGATCAGTTCGTCGTCGTCGAGCACATCGCCGTCGTCCTCGGCGCTGATCAGCGCGGTGAGCAGGTCGCCGGCCGGGTGGGCGCGCTTCCACGCGATCATCTCGGCGGCGATCTGGGTCAGCTCGGCGTCGGCGGCCGTGATGGCCGCGGCCGTGTCCGGGTCGTTGACCGGCTCGAGCGAGCGGACCACTGTGCCGCTCAGCTGCCTGATCCGCTCGTGGTCGGACGGCGGCGTGCCGAGCATCTCCGCGATCACGGCGAACGGCAGCGGGAAGGCCAGGGCGTCGACCAGGTCGACCTGGGCCCCTTGACCCTGGCGTTCCGCCGCGTCGAGCATCTCGTCGACCAGCCCGGTGATACGCGGCCGCAGCGCCTCCACGGCCCGCGGCGTGAACGCCTTCGACACCAGCCGGCGCAGCCGGGTGTGGTCCGGCGGGTCGCGGTCGAGCATGGAGATGCCGCGAGGGCGGGCGGCCTCCTCGCCGTACAGTTGCTCGCGCAGCTCGATCAGCTGGCGGTCGGTGATGTTGCGATCCTCGACCGACATGCCCGCCCGGAGCAGCCCGGACACGTCCTCGTAGCGGGTGAGCAGCCAGAACCCAAGCGGATGCCGGCCCGCGGGTGCCCCGCTCCGCAGCGCCGCGTACTGCGGGTAAGGGTCGTCGGTGAAGCCGGGCGCGAACGGATCGAACACCGGCGGGGGCAGGGCCTGGGACATGGCGGTGTCTCCTTTCCGGGGCTCCTCCCCGGCCTGTCGTCCGCATACACCGTGCTTGTCACATACCCGATTTATGTTACCCGCGGGTACGCCGGGACGTCACTCAGGGACGCAGCCCCCGCAGCAGCCCGTCGAGCATCTCCTGCTGGCGGTCCGGGCTGACCCGATCGGGGTAGAGCACCCGCTCGGCGCTGAGCCCGTCGATCAGGACGAGCAGTTGGTGGGCGGCCAGGTCGACGTCCACGCCGTCCCGGAGCTCGCCGTCCTTCTCCGCCTCGATAAGGTGTCCGCGCAGTCGCTCGGTGAAGCGGTCGAACTCGGCGTGCTGCAGCCGGCGCAGCGCCGGGTTGCCCAGCGCCCGGCCCCAGAAGCTGATCTCGATCTGCGCCTCGAGGTCGCGCTCGTCGTCCAGCGGCAGCGCCTCGAGCATGATGACGCGCAGCGCGGCCAGCCCGGTCAGCCTGGCCGCCCGGGCCTCCATCCGGGCCACGACCCGGCGGTGGGACATCACCAGGGCCGAGCCCAGGATGTCGGCCTTGTCGTCGAAGTAGTGCGCCAGGATGCCGCGGGAGCAGCCCGCCTCGCGGGCGATGGCCCTGATGGTGGCCTTGGCGATGCCGTCTCGCGCGATCACCCGCCAGGTGGCCGACAGGATCTCGTCGCGCCGGGCATCCCAGTCGACGATCTTCGGCATGGCCTCCAGTGCTTCCCCTGCGAGTGCTTCCCCTGCGAGCCGCGAACGCCCTCGGACCGCGCCGGGCACCTCCCAGGCCGTGCGCACCTGGTTTTTTGTCGGACGTCCGTCTAATATCCGGAATTAGTGTACCGCAGCGACCCCGACGGGCTTCAGGCGGCTCGCGCGCAGCTCGTCAGCTACAGCGCACGCCTGCTTGCCGACGGGCTGGCCGTCGGCAGCGCGGGCAACATGAGCGTCCGGGCAGGCGACATCGTGGCGATCACCCCGTCCGGTATCAGCTACCACGACATGCGGCCGGACGACGTCTGCCTGGTCGCCCTGGACGGCACCCAGGTGGACGTGCCGGAGACGCCGTCCTCCGAGACGCCCATGCACCTGGCCATCTATGCGGCGACCAAGGCGGGCGCCGTGGTGCATACGCACTCGCCGGAGGTCGTCGCGCTGTCCGCGTCGCGGCCGGAGCTGCCGGCCATCCACTACGCGATCACCGGCCTGGGCGGGCCGGTCCGGGTCGCGCCCTACGTGCGCTTCGGGTCGGCGGGGCTGGCCGCGGCGGCCGTCGAGGCGCTGGACGGCCGCAGCGCCGTCATCCTGCGCAACCACGGGGCGGTCACCTACGGCCGTGACCTGGCGCAGGCCTACGACCGGGCGCTGCTGCTCGAGTGGCTGGCCCGTACCTACCGGCTGGCGCTGAGCTACGGGGAACCCTCGACCCTGTCCGCCGCCGAACTCGACGAGGTAACAGCCGAGTCCCGGCGCCGCCGCTACGGCGAGCGACGCAGCGGCCGGCCATGAGAGCCCGGCCATGAGAGCCCGCCAATGAGGGCCCGCCGATGAGAGCACTGGCATGAGCGCGCACGACGCCGCCTGGCCGCTCGGCACCGTGACCGTGCTCGGCGCGCACATCCTGGACGTGCTGGGGCGGCCGGTCGAGACGATACCGCCCGGCCAGGGCAGTGTCCGGCTGCGGGAGATCAGGGCCACCGCCGCGGGCACGGCCGCGGGCACCGGCGTGGACCTGGCCAAGCTGGGCGCCAGGGTGCTCGCCGTAGGCGCCCTCGGCGACGACCTGCTCGGTGACATCGTGGTCGCCGCGATGGCCGGGCACGGCGTCGACACCGCCGGGCTGATCCGCAAGAACGGAGTCCAGACGTCGGCCACGATCCTGCCCATCCGGCCGAACGGCGAGCGTCCCGCGCTGCACGTGACGGGCGCGACGCCGCTGTTCAGCCACGCCGACATCGACCTGGAGCGGATGACGGGCAGCCGGGCCCTGCTCATCGGCGCCCCGGACGCCCTCGCCGGGCTGACCGGCGAGGAACTGGCCCAGGTAGCCAGGGCGGCCAGGGCGAAAGGGGCGCTCGTCGCCGTCGACGTGCTGCACCCTGGCCGTCCGCGGGACCTGGAACGGCTCGCCCCGCTGCTGGCCGTGACGGACTGGTTCCTGCCGAACGGGGACCAGATCCTCGCCCTCACCGGACGTACCGAGCCTGCCGGCGCCATCGACGACGTGCTGGCGCTGGGCACCGGCGGGGTGGCGGTGACGCTGGGCGCGGACGGCTGCCTGGTCGCCTGGCAGGACAGCGGCGCACCCGTGAGACTGCCCGCGCTCGAGACCGAGGTGGTGGACACCACCGGCTGCGGCGACGGCTTCACCGCCGGCCTGCTCGCCGGGCTGCTGGCCGGCCCTGACCCGGCCAGCGCGGCTCCGCTCGACGCCGCCTGGCTCGGGCTCGCCTGCGGCGCCCTGGTCGCCACCGGCCTGGGCTCGGACGCCGGGATCGAGAACCTCGGCCAGGTGCTGGACTTCCTGAGCGGCGTACAGCCGGCCGCGGCCGGCCGGATTAAGGAGCGGATGACATGACCCAGCCAGCAGGGATCAGCACGGACCGGCAGCTCAGGGAACGTGCCAGGGCGGTGATCCCGGGCGGGATGTACGGGCACCAGGCGGCCCCGGGCGGCGCCTACCCGCAGTTCATGCGGGGCGGCCGCGGCGCGCGGGTCTGGGACGTGGACGGCAACGAGTTCGTCGACCTGATGTGCAGCTACGGCCCGGTGGTGCTCGGCCACCAGCACCCGGCCGTCGAGGCCGCCGCCGCGGAACAGGCAAGACTCGGTGACTGCATGAACTCGCCCGGCCCGGTCATGGTGAACCTGGCCGAGCTGCTGGTGCGGACGGTCAAGCACGCGGACTGGGCGATCTTCGCCAAGAACGGCACCGACGCCACCACCATGTGCTGCACGATCGCCCGCGCGCAGGCCGGGCGGAGCAAGATCCTGGTCGCGAAGGGCGCCTACCACGGCGCCGCGCCGTGGTGCACGCCCCGGCCGGCCGGGGTCACGGCGGCGGACCACGCCAACCTCGGTTACTACACTTTCAACGACCTGGCCAGCGTGCGGCAGGCGGCCGCCGAGGCGGGCGATGACCTGGCCGGCATCATGGTCAGCCCGTTCAAGCACGACGCCGGGTACGACCAGGAGCTGGTCGATCCCGCGTTCGCCCGCGGCCTGCGCACCCTCTGCGACAGCACGGGCGCCGCGCTGATCCTGGACGACGTGCGCTGCGGGTTCCGGCTGCACCTGGGCTCCAGCTGGGAGCCGGTCGGCGTGGACCCCGACCTGTCGGCCTGGAGCAAGGCCATCGCCAACGGCCGGGCGCTGGCCGCGGTGCTGGGCAACGACGCGTTCCGCGACGGAGCCAAGGACGTCTTCGTCACCGGCTCGTTCTGGTTCTCCGCCGTGCCGATGGCGGCCGCCGTCGCCACCATCGGCGCGCTGCGCGAGGAAGACGCCATCGAAAAAATGCACCGCCAGGGCGAAGCGCTGCGCGACGGGATCCTGGACCAGGCCCGGTCCTGGGATCTGGCCGTCAACTACACCGGCCCGCCGGTGATGCCCTACCTCACCTTCGCCGGGGACACCGGCCGCGAGCTGGCCGGCGTGTTCGCCGCGCAGGCCCTGCGCGGCGGCGCCTACCTGCATCCCCGGCACAACTGGTTCGTGTCCGCCGCCATGACCGGGGACGACCTCGCCCTGGTGCTGGAGGCGACCGACCAGGCCTTCGCCGCCGTCCGCAAGCACCTCGGCCAGTAAGCAGGAGGACCCCATGTCCAGTACAGCCGCCGAACCCGGCAGACCCGCGCCCGCGACCGCGGCCGCGCCCCTCACCGACGAAGCCGAAGCCGCGGTCATCCAGGAGCGGGCCGGCTACAAGCCGGAGCTCCGGCGGTCGCTCCGGTTCTTCTCGATGTTCGCGATCGCCTTCTCGATCATCTCCATCACCACCGGCATCTTCCTGAACTACGGGTTCGGGCTGGCCTACTGGGGGCCGGCCTCGATCTGGACCTGGCCCATCATCGGGGCCTGCAACATGATGATCGCCCTGGTCGTGGCCGAGCTCGGCACCCGGATCCCGCTGGCCGGCTACGCCTACCAGTGGAGCGCCCGGCTGGTGAACCCCACCTACGGCTGGTTCGTCGGCTTCGCCGGGCTGCTCTACATGGCCGTCGGCGGCGGCGCGATCATGCTCGAGGTGGCGTCTCCGCTGCTGCTCAGCGAGTTCAACGTGAACAACCCGAGCCCGCGCCTGGTGCTCACGGTGGCGATCATCCTCATGCTGCTGCCGGTCGTGATCAATATCATCAGCATCCAGGTGGCGGCACGGGTCAACAACGTCGCGGTGTTCACCGAGATCATCGGGACCGTGGTGTTCGGCGTGCTGCTGTTCGTGCTGTGGGGCGTGCACGCCAAGCCCTCGCCCTACGGCGCCGGCATCTTGTTCAACACCACGTCCGTCTACCACAACTCGACGTGGTACGCCGTCGCGCTGGCCAGCCTGCTCGGCATCTTCACCCTGGTCGGGTTCGAGCTCGCCGCCGACATGTCCGAGGACGCGGTGAACCCGGTGCGCAGCGTGCCGCGCGGCGTGCTGTGGGCGGTGGGCAGCTCGGTGGTCCTGGGCATGATCGCGCTGATCGGCTTCACCATCGCCATCCCCGACCTCAAGGCGGTGGAATCGGCCCCGCTGCCGCTGCTGGCCATCGCCGGCTACTGGCTGCCGTCCTGGCTGGTGAAGGTGTTCGTGGCCTTCGTGGTCTTCTCGATGTTCGCGATCCTGGTCGTCGGCTCGGGTGCCCAGGCCCGGCTGGTCTACTCGATGTCGCGGGACAACATGCTGCCGTTCTCCTCCCAGCTGCGGAAGATCAACATGCGCAGCCAGACCCCGATCGTGGCGCTGCTGGCCTTCGGCGTCATCGACCTCGGCGTGATGATCTACGGGTACTTCCAGACCAGCGCGTTCGGCACGCTCGTCGGCGCGACCGCGATCATCCCCTACATCATCTACTTCCTGATCACCCTGGCCTACGCGATCAAGCGGCGGACGCTGGACAGCCTCCCGGGCGCGTTCAACCTCGGCCGGTGGGCATGGCCGGTCATCGGGTTCGTGCTCGTCTACACCGTGGTGGTCATGCTGGTGCTCTCGCTGCCCGCGCCGTTCCACGGGTCCGACAAGGTGCTCGGCTACGGCCTGGTCCTGGCCGCGCTGTGGTACTTCGGCGGCCTGATGTGGCGCCTGAAGAAGGGCACCGCCGGGGTCAAGCCGGTCGAGGACCTCGCCGACCCCGCGCCGCCGGCCGGGTAAATGTCACGCCGGACCCGCCGGATCGGTCCAGCCGGTTCCGCCTGTCGCTCACTGTTGTCAGAGCACAATTCCGGCCCGTGGTTTCTTAGGTCATGTCGGCGACCGCAGATACCTCCGGTGCCTTTTTGGTTTCCGCACCATGGACGAAAGCTACTGCTCTGCGGAAACATGCGCCTCAGAAGGGTATACCGCGGGTCGGAGGAAGACGGACATGCCGATGCCTAGCGCGCTGGAGATCGCCCGGCAGGCCACGCTCAAGCCGGTCACCGAGATCGCAGAGGACATCGGGATACCACCCTGGCTGGTCGAGCCGTACGGCGAGTTCGTCGCCAAGATCGGGCTCGGTGCCATCGAGGCGCTGGCCGGCCGGCCGCGGGCACGCTATGTGGTGGTCACGGCGGTCACGCCGACCCCGCTCGGCGAGGGGAAGACCACGACGACCATCGGGCTCGGCCAGGCCATGCGGCACATCGGCAAGCAGGCCACGATCTCGATCCGGCAGGCGTCGATGGGGCCGACGTTCGGGATCAAGGGCGGCGCGGCGGGCGGGGGCTACAGCCAGGCGGTGCCGTTCGAGTCGCTGAACCTGCACCTGACCGGCGACATGCACGCGGTGACCGCGGCGCACAACCAGCTCGCCGCGATGCTGGACAACCACCTGCACATGGGCAACGCGCTGGGCCTCGACCAGCACGCCATCAGCTGGCGGCGCGTGCTGGACGTCAACGACCGGGCGCTGCGCAACATCGTGATCGGCCTGGGCACGGCGGCCGACGGCGTCCCGCGGCAGACCGGCTTCGACATCACCGCCGCCTCGGAGGTGATGGCGATCCTGGCCCTTTCGTCCTCTCTGCAGGACATGCGGGCGCGCCTGGGCCGGATCGTGGTGGGCTATACGCCGCCCGGCGAGCCGGTGACGGCCGAGCAGCTCAAGGCGGCCGGGTCGATGACCGTGATCATGCGTGACGCCATCAAGCCCAACCTGCTGCAGACGCTGGAGAACACCCCGGTTCTCGTGCACGCGGGCCCGTTCGGCAACATCGCGCACGGGAACTCCTCGGTGGTCGCGGACCTGATCGGCATCCACAGCGGTGAATTCCTGATCACCGAGGCCGGGTTCGGCGCGGACATGGGCGCCGAGCGGTTCTTCAACATCAAGTGCCGGGTCTCCGGCCTGACGCCGGATGCCGCCGTGGTGGTCACCACCGTCCGGGCACTGAAAGCGCACTCCGGCCGGCATCGCGTGGTGGCCGGCCGGCCGCTTCCCGCCGCCATGCTCCTCCAGAACCCTGAGGAGGTGCTCCTCGGCGCCGCCAACCTCCGCAAGCAGCTGGAGAACGTCAGGGTGCACGGGGTCACCCCGGTGGTAGCGATCAACGCGATGCCGGGTGACTTCGCGTCGGAGCACGCCGCCATCCGCGAGGTCGCCGACTCGATGGGAGTCCGGTCGGCGGTCTGCACTCACTTCGCCGACGGGGGTCGCGGTGCCGCCGAGCTGGCCGAGGCCGTGGCCGAGGCGGCCGAGGAGCCCGGTGAGTTCCGTTTCCTCTACCCAGCCGGGGCGTCGCTCCGGACGAAGATCGAGACGATCGCCACCCGGCTGTACGGTGCCGACGGCGTCGACTACTCGGTCGAGGCCGCCAGGCAGCTCGATGCCTTCGAACGCAACGGGTTCGGCGGCCTGCCGGTCTGCGTGGCCAAGACCCAGCTGTCACTGTCCTCGGACCCGAAGCTCAAGGGAGCCCCGGTCGGCTGGCGGCTGCCGGTCAGGGAGGCGCGCGCGTCGGTCGGAGCCGGATTCATCTATGCCATCTGCGGCGAGATGCGCACCATGCCGGGACTGGCCTCCAATTCGGCCGCCGAACGGATCGACATCGACGCCAACGGCGACGTAGTCGGCCTCGCCTGAGCGAGCCGGAGGTGAGCGGGGGACACAGCATGAGCGAGCCGGAGGCGAGCGGGGGACACAGCGGGCCCTGCTATCTCGACCTGCCGCTGCGCGCGTTCCTCGGCCTGCTCGCCGACGGCCGGCCCGCCCCGGCCGGCGGCGCCGCGGCGGCGCTCGGGGTCGCGCTG
>Ga0335081_10021628_pt1 | contig 10409 bp, 10 predicted proteins | sample Lox_Sample_35_FD_206713 | JGI IMG/M metagenome (GOLD analysis project Ga0335081, IMG submission 206713) | Soil microbial communities from Loxahatchee National Wildlife Refuge, Florida, United States - Lox_Sample_3.5 | ecosystem: Environmental > Terrestrial > Soil > Wetlands | place: USA...
GAACCCGGGCGCGGCGCAGAAGGCGGGCATGCTGCCGAAGGCCGGTCAAGCCAAACTGTTGCTTGGCAATATGATGCCGAGCGACGCGGTGATCACGATCGCCAACAAGACGGTCACCGTCAAAGCAGGCGCCGGCAAGAATGGTCCCGGCGACGGCCCTTCGCTCGATCTGCCGCCGGGCAAGTACAAATATTCGCTGAAGGTCGGCGGGAAGACGAGCAGCGACGAGTTCGAGGTTGCCGCCGACCAGACCTGGGGCCTGTTGGTCGGCCCCGGCGGCGCGCTGCCGCTGCAGCTCTACTGAATGCAAAAGGGAGCGGCGAGACCCTCGCCGCTCCCTGGCGCTTCACCTGCCGGCGACCTGTGCTAGCGTTGCGCCATGCCGCAAAACGCGAACAACACGATTACCTACGTCCTCGTGCACGGCGCCTGGTCCGGCGGCTGGTGCTATCACAAGGTCGCCGCCCGGCTGCGGGCGGCCGGGCACACTGTGTTCACGCCGACGCTGACCGGCCAGGGCGAGCGCTCGCATCTGCTCGCCGGCAGCGTCAATCTTTCTCTGCACATCACCGACATCCTCAACGTGCTGCACTACGAGGACCTGCATGACATGGTGATCACCGGCGTCGCCGACCGCGCCAGCGAGCGCATCGCAGCGCTCACCTATCTCGACGCCTTCCTGCCTGAGGACGGTCAGTCGCTGTTCGACATCAACGTGCCGGCCAACACGCAGCGCTTCATCGCCAATGCCGGCGCGCTCGGCGGGCTGGCAGTGCCCTCGCCGCCGGCCGCCTTCTTCAACGTCAATGCGCAGGATGCCGCCCGCGTCGACCGGCTGGCGACGCCGTTCCCGCTCGGCTGCTTCACCGAGAAGATCAAGCTCTCCGGCGCGCACAAAACAATCGCCAGGCGCGCCTACGTGCACGGCACCGTGCTGCCGCGCGAGAGCCCGTTCAAGCCGTTCTACGACCGCGTCAGGGCGGAACCCGGTTGGCAGGCGCACGCGCTGTCCTGCGGTCACCACGTGATGCTCGACGAGCCGGAGCGCACCACCGAGATTCTGCTCGCCCTCGCCTAGACCGTTACGCGATCATCTCCGAGTTTAGCGATTGCGGTTAACGCGGGATTCAGCATGAGCCCGCGCCGCGTGCGGAACTGCGCGAAACGCGCGGCGGATTAGTCTTAACAGGCGACGTTTCTCGGATCGAATTGGCGAAATGCTAAGGAAGACCCGCTAGCTTCCGCGGCCTCCGACAATCCGAGAGCGTTAGCCATGAACATCGCCGTCAATCCTTTGCGCGTGCAGCAGCGCTGCGACGTTGCCATCATCGGCGCCGGCCCCTACGGCCTCGCCGTCGCCGCGCATTTGCGCGCAGCGCGCGTGCCGTTCCGCATGTTCGGCCAGGCGGTGTCGTTCTGGCAGCAGAACATGCCGGCCGGCATGAAGCTGCGTTCGCCCTGGATCGCGACCCATATCGCCGAGCCGCGCGGCCAGCTCACGCTCGACGATTATTATCGCGAAGCCGGCATGGACATTCCCAAGCTCCTGCCGGTGGAGAATTTCATCGACTATGGCCGCTGGTTCCAGCGTCACGTCGCGCCCGATCTCGACAGCCGCGCGGTCACGCGCGTCGAAGGTCGCGATGGCGGCTTCCGCATCGCGCTGGAGGACGGCGATGTCTGCTTCGCCCGCCGCGTGGTGATGGCGACCGGCCTGCTCGGCCACGAATACCGTCCCGAACAGTTCGCCGGCCTGCCGCGCAGCCTGGTCAGCCATTCTTGCGAGCATACCGATTCCGAGCGTTACCGCGGCAAGCGCGTCGCGGTGATCGGGCGCGGACAGAGCGCCTGCGAGTCGGCGGCGCTGCTGCATGAGGCCGGCGCCGAGGTCGAGCTGATCTGCCGCGGCACGCTGGTGTGGAACGCCGATCCCGGCCAGCGCTCGTCGTTGCGTAAATCGGTGCGCGCGCTGCTCGGCGACAAGTTGATCCCGCCCTCCCAGGTCGGCCCCTTTCCCTACAATTGGGTCAACGAAGTGCCGGGCGTGGTCGGCCATTTCTCGCAGAGCCGGCGTGACGCCTGGAACGAGCTCAATCTGCGCGCGACAGCCATTCTGTGGCTTCGGCCGCGCCTAAAGGACGTGCCGGTGAACGAAGGCCGCCGCATCCTCGACGCCCAGCGTGTCGGCGAGCGCATCGCGCTCACCCTCGACAACGGCACCAAGCAGTACGATCACGTGCTGCTGGCGACTGGCTATCGTATCGACGTCGCCCGCATGAACCTGCTCGAGCCGCGGCTGCGCGAGCGCGTCGCCCGGCATGCCGGTCTGCCCGTGCTGTCCGCCGGTTTGGAGTCGAGCGTCCCCGGCCTGCACTTCGTCGGCGCATCCGCGGTCGGAAGCTTCGGGCCCCTGCTGCGCTTCATCGCCGGCGCCGGCTTCGCGGCGCGGCACGTCACCAAAGCGGCGCTGCGCGGTGCGCGCGATTACGCGGGCCGCCCCGACGCCCTTGCCGAGCCGCAGGCTTTGTCGCTCGCCGGAGAGTGAGTAGCGATTGATGCGGGAGATCGAGCAGAGCGGCGATCAGACGGCGCCCGGCGCGCTGATCGTCGGCGGCGCGCATGTCAGCATCGGCGTCGCGCGCAGCCTGGGCCGGCGCGGCGTGCCGGTATGGCTGCTCGCCAACCATCCGATCCCGCGCTACTCGCGTTATGTGACGCGAAGCTTCGACTGGCCAGGGGCCGACCACCCGGACGGTCTTTCTTCCATCATCGACCTTGCCACCCGGCACGATCTGCAAGGCTGGGTGCTGATCGCGACCGGCGATCAGGACATGCGGCTGATCGCGCAGAACCACGCGCTACTGTCCAAGCATTTCCGCGTGGCCACGCCGGACTGGAACACGATCCAGTGGATCTACGACAAGCGCCTCACCTATCAGCGCGCGACCGAGCTCGGCATCGATTTCCCCTGGAGCTTCCAGCCGAAAAGCCTTGATGAAGTGGCGCAGCTGAACTGCCGCTTCCCGGTCATCCTTAAGCCGGCCTTTCGCGCCGGCGCCGACGTGTTCACGCAGGCGAAAGCCTGGAAGGCCGACGACCGCGAAACCCTGCTCGCGCTCTATCGGCGCGCCGCCGCGCTGGTCGGCGACGATGCAGTGATCGTGCAGGAATGGGTGCCGGGCACCGGCACGTCGCAATTTTCCTATGCCGGCCTTTGGGAGCGTGGCGAGCCGGTCGTCTCGCTCACCGCCCGCCGCACGCGCCAGCACCCGATCGACTTTGGCCGATCGAGCACGTTCGTCGAGACCGTCGAGGCGCCGCAGGTGGAGGAACTCGCCGCCCGCTTTCTCAAATCGGTCGCCTATACCGGCGTCGCCGAGGTCGAGTTCAAGCACGATGCGCGCAACGGCCAATACAAGCTGCTCGACGTGAACGGCCGCTTCTGGACCTGGAACGGGCTCGGCCGGCTCGCCGGCACCGACTTCGCCTATCTCGCCTTCCGCCAGGCGCTCGGCGAGCCGATCGCGCCGGCCCGCGCGCGATCGGGCGTCGCCTGGATGCATACCAGCCGCGACATCATCGCCGCCTGGCAGGAGATGCGCAGCGGCGGCTTAACTGTGGGCGAGTATCTAAAAGGCTTGGCGCAGCCTTTGTCGTTCGCCGGTTTCGCCCTCGACGACCCGATGCCGGCGCTGGTGGAGTTGCCGGTCGCCGCACTCAATCGCCTGAGCCGCTCCGATCATGACGCGGCGGACACCGGTGCGCGTCCATGGCTCGCACCAGCGCGGCGACGGCTCGCCAAATAGCCGACCTTAAGCCCGCAAGGACTCGAACGGCTGTGCAGCGCGATCTTCCTTCCGGCCAGTAATCGCCGTGCCGAACAAACGATCCCACAGGCCGGTTGTTACGCCGAAATTTCCACCGTCGGACATATGATGGTGGAGGTTGTGGCGCAGGCGCGCGCGGTAGAGGTAGGAGCCGCGGCGCGGTTCAAAATGATGGGTGGCGTAGTGGACAAAGACGTACCAGAGATAGCCGGTGACGAGGCCGGCCGCCGCCGCTGTCCCTAACGCAAAACCAAGCGAGGCCCAGGCGGGGCTCGCCACGCCGATGACCCCGATCGACACGCTTGCCCAAGCCGGTGTGCCGATAAGCTCGCGCGGATTTCGATGATGATCGTCGTGAATGCGCGAGATGACCGGCGCGTGGTGGAAGATCAGCCGATGAAGCACGTATTCTATCAGCGTCCAGCCAACCAGTCCGCCGCAATAGACAAGCGTCCAAATGACTAATTTTGGGGTTGCTTGGCCGCGGAAGGCCAGCAGCGCGGCGAACGCGACCAGCGGCGGGAACAGAAAAAACTCGGCGAAGTATCCGAGCTTGCTCATCTTCATAACCGATCCCCGAGGCAACCTGTTTAGCACACCAGCAAATAGCGCGCCGCTCGGACGCCCCCGAGAGCGGGTTGACAGATTATCAGCGACACAAGCCGACGGAAAGCCGAAGGGCTAGGCCCGCATCGCTTCCGCCAGCGCGCCGAACACCGAAAACACCAGCGGCTTGCGTTCGAGATTGTAGGTCTCGACGTCGCGCGCGGCCTGATTGACCTTGTCCCAGGTCTCCGACACGCGCGCCATCTGCGGCAGCGCGCCGCTCGTCAGCCGCGCCGACAGCCACTCATTGACCAGATCCATGAAGGCGGCAAGCGTCTGCGGGTCATTGCCGCCGAGCGCGTCACCGAGCGCGTGCAGCGCGCGCGGGTCGACGTTGGGCAACTGGGCGAACAGGTCGAGCACGCGCTGGCGCAGCGCCAGCGCGGTGCCGCCGAGCAGGCCAAGCGCGCGGGCGACGCTGCCGCCGGCAGCAGCAGCGGCTTCTCTCACCTCGGCCTCATCGGCGCTTCGGCCGGTGGCGGCAGCGAGCGCGCGCGCGACATCGGCTTCGGCCAACGGCCGCAGCAGCAGGCGGCGGCAGCGCGACCGAATGGTCGGCAGCTCGCGGCCGGGCGCGTGACTGATCAACAACAGCAGCGCGCGCTCGGGCGGTTCCTCCAGCACTTTGAGCAGCGCATTGGCGCCTTCCCGCTGCAGGTCGTCGACCGCATCGACGATGGCGATGCGCCAGCCGCCCTCGCCCGCGGTCGAGCCGAAGAACGACACCGTCCGGCGCACGTCGTCGACGCGGATCACGGTGTAGAGCTTGCCGGTCTGCTCGTTCACCACGCGTTCGAGCACGAGCAGATCGCCCTGCGCTTGCGCGGCGATGCGGCGGGCGGCCGGATGCGCGGCATCGATCGCGAGCGACGTTGCCCGCTGCACCTCCGGCGCGGCCGGATCGGGCTGCGCGAGCACGAAACGGGCGAAACGATAGGCCAAGGTCGCCTTGCCGATACCAGGCTCGCCGGCGATCAGCCAGGCGTGCGGCACGCGACCGCTTTTGTAGCTCGCCAGCAGCGCGCGCTCGGCGTCGTCATGGCCGAACAGCGCCATCGTCTCGCGCGGGTGCGGCGCCTCGCGTTCGTCGTCTTTCTCGCTCATGGCGCGGCGCCCGTGGCGGCGAGCGCCCGTTCCGGATGCAGCCGCTGCTCGACCTCATCCCAAATGCGCGCGGCGACGACGTCGCGCGGCGCGCGCCCGTCGATGAGGATGATCCGGCGCGGCTCCTCCAGCGCAAGGTCGCGATAGGCCTTGCGCAGGCCCTCGTGAAACTCGATCGCTTCCGCCTCATAGCGGTCGGCTTGGCCGGCGCCGCGGCGGCGGGTCGCGCGCGCAAGACCGATCGCCGCCGGCACGTCGAGCACGAAGGTCAGATCGGGCATGGCAGCGCCCACGGTGACGCGCTCGAGCCCGCGGATCAACTTCATGTCGACCTTGCCGAGGATGCCTTGATAGGCGCGGGTGGAATCGATGAAGCGGTCGCAGACCACCCATTTGCCGTCGAGCAGCGCTGGGCGGATGACGTTACGGACGTGATCGTCGCGCGCGGCGGCAAACAGAATCGCCTCCGTCTCCGCCCCCAGCGGCTTGGCGACGCCGGACAACAGGATATGGCGGATGACCTCGGCGCCGGGCGAGCCGCCCGGCTCGCGGGTGAGCACGACGTCAATGCCCATCTCCTTGAGCCGGTTCGCCAAGCCGGCCGCATGGGTCGACTTGCCACTGCCCTCGCCGCCTTCAAACGTGATGAAACGTCCGCGCATCGAAACCTTCGCCGCCGGATTGCGGTCGCCGCAAAGAGTTATAGCTTCTCGGCCCCGGCGCGGAACAGCCCGATGACCAATTCAGTCACAGCATCGAAGGCCCGTTGCGGCATGTTGCCTTTGGCCACCGGCTCGGTGGCGAAGAGCGGCATTTCCAGCACGACCGCGTCGTTGCGCCAGACCTTCACATTGCCGATGCGCTGGCCCTCTTGGATCGGCGCCGGCACCGGCCCGCTATAGACGATGCGCGCGATCAGGTGCTCGCCGCCGGCTTTCGGCACCATCACGCGCACAGGGCCGGCTGCCTTCAGCGGCACATGCCCGGTCGCCCCGCCAAAGACCTTGGCGCTGCCGAGGATCTGGCCTTCGGCAAACAGGTTGCGGCCCTCGAAATTATGGAAGCCCCACTCCAGCAGCTTCTTGGCTTCGGCGGCGCGGTCCTTGGCGTTCTTTAAGCCGTTGACCACCACGATCAGCCGCATGCCGTTCTGCACCGCCGAGCCGACCAGGCCGTAGCCGGCCTCCTTGGTGAAGCCGGTCTTCAAGCCATCGGCGCCGTCGACCACGCCGAGCAACGGATTGCGGTTGGGTTGGCGGATCTTGTTCCAGGTGAATTCGCGCTCGCCGAAGATTTTGTAGTACTCGGGATAGTTCACGATGATCTGCCGCGCCAGCAGCGCGAGTTCGCGCGTTGTGACCTGTTCCCGCGCGTCGGGCAGACCGTTCGAATTGGCGAAGGTCGATTTGGCGAGGCCGATCTCTCTCGCGCGCTTGGTCAGCTTCTCGCCGAACTCGAGTTCGTTGCCGGCGAGCGCCTCGGCGAAAACGATGCAGGCGTCGTTGGCTGACTGGACGATCATGCCGTGCAGCAGGTCTTCGACCGGCACTTTGCTGTCGAGCTTGGCGAACATGGTCGAGGTGTGCGAGGGCGCGCCGCCCTTGCGCCAGGCGTTCACGCTGACCGGATATTCGTCGGTCAGCTGAATCTTGCCTTCCTTGAGCAGGTGAAAGACGTACTCGGCGGTCATCAGCTTGCCGAGGCTCGCCGGATAAATCAGCTGGTCGGCATCCTTCTCATAGAGCACGCCGCCGAATTCGGCGTCGATCAGGATGGCGTGCGGCGCGCTGAGGACCGGCTCGTCCTTTTTCGGCGGCGGCGTGCCGGCGCCGAATGCCGCGCCGGCCAGCCAGGCGCCAAGGCCCGCGGCCAGCATTGCGACCAAACTAGATTTGCGAAGGGTCATCGTTCACGCTCTGTCGCCGGCCGTATTGAAACTCGGGCCGGCGCCCGTAGCGTCGATTTGACGGAAAACTGCGGCTCAGTAAAGGCCGCGGCCGTTAAGGAAGCCGCTGGTGACATGGCCGTCATTGGCCGGCGCGGCATAGGCCGACACGGGCTGCGCTGCGGCTTCCTGCTCCACTGGCCGCGGCCGCGTCGCCGCCGCATACTGGGTGGTGGTGCCGCGGGCGGCGACCGGCGGGGCGCTGCGCACCGCGGGCAGATCGCGGGCCGCGACCGGGCGGTCCTTATCGCCCGACTGGTAGGGCCGCTCCGGCGGCGCCGGCACATCGCGCAGCGGCCGGTTGTCGAAGAAGGTCGGCACGTAAGGCTTGCTGGAGGCCGAAGCGAGCTTGATTTGCTTCGGCGGCGCCTCCTCGTCGGCCACCAGCACGGGTTTCGGCGCCGGCCCGTTCGTGCGCAAGGTCGCCATCAGCTTGGCGTCGTCGGAGCCGGTGAGCGGCGCCTGGCCGACATACTCGACCTTCACCTTGGCGAGCCCCTCGTCGTAGAAACCGAGCAGTTTCGCGGTCTTGATCGACAGGTCGATGATGCGGTTGCGTACGAAGGGACCGCGGTCATTGACGCGCACGACGATGGAGCGGTGGTTGGAGAGGTTGGTCACCCGCACATAGGACGGCAGCGGCAGGGTCGGATGCGCCGCGCTGATCGCGTTTTCGTCGAACACCTCGCCGTTCGAGGTGTAACGGCCATGGAAGTCGTCGCCGTACCAGGAGGCGTAGCCGACTTCGCTGTAATTGGTGTCTTCGTGGGGAACGTAGACTTTGCCGGCCACCGTATAAGGCTGACCGACGCGGTATTGGCCACCGCCCTTCGGCGCCCGCTCGCCGAGCTGGACGATACGGGGGCTCGCCGCGACGCCGTACCGGGGGTCGAGCTTGGCCGTGCTGCCCGAGCAATTGGCGAGCGCCAGACCGCCGGCGGCGACGCCAAGGAGGCGCGCCATAAGGCCGAATGCGCTGTTTGCCCCCAAATAGCCCATCCAGCCCGCGATCCCCGTTGATTTAACCAAGATACCGCAGGCGGAGGCCGGCGGGAACCGGCGGTGCAGCGGCGTGGTAAACAATTGGTACCACGCCGGTTTTGGCAGAACCGTGGCGGGAAAAAGGCGACCGAACCGGGCCTACGAGCCTTTCCGGAGGCCGACATGTCCGGCGCGCGACTTGGCCGCTCCACAATCATTGTTACCGCCGGGTTACCGCCGGCGCTTGCGTTGCGAGCGCCACGTGGTGAAAATTAGGTTACCCGATCTGCCGGCCTTCTCGTTGGTGGACAGTTGGGGGACTGTGCTGAGGGGACTGCCCAATGCGTTTGATAGGTGCCCTCGCCGGCATCGTCCTTGCCGGCGTTTGTTTCAGCGATAGCGCGAAAGCATCCTGCCTGATCATCGGCGACAGCATCGGTCAGGACCTCTCCTATTCCATGCGCGAATGCCACTCGACGGCGATCAAGAACAAATCGTCGGCGGCAACCGTCTACACCGTTGCTCCGGCGGATGTGCTGATCGTCTCCGCCGGCTCCAACGACTGGGAGAGCCCCCTGCTGCTCGCCAATCTGAAGGCGATCCGCGCCAAGGCGAGCGGACGCGTGATCTGGGTCGAGCCGTCACGCATCTGCTGCCGGGTGGCCGCCGATGCCGTGGACACGGTCGCCGCCTTGCACGGCGATCCGGTCGTGCCCTTCGCCAGCGGGCGCGACGGCGCGCATCCCGCCGACAACAACAAGCTGGCCGCGGCGATCCGCGCACAGATGCGGTGGTGAGCGCCGAGTTGTTCGGCTCGCACTCCAGGCGCTATTTGCTGTAAGAGAACTCCGGCAAATCGCCGACTCCGCGGAAGGGTGGCCGAGCGGTTTAAGGCACCGGTCTTGAAAACCGGCAGTGGGGCAACTCACTCGTGGGTTCGAATCCCACCCCTTCCGCCATTTCAGAACCAATCCGCGAAATGGCCACGCGGGTTAGTTTTCCGCAACCCGATACCCAATGCCCGGCTCGGTCAAAATGATGCGCGGGTCGTCGGCATGCTCCTCCACCTTCTGCCGCAGCTGGCCGATATAGACGCGCAGATACTGCGTGTCCTCGGTGTGCGCCGGGCCCCAGACCGCGGCCAGGATCTGCTTGTGGGTGAGCACGCGGCCGGCATGCTTGGCGAGAAAGGCGAGCAGCTCGAATTCCTTCGGCGTCAGTTTCAGCTCGACGCCGCCGCGGGTGACGCGATGACGGACGGCGTCTACTTCGATGCCGCCGACGCGCAGCACGGGGATCTCCGCCTTGCGCTGCATGCGATGGCGTAGCGCGGTGCGCATGCGCGCCAACAGCTCGCCGATATTGAACGGCTTGTTGACGTAGTCGTCGGCGCCGAGATCGAGCGACTCGATCTTCTCGGTCTCGCGCTCGCGCGCTGACAGCACGATGATCGGCACGTCCGACCATTCGCGCGCGCGGCGGATCACGTCCTTGCCGTCGCCGTCGGGCAGGCCGAGATCGAGCAGCACGATGTCGGGCGTGTCGGCCGCAATGCGCTTGAGCCCCTCCGCCACGGTGCCGGCGCTGGTCATCTCGTAATTGTTGGCCTCAAGCGCCGGCTTGAGGAAGCGCAAGATGGCCGCCTCGTCGTCGATCACCAGGGCCCGCGTGCTCGCGCTCATGGTTTGACCGCCTCGCGCGGAAACGTGAGCGTGAAGCGGGCGCCCCGCGCAGCCGTCACCGGGCTTTGCGCCGCGATTGCGCCGCCATGCGCGTCCATGATGCCCTTGGCGATCGCCAGCCCCAGCCCCGTGCTTTGGCTGCCGTCGCCGCGCGTGGGCACCGCGGTGTCGCCGGTGGCGAATTTGTCGAAGATGTGCGGCAAAACGTCGGGGGCGATGCCGGGACCGTCGTCGGCGACGCGGATCGCGACGGCCTCGCCGGTG
>Ga0335081_10021630_pt1 | contig 10408 bp, 6 predicted proteins | sample Lox_Sample_35_FD_206713 | JGI IMG/M metagenome (GOLD analysis project Ga0335081, IMG submission 206713) | Soil microbial communities from Loxahatchee National Wildlife Refuge, Florida, United States - Lox_Sample_3.5 | ecosystem: Environmental > Terrestrial > Soil > Wetlands | place: USA: Florida...
CCGGGAGCGGCGCCTGAAATCAATGCAGCGATGGCCGGTCACCTTGCGCAGCCAGAATTTGACGTGATCGTGCGACTTCAGGCCGTTCAAATTTGCGTGCAGTTGCAGGAAAACGTCTTGCGCCAACTCCTCGGCCGCCGCGGGGTCACCCAGAAAGCGCAAAGCAATGCTATAGACCATTGCCTGATGTCGGCGCACGATTGCAGCAAAGTCGGTCTCGGCGATCGCCGCAGCTTTTTCTGCGGAGAGGGGCTCTGCCATGGGCGGCTCTCTGACTGCCTCACTCTACATATACGGAAAGGAACTGGCCAGGGGATGCAGAATCTTCGAGCAGTCAGGCCCCAGCCGGCATGGTGAACCTGCGCGGCTATATTCAGGGGAATCACGGCCGGCGGGACGGAACGGATGTGTCGCCCGTCACATCCACCGGAAGGCCGCCGGACTAGGATGTGGTGCGGCTTTGCTTCATGATCTTGGCCAAGGAGGTGGTTCTGTGCGCTTAATTGCTGAAGTGGCGATGTGGCTTGTCGCGATTTTGGCGTTCCCGCCCGCAGCTCAGGGCAAAGTTTCGTTCTCGCAGTCGGAAGATAGGACTGCCCTCTATCGTTTCGTGGAGATTACGGCGCAGGCCGAACCGGACCGGGTGAAGAACCCGTTTACCGACGCCTCATTCACGGGCAGTTTCCGGCTAGAAGGCTCGGCGCAGGCGACCGAGGTCGAGGGCTTCTGCGACGCCGCCAATGGCAGCGTCTTCCGCATCCGGTTCATGCCCACAAAGCCGGGGAGCTATAACTATCGCGTAACGCTCAAGCTAGGCGAACAGAGCGAGAGTTTTGAAGGACGGTTCACCGCCAGCGATGAGCATCTGCGCGGGCCGATTCGCGTTGATCCCGAGCATCGCTGGCACTTCATCTGGGAAGGAACCGGTGAGCACTACTACTTCTATGGCGATACTGCCTATTGGTTGATGGGATGGCGCGACGAGAGAATCATTGTGAACAACCTGGAGCGTCTGCACCGGCTGAAAATCAACCGCGTGCGCGTTCTGATTCATGGGCGAGCCAACAACTTCTACACCGAACCCATCCAGCTTGGCCCCAACTTCACCATGTTCATGACGCCGTGGGTGGCACAGAAAGCGGAAGACCTGTATTTCCCCGGCTACGATTTCACGCGCTTCAACGTTGAGCACTGGCAGCGCTGGGAACGCATGTTAAAGGCCGCGCGCGACCGCGACATGATCATCTCCGTCATCTTCGGCCTGGGCGACGACCCGGTCCATACGCAGCCCTATAGCGAAGATGAGCGCCGATACCTGAAGTATGCCGTCGATCGCTTTGCCGCGTTCTCCAACATCACCTGGGACCTGGGCGACGACCTGGACAGCTTTCGCGATGAAAAGTGGGCGCACGAGATGGGCACGCAACTCGTGCAGTGGGACCCCTATCACCACCTCGCTACCAGCCATCCGATTCACGATGTCCACCAGGATCGCACCTCGGATTGGTTTGCCTTCACCTCCTTCCAGGAGTGGAACCGCACGCAGCACGCTTACATGCTGAACCAGCGCAAGCAGCAGGCCGCGACCGGCAGGATCATTCCGCAGACGAACGAAGAATACGGCTATGAGGACCACTATCCATCATGGGCGCCCCGACCGCCCGGCGATTCCACCGAGGTGCTGCGCCGCACCGCCTGGGACATTGCCATGGCCGGCGGTTACCAGACCGCGGGCGAGACCGCGAAAACCGGAACCAACGCCTGGCCTGACACGGGCGGCGGCTGGTTTAACGGGCGCGGCGATGACTCGATGACGCTGCTCGTCAGCTATCAGCACATTTACGACTTTTTCACCAGCTTTGCCTGGTGGACAGTTGAGCCTCACGACGAGCTAGTGAACGATGGCAATTACTGTCTGGCTGCGCCGGGACAAACGTACGCCGTTTATCTGCCCAACACAGGCTATGTCAGCGGCTCGGTCACGGTGAAGCTGGAGCCCGGCAAGTATCGTGCCCAGTGGTTCAGCGCGAAGAGCGGAGTGTGGATTCCACTGCCTGACGTCGAGGGTCCAACGTGGACTTCCCCGCCGGCGCCCGACGCGTATGATTGGGCGTTGTTGTTGCAGCGAGAGTGAAGGTGACCGACTAGGCCCAATACGTCCGATCCAAGCTGCGGTACTGGATCGCCTCGGCAATGTGCTTGGGCTCGAGATTCGCCGATTCTTCCAGATCGGCGATGGTGCGGGCGACTTTCAGGATGCGGTCGTGGGCGCGCGCGCTCAGGCCCTGCTGGGTCATGGCGCGTTCGAGCAGACGCTCGCAATCAGCCGATAGTTCGCAGAACTTACGGATGTGGCGGGAGTGCATTTGCGCGTTGCAGTAGAGTTTCTCGCGCAGCCCTGAAGCCGCGAAGCGTTCCAGTTGCTTCCGCCGCGTACGCATGACGCGTTCGCGAATCTGCGCCGAGCCTTCCGGGTCGATCCCGGAACGCATCTCCTTGTAGTTCACCGCAGGAACATCAATGTGGATGTCGATGCGGTCCATGAGCGGGCCGGAGATCTTCGAGATGTAGCGCTGGATCATCGGCGTGGTGCACTGGCAATCGCGGGTGCGGTCGTTGTGGAATCCGCAGGGGCAGGGATTCATGGCGGCGGCCAACATAAAGCGGGCGGGAAACGTGAGCGACATCGAAGCGCGGGCAATCGAGACGGTGCCGTCTTCGAGCGGCTGACGCAGGACTTCGAGCACGTTGCGGGGAAATTCGGGTAGTTCGTCGAGAAAGAGCAGGCCGTTATGAGCGAGCGAGACTTCCCCCGGCCGAGGGATCACGCCGCCGCCGATCAGCCCGGCATCGGAGATCGTGTGATGGGGTGAGCGATACGGGCGCGTACCCACCAGGCCCGATCCGGAGTCCAGCACGCCGGCGACGCTGTGAATCTTGGTCGTCTCCAGGGCCTCTTCGAAGGTGAGCGGTGGCAGGATGGTCGGCATGCGTTTGGCCAGCATGGTTTTGCCGGAGCCGGGAGGGCCGATCATCAGGATATTGTGGCCGCCGGCGCAGGCGATCTCGATGGCGCGCTTGGCCGTCTGCTGACCGCGAACGTCCTTGAAATCCACAATGAATTGCTGCGACTCACGCAGGAGCGAGTCTCCGTCGGCTTTGATGGGGACGAGACCGTTCCCGGAGTTGACGAAGTGAATCACGTCGAGCAGGGAGCGGACGGGATAGACGTCGACCCCACCGACCATGGCGGCTTCTTTCGCGTTCGACTCAGGCACCACCATTCGCGAGATTTTGCGCAGGCGCGCTTCCAAGGCGATGGGCAGCGCGCCACGCACGCCGCGGACTCCGCCGTCGAGGGAAAGCTCGCCCACGAAGACACAATCGGCAATCTCCTTCTTGGTCAGGCCGCCGTAGGCGCCGACGATGCCAAGAGCCATCGGCAAATCGAACCCTGAACCTTCTTTCTTGATGTCGGCAGGAGCGAGGTTGATAGTGATATGCGTAGGAGGGATATCGTAGCCGCAGTTTTTCAGGGCCGCGCGGACGCGGTCGCGGCTCTCGCGCACGGCGGCGTCGGGCAGGCCGACCGTGTGGAAGTGGTCCTGGTCGCACTTGATGCCCGAGCAGTCGACTTCCACCTGAATAATGTTGGCATCAATGCCGTAGACCGCGGCGCTGAGAGTCTTATAAAGCATGAATTAAACTCCCGCCCTTAGTCTGCGATCCGGGCAGGCGTCTTACAAACCAGCGAGACGGGTGCACGATGGGCACACGAGCGTCCGGGACTTCCCGTCCCCACTCTAGAGAAGGCATCCTGGGCGTGGCTGTGACGGATGTCACTGGAGCTCTGTGGAAAACTGGAGAATCCGATCGCGTGAACTGGCCCGACCCCAACGATCTGCGGACATCTTTTCACCTAGTTATTCTGGTAATTCCTCAAAGTGAAATACGACCCGAATAAGGCCCGGGGATTCATGCCACAAGGGTAGAATGAGGATGGTTTTTTAGAACTGGACGGTTTCTTAAGAATGAGCCCTGATCCAACTGGTACTCCCCCCGATTCCCGCCCCGGAGAAAATCTGGAGCGGCAGGAATCCCAACTCTGGCGATGGCTTCTGTTTTTCATGGTTCTGCTTGCCGCGGGATTCGCCGCGCTCGCCTGGGAGCGGCTCCAAGACCTCCCCTACCACCTGGGGCCGGTAGCGATAGGCATCCTGATCTTGTCTATTCTGTTCGCGGTTTACGCCTATGGGCGCCGCCGCGAGGTTTCCGAACTGAGAACCCTCGTGCAGGACCTGCACGAACACGTGGGCGCAGCCCCTTCTGAGGAACAACTCGACCAGCTCAACCAGGTCATTTTGCGCTCGCAGCGCAACTTCAAGGAACTGATCGACTCGCTCGATGATCCTGCATGCGCGCTTTCACTCGACGGCACGCTGCGCACGGTAAACAAGCGCGTTACGGAATTGACCGGGTTGTCATACTCCGAGCTTGTCGGCCACAAGATTTACGACTTCGTCGAGGAACCTGCGCGGGAGCTTCTCAAGAGCGGGCTGGGACGGTTTCTGGAGAAGCGGCGATGGGCGGGGACGGCGAAGATCCGACTAAAGAGTAATCCTCGGCCGCTCTATTTCGATTGCGTCGTGAATGGCATCGTCAAGGGCGACGAGGTCGTCGGAGCCAGCATTCTCGGCCGCGACGTGACCGAACAACGCGAGAAGGAGTTGCGTTTCACCGAATTGTTCGAAACCCTGCAGGAAGGCGTCTATTTCAGCACACCGGATGGGCACCTGCTCGATGCCAATCCCGCGCTGGTCAACCTGCTGGGCTATGCGGAGAAAACAGAACTGTTGGCGGTGGAACCCTCCGCTTTGAACTTCGAACCTGGTCCTCCGGCTCTCGGCCGTGCAGTCGACGACCGTGGCGGGTTGCGCACGCGCGAGGTCAAACTGCGGCGCAAGGACGGAACCGCTGCCGTTTTTCTCGACTCCTCACGCGCGGTCTGGGATACCTCGGGCAACATCATCCGCTACCAGGGCACGCTGGTAGACATCACCGAGAAACGAAAGATGGAGCGGGAACTCATACAGCAGGAGGAATTCCGTCGGCGGCTGCTGGAGGGCTTCCCCGATCTGATCCTGGTGGTGGATCTGGATGAGCGTTATACGTTCGTGAACACCCGCGCCCACGATCTTCTCGGTTATCAGCCCGGAGATCTTGTAGGCAAGAAGATTTCCGATCTCGAAGACCACTCCCCGGAGATGGCCGTGCTCTACCGCGACGTTGCCTCGGGAAAGCAGGCCTTCGCGTCGGCTGAATACGGGGCGCGCCACCGCGACGGAAGCTGGCGCACCATGCGTGCCTCAGCCAGCCCATTGTTCGACGCCGAGCGCAAGATCAACGGCGTCATCATGTCGGTGCGCGACATCACGACCGAAAGAAAGCTGGAGCAGCAGGTCGTGCAGAGCGAGCGCCTGGCGGCGATGGGCGCCATGATCGGCGGCGTCGCCCACGAGTTGAATAACCCCTTAACCAGCATTTTGGGCGTGAGCGAACTGTTGCAGGACAAAGAAACCAGCGAATCCGGCCGCAAACAGCTTTCCTTGCTTCAGCAGCAGGCGCGCCGCGCGGCCGACATCGTGCAGAACCTGACGTACTTTGCCCGCCCGCCGGCGCCGGGCAAGACCCGCATCAACTTGATTGAAGTGGTGGAGAGAACGCTGAACCTGCACGCCTATTCCCTGCGCAAGAACAACATCACGGTGGATTTCCTGCGCGAGGAGGGATTGCCCTACGCGATGGGCGATCCGCACCAACTGATGCAGGTTTTTCTCAACCTCATCATGAATGCGGAGCAGGCGATCCGCGAGGCCCGCGACAAGGGAACGCTGCGCATCCGCACGGGAAAATCCGATAACTCGGTCTGGGTCAGCTTCCACGACGACGGGCCGGGCATCCCGAAAGAAAACCTGCCCAGCATCTTCGATCCGTTCTACACGACGAAACGCCCCGGGCGAGGCACGGGATTGGGACTGAGCATCTGCAAGTCGGTCATGAAGGAGCACAACGGCAGTATCGAAGCCACGAATGCTCCCGATGGCGGAGCTGTGTTCACGGTGACGCTGCCGCTGGGAGGGTGAGGCGTTCCGGCAAGCTCCTATGGCACGAATGCGTTTTGGGCGATTTGCGATCGCTGTGTCACGGACATCCGGCGAACCTCCTCGCGCGCGGCAGCAATTTGTTCGGGAGTCAACTGCACCTGGAGTGAAGCGAGCAGTTCGTCCCCTCTCTTATCACCAGCAAGGGAGGCGGAAAGCACCCACATGTAAGCAGTCTCCGGATCCTTGGCCAAACCCAGACCTTCGGAATACATTAATCCCAGCTTGATGCGCGCTGCGGTGGACCCCTGCTCGGCGGCTCTCTGAAACCATCGGGATGCCTCGGCGTCGTCGCGGAGAACGCCCTCGCCTTTCAGATACATGTCGGCGAGGTTGTTCTCTCCCAGCGGATTGCCGGCATTGGCTGCTTTGCGATACCAGTTCACCGCAGCTTTTGCATCGTGATCGCAGCCGAGACCCTGATCGTACATATACCCGAGATTGGTCTGGGCATAGGAGTCGTTGTCTTGCGCTCCCTTTTCAAACCAGCGAAACGCCTCCTGATCGTTCTGACGCACACCTTGCCCATTCATGAAGAGAATTCCGAGGTTATAGTAGGCACGCGCAAACCCCTGATTGGCAGCCTCTTGAAGCCAGTGGAGCGCTGCTCCGTAATTGACCGGCGTAGCCCACCCATTGGCATACATCACCGCCAGATTGACCTGCGCCGGAGCGTAACCGCCCTGCGCCGCCCGCTCAAACCATTGCCGCGCCTCTTTCTCGCTGTAGTCCGGCCCGATCGCAAGCATGGAGGCGATCCCGAGCTGATTCTGTTCGAAGGCATGCCCCCGCCGGGCCAAGTCCCTGACGGTGGCGTCATCGCACACTTTCTCCTTGCTGCTGGTCAGGCGGGAAACAACTGCGAGGCTGCATTGTTCGTTTGATTTTCGGGAAGGGCCCTGAGCTCCGGCGACAGCCGACAGGGCGAGCAAAGCGCCGGCCACCAAGCCTGCGAAGTCGCTTTTCATGGAGCGAATCTGGCAGCGCGGCGCTTCTACTGCAATGGATTCTGGGTCATTTCTTGCTGCCCTCGATGTGCTTTGTCGGTCATTCGGAGGTCATTCCGCTACAACCTGATTGCAAAGGGCTTAATGCAGGCACTGCAGGAACGACGATCCCCTCGCTGTGCGGTTTCCGCGGGGTAAGATAGCGTGCTCACTGTCGAACCGATCTGCAGTCTATGACGTATGTAGTGATGCAAGGGTTTGGCGTGAGGTAGATTCCCGTCATCTATAAGGTTAGTGGGTTCTGGCGGCAGGTTTTGCCTCCAAATGCGTCTTTAGGTATAGCACTCCAAAGTCAACGACTCCGAAGAACAAAAGGTGTTTGAAATGAATCCGACTGATACTTCCCGCCGCATTCGATTCGGCCCCTACGAAGCCGACTTTCACACGCAGGAACTCAGAAAGCTCGGGATCAGGGTCAAGGTCTCCGGCCAGCCTTTGCAAATCCTGGAGATTCTGCTGGCGCGCCCCGGCCAGTTGGTGAGCCGCGCCGAGCTACAGCAACGACTCTGGCCGGGGCAAGTGTTTGTCGATTCCACCCACGGCCTGAATGCGGCCGTCAACAAACTGCGGGACGCTTTGAACGATTCGGCCAGCGAACCGAAGTACATTGAAACATTGCCGCGCCGGGGATACCGGTTCATTGGCTCTTTGGAAATGGACCTGCCACAACCCGTGATGACCAGGGAAGAATCACCTCGTGCCCACGAAGCTGTTCCACCAGACTCAATAGAAAAGGCCGAGACGTTGGGGCCAGAGATACCTGTTTCATCTATTTCGCAGCATGGAGCAAGGCGTTGGATTCTCCTATCGGCTGTGGCAACGCTGGCCTTCTGCGTCATCGGCTTGATGGTGGTTGCCAACCGACGACCCGCTCGCAACGAGAGCCTTGAAGAACAGCAGCGCAAGGTTAAGCAGGAGAGGTACGCTGCGTCCCGACGAGGCAATCCGCAAGCTTCCCCAGCCGAACCGGCAATAGCTCTTCCGTCGTCCTCGAACGCTGACGCAGCCCCCGAGTTTCAGGAGAAGTCAGCGGAAAAAGTCCTGAGACTGCGGTCTACCGCCGCCGGCCGTTCTCTTGTCATGGAAGATCAGAACACCTCGGATGCTGACGACGGCCACGCGCAGCCCAACCCGAAACTGCACCCACTGATCTGGGGAGAGAGTGGCAATGCGGCGCCGCAATTTTCACCCGATGGAAAGCGCATCGTTTTCATGTCGAATCGCAACGGTCCCTGGCAAATCTGGGTTTGCGACGCCGACGGCAGTCATCCCAGGCAAGTCAGCTTTACCGAAAGCGCCGGCACACCGCGCTGGTCTCCGGACGGACGCAGCATCGCCTTTGACGCTCCCTTTGACGGCAGCACCTGGATCTTTGTTGTTCATGTGGATCAGAGCGAACAGACGCGGCCGATCGTCGAGGGCCTGGTGCCAAGCTTTTCTCGCGATGGAAAGTGGATTTACTTCGCCTCGGATCGAACCGGGGATTGGCAGGTCTGGAAGACTTCCGTGCGTGATGGCTCTGAAGTCCAGGTTACGCACAAAGGGGGCTTCGCGGCGCTCGAGTCCACCGATGGGTACGTCTATTACTCAAAGTCCCGCTACTCCCAACCGGAAATATGCCGGGTCGGAATCGAGGGAGAAGAGGAATCCTGCGGCTTCCAGCATTTGAGGCCGCGCACCTGGGCCAGTTGGGCGCCCACGCGCGAAGGAATCGTGTTTGCCGAGGATTTGCCCGACGGGGAGGCGGAGCTGAGCGTTTATGATCCAGCGCGAAGGCAGGTGCGCGACCTGGTTACGCTGGAGAGCGCGCCGTTCTGGGTGGGCGCATCCGTCGACGGAAAGAGAGCCATTATGAACGACGCCGCCGAGAGACAGATTTCGATGGTGGAGAATCTGCCCTGACCGCGGCCCCGCGAGTATGGCTAACGTTCCACCGCCATCGCCACGGCATTCCCTCCGCCCAGGCAGAGCGCGGCGATTCCGCGCTTCACGTCGCGGCGGATCATCTCGTAGATCAGCGTGACCAGCACGCGTGCCCCGCTTGCACCGATCGGATGGCCGAAGGCTACGGCGCCTCCGTTAACATTGACTTTGTCGGGATTGAGCCGGAGTTCGCGCATGACGCCTAGCGCTTGCACCGAGAACGCCTCGTTGAGTTCGTAGAGATCCACGTCTTCGTTTTTCCAGCCCGTCTTCTCCCAAATTTTGCGTACGGCGCCGACCGGAGCCATCATGACCCACGCGGGATCGATGCCACTGGTTGCTTGCGCTACGATCCGAACCATCGCTTTCGCGTCAAGTTCTTTGGCGCGCTGCGCGCTGGTCGCGATCACAGCCGCTGCGCCGTCATTCACCCCGGGGGCGTTACCCGCGGTCACGGTTCCATCTTTCTTGAAAGCGGGCTTGAGCGCGCGGAGCACATCAATCGTTGTGTCTTCACGCGGAGACTCGTCCTTGTCGAAGAGCAAGGGCGGGTCAGATTTCTTCTTCCCCGGAATCTCCACGGGAACGATCTGCGACTGGAGGCGGCATTCCTTAATCGCGGCGACCGCCTTGCGATGCGAGTTGACGGCAAACTCGTCCTGTTCTTCGCGCGTGATGCCGTATTTCTCGGCGACGTTCTCGCCCGTGATGCCCATGTGGTAGTTGTTGTAAACGTCCCAGAGACCGTCGTGCACCATGGAGTCGATCACCTGCGCGTTGCCCAGGCGATACCCCTTGCGCGCCTGCGGCAGAAGATAAGGAGCGTTGGTCATCGATTCCATGCCGCCCGCAACGACGATAGAACTGTTTCCGGTCTGGATCGCTTGCGCCGCGAGCGCGACGGACTTCAATCCGGAGCCGCAGACCTTGTTAATTGTCATGGCACCTGTCGCGGGCGACAATCCGCCGAAGATCGCCGCCTGACGTGCCGGATTCTGACCCAGGCCGGCGGAAACGACGTTGCCCATGATGCATTCGTCCACCAGCGCGGGATCAACGCCGGCCCGCCTCACCGCCTCGCGAACGACGATGGCGCCGAGTTGCGGCGCGGTGAATTCGCAAAGGCTGCCCTGGAATTTTCCGACCGCAGTGCGACAGGCAGAAATGATGACCACATCGTCAAAAGAGGCCATGAATCAAGCTCCCCCACGAGGATTTCGCGGCACTCATTATAGATGCGCGAGCAAGACAATGGGTGCCAGTCGATCAGTGCAAGTGCCCTTGTGCGCGAGCGTGCGTGTCAGATTCCCAACGGCG
>Ga0335081_10021632_pt1 | contig 10407 bp, 8 predicted proteins | sample Lox_Sample_35_FD_206713 | JGI IMG/M metagenome (GOLD analysis project Ga0335081, IMG submission 206713) | Soil microbial communities from Loxahatchee National Wildlife Refuge, Florida, United States - Lox_Sample_3.5 | ecosystem: Environmental > Terrestrial > Soil > Wetlands | place: USA: Florida...
GCAACAACATGCGACGACAAAATAAGAGACCTTTGACTGACAGCGAAGTACAGGCACGCCAGGACAATTCGAAAAAGTCCACCGGCCCCCGGACCGAGATGGGCAAGGAGCGCGTCCGCGCCAATGCCCTCAAGGCCGGCTACCACGCCGACAAGATCGCCTACCAGGCGATGATCCTGTTGGGCGAGGACCCCAAAGAGTACGCCGCCACCTTCGCCACTCTGTACGAAGACATGGCGCCCCAGAACGGCGGCCAGGTGCAGATGGTGGAGGACGTGGCGGTGATCCGCTGGCAGCTCAAGCGCAACCAGCGGGGCCAGGCGGGGCTGATCGGGCAGCAGATTGAGGCGTTGAACCGGCGGACCATCAAGCAATGGAAGACCTACGAGCAGACGGTGGAGGATACGCCGCAGGAGGAGGTGATCGCTCACGGCATCGCCTCGCTGCCTGACTCCAAGGGCAAGTTCGAGCGGATCATGGACCTGTTGGGGATCGCCTTCAAGCGGGCGGAGAAGGGGCATTACGAGGAGGCGGACACGGTGCTGACGATGATCTACGGCAAGGAGAGCGATTCCGTGCACACCGCGAGGCTACGGGGCCTGATTGAGGAGTTGACCCAGGCGGAGGACGGGTCGACGGTGAAGCTGGAGAAGAAACTGCTGCTGAAGGGGCTGAACGCGGAGCAACTGAAGTGGAACGCGGCGTGGCAGGCGCATTTGGAGACGATGCGGCCGCCCACCGAGGCGGACATTAACGCCTGCTTCGTGCCGAAAGGGAAGGCGTGGCGGGCGCTGGCGCGGCAGGCGGCGTCGCTGGACCAGCGGCTGGATAAGAAGATGCGGTTGTATTGGGACACGCAGGAAAAGGATCGGGAGCGGATCGTACGGCGGCATGAAGAGGCGAAGTTGGAGGCGACGCCGGAAGAGGAGGCGGCGGAGCAGGAAGCCAAGGCGTTCAATGACAAGCTGATGGGGTTGATCGCGGAGCTGGACGCGAAACTGAAGGCGAACGCGGAAGCGCGAGAGGCGGCTTCAGCCGGAGAAACGCTGGCAGGCGACACGGTGCCGGGGTCGGCAGGTAGGGTCGGCTCTACGTCGCCACGGGGCGAGTCGGCAGACGAAAAGGCGTCAGCGGCGCCGGCGGAGTCGACTGAGAAGGCCGAGAGTAGTACACACGGCGGTAAGACCACTGCGAGTACTCATCGTCAAAAGGTGACCCGCGAGGCTACCAAGGTGCGGTCGGGGTCGAGCGCCGAATCACCTGTCGATTTATCGGAACAAAGCGGGGGAATTGACTGAAAACAAAGGGGCGGCGTCGAAAAACAAAGCGAAAACTCATCTAAGCCCCGGCGACTAGCCAGCCTCGATGATGAGATCAAGGAGCCTTTAGACGCAAAGACCAAGAAAATCACAGGGCCTAAGGCAAAAATCAAAGGGCAAAAATCACGGCGCGTGACACGTCGAGGGGATGGGTGTGTGTTGTAAGAGGTCGACAGTCGACAGTCGATAGTCGAAAGGGCAAGAGAGCCGAGACACCGCCGTGCCGTCTTGTTTTTGACTCTCGACTTTCGACTTTCGACTCTCGACTTCTTGAGTTAGAATCAAGCCCTCGGGCTGAAGCAGCGGCGCGATGCGTGAGTGAGTTTGGCAAGCGTGCGCGCGCTGGTCCGGAGAAGGAGCGCACTCCACTATGATCGTCCAGTTCGCCACGAGCAAGACAGCGACCGGCGTCACCGTGATCGCTTTCACCGGCCAGCTCACGCTGGGCAACCGGCTGATCGAGGCCGAGCACGAGATCAGGGAACAGATCCGGCAGGGCGCCAACGAGCTCGTGCTGGACCTTACCAAGCTGACCTTTCTCGATAGCGCCGGGATCGGCGTGCTGGCGGTCTGCTCCGGCGCCATGACCAAGTCGGGCGGACGCCTGGTGATCGCCGTTGCTCCCGGCAAGGTCAGGGACACGCTGGAACTGACGCGCCTCGACAAGGTGATCGAGCTGCATCCGGACCTCGCCTCAGCGAGCTCCGCGTTTGCTTCGTGACGCGTTCCACACATACGGTGATGTCATCAGAAAGGATCGCTTGCCCACTCCGCGGATCGAATCCCAAATCAAGCGCGATTCGCCCGGCTTCGAGAAGAACACCCGCCTCATGGTGGACCTGCTCACCGAGATCAAGAACGAGGAAGAGCGGATCCGCGAGGGCGGCGGCGCCAAGGCTATTGCCTCGCAGCACCACAAGGGGCGGCTGACGGCGCGCGAGCGCATCGCCAAGCTGATCGACCCCGACACTCCGTTCTTCGAATTGGGCCTCTACGGGGCCTGGGAGATGTACGAGGAATGGGGTGGAGCGCCGGCAGCGGGCACCATCACCGGACTGGCGCGGGTGGCTGGACGCCTGGTGATGATCATCGCCAACGACGCCACGGTGAAGGCCGGCGCCTTCTTTCCCATGACCGCGAAGAAGGTGATCCGCGCCCAGAACGTCGCCATCGACAACCGCATCCCGACGCTTTACCTGGTGGACTCCGCCGGCGTGTTCCTGCCGCTGCAGGAGGACGTGTTCCCCGACACCGACGATTTCGGCCGCGTCTTCCGCAACAACGCGGTGATGAGCGCCATGGGCATCCCGCAGATCACCGCCATCATGGGCATGTGCGTGGCGGGCGGCGCCTACCTGCCGGTGATGTGCGATCACATCCTGATGACCGAGGGCAGCGGCTTGTTCCTGGCCGGGCCGGCGTTGGTGCAGGCGGCGATCGGCCAGAAGACTTCAGCGGAACAGTTGGGCGGCGCCAAGATGCACGCCGAGGTGAGCGGCACCGTGGACTTCCGCGAGCCCAACGATGATGCGTGCCTGGCGCAGGTCCGCTCTTTGGTTGACAAGATGGGGCAGAGGGCCGGCGCTCCGTTCAGCCGTACGGCGGCCGAACCGCCCGCGTATCCTGCGGAGGATATCTATGGCGTCTTCTCCGCCGACCCGGCCCGGCAGTACGACATGCGGGAGGTCATCGCCCGCCTCGTGGATCGGTCCGAGTTCGAGGAGTATCGCGCCGAGTACGGCAAGACGTTGCTGTGCGGCTACGCGCGCATTGGTGGCTGGGCGGTCGGCATTGTGGCCAACCAGAAGAAGCATATTCAGGTGACGGCGCATGGAACGGGCGAGAAGCGCATCCACTTTGGCGGGGTCATCTACACCGAGTCGGCGGAGAAGGCGGCGCGCTTCATTCTGGATTGCAACCAGAACCTGGTGCCGCTCGTATTCCTTCATGACGTGAACGGATTCATGGTGGGCAAGGAAGCCGAGTGGAGCGGCATCATTCGCGCCGGCGCTAAAATGGTGAACGCGGTCTCCAACAGCGTGGTGCCGAAGATCACCGTCATCTGCGGCGGCAGCTTCGGCGCCGGGCACTATGCTATGTGCGGCAAGGCCTACGACCCGCGCTTCATCTTCGCCTGGCCCACGGCGCGCTACGCGGTGATGAGCGGCGACTCGGCGGCGGGGACGCTGGTGGAGATCAAGATCAAGCAACTCGAACGGGCGGGCAAGAAACTGAGCGAGGAAGAAAAGGAGGCGCTGTATGAATCGGTCCGCTCCACCTACGAGCATCAGACCGACCCGCGCTACGCGGCGGCGCGATTGTGGGTGGACGCGATTATCGATCCTGCCCAGACACGCGAGGCGTTGATCTGGGCGCTGGAGGCGGCGGCCCTGAATCCGGAGGTGGCGGAGTTCCGAACGGGGGTTTTTCAGACGTAGTTTACGACGCCGAACAAGAGAAGAATGTTTCTCGCAAAGGCGCAAGGGCGCAAAGGAAGGCGGAGAAAAACCAGATGAAGGATCATGGTCCGGAACCGCTGGCTTGGTGTGTTTTCTTTGCGCCTTGGCGCCTTAGCGTGAATGGCCTTGTTCGAGGAAAGACAGTCTCTCGCAAAGGCGCAAGGGCGCAAAGGAAGAGGGAAAAAAACGAGATGAACGAGATGAGGGATCAGCGTGGAGTTGTCGGCATAATTGGGCGTGAGGGTGTAAAGGGACTTTGCTTGGTGTTTTCTCTGCGCCTCCGCGCCTTGGCGTGAGCTGCTTTCTTCACAACAGCGCATGACAGAAAACGAAATTGCCACGCAAATCGTCGATGCTGCGTACAAGATTCATGTCACGCTTGGCCCCGGCTTGCTCGAGTCGGTCTATGAGGCGGTGATGACCGAAGAATTGACACGCCGCGGGCTGCATGTCGTTCGGCAGCAGCCGATTCCGGTCGTGTACGAGAACGTTAAACTGGAGGTTGGATTTCGTGCGGACCTGATTGTGGATGGCAAGGTGATCGTCGAAATCAAGTCGGTCGAGGTGATCGCGCCCGTTCATCGCAAGCAGTTGCTCACGTATCTGCGTCTCGCCGATAAGCGACTTGGACTGCTGATCAATTTCGACACAGAGTTAATCAAGGACGGGATTTCCCGGGTCGTTCACAGGCTCCAAGAATAGAGGCACCTCTCGCAAAGCCGCCAAGGCGCAAAGGCAATGGAGACCGTCAAGATTATCGAATGTCCGCGAGATGCCTGGCAAGGCTTGCCTCACGTCATTCCAACCGACATAAAGGTGACCTACCTCCTGCGTCTGATCAAGGCCGGCTTCCGTCACCTCGATGCGGTGAGCTTCGTCTCGCCCAAGTATGTGCCGCAGATGGCTGACAGCGAGGCCGTAATGGCGACCCTCATGAGCGTGGACCTGCATGGCCTACGCCCCTTGCCTCCACCTTGGTCGGCGAGCGACCTGGCGATCGGCGCGTCCCGGCTTCCGTCCGGGCCCGGCGCTCCGCCCCGCCCGCCCGCGGCTCAACTCCCGGAAGTGATCGGTATCGTGGTGAACGAGCAGGGCCTGGAGCGGGCGCTCAAGACTCCGGGAGTATCGACCATCGGCTACCCGTATTCCGTCTCCGCCAACTTCCGCCGCCAGAACGCCAACATGTCGCTCTCGGAATCGCGGGCCCTGGTCGGCAAGCTGCAAGCGGCCACCAAGGCAGCGGGGCGGAAGCTCGTCGTGTACATTTCGATGGCCTTCGGCAATCCCTATGGCGAGCCTTGGGGTCCGGAGATCGTGGAGGACGCGCTGGTGTGGCTGAAAAGGATTGGTGTCGAAACCATTTCGTTGGCCGATACCGTCGGTCATGCAACGCCGCAGGAAGTGGGCGACCTCTTCCGCCAGTTGAAAGGCGCGGCCAAGGGGATCGAGCTCGGCGCACACTTGCACAGCCGCCCGGACGGCGCCGCGGAAAAGGTGCTGGCCGCTTACCAAGCCGGGTGCCGCCGCTTCGATAGCACGCTGACCGGGCTCGGTGGGTGCCCCTTCGCGGCGGACGAGCTGGTTGGTAACATCGCCACCGAAGTCGTGGTGAGCACGCTGCACGCCCACGGCGCCACCACGGGGATCGAACCCTGGGCGCTGCTCTCGGCCGTGGAAGCGACGATGGAGATTCGCAAGCAGTATGGGGAGCGCGAGACGACGAATACGCAAAGGCCGCACGCGTAATGATGAAGTGTGAATGGTGAATTGTGAAGGGTGAATTGAGAGAGAACGCAGAACAACTAACCACGACTTCTCGTGAAGAGCGTCGCCGGAAGCAGTTCCTGGAACAGGCAACCCGGGCGTTTGCGGCATTGAGGAGCAATCGCAAGGCTTGCAACCAAGAGTTGAAGGAAAGGTCTGAGTGGGACTCGACTCTTCGCGACGGACTCGAGAGGGAGTAACCCGATTGGCACGCTCATGGCATATAGCACCGTGAAGCTCGAATTCGAAGGTCAAGTTTCGACCCTCACCCTGAACCGGCCGGAAAAGCGCAACGCCATCTCGCCGGAGATGATCGAGGAGTTGGGCGTGGCGCTGGACGAGGTCGACCGCAGTCCGGCGCGGGTGCTGATCCTCACGGGCGCAGGGAAGGCATTTTGCGCGGGCATGGACCTTGATGCGCTCAGGGGGCTCGCGCAGCGAGCGTCCGAACACCACCTGCTAACCGACGGCCCCCTCAAAGGCGGCATTCCTCGCGCGGCGGATGCGAATCTGGCCGACTCGCGCCGCATCGCCCACATGTTCCGCCGGATTTACGAATTTCCCAAGCCGACCATCGCGGCCGTCAACGGAGCGGCCATCGCCGGCGGCTGCGGCATCGCCACACTCTGCGACTTCACTCTGGCGACGCCGGAAGCGAAGTTCGGCTACACGGAGGTCAGGATCGGCTTCATTCCGGCATTGGTTTCGGTTTTCCTCACTCGCCAGATTGGCGACAAGCGGGCGCGCGACCTGTTGCTGACGGCCCGGATCTTCGGCGCCGACGAAGCCCAGCGATTGGGCCTGGTGAATGAAGTGGTGCCCGAGCCGAGTCTCATGGCTCGTGCCCGCGAGACTGCGGCCGCGTTAATCGAGGCCAGTCCTACGAGCCTGGTGTACACCAAGCGCCTGCTGCACCGGTTCGCGGCCGAGGAACTCCATGCCGAGCTGGAGCTAGCCCTCCAGGAGAACGCGCGCATTCGGTCCACCGCCGACTTCTGCGAAGGCCTGGCTGCCTTTTTGGAAAAGCGCAAGCCGGTCTGGAAAGGTGAGTGAAGTAGGCTATATACATGGCGCGAAGCGCCGCTTCTTTCCCCCCGTCCCGCCGTTATTATCATTGGCGGATTACCGCCAGTCCCGGCGGTATCCTTCGCCTCGTTCGTGCCTCTCCCAGTCACGCACTCTATTCATGAACCCGCGCGGGTTCTCTCGCAGTTGCTCCGCCGCCCGGGGATGGTCCCTCGTCCACTCCTCGAACTCCGGATGCCGGTAGCACCACTTCTCCTTGCGTACGACGTTGGGGTGTCGCCAGATTTCCTGCGCCACCTCATGATGGCTGTCGAGGAACCGCTCGAAGTTCCTGACCCCCCGCCAAGTGGCGTCATGATCCCAGTCCTGGGCCGGCGTCGCCTTCGTCTCCGTTGTCGCGCCGCCGAGCAGCAGACAGCAAGCCGCCAGCGCGAGCGCTCTTACAACTTTGCCTCTCGTACTCATCGCCTTAGACCTCCTCTCCGTAAGTTGGTGTTCACACGCGTTGGGCAGAGCAAGTCGTGTGCCGAAGCCAAGCCGGGGCTTTGCTCATGCGACTTGCTTGATTGCCAGCGGCTTGAGTGGCAAGAGGTCCGCGGTCGGTCGATGATCGCAAGCACACGAGATGGGAAACATCTACACCACTTCGTGCAACTGAACCGCACCTGGTCATTGCGACTAATTCGCTCTCCCCCGTAACTTCCGCGCCTATCCCGTTCGTGTTGAGGAAGTCGCGCTCCCGCTTCCCCCACAAGTTGCCGATATACCGTCTGGAGGATCGTCATGGGACCGAAGATAAACTGCTGGGAGTTTAAGAAATGCGGCAGGGAGCCAGGGGGCGCCAAGACGGCTGCCTTGGGCATTTGCCCTGCCGCGGAGGATGCCGCCGCCACCGGAATGAACGGAGGCAGGAACGGCGGCAGGTTGTGCTGGGCTCTGACAGGGACGCTGTGCGGCGGCAAGGTTCAGGGGACCTTCGCTGAGAAACTCATGAATTGCTTGGCTTGTGAGTTTTATGGACTGGTCAGATCGGAGGAAGGCGCAAGTTTCAAGTCTGCGAAAGACCTCAGGCGGGCGTAGCAACAAAGTTTACTTGTGTCGGTTCCGTCTAGCTGCGCCAGCGCAGGGTTACGGGACCGGGGATGGGGTGCTGCATCGGCTGCCCCGTGCGCTTTGCCGCGAGGTGAGCCGCCTTCAATTGGAAGTACCACTTGGCGGGGCGGTCGGCATCGTCGATCAGCATCAGGCGGGGATTGTGCTTCAACCCTTCGGCCTGCTGCTGCATGGTGCGGCGGTCCTGCTCGATGAAGGTCCGACCGAAGACGCTGAAAAGCTCCGTCATGAAGGGCATCCACCGGAAGACGTTCCACGCGGCGCAGAAGTCGATGCGGCAGTGGGACGCGGTTACGGGCGTCACGGTGGTGCGACTGGAGAACCACTTGGGGCCGCAGTGGATCTCCTCGAAGCGCATGTTGGGCAGCACAAACTCGATGGTGGTGGTAATGGGCTCGCCGTAGACACCGAGTAGCTTGTAGAACGCGCTGTTCGCCGACGGCGCGTGGGCGCGGATGCGGAACCCGTCAGGAATGGGCTCGAAGATCTTCTCCTTTTCATGAATGCTGCGACGGCTGCGCCACCACCAGGCCTGGTGGACGAAAGGGCCGTGCGCCGGATCCATCAGCCCGATGATGCCGTGATCGACGTGGCACGGCAGATCGGCCGCAAGGCGTACGATCCGATAAGGCTCGCTGAAAACAGGCAGTCGTGGCGCCGGCGGCACGGCCTCGGCGCGGGCAGCAGGGCCAGGACGGTCAGGGATGTAGGCCCAGACGTAGCCGTCGTGCTCCTCACAAGGAAAGCTCTCGGCAAAGATGCGTCCAACGTTCAGCTTGTCGAGCCGCTGGCGGTCGGTGAGAGAAGGAATCTCGCAGCACTGGCCGGTCTTGGGTATGAAACGCCAGCCATGGTAGCAACACTCGAGCGTCTGTCCGTCGAAGTGCGCATACGAGAGCGGTATGCCGCGATGCGGGCAGCTATCGCGCAATGCGAACGACTGACCTTTAGCGTCGCGGCCCACTACCAGTGGAACGCCCAGCAGCATGGCGCGGAGCAACTCCCGTCCATCCACACGGCAGCTCTCGAGCGCCGGATACCAGAAGCCGCGCAGCAAGCCATCATCCGGCTCGGAGCGTCGCCCGGAACCTCCGCTAGCCGCTGGCGTGGCGTCCTGGGCGTTATCCTGGGTGACCTCGCGGTCATCGGCTTCGAACTTGGTCTGCGTCGCGTCACTCATTTCTCAGGAGGCCTCAGCGTACTATGTCAGGCGCAGGCTCTGCAAGGGGCGGCTGGTCCCTCCTCCAACAAACTCATGCGAGTCCCCGCCACTGTAGTATAGTAGCGTTGCTCGGTGATTAGGCGTCTTAACCGACTGGAGGATTCCCTATGGCCACAGCATGTTTTGGAGTGATCATCGGTAATCGCGGCTTTTTCCCCGCCGTGCTGGCGCGCGACGGCCGCGTTGAAATCCTGCGCCGGCTGGAGCAGGAAGGCTACCGGACGGTGTGCCTGACCCCTGAGGAGACCAAGTTCGGCGCGGTGGAAACGTTGCAAGAGGCGCGCCGGTGCGCCGACCTTTTCGCGCAGCACCGCGACGAGATCGACGGCATTCTGGTCAGCCTGCCCAATTTCGGCGACGAGCGCGGGGTGGCCAACACCATCCGCATGTCGGGGCTGGACGTGCCGGTGCTGGTGCAGGCTTTCCCGGACGAGCCCGACAAGATGCTGATGGGTGGGCGGCGCGACAGCTTCTGCGGCAAGATTTCGGTGTGCAACAACCTGTGGCAGTACGGCATTCGTTACTCGCTCACCGCCAACCACACCGTGGCGCCGTCCTCCGAGGCTTTCAAGTCGGATCTGGCCTCGTTTGCCGCCACCTGCCGCGTGGTGAAGGGACTGCGGCGGGTGCGGGTGGGCGTGCTGGGGGCACGGCCGGCCGCTTTCAACACCGTCCGCTTCAGCGAGAAGCTGATGGAGCGGCACGGCATCTCGGTGGAGACGCTGGACCTCTCGGAAGTGTTCGGGCGCGTCGGGCGGATGGCGGACGATGACCCGAAGGTGAAAGCGAAACTGGAGCGCATCGACGCTTATGTGTCGACGCGCGGCGTGCCGTCGGCGTCGCTCATCAAGATGGCCAAGTTCGGCGTGGTGGTGGACGACTGGATGCAGGCCAACGAGTTGGCGGGCTCGTCGGTGCAGTGCTGGACGTCCATGGAGGAGTTTTTCGGCGTGGTGCCCTGCACGCTGATGAGCATGATGTCGAACACGCTGCTGCCCAGCGCCTGCGAGACGGACATGATCGGGATGATCGGGATGTACATCCTGCAACTGGCGTCGGGGACGCCGAGCGCCATCGTGGACTGGAACAACAACTACGGCGAGGATCCGGACAAGGCGGTGATTTTCCACTGCTCGAACCTGCCCAAGGAGTTTTTCGAAGACTTCAAGATGGACTTTCAGGAGATCATCGCCGGGTCGGTGGGCAGGGAGAATACGTTCGGGACGGTGGTGGGCAAGCTGAAGAGCGGGCCGATCACTTACTGCCGCGCCTCCACCGACGATCTGCACGGGCAGATGCGGGCCTACGTGGGCGAGGGCGAGACCACCGACGACCGGCCGCAGAGCTTCGGCGGCTACGGGGTGGTGAAGATCGCCGGGCTGCAGAAGCTGCTGCAGTATGTGTGCAAGAACGGGTACGAGCACCACGTGGCCGTCAACCGCAGCCACCACGGGGCCGCGATCGCCGAAGCGCTGGGGAACTACAAGGGTTGGGAAGTGTATCA
>Ga0335081_10021633_pt1 | contig 10407 bp, 10 predicted proteins | sample Lox_Sample_35_FD_206713 | JGI IMG/M metagenome (GOLD analysis project Ga0335081, IMG submission 206713) | Soil microbial communities from Loxahatchee National Wildlife Refuge, Florida, United States - Lox_Sample_3.5 | ecosystem: Environmental > Terrestrial > Soil > Wetlands | place: USA...
AGCGGGTGGGTTTCGTGGTGGAACCGCAGCGGATCATCACCTGGGACCACCGCAAGCTGGCCCGGCCGGGCGGCTGAGCCGCGCCCGCCACCGCCCTGACCGCGCCCTGACCGGCACCACCGGTCAGGGCGCCACCGGGGCCAGGAACGAGTCCACCACCGAGGTGTAGCGCGCCCGGTCGACGTTCCACGACTCGGTGTGGCCCGCGCCCGGGAACCGCACCAGCGTGACCAGCGCGGGCTTGAGCTGCTTGAGCCTGATGCTGGTCGCGATCGGCACCGTGAGCTCGTCGGTGCCGTGGATGACCAGCGCCGGCACGGCCGCCGAGGTACCGAGGTGGCCGATGCCGCCCCGCCACGCGATGCCGTACAGCGCCGGCTTGGACACGGCCGGCTGGTCGCCGATGGCCCGCAGCTGGATCTGCCCGGGAGACACCCCGGCGACCCGCGCGGTGTTGTACGCGGGCAGCGCCGCGCCGGGCTCGACCGCCAGGGCGCCCGAGCGGATCTGGCCGGCGAAGTACCAGCCGCCGCCGGCGAAGAAGACGAGCGCGAGAGCGACCACGACGGCGAGCACGGACCACAGCAGCCGCCGCAGCCACCGGCGCGGCCGCCGCCCGGCCTGGGTTCCCGGCTGGGACCCGGACGACGGCAGAACCTCAGAGCTGGACATCACCCGCCTCCGACCCGCTGCGCCCGCCTGAGCCCGCTGCGCGGTAGCTGCGAGCATAGCGGTGGCCGCAGATAGCCATCCCGGACCCGGTCATGTGGGATTTCATCCTTGGGGGACTGACTGGCCTGGCGCTGGCCGGCTCAGCCGAAGAGTGGGAGCTTGCCTGCCGCTGGGCCGAGGGCTGATCGGTCTGCCTGGGAGAGGGTGAGGCGGCCGGTTCCCTTCAGGGCGCAGGTGGCGTCGTCCCAGTTTGGTGGCAGTGGGGATCCAGCGAGCTGATTGAGCACGTTCCGGGCCAGTGCGAGCGAAGCGGGGTCAGGTTCGGGGGCTCCGGCGAGGGCGACGGTCATGTCCAGGTAGTGGATGGCCGCCTCCACGGCCAGGGTGGCGGTGAAGTCTGCCGTGGGCAGCGCATGGCCCTGGGTGGCCAGTGTCTTGTGCGGGCAAGCGCGGGCAGCGCGCACGGCGGCTGCCGATGTCTCCTGCCACTCCGCGGCGAGCGTCTGCGGCGTGTAGGCGGAGGCGGCGATCCTGACGTGCCGGGCGTGCTGTGCCGCGCCGCTGCTTCCCAGGGCGGCGGGATGGCCCGCTGGCCGGGGAGAAGGGCCGCCAGTAGGACACATGATCGGTATCGGGCGGACCCGCCGGGCTGGCATAGGTGACCAGGGCCCGGCGCGCATCCAGGAGCTGGTGGTAGAGGACATCAAGCACCGCCCAGCCAGCGCAGCGGCTTGGCAGCATCGCGCTGGTTCCGGTCAGGCCGCCGGCGACCTCGCTGATCTTGCCGTAGGCGCCGGCCAGCGCATCCTCCGCTTCCTTGCGGCCCGGCCCGGTCATGCCGCGATTGTGGCAAGGACCGCTGAGCCAGCGTTACCCATTTACCGCAGCCACCGGCGCGGCCATCTCACGGCCGGAGGTTCCGGGCGGGGGTGGGACGTTCGTCAGCTGGCCCGCTTGTAGGCGCGGACGGCGAGCGGCACGAAGACCACGAAGATCCCGATCAGCCACACGGCGCTCTTCCAGAAGCTGTCCCAGACCGGGTAGCCGAGCGCCAGCCCGCGCATCGTGTCGACGACGTAGGTGACCGGCTGGTTGTTGGCGAAGGCCTGCAGCCAGCCGGGCATGGTGTCGATCGGCACAAAGGCCGAGCTGAGGAACGTGAGCGGGAAGAGCCAGATCAGCCCGAACGCCTGCACCGACTCCTCGTCCCCGATGGCCAGCCCGGTGAAGGCGGCGATGCAGCAGATCGCCACCCCGAACACGATGGCGAGCAGGATCATGGCCGCGGACGGGAGGAAGCCCTGCTGGAACCGGAACCCGACCGCGTACCCGATCCCGAGGACGATCAGGATCGTCACGGTCATCCGGAAGGTGTCGGCGACCAGGCGGCCGGTCAGCACCGCCGAGCGCGCCATCGGCATCGACCGCAGCCGGTCGATGACGCCCTTCTGCAGTTCCTGGGCCAGGGCGATGGCGGTGCCGAACGTCGCGAACGCCGCGGTCTGCGCGATGATCCCCGGGATCATGAAGTCGACGTAGTCGGTGCCCGGGACCTTGATCGCGCCGCCGAAGACGTAGCGGAACATCAGCACGAAGATCACCGGCTGGATCACGGTGAACACGATGTAGGCGGGCACCCGCATCCAGACCAGCAGGTTGCGCCGGGTGATGGCGAGCGTGTCGCTCACCGCCCAGCGGGCCCGGGTGAGCAGTCCTGGCTCTCCCAGCGGTACGGCGATCGCGGTCATGATGCTGCCCTCGCTGTGTCCTTCTCGTCGGCTAGTTCCCTGTCACCGGCCCGGCCAGCGCCCGGGGCCTTGTCCCTGCCAGCACCCCGGCGGCGCCCGCGGCGCCGCTGGCCGGTCTCCTCGGCGGCGTGGCCGGTCAGCGCCATGAACACGTCGTCGAGCGAGGGCCGCCGCAGCGCGAGGCCGCGGGTCTCCACCGCGGCGCCGTCCAGGCTGCGCACCGCCTCGACGAGCGCCTCCGAGCCCCGGCCGCCGACGCCCACGCTGACCACGCCGGTCTCGGCGTCCATGTGCGGCTCCGCCTCGCCGATCTTCGTGACCGCGGTGACGGCGTCGCCGATCCGGGTCCGGTCCGGCACCGTGAACTCGAGCACGTCGCCGCCGACCCGGCTCTTCAGCTCCTCGGCGGTGCCGGCGGCGATGACCAGGCCCTGGTCGATGACCACGATCTCGTCCGCCAGCTCGTCCGCCTCGTCCAGGTACTGGGTGGTGAGCAGCAGCGTGGTGCCGCTCGCGGCCAGCGACCTGATGATGTCCCACATTCCCATCCGGGACCGCGGGTCCAGGCCGGTGGTCGGCTCGTCGAGGAACAGCACCCGGGGCTGGCCGACCAGGCTGGCGGCCAGGTCCAGCCGGCGCTGCATCCCGCCGGAGTAGCTCTTGGCCGCCCGGTCGGCCGCGTCGGCCAGGCCGAACTGCTCCAGCAGCTCGTTCGCGCGGCTGCGGGCCCGCGGCTTGCCCAGGTGATAGAGGCGGCCGACGATCTCCAGGTTCTCCCGGCCGGTGAGCTCCTCCTGGATGGCCGCCGACTGCCCGGACAGTCCGATGCAGCGGCGCACCGCGGCGGCCTCCCGCACCACGTCGCGGCCCTCCACCCAGGCCCGGCCCCCGTCCGGCTGCAGCAGGGTGGTCAGGATCCGCACCGCGGTCGTCTTGCCCGCCCCGTTCGGGCCGAGCACGCCCAGCACCGTCCCGTGCGGCACCGACAGGTCGATACCGCGCAGCGCGCGTACCTCACCGAACGACTTGACCAGGCCTTCCACCAGAATTGCCGGTCCTGAGCTGGTCTGTGACACCCGTTCCTCCCCGATCGACGTCCGTTCACCGAACCTACCGGCGGCCACCGACAGCGGCGAGTCAATAACCGCCCTGGCCAGCAGCGCCATGAGTGCCCTGGCCAGCGCCGCCATGAGCGCCCTGGCCAGCGCCGCCATGCTCGCCTTCCGGTCCGCGGCCGCGGCCAGGAAGCATCCGCCTGGTGTGACGACAAGGCCGCGCGGAACTCATCGCCGGCCGGCCGCCTCACCGTGCACATCAAGATACATCGCGTTTGCCGGGCCATCAAGACATGTCGCGAGTTTCAGGCCTGGCCTGCCAGGCCAGCGTGCCGTCAGGGGACGGAGCGGATCCTCCACACGAACGCCGAGCCGAGCACCGTGATGACCGCCACCGACAGGAACAGGGTCGGGTAGCCGCCGAGCTGGCTGACCAGTGGCGCGGCGATCGCCGGGGCCAGCACCTGTGGCCCGGAGTTGGCGATGTTGATGATGCCGAGGTCCTTGGCCCGGCCCGCCGCCGACGGCAGCACCTGGGTGACCAGCGCCTGGTCGACCGACAGGTACACCCCGAACCCCAGGCCCATGATCGCGGCCGAGGCGATGGCCACCGGCCAGGACGGCCACAGCGCGAGCATGACCGCGGGCACCGCCATCACCAGGCCGGACACCGTGACCGGCAGCTTGCGGCGGCCGGTGCGGTCGGAGATCACCCCGCCGGTCACGGCGGTCAGCACCACGGCCACCGTGTAGATCAGGATCAGGATCAGCAGGCCGTCCTGCGCCTGCTGGCCGGGGAACAGCCGGCTGTAGTGGATCTTGTCGCGCAGGAAGTACAGCAGGTACAGCAGGGCCATCGCATTGCCGAGGTTGACCGCGAACCTGGTCAGCCAGGCCCATGCGAAGTCCGGGTACTGCCGCGGGCTCAGCCAGAACGACCGGGCGAAGGCCCGCCACGCGAACGGCGGCCGGGCGGCACGTGGCAGCGGCGGGTCGGGCGTGGTGAGCGGGAACGGCAGCGCGCAGGCCAGCACGGCCGCCGCGATCAGCGCATAGCCGGCGTTGCCGGTGACGACCACGGTCACCAGTGCCACCGCCACCACCACGCCGACCGTCTGCGGCAGGCCGATCCAGCCGGACACCAGGCCGCGCTGCGCCACCGGGACGTGGTCGGGCACGCCCGCGCTGAGGCTGGCCTGCATCGCGTTCAGGCCCGCCTGCGCCAGGCACCAGCCGATGATGACCCCGGCGATGGCGTGCTGGCCGGCCAGCAGCACCAGCGCGGCGGCGCCCGCCAGCGCGCCGCACACCGTCCACGGGTGCCGCCGCCCGAACCGGCTGGTGGTGCGGTCCGACAGCGCCCCGGCGACCGGGTTGGAGATCATCGCCACCGCCGCGCCGATCCCGGTCACCCAGCCGAGCACGGCGACCTTGTGGGCTGGCCCGGCGATCGCCTGCACCTGGTTGGGCAGCAGCACCGTGATGGGGCCGAAATACCCCAGGTAGAGCCCGAGGTTGGCGAGCGCGATGAACGCGATCCAGCGCTTCCCGACCCGCCGGACCGGCTCAGCCGCGAGGGAGTCGGCGCCGCTGGCGCTGCCCGCCAGGCCAGCGCCGCTGGCACTGCTGACCGGCGGAACCTCGGTCATGACGCCGCCACCTCGCCCAAACCCATGATCACGACTCAACTACCGCTCTGGCTGGCCTACTTCCATGATCGTGAAAACTTTCCGCACCTGCTGCGAAGAAGTCTTCCGGTTCATGGTGCCGCTCGTTGCGCTGGAGATCGGCTCGCTGCGCCGGAGTTGTCACATCATTTCGTCGGTGAACGGGAGCAGGACGGTCTTGAGCTCGGTGTAGGCTTCGATGGCGGCCCGGCCGCCCTCGCGGCCGAGCCCGGACTGCCGGTAGCCGCCGAACGCCGCGTGCGGCTCCAGCTGGTAGCCGTTGATGCCGACGGTGCCGGCCCTGATCGCCTTGGTCATCCGCATGGCCCGCTTGATGTCGCTGGTCCAGACGGTGGCGGCGAGGCCGTACTCGGTGTCGTTGGCGATCCGCACGGCCTCCTCCTCGTCGGCGAACGGGATCACCGACAGCACCGGGCCGAAGATCTCCTCCCGGGCGATGGCCATGTCGTTCGACACGTCGGTGAACAGCGTCGGCGCGATGAAGTTGCCCGCGGCCAGGTCGCCCTCGCTGCGGGTGCCGCCGCAGACCAGCCGGGCGCCGTCCGCCTTGCCCGCCTCGATCAGCGCGAGAACACGTTCCAGCTGGCGGGTGTTGATCAGCGGCGAGGAGGTGACCGCCGGGTCGAACGGGTTGCCGTAGCTGACCATCTGGCCGATCATCTCGGCCATCGCCAGGAACTCGTCGGCCACGTCCCGGTGCACCAGCGCCCGGGTCTGCGCGAGGCAGACCTGCCCGGACAGACCGAGCGTGACCGTGCCCATGGTGACCGCCGCGGCGGTGGACACGTCCGCGTCGGCGAACACCAGCGCCGGGCTCTTGCCGCCCAGCTCCAGAGTGACCCGCTTGAACCCGTCGGCCGACGCCTCAACGATCTTGCGGCCGGTTGCCCGGCTGCCGGTGAAGGAAAGCTTGTTCACCATCGGATGGCTGATCAGCGCCTGGCCGGTCGGCTCGCCGGGCCCGGTCACGACGTTCAGCACCCCGGGTGGGAGCCCGGCCCCGGCCATCAGGGCGGCCAGCCGGAGCACCGCGAAGGTCGCGTACTCCGACGGCTTGACCACGATGGTGCAGCCGGCCGCGAGCGCTGGCGCGGCTTTCTGCGCGAACAGCAGCAGCGGCGCGTTCCACGGGATCACCGCGCCGACCACCCCCACCGGCTCCCGCAGGGTGAGGACCAGGTGGTCGCCGCCCTGGTAGGGCGGGAGCGTCTCGCCGGCCAGCTTGTCCACCCAGCCGGCGTGGTGGTCGAAGATGTCGGCCACACAGGCCGGTGAGGTCGCGTAGATGGAGCCGAAGCTCAGCGGCACGCTGTTGTCCAGCGCCTGCAGCTTCAGCAGCTCGTCGCCGCGCTCACGGACCGCGTCGGCGATCCGGCGCAGCACCCGGATCCGCTCGCCGGCCCGGGCGCGCGGCCACGGCCCCTCGTCGAAGGCCCGGCGCGCCGCGCGCACCGCCAGGTCCACATCGCCGGGCCCGGCGACCGGGAACGAGGCGACCTGCTCCCCGGTCGCGGGATGACTGTGGTCCCAGGTCCGGCCGTCCTGGGCGGCCGACCACGTTCCGTCGATCAGCATGAGCCCGTCGGAGAGGCCGAGCTCGTCGCGATGCGGCTTGATGGACGCAACCATGGCCAGGCCCCTTGGTAGAACACGTTCTAGTCGCTGCGAGCGTACACCGCCCCCCGCACCCCCGCCAGATGGCAGGCAGGAGGCGAGCGAGGGCTCGCGGCGCCCGCCGGGCCCTCCAGCGCCTGCCCGGGCCGCCGGCGCCCGCCGGGGACGAGAAAGTGTGCGCAAACGCCTGCCAGCACAGCCAGAAGCGCACACGAACCACGCGGGCGGCGCGCCGTTGTGCGGGGCCGCGCGCCGTTGTGCGGGGCCGCGCGCCGTTATGCGGGGCGCTTATGTGGGGCGCTCGCCACCGCCGTGGAGCAGCAGGGCCGCGCCGCTGACGCACGCCGCGAGCGGCGAGGCCAGGAAGAGGCAGGCGTTCGCCACGTCGTCCGGGGTGGCCAGCCGGCCTAGCGGCACCGCGGCGGCGGCCGCCGCCATCCCGCCGGGACCCCCGTAATGCGCCGCCGCGGCGGCCTCGGTCGCCACCGGCCCCGGGACGACGCTGTTCACCCGCACCTTCGGCGCCCACTCGACCGCGAGGGTGGTGGCCAGGTGATGCAGGCCCGCCTTGGCCGCCCCGTACGCGGCGGTGCCCGGCGAGGGCCGGGTGCCGCTCACGCTGCCGATCATGATGATCGAGCCGCCCTCGGGCTGGCCCTGCATCACGGCGTTGGCGGCCTGGGCGACGTGCAGCGGCGCGATCAGGTTCAGCTCGATGACCTTGGCGTGCAGCCGGGGCGACGCGGCGGCGGCCAGCGCGGCCGGGGACCCGCCCGCGTTGCTGACCACGACGTCCACCCGCCCGAAACGCTCGAGCGCCTCGCCGATCAGCCGCTGGGCCTGCGCCGGATCCCTGACGTCCGCGCGGGTGAACACGGTCATCCGCCCGTCCGCAGCCGGCAGCTCGGCGCCCCCGGACGGCTCGGTCCGGCCACACACGAGCACCCGCGAGCCGGCCTCCAGGAACGCGCGGGCGATGCCCGCCCCGATGCCGCGGGTGCCCCCCGTGACGATCACCGCCCGGCCCGCGTAATCGGCGACGCGCATGGGGCACATGTTAGGCTGGCCACCAAGCAAACGCTAGGTCGAGTAACGCATGACCAGGGCACGCTTGACCAGGGCACGCTTGACCAGGCACGGGCGTCAGGCCAGCCACCGGCGATGGCCGGCCACCGGCAGGCACGGTGAGGGCGCGACCATGGGGATCGAGCTGCGCACCAGCGGCGGCATCGCCGAGGTGATCATCGACTTCCCGCCGGTCAACGCGCTGCCGGTGCAGGGCTGGCTCGACCTCGCCGAGGTCCTCGCCGCGGCGGGCGCCGACGCCGGCGTGCGCGCCGTGATCCTCGCTGCCGAGGGCCGCGGCTTCTGCGCCGGGGTGGACATCAAGCAGATGCACCGGACCCCCGGCCACGCGGCCCTGCTCGGCGCCAGCCGGGGATGCGCCGCCGCGTTCGCCGCCGTCTACGACTGCGCGGTCCCGGTGATCGCCGCGGTGCAGGGGTTCTGCCTCGGCGGCGGCGTCGGCCTGGCCGGCAACGCCGACGTCGTCATCGCGGCGGACGACGCCACCTTCGGCCTGCCCGAGGTCGACCGGGGTGCGCTCGGCGCGGCGACCCACCTGTCGCGGCTGGTGCCCCAGCCGCTGATGCGCGCCATGGTGTACACCTGCCGCACCGTCACGGCGCAGCAGCTGCACCGCTTCGGCACCGTGCTCGACGTCGTGCCGCCAGCGGACCTGCGGGCGGCCGCCCGCGCGCTGGCCGGCGAGGTCGCCGCCAAGGACCCCGCCACCATCCGGCTGGCCAAGCAGTCCCTGAACGGCATCGACCCCGTCGACGTCAAGCGGTCCTACCGGTACGAGCAGGGGTTCACCTTCGAGCTCAACCTCACCGGCGTGCCCGGCGCCGCGCGGCAGGCATTCGTGGACGGGGAGCGGTGACCCGGGTGACCGTCATGAGCCCGGACGACGTCGCCGGCGAACTGCGCTCCGGCATGACGATCGGGATCGGCGGCTGGGGATCGCGGCGCAAGCCGATGGCGCTGGTCCGCGCCATCCTGCGGTCCGGCCTGACCGACCTGGAGATCGTCTCCTACGGCGGGCCCGACGTGGGGCTGCTGATCGCCGGCGGGCACGTCCGCCGGGTGGTCTGCGGCTTCGTGTCGCTCGACACGATCGCGCTGGAGCCGCACTTCCGGCTGGCCCGCCAGCAGGGGGCGGTCGAGCTCACCGAGCTCGACGAGGGGATGCTGCACTGGGGCCTGCTGGCGGCCGCCCACCGGCTGCCGTTCCTGCCGATCCGGGCGGGCCTGGGCTCCGACGTGCTGCGGGTGAACCCGCAGCTGCGCACGGTCCGCTCCCCCTACCCCGACGGCGAGGAGCTGGTCGCCATGCCCGCCCTGCGCCTGGACGCCGCGCTGGTCCACCTCAACCGCGCGGACGCCGCCGGAAACGGGCAGTACCTCGGGCCGGACCCGTACTTCGACGACCTGTTCTGCCTGGCGGCCGGGCGCGCGTACCTGTCCTGCGAGCGGATCGTGCCGACCGCGAGCCTGCTGGAGGCCGGGCCCCCGCAGAGCCTGCTGGTCAACCGCGCCATGGTGGACGGCGTGGCGGAGACGCCCGGCGGCGCGCACTTCACCAGCTGCGTCCCTGACTACGGCCGCGACGAGGCGTTCCAGGCCCACTACGCCGCGGCGGCCGCCGGCGCCGGCGGCTGGCAGCCGTTCCGGGAGGAGTACCTGGCCGGTGACGAGGCCAGCTACCAGCGGGCGGTCCGGCGTTTCACCGGGAGCCAGGCGGACGTCAGCGAGCCGGCGGCGCCCTCATGATCGCCCCGCCCCGGGCCAGAACCCCGGCCCGGGCACGTCCCCGGCCATGGATGTGGAAATGGTGTCCATAGAAGAGCAGCAATCCCACAACCATGAGCGGCCGACCGCTCCACAGCCGGGCGGGCGCACACCACCGGGTGCGGGCGGGCCGAGCCTGGCCGAGATCTGCGTGGTGGCGTGCGCCGAGGCGTGGCGGGGCGACGGTGCCATCCTGGCCAGCCCGATGGGGCTGATCCCCACCCTGGGCGCCCGGCTGGCGCAGCTCACCTTCTCCCCCGGCCTGCTGCTCACCGACGGCGAGGCCTGCCTCCTCAGGCCCGGGACGCCCGGCGCACCCCCGGGAGCAGACGGCGCGGGCCCGGTCACCGAGGGCTGGCTGCCCTACCGCGCCGTGTTCACGATGGTCGCCGCGGGCCGGCGTCACGTGATGATGGGGGCGGCGCAGATCGACCGGTCCGGCAACCAGAACATCTCCTGCATCGGCGACTGGGCCCGGCCCAGGGCACAGCTGCTCGGGGTGCGCGGCGCGCCCGGCAACACCATCAACCACCCGGTCAGCTACTGGGTGCCCCGGCACTCGCGCCGGGTCTTCACCGAGCGGGTGGACATGGTCTGCGGCATCGGCTACGACCGGGCGGCCGGCCTCGGCCCGCGGGCCGCCCGCTTCCACGAGCTGCGCGTGGTGGTCACCAACCTGGCGGTGCTGGACTTCCAGACCGCGGACCACAGCATGCGGCTCCGCTCGGTCCACCCGGGTGTCACGGCCGGCGACGTCGCCGCCGCGACCGGCTTCCCGCT
>Ga0335081_10021634_pt1 | contig 10407 bp, 7 predicted proteins | sample Lox_Sample_35_FD_206713 | JGI IMG/M metagenome (GOLD analysis project Ga0335081, IMG submission 206713) | Soil microbial communities from Loxahatchee National Wildlife Refuge, Florida, United States - Lox_Sample_3.5 | ecosystem: Environmental > Terrestrial > Soil > Wetlands | place: USA: Florida...
GTGCGCCCTGAATAATGTCTTCGCGGCTGACGCTGCGGGCGAAGGCTTTGTCCTTCATCTTTTTTCGGACGGACTTCGCGTCCACCTCGGCCAGCGATTTGCCCGGCTTCACCAACGCGGTGGCGGTGATCAGGCCGGCCAGTTCGTCGCAGGCGAACAGGGCCTTCTCCATGTTGCTCACGCGCGCGACACCAGAATATTGCGCGTGCGACATGATGGCGCGCCGGATCGTTTCCGGCCAGCCACGCTCTTCCAGAATCTTGTTCCCGACGAACGGATGTTCCTCGGGCGTCGGATATTTTTCATAATCGAAATCGTGGATCAGCCCGGTGACGGCCCAAGTGGCTTCGTCTTCGCCGAACTTGCGGGCGTAGGCGCGCATGCAGGCTTCGACGGCTAGGGCGTGCTTGCGCAAATTCTCCGAGGCAGTGAACTCGGTTAGTAAACTCCACGCAGCCTGGCGATCATTCATGGAATCTTCCCTGTCTTTTTGCGGTTTCTCCACATCGCTTATGAGGTCGAGCACAAATTATCCTAGTTTTAACCAGAAATTTCTTGACTTCCACAGGAACAATCCCCCACAGTACGTTTCAAGGTTGCACCCATTTTGGTTCAACAGCCTTTTTGTTGCAAGGCTGATGGGCCACTGGGTAACGGGTTCTGGGCCTGAAAGGCGGAGAGCCTGCTCTGGCATCTCGCGCACCATTGATGGCAACGACTCTTGCCCCGGTTGATTCACGAGAGGTAGTGCGCTGCGACCGTTGTCACCTGGTCCAGTTTCGCACCACCACTAATCTCTGCAGAAAATGCCGCACTTCGCTGGACGCTGAGGAGCCTCCTGCGATTCTGGCGCCGCCTGCGCCGGTAAGCGAATCCACGAACGGCCACGGCCACGCACACCTGCAGATTGCCTCGGCCATCCGCACACTGCGCCAGCGTGGTGGGTTGAGCCAGCGGCAACTGGCCATGCGCATGCAAGTGCCGCGCACCTACGTCTCCAAGATCGAGAACGAGAAGGCCACACCCACGCTCTCTTCGCTGGAGCGGCTGGCCCGCGCACTGGAGGTCACCGTACCCGACCTGCTAAGCGGTGGCGACCGCGCCCGTCAGGAGGAAATCCGCGAACTGATGCGCGATGAATTTGTGGCGCAACTGGTTCCTTTTCTGTCCAGCCTGGACGCCATGCAGAAGGCCAGCATCCTGGGGCAGGTGCGCGATCTGACTTTGCGTCCGCGGCGGCACGCGTAATTTCTGCGACGCGGAAAGTGGCTCTGCGCCCCAATTGGGCACGCAAGAACATGGCCGGATTCCCACAGGGATTCCGGCCGGGCCCCTTTCGTTGCGCCGACGCCGGAGCTATGCTACTTATGGAATCCTGAGGTAGCCTTGCACATATCCATTCCCGCAGGACTGGACCGCAAAGAGTCCGAGATTTACTCCAGGCTCGACAGCGGACGGCTTCCGCGACACATCGCCATCATCATGGACGGTAACGGGCGCTGGGCGCGGCAGCGCCACCTGCCGCGCATCGCCGGACATCGCGCCGGAGTGCAATCGGTGCGCTCCACGGTCGAAACCGCAGCCCGCATTCACCTGCCGGCGCTCACGCTGTACGCATTTTCTTCGGAAAACTGGAAGAAGCGCCCGCCCAGCGAGGTGGACTTTCTCATGCGCCTGCTGCGGCGCTATTTGAAAGCCGAAGTTCCCACGCTGAACAAGAACAATATTCGGCTGGAGTATATCGGGCGCCGGCACGAGCTGCCGGAGGCGGTGCAGGAGCGCATGGAATGGGCGCGCGAGGTCACCGCCAGGAACAGCGGGATGGTCCTGACGCTGGCCCTGAATTACGGCTCGCGCATGGAACTCGTGGACGCCTTTAGCGCCATCGTTCATGCGGCGGCTAACAACGGCGGGTTGAGCCATCTCAAGATCGATGAAGACCTCATCGACCGCCATCTCTACACGCGCCACCTGCCTGATCTCGACCTGGTGATCCGCACCTCAGGCGAGATGCGGCTCTCGAACTTCCTTTTGTGGCAGGTTGCCTACGCCGAGATCTACGTCACCCCAACCCATTGGCCGGACTTCCGGGGACGTCATTTGCTGGAGGCCATCGCCGAGTACCAGACCCGCGAGCGCCGCTACGGCGGGCTCAGCGAAGCGCAGAGCCCCTCCGCTAGCGTGTGATTCTTACCTCGCCCCTACTGGCCTTCTGACGTGCGTGACCGCTGCCGTGCGCTCCAGCTTCTCCCAGGAGAAGGGACGGCCGTCGATGGCACGCTTCAGCGTCTTGAACAACACCACCGAGAACAACTGCCGATAGGCGAAGCGCTGCAGCCAGACATGGGCCAGCAGCCAAACGTCTTCGCCCTGGCCGGTTTCGCGCCGCTCCAACGAGAACGCAATCACCGAGGCGATGAAATCGATCATCAGAAAGGCGGCGAAGAACACCACCAGCTTGATGAAGTCGGCGGGATCGGCAGCATCAGGATGGAAATAGCGGTTCACGGCGTAGCCGAGCGCGCCGAGGATGAACATCACGTCGATGAACGGCGAAACCAGCGGCAACAGAATCTGGAAGACGACGATGTTCGGCAGCGCCACCCAGCCCAACGCCCCCTTGCGCGCGAAGGCGCGGCGGTGTTTCCACACTGCCTGCAGAACCCCAAACGACCAGCGGAAGCGCTGCCGCATCAGTCCGCTTGCCCGCGTGGGGGCTTCAGTCCAAGCCAAGGCGCGATCTTCGTAGTACACACGCCCGCCGTGCTCCAGCAGCGACATAGTCAGGTCGGCGTCTTCGGCCACGGTATCGGGATGGAAGCCGCCGGCTTCGCGCACGGGCTGCGTGCGCCATGCGCCGATCGCCCCGGGCACCACGGTCACGGCGCCAAACACGTCGAGCGCGCGCCGCTCGAAGTTCTGGCTGGTGATGTACTCCAGCGCCTGCCAGCGCGTCCACAGGTTCACGCGATTGCCGACTTTAGTATTCCCGGCGATCGCGGCTACTTTGGGGTCAGCGAAGTGATCGACCAGCTTGGAGATGGCGTCGGGCGCGATGATCGTGTCGGCATCGATGCCGATAAAAATCTCCTCCTCCACGCGCGCCAGCCCAAAATTCAAGGCCTCGGCTTTGCCGGAGTTCCGCTTGGTGAGCACCAGCACCTGGCCGTGGTCACGCTCCCGCTGGAACGCTTCGCAGACGAGCTCGTATGTGTTGTCGTTTGAGCCGTCATCCACCACAATCACCCGCAGCGCCGGATAATCCGAGCCCAGCACCGCGTGTACCGTGTTGACAATGACCTTCTCTTCATTGAAAGCGGGGATCAGCACCGCAACCGGCGGCCGGTAGCCGCTGGCCGGACCCTGATCTTTCCAGCCCTCCCGCAGCCGGTCAAAAATGGCCAGCGCGCCCACGAAGAGCAGACGCAAGGTCATCAGGCCGTCACCCAGGAAGAAGATGACGACAATGGCTGCGCTCACTAGGCCGAAGAGCCAGAAAACGAAGCTGTCCACCCGCGCAGCCCAGCGTTCGTCCGCAGAGATCGGAGGCATGACGTCGGCGACGTGCTTGCCCATCAACTCCGAAACCGGCACGATGTTGTAACCCCGGGACCGCAACCCATCGATGATCATGGGAAGCGCCTTGACGGTCTGGGTGCGGTCGCCGCCACCATCGTGCAGCAGGATGATGTTGCCGCAGTGCAGCCAGTCCGCGGGCGCGCACGGCGGCAGGTGCGCCAGCACGTCGTCGGTGATCTGCTGTGCGGTGCGGTGGGGATTGTCCTTCCAGTCGCTAGGATCGATCTTGTCCCCCACGGTGATGTAACCCATGTCCTGCACGATCTCCAGCGGTCGCACCTGGTCCGCCGTGTCCGGCTCCTGGTCGATTGAGTAAGGTGGCCGGAACAGCAGCGGCTTAATTCCCAACTTGGCGGCGAACAGGCGCTCCGTCATGTTCAGCTCGAATCTCATGTACTGCTTGGAGATGTTGCTGATGTCGGGGTGATAGAAGGTGTGGTTACCGATTTCGTGCCCTTCGCGGTAAATCCGGCGAGTGAGTCCCGGGTCTTTCTGTGCCTGGGAGCCGATGAGAAAAAACGTTGCCTTGACGCCCTTGGCTTGCAGCACGTCCAGGATCTTCGGGGTGAAGGTGGGATCGGGGCCATCGTCGAAAGTGATGGCCACCGATTTCGGTTTGGCGCCATACTGCGCTACCTGATAGGGCAGCGGCAGAGTGTCGAGATTCTCGTCGGTGATCAGCCCGGAGGAATCGACGGTCAAGCTCCGCTCGCCCTTCTGCGGACGCTGCTCGATGTAGATGATCTCTCCACTACCTTCCATGTCCACGTCATAGCCGGGCTGCATGGGCTTGAGCTTGTCGGGGGCGTTGGCTTCGGCGGGAACGTCGAACACCGCCCACAAGGAGCGGTCTTCCGAACCCAGACGCCAGAGGGCGAAGGTATTGATCCCCAGCTTCTGCGCGGCGCGCATCTGGTTGAGCGCGGTCACACCGTCCAGCCACCATACGTCATGGCGCTGCTTCTTTTCGTCGCTGTAGGCGAAGTGCGGGTTCATGCTGTCGCCGTCGAACTCGATCTCCGCTTCGGAATCATGCGCCGTCAGCCAGGCGTCCTGCGCCGAGATGCTGCCGCCGCTCTTGCCCACCCAGTCATATCCGTAGGCGCCGATACCGCACATCAGCTTGTCCTTGGGCACGAGCTTGAGGACGTTTTCCAGGTTGTCGACGAACCAGTCTTGGCTGGCGATAGGACCGGCGCGGCTGGCGCCCGAGTGCTGATCGTAGTCCATCAGGATCAGGCCGTCGGAGTGGGCCGCCAGGTACTGGTAGTCGAAGTCGTCATCGCCCGCCGGCACGTTGACATAAACCTTCAGCCCGCGCGCGTGCAGGTCAGCCTCCAGCTCGGTCACCAGAGCGCGGAATCCAGGCTGAGAGGACCCGGGGAAGCCTTCGAGGTCGAGGCTAACCCCGCGGTATTTGTCGGAGGCAAGGAAAAGCACCAACTGCTGGCGGAAGTTGGCGCGCGCCGCGGGGTTCATCAGGAACCCGCTGATGTCGAGCCACTCGTTGCTGATTGGCTGGAAGTTGTTCACCAGGGGAAAAACTTCCGTCTCCGCCTTCGCCTCTTTGAGGAAGGGCATCACCTTGTCATCGACCGGCTGCACTTTCCCGTTCTGCACGACGTCGAAAAAGGTGTTCAGCAGGCTGACGCCTTGCAGACGGCCGTCTGCCGACATGAGGTGCAGCCACTCCGGGAACAGCAAGTCGATCTGGGGGTAGTAAGCCTTGAGCGCGGAAAAACTGCCCGCATCCCAGGTGACATAGAACGCTCCGCGAATGCCCTCTGCCGAATTCAGCACCACCTGCGACGGCGGCGTTTTGCTGCCGCGGTGGGTGTTGGCATGCTTCGGAGGATGCTTCCGCTCTTTCTCCTTGATCGCGTGGTAAGGACGCTTTGGGTTTTGCAGCAACAGGTTGGGCAGCGGCTGGCTGTGGATCAGGGTGAGAACGAATACGACGATGGACAGTGAGACCACTGCCGCTGCCACGTCGAAGATGATGCGCAGGCGCTTCCAACGCTTGCGCTGCGGGTCATGGAAAATTGCTTTGGACATCGCGAAGAGAGACCACTTAATCCTAAGGCGGGGTTGAAGTTACGTCAAACGAGATAACTCGGAACTTGGCCACCTCTCCACAGTTAGATGCAGGTACTCGGCGTTTCGTAATCGGCGACAGAGTTCGCGCCCAGAGGGTCTTTACCCGGTATAATTTCTCCTCCGTGGGGGAATCCTACCCGGGTATGGGCTAATCGCTCCCAGCAACGCCTGCCCTGAATGTGGAATCCATGGCTCCCAGGCTGCTCGCCATCGCTGGCCCTCTGAAGGACTCCACGTTCCCGCTTGTGCAACCGGCATTCACCATCGGCCGAGACACTTCGAACCAGCTCTCCATTGCCGATGCCAGCGTATCGCGCCGCCATTGCGTTCTGGAGAGAACCGCTGATGGGTTCCTGGTGCGCGACCTGGGCAGCCGCGCCGGAACCCTGGTCAACGGCAGCATTGCGGCCAAGGTGCTTTTGCAGCACGGTGACCGCATCGCGGTGGGCGACTCTGCCTTCATGTACTTGGCCGAGGCCGGCGACCCAGGGCCTGCCGCAGTCAAACTTTATGAGGAGGAGCTGGCCAGTGGGTCCACGGTACAGTTCCCGCTCCAGGAGGCGGTCTGGAGTGATCCGGAGAAGGTGCTGGGAACTATCCCGGCTTCGGACCGCATGGCCCAGGAGCTGGGCACTTTATTGCGGATAGCCGCTCGCATCGGCTCGGTCCCGGACGTGGAATCGCTGCAGTGGCAATTACTCGGCCCTATTTTCAACCTGGTGCCCGCCGATCGCGGGGCAATCCTGATTTTTGGCAGCACTTCGGAAGATCTGGCCTCGGTCGCCGCCTGGGATCGCGTGTCCGGGCCGGCGACCGAGGTGAAAGTCAGCCGCACGGTCGTGCGAAAGGTCGTAGAGGAAACGGCCGGCCTGCTGGTAAAAAATGTCGGCGCCACAGGATTCAAGCCGTCTGCCACCCTCATCGCCGCGCAAGTGCGATCTCTGCTTTGCGTCCCGCTGCTGGTCTCCGGCAAAGCCGCGGGGGTGATCTACCTCGACAACACCAAACTTACCGAGCGCTTCACCGAGCACCATCTTAAGTTGCTGACCGCGGTCGCTGGCATCGCCGCGCTGGCGTTGGAGAACGCCCGGCGGCTGCAGTCGCTGCGCAGGGAGAATCGCCGGCTGCGGAGCGAGGCCGGCCTTGATCATGACATGGTGGGTGAAAGCCCCGCAATCGCGGCAGTCTTGCAGAAGATCGCGCGCCTTGCTCCTTCCGATGCCAACATCCTGATCTACGGTGAAAGCGGTACCGGCAAGGAACTGGCGGCGCGCGCCCTTCACCGTAACAGCGCACGCGCTGAGAAGCCCTTCATCGCCATCAACTGTGCCGCTATCACCGAGACTTTGCTGGAGAGCGAACTTTTCGGACATGAAAAAGGCGCATTTACTGGCGCGGCCGGCAACAAGCCGGGACAGCTCGAGGTGGCCGACGGCGGCACCATTTTCCTCGATGAGATCGGCGAGCTCGCGCCAGCGCTCCAGGCCAAGCTGCTGCGCGCTCTTCAGGAACGGGAGTTCTGCCGCGTCGGCGGCACCAGGCCCATCCGGGTTGACATCCGAGTGGTCGCTGCCACCAACAAAGACTTGGCTGCCGAGGTTGCTGCCGGACGCTATCGCCAGGACCTTTATTACCGCCTGAACGTCGTCTCGTTCATCATGCCGTCGCTGCGCGACCGCCAATCGGACATCCCGCTGCTGGCGCAACACTTCGCGGAACGCCTCAGCAAGAAGTGCAAGCGGCCAGTGAAGGAATTCTCGCCCGGGGCCCTCGCCGCTATGTTCAGATATTCATGGCCAGGCAATGTGCGCGAGTTGGAGAACGCGATCGAGCGGGCGGTCATTCTCGGCGCCGACGATTGCATCGTGCCCGAGGACCTGCCGGAAACCGTACTGGAAGCTCCGGCGTCCGGTGGAGGCGCTCCAACTAGCTATCACGAGGCGGTCCTGGCGCTGAAAAGACAGTTGATCACCACGGCGGTGGAGCAAGCCAACGGAAACTTCACCGAGGCCGCCAAACTCCTCGACCTCCACCCTAACTATCTGCACCGGCTCATCCGCAACCTGGACCTGAAGTCCCGCGTAAGAGAGTAGTCCTATCCGATCAGATAGCTGCGCCTATCCGATCGGATAGTCTCCAGGAACTCCCGAGTCGAGCCGTGGGGCGTCACTTGCCTGAAATCAATAACTTGCGGCGAAGATTGCGCCGCTTGCCCGGCGGTACCGCGATTGCTTATTGCCAAGACAAGAGTTCTGAGGACGAGCGGCCCGGAGTTGGATGAGACGCCCGGTCTGATCGGAACCGCCTTGAGAGGAGACTTACGATGAACCGCATAAAGAAATTTTCGCTGAACGTGGTTGTGATGGTTGGAATGACCGTGGCAATGAGCAGCCTGGGACTAGCCCAGCAAGAAACGGCCCCCGATCAGTTCCTGGGCGCCGATGAGATCGCCGCAACGCAACAGGTAGCGCACCAGAAGAACAAGGACAAGGTTCAAGTGGCGAATTCTCACCGGCAGCCGAAGAGCCGCAACCACAAGCAACTGGCGAAGCAGAACGCCTCCCACGAGCAGACTGCGATCATCGCCCGGAAGTAGGCGGAACAATTCTCAAGGCGCAACGGCCGAAGCCCTTGGGGTAGATACCGGCGACGGCTGCGCAAACGGACCGCGGAGCTCCATCCAGCTCCGCGGTTTCAATTTTGCTCCTACTCGCTACTTGGTAGTCGGGACTGCATACTCTATAGTGACGGCGTGCGCCAGCTTGTGCGCCGTTATTTTGGCTTCTTCCTCGCGGCCACTGCCGCCGCTTTCGCTCTGCGCCTGCTCTTCCTCTGGAAATTCAGCTTTGTCGCCGGCGACTCATTCATCTACGGCGACATTGCCAAAAACTGGCTGCAGCATGGGGTTTTCGGCATGACCGAGGCCGGCGCTATCGTCCCTACCGATATCCGCCTGCCGGGATACCCGGCGTTTATCGCGCTGATGTGGAAAATCGCCGGCCTGGAGCACTACACGGCGGTGATGGTAGCGCAGATGTTCTTCGACGTGGGCACCTGCTACGTAGTCGCTGCGCTGGCGCGTCTACTGCTCTGGGAGCGGCCCGCGATGGCTGCCTTCTTGTTGTACGCGCTGAACCCGTTTACGCCAAACTATGTCGCCACCCCGCTAGCTGAAACGCTGGCCACTTTTTTTACGGCATTGGCGCTGCTGCTTGCGGTATTCGCGGTAAACACGCTCGGCAAAGGCGGCCAAGGATGGGGTACCCGGTCATGGATCGGCTGCGGGCTAGCTATCGCCGCCGGCATCCTTCTGCGCCCCGATTCGGGCATCCTGCTGGCTGGAATCGATGGGTATCTGCTCATCGAACTCCTCCGGAGCTCACACAAACGCCGGATCATCGCCGCCGGCACTCTGCTGACCGTCGTGGCACTGGCCCCGATTGTTCCATGGACTATCCGCAATTGGCGGGTATTTCACCTATTCGAGCCCCTGGCCCCGCGTTACGCCAACAATCCCTGGGAGTTTGTCGCGGCAGGGTTTAATCGTTGGACAAAGACCTGGCTGGTGGACTACGTCTCCGTGGACGACATCTACTGGCCCGTTCCCGGCGATTCGCTGAATATCGGCAAGCTGCCTCCCCGCGCGTTCGACTCGGCCGAGCAGCGCGCCACGACCGAGCGGCTGTTCTCCGCCTACAATGCCACGTGCGATCCGTTGTGCCGTATGGAGCCTGAACTCGATGCGCAGTTCGCCAGCCTGGCTGCCGAGCGCATTCATCGCGCTCCTTTTCGGTACTACCTCTGGCTGCCGCTGGCGCGGGTGGCCGACATGTGGCTGCGTCCGAGGACCGAGGCTCTGCCGCTGGACTCGCATTGGTGGCGCTTCCGCAGCGATCCTAAGGATTCCTCGATCAGCATCTTGCTCGGCGCCATCAATCTTGTCTATGTGATCGCTGCACTGATCGGCGCCATCCGTAGGCGCGTCGCTTACGCCGGTCTCTTCATCCTGTGGATTGCGCTGCGCTGCGCCTTTCTTTCTACGCTGGAGAACCCCGAACCCCGCTATACCCTGGAATGTTTCCCAGTGGTGTGCGTCTTCGCCGCAGCAAGCAGGAGGGATGACGCGGAGACAGTCGTCCATGCCCGCTCGGGAGCGACGCAGCATGCTGCCTGTTTACACAACTGAATGCTGAGGACCGACTGCTGAGGGCTTACTCCATCGCCGGGCGATCGCTCATGCGGAAATTGGTCCGGAAGTGCTCTGAAAGCAAATGGATGGCCGAGCGGTTGCTTTGCGGATCGGTTTGAGCCAGGTAGCGCATGGCCTGCACCAGCACACGCTGGCCTTCGACATAGCGCGGGTCCGGCTTACGTTGACGGGCGGTTTTCGGTCTGGGGAGAACGGGTAGCGTGAAAACTCTTGCCATGAGTCCCTGAGCCTCGAACTGCTGGATTGGTGACAAACTGTGGCGCTTATCCCGTTTGTGGAGTATAGCGCCCCTTCTACTTGCCTACTACTCTTTTCTTCGTGCTGACAAAAATCAGAAGTTCAAAACGAACCCTGCGGATTAATGGTCTTGGTTCGTCCGGTGGTCTTCAGCTTGAACACGTCTCCGGGGATACTCTGGTTGAGCTTGATATTGCTGTACTTCGCCAACCGGTAGTCGCCCTGCAGCTCGACAAATTGTTGCTGCACGGAGATGCCCCGCGCGGGATCGATCCACAGAATGA
>Ga0335081_10021635_pt1 | contig 10407 bp, 11 predicted proteins | sample Lox_Sample_35_FD_206713 | JGI IMG/M metagenome (GOLD analysis project Ga0335081, IMG submission 206713) | Soil microbial communities from Loxahatchee National Wildlife Refuge, Florida, United States - Lox_Sample_3.5 | ecosystem: Environmental > Terrestrial > Soil > Wetlands | place: USA...
GGGAATTGCTTGCTGAACGATTTCTGCCGTCGCGAGAGCAGCCACAAATCGCCGCCCGACTTCACGGCCTCCGCTCGGTACCTGTCGAGTTTGATCTCCCACACCCACTGCGCTCCCTCAGGCAGCTTGGAGAAGGCGAGACATTCCATCGGTTCGATGAATGTGGCAGGTTTCATTCAAAAAGACGCGGTTGTGCTGGCATCGATGCTCGTTGGGCGAGTTGCCTCCCAATGTCCATCAAACCTCGCCCACGCCAGAGTTCCAGCAACTGCCGCACCGTCGCCGGTCCATGCCCTTGGTAATGGTTGTTCGCGTAGGCGTACACGGGGATGCCGCATTTTGTTGTCTTGAAGAATGGTTAATCTCTTGCCGTTTGCCGAGTCAGCGTACGTAGGTGAAATCGCTATGGTTGCGCTTCTGAGAACGTCTCAAGCACCTTGCGGGCCGTCCCTGCATCTTCTTTATTCACGAGCAGCTGATAATACGTGCCATCATCCTGGACCGTTGCGAAAATACCGCTGGTCGCATGCGAGAGCATCTGGCGTGGAGCGGCCATCGAAAACGAACCCGAAGAAACATGGAAAGCGTTTGACGATGAAGATAGCGTTACTCAGACAGGCTTACGCTTGAGATGCCTATTGCACTTCGATTCTCGAAGACGCCGGGACTAGCCGACACATCACTTCCTCGAAGTTTTCGGGACCCAAACGCCCAAGCCCGGAATCTTACCCAACACGCCGCCGAAGAGCTTCGCCGCCGCCTTTTCGCTTAAATGGCCGGATAACAAGAGAACCAATGCGGAGAGTAAAATAAAGAACAACAATGCCAGCGCAGATATTAAAGTCAGTAGAAGGACAGAGGAAACGGTCGTTGCAACCCAAACTAATCCCCAAACCGTTACAGCCAGCGTGACCAAAGCTGTCGCTACGACCAAAATCAACCACTTTGGACTGAGGGTTTTGGATTCTTCTGGGGGCGGGATTTCACGAACGTTGTACTCTGTTTTAGTCGGCTCTCCAGAGAATTTGTCGTCCACTACAAGCTTTTTTGCCCCTTTTTCCTCGGTCATAGCGATGGAGAATTTCTCTTCGTATTTAATTTCAGGAGCGTTCTGCACAACTTCACCCTGACAGATAGACATTGCTTCCGTGAGGCTTTCAGCGTAGGTGAATATCGGAGTGAGCTTAGTCAGCTCCAAGTATTTCTTAATTGATTTTGAGTTGAGCAGAATTAGTTTACCGCCCCTCATGCGGATGCGAGTGAGTGCGGATGCGAGTTCGCCAAGCCCGCTAGAATCCATTTGTACTATTTCGGTGCAATCCAAGACTATGAAACGAATGCCGTCCGAAATTCGCTGCTCAATGTAGGTTCGAAAGGCGCTGCCCGATTCACCTAGGGTTATCCGCCCGTGCAACTTGATGACGCAAACGCCTTCGACGAGGCCCTCTTGAATCCGCGTAACATAATGGGTTAGTTCTAGACCCACTTCGGGCACCCGCGCTTTCTCTTACTTCGCCGCTTGCTGCGCCATCTTCGCAGCGAGACTCAACAGCGTCTTGCGCTGGTCGGCGTCCATCTTGGCGAGACACTGGCTCAATTTGTTGAGGTCCGCTTGCTCTTTCTTGGAGTTGCCCCAAAGCTTCTGGTCGGCCTTTTCCTGAAATAGCTTGCGCGGTCGTGGTGTTTCGTCGCCGTCGTACATGATTTTGTAAAGCGGCATTTCTAAAGCCCGCGCCCACTTTTCCAACGTTTCTATGGTCGGCACCGTGTGGCCGTTCTCGACGCGGGACACGTAGCAGCGGAGAAGGCCAGTGCGTTTTTCGATGTCGCCTTGGCTAAATTTCTTCTCTTCGCGAAGTTGTTTGAGCCGGGGGCCGATTTCCATTCGAGGAGCATACATCAATGAGAGTCGTAGTCAAACCCCGGTGCTCCATCCAAAGTACTCCAGTACCCACCCATTGACCGAAGTTCCTTACCGTTCTCAAGGTCGAAACTCTGCCCCGTTTTCGAATTCCTCAACACAACATGCCCCGCACTAACTGCGGCACCCTTGACCTGCCCCCCGTTTTTGGTCCAGTCATAAGTTAGCACTCCGGGGTTCCTGCACATCCGAACCTTCCCACGTCGGGGCGATGGAAACGACCGGCGTGGGGGGAGACGCCGGTGGCGCGGCGGCGTTGGCCGCGAACTCTTCCGGCGTCAGATACCTTAGCGAACTATGCGGGCGCACGGTGTTGTAATCCACCCGCCAGGCCTCTATCACCTCCCGGCGCGGCCTACGCTGCACCGCCAACCCTTCCTCCCGGTACAGCCGATACACCCGCTTGTGGTTGACTCGCCACTGCAGCGTTCCGTCCTCGCGCTTCTCGCGGCGTAGGAAAATGTACAGCCGCCGATAACCGAAGCGCGGGCGCGCGGCCCCCCACGGCTGCAGCCGAGCCCGCAACGCACCTTCGTTCCGTTCTCGGCGTTGGTAACGCCAGCTCCCGCGGTGCATCCCGATCTCACATTGGCCCGACACTGTCATTTTCGGGTGCCGAAATGCAACATGCCGTTGTCATGCCTCAATTGCGTTTTCATCTGCCATCAATGCCGATGGCAAACTTTCGCAACCTCTCCAGAAGTGGCGCGATGAATCTAAGACATTTTTTGAACAAGGTGAAAATGAAACCGCTACACGAAAGAAGTGGATGGAACGAGTCTCTGAGTGGAGAGAGAAACGTTATGGCAAGCCGAAGACCAAATGAGAGCCGGAGGGTTAAATGGTCCCGTTCACGTTCGGAGTCTTAGGCATTTGCTTTGAACACATCAGAACGCAGCTTCCTTGGACTCCGGCGCTTGCGCGGGAGCAGGCGCGTTGGGCTCCGGTTCGCCGCGATCGAGCCTGCGCACGACATCGGCACGAACGGACCACGACGTAATCTTCGAGGTCTTCGACTTCTTGCCTTTGCCGTTCGGTTGTTCGTAGGTCGAGCTGACGAGAGAGCCTTCGACGAGTACGTGAGCGCCCTTCTTGATAGTCGTAGCGACACGCTCTGCCAAAAGTGGCCGGAACACAACGACGCGATGCCACTCGGTTTTCGAGCTCCATTCGTCATCTGCGTTCTTCCAAGAGCGCTGTGTGGCGACTGACAGCACGGTGAATTTCGAACCGTTGCTTTTCGCTTGACATTGCTCCGGGTCAGAACCAACGAACCCGACGAGAGTTATAGAGTTGAGGTAAGACATAGCTGAATTTTCTCCTTTTTCTTGCCCCATTTCCCTGGGGCACCCAGAAGTGAGAGGCCGCTGCTCCCAAGGCGAGCGGGCGCTTTATGGGAGGGACCTGTGCCGTTCGGGAGGAACCGTGAAAGCAGAGCCGCGAAGCTGCCGGGCGCAGGAATTGGCCCGAAGCAGTGCCCAGGAAAATGAGCGGCGGAAAAAGGCTGGCCTACGGAACTAGCAAGATTGGCGTGATACCAGCCGATACGCTTGGGCAGGTGAAGCGGAAGAGAAAAAGTCAGCTGTGCGACGATCACCGCAGATTCGAAAATGGTGCTCGATTCGAGGGGCTCCTGCCTTTTGCGGCTGTTACTTCCGAGTGGCCGACCAGCCGTCAACTAACAAAAACGAGCTCAACCAACACGATTCAGCCGCAGTTTGCCAACTAAAACGGGGTGAGTCGGCGGGCTGAGTGATAGTTCACGCCTGCAGAGTAAAGCGCGGGGCAGCGCGCCCTTTTACGTCAAGAATCCCCCCGCCGGTCCGTCCCGTCCCTTGGCGGTTCCGTCGCCTTAAACAAAACGACCGCCTGCGTGTCTATTCCGGTAGCCAGCATATGCTTCACTGAAGTATACTGCAGGCCACCATGTTCAATCGCGAGCTTCGCAAAGGCAGTGCCGAACTACTGGTCCTCACCTTACTGGATGCCCGCCCTCGCCACGGCTACCAAGTCGGCAAGCTCATCGAGGCGCGTTCGCACGGACGCATTTCCTTCCGCATCGGCTCGCTCTATCCCATTCTCTGCCGGCTGGAGGATCGCGGCCTGATTGCCGGCCGCTGGGTAGAGAAACAAGGAGAACGGCGCCGGCGCTTCTATCGGCTTACGGCGGAGGGGCGGAAGTTTCTCAAAGCGCAACGCGGATTATGGGAAGAGTTCGTAGTGACGATCAATCACATTGTGAGGCCCAGCCATGCTGGATAAAAAAGTGCCCGATTGGTCCGCGTACGTTCGCGAAAACCTGCAACTCCACGGCTTTCGCCCCGAACGAGAATCGGAAATTGTTGAGGAGATCGCGCAGCAGCTTTATGAGGCGTACCAGGAGGCTCTGCGCGCGGGCGGCAGCGAACAAGAAGCTCGCGCCGCAGCCGAGGGGCATGTCGCCGATTGGGCCGTCTTGCGCCAGCAGCTCGCCAGCTCGCAGCGGAAGAAAGAAGCTCGTGCGGCGAACGCGCTTGGACAAGGTCAGGAGCGAGACCTGCAGCAGCGCGGGCGGTTCTCGCCCCGTACCGAAATCCGACAGGACCTACGCTACGCTCTTCGCGTGCTCCGCAAGAATCCCGGCTTCGCGGCGATTGCCGTGCTATCCCTGGCGCTGGGCACCGGGGCGAACACCGCCATCTTTCAATTGATCGATTCGCTGCGTCTGCGCACGCTGCCGGTAAGCAATTCGCAGCAGCTCGCGGACGTGCGCATCCTGGACACCTCCTGGAGGCACGGCCGCGTCCATGGCCGCTACCCCGACATCACCAACGCGCAATGGGAGCAGATCCGCGACCACCAGCGAGTTTTTTCCAGCATGCTTGCATGGGCGACCGAAGGAGGATTCAACCTGGCCCCCAGCGGCGAAGCACGCTACGCCTCGGGCATCTGGGTCAGCGGCGATTTTTTCGAGACACTGGAAGTCCGCGCACTGCGCGGTCGCACCTTGGCCGCGGAGGATGATCGCCGCGGCTGCGGCTCCCCGCCCGCGGTGATCAGCTACGCCTTTTGGCAGCGGGAATACGGCGGCGGCTCAGACGCTGTGGGTCGGATGATCTCACTCGACGGCCATTCGTTTGAGATCGTCGGCATCACTCCGCCCAGTTTCGCGGGCATTGACGTTGGACGTCAATTCGACGTGGCCGTGCCACTGTGCTCGGAAGCGCTCATGCACGGCGAATCGTCCCTGATGGACCTGCGAAATGGCTATTGGCTCGCCGCCGTGGGGCGTTTGAAGCCCGGCGTGACTATCGACCAAGCCAACGCGGAAATGGCAGCGCTTTCAAAGGGCATCCTGGAGGCGACGGTTCCCCCGCAATACGATGCGGAGGGGCAAAAGCACTACCTGCAGTACAAGTTCGGCGCATTTCCGGCGGCTACGGGATTCTCGAATCTGCGGCGGAGCTACGAGACACCCTTGTGGACGCTATTGGCCATCGCCGCGCTAGTCTTGCTGATTGCCTGTGCCAATATCGGCAATTTGCTGCTGGCGCGCGCCAGCGCGCGGGAGCGCGAAATCACCGTGCGCCTTTCGCTCGGCGCGTCGCGCGGGCGTCTGGTCCGCCAATTGTTCTTGGAAAGCCTGCTGCTTGGCTCGGCCGGCGCGGTTCTCGGCGCGGTGCTGGCGCAATGGATCAGCCGTTTCTTGGTGGCGTTCATCGGCACGAGCACGCCCGACATCTTCGTTGACTTCAGGCCGGATTGGCGAGTGCTCGCCTTTACCATGGTGATCGCGCTGCTGACCACGATTCTTTTCGGAATGGCTCCCGCCTTCCGCGCCACTAGCGTCGCTCCAGCGGCGGCGCTCAAGTCGGCCGGCAGGAATCTGGCGGGAGGCCGCGAGCGTTTCAGCCTCCGCCGCGGTTTGGTTGTCTCGCAGGTGGCGTTCTCGCTGGTGTTGCTGGTGGGAGCGATGCTCTTCGTACGCAGCCTGAAGAACATCCTCTCCGTGGACGCCGGCTTCCAGACGGCCGGCATCATGGAAGCCGATCTGGATTTTAGCCAACTGAAAATTCCCGCGCCGCAACGCCAGACTTACAAGCTGAATCTGATTGACCGCTTGCGCGCGCTTCCCGGCGTCGAGGGAGTGGCGGACGCCAGTGTGGTGCCGCTCAGCGGCTTTGGCTGGAGCAACACCGTCATCTTGGCCGGCGCCACAAAACCCGCCGACGTGAGCTCTTCTTTCACGCAAGTCAGCCCGGACTTTTTCAGCACCATGGAGATGCCCATCGTGGCCGGCCGCGCGTTCAACGAGGGGGATAGGGCCAACTCGCCGAAGGTGGCAGTGGTGAACCAGAGTTTCGTGAAGAAAATCCTCAACGGCGGCAATCCCATTGGCGCGCGCTTTCAAATTGAGGAGGAGGTGGGCCGGGCGCGGCCGGTCTACGAGATCGTGGGATTGGTTCGCGACACGAAGTATTACGACTTGCGCGATGAATTCGCGCCGGAGGCCTACGTGACCACGGCGCAGGACGATCAGCCCGACGAGGGCGCCCAATTGTTGGTGCGCTCCAGCCTTCCCGCCGGAACATTGACGCAGGAGCTGAAAAGCGCGCTGTCCGATGCTAGTCCCGAGATCGGCACGGAATTCCACGTGATGGAGACAAACATCCTGAATTCGCTGCTGCGCGAAAGGCTAATGGCCATGCTTTCCGGATTTTTCGGCGCGCTGGCCACGTTACTGGCCATGATGGGCCTGTTCGGCGTGATGTCCAATTCCGTGGCGCGCCGCACCGGAGAAATCGGCTTGCGCATTGCGCTCGGCGCGCAGCAGCGGAGTATTTTGGGCATGGTGCTTGGCGAAGCCGGCGCGATGCTAGCCATCGGTTTGTTCATCGGCGTGACACTAGCTTTGGCCGTAGGCAAAACAGCCACCGCCATGCTGTTCAACGTCAAGCCCTACGATCCGCTGACCATTTCGCTCTCCGCCGTTGCTCTCGCTGCCGTGGCCATTCTCTCCAGTTATTTACCGGCGCGCCGCGCGGCACGGCTCGATCCCATGGCCGCCCTGCGCGACGAATAAAATCCTTCGACTGGTCGGTGCGCGATTCCAAGGCACCTGACAGCGTGGCGCCTGATTCGGGAGGGATGATGGGCAAGTCCGAAGTAATGCAAACGCTAGGGGCGGCGGTGTTCGCCAGAATACCGTCGGCACGAGACACGTCTAAGACTCCGGCGCTGGCCACTCCCTCCACTGCGGCCTAAACGCGCCGCCTGCGGCGTCGCAGGCCTCCGTTCCGGGAGTGGCCAGGAAGACGCACGACGTGCTTTAGTGGCTAAACGGCTGGCGAGCAAACCACGCCCAAAGCTATTCCACTTAACATATAGATAAGACATGAATTTTCTCCTTTTTCTTGCCCCATTTTTCTGGGGCACCCAAAGCGAGAGGCCGCTGCTCCCAAGGCGAGCGGGTGCTTTATGGGAGGGGCCCGTGCCATTCGGGAGGAACCGGGAAAGCAGAAGCCGCGAAGCTGCCGGGCGCAGGAATTGGCCCGAAGCAGTGCCCAGGAAAATGCGCGGCAGAAAAAGAGTCCTTATCGACAATCAGTGAGATTCGGGCTAGGACATCAGACTGGTACAATAACACTTCCGAAAGCAGGAACTATGCGGTGCGGGGGGCATTTCCGTGGTTCTACGTGCTCCGCAGAGGGTAAACTCACGACGGAAAAGTGGGCGAAACTGGTGAAGGTTTCCCACGACACGGCGTTGCGCGACATTCAGGATCTGATCAAGAAGGGCATTCTAAGGCAGAAAAGCAGTGGTGGCCGAAGCACGGCATACACGCTGGTCCACGAGGAAATGGACAAGGGCTAACACCACGCGGCTCGCGTTCGGACCGGTTCACGGTTTAAAAAAAGTGTCAGCCTGATGAGGCAATGCTACGTCAATTCGTTGCAGACGCCCTAGAGTGAATGGCCCCGAATTATGAAATCTCTACGGACTGCTCAGAACTTGTGAATGGCCGCTTGCGTAACATGACATTACTCTGCGTGATTCACTCGACTTTGCCCGGAGATTTGGCTCAATGAACAGCTTCCGTGCTCTTGCTCTTGTGGTGTTGGTGCTCTCGTTTCGCACAACTGCAGTACATCCGCAGCAGGAGTCGCAGAATCCGTACGAAGCTTCTGCGCGTGCCATCCTTGCTGATTTGTCCGCCAGCCGCTTCGATAAAGTCGTTGCTCGCTATGACGACGCAATGGCGGCTGCTTTGCCGGAAGACCAACTATCGGCAGCCTGGAGTGCGATCCTTGCGCAGGTTGGTGCGTTTCAGTCCATCACTAGTGTCGAACTAGAAGACGTGGGCCCGTACCACGTCGTTTACATTACATGCGCGTTCGAGAAGCAGCCGCTTACTTTTCAGATAAGCTTCAACGGCAAGGGTCAATTTGCAGGATTTCGGACGGCGGCTCCAGGTCCGAGGGCATCATGGAAAGCGCCGGAATACGCCAAACCTGAAATGTTCGAAGAGCGCCCCATCACGGTGCACAGCGGGCACTGGGACTTGCCCGGTTCACTCACAGTACCGAAAGGAAAAGGCCCATTTGGCGCGGTCGTGTTGGTCCACGGCTCCGGCCCGAACGATCAAGATGAGACTATAGGTCCAAACAAAACGTTCAAGGATCTCGCTCTGGGTCTGTCCAGCCACGGAATTGCTGTGCTTCGCTACACAAAACGTACGAAACAGTACGGCTCGAAAAGCTTTGACGACGAGAAGGCATTTACCGTCAAGGAGGAAGTGATCGACGACGCGCGCGCCGCGGTTGCGCAACTCGCGGCGCTTCCCGAAATCAATGCCAGGCGCATCTTTGTTGCCGGCCACAGCTTGGGTGCTTACCTTGGCCCGCGCATTGCCGATGGCGATCCGCAGATTGCTGGGCTTATCTTGTTAGCCGGAAACACGCGCCCCATTGAAGATCTGGTGGTCGAGCAAGTGCGCTACGAAGCAGATCTGCAGGGAACGATTACTCCCGAGATGCAAAAGACGATCGATGCAGCGGAGCAGTCCGCGAAGGAGATTCGGAATCCGGATCTTAAATCCGGCATGACGGTAAATCTTCTTGGTGCCTCGATCCCTGCCAGCTATGTTCTGGACCTTCGCAATTATCACCCGGCAGAAGTTGCCGCGAGTCTGAAAATTCCGATGCTGGTCTTGCAAGGGGGACGCGACTATCAAGTGCGCACGGCAGATTTCAACGGCTGGAAAAAATCTTTGGACAGCAAATCGAATGTCTCGTTCAAGCTGTATCCCGATCTCAATCATCTTTTCATGTCTGGTGCCGGTCCATCCTCGCCTGCAGAATATATGAAGCCCAGTCATGTCTCCGAAGCCGTCATACTGAATATCGCTAGCTGGTTAATGGGGCAGACAGGCGCCAGGAAGTGACTTGGTCACTGCCTTTTTTCAGGTTGCTGTTCCACTGAATGGCGAGAGCTCGATTTGGAAGAGTCGATGAGATCGATGGCGTGGTGACAATTACGTTCCTAGAGAGGGCGCGCTCGTTGCTAGAACTGGGGGCCGCAGCGTCTTGTCGCCGTTAACGAGCCTTTCGAGTTCAGCTAAACGCGTATTGAGGTTGCGAAGATCTTCGGCGCAAATCTGCTTTGCGCAGCCATCGACGACGCGCCGACCATGATTGAGGAGGAGCCTCCGGTAGTTCTCATCGTGCGAAGTGCTGGCGATGTCGCCGAGCGCTCGTAGTAGGCGCAAGCTGACTGCAACGTCGCTCTCCGAATACATGCGGATCTGCCCGAACGCCGATTCCAGCAGTTTTTCGAAGTCGATCCACTGAATATGAACGCGAGCAACGGCGCGTAGATCATATAGCCGTGGTTCCGGCACCTCTCTTGATGCAAACCGAATCAGGATTCGACTCAACTGGTCGACACACCCCACAGCGGTGGTGGGATCATTCACGGCTGGCGAGATGGCTTTCAGGGCGATATCCACGATTTGTAAAACGCCGAACTCGATGTCTTGTTGGAGAGTGCGGGTCGGACCGAAGTCGAAAGCGGCCTGAAATGCTGAAGCAAGTTCGGGAGAAAGACGATCGGCTCTGTTGACCCTGAGGAGTGGGGTGCCTGTGGGCACGAACTGGCCCACGCGACGGATAAGCTGGATCTTTACGTGGTGAGATGCAGCGAGACCCAGGAGTTGCTTGAGATCAACATACCGTATATATCCAGCGACATCGTTCGCTACCGACACTTCCCAGACTGCCGGGACTGCGGAGTCACTCGTTTCGAGGTGAACATGCCGCCGTGGCTCTGGCATTACTTCGTCGATGACCGCCTCGGTCTCCATAGCGATCCTGTCTACAATGTGATTGACACTGATGGCTTGGGAAATATGATGAATGAAGAACAGGAGGAGAGCGACGCACAGGATAGCCAGGAGAATGGCGCCCATAACGGTCATGACAGGAGCAAATGGGGTGGGCCGCGAATGC
>Ga0335081_10021636_pt1 | contig 10407 bp, 11 predicted proteins | sample Lox_Sample_35_FD_206713 | JGI IMG/M metagenome (GOLD analysis project Ga0335081, IMG submission 206713) | Soil microbial communities from Loxahatchee National Wildlife Refuge, Florida, United States - Lox_Sample_3.5 | ecosystem: Environmental > Terrestrial > Soil > Wetlands | place: USA...
GCGAACTCTGGCCGAAATTCGCATCCGAGTGACCCTATGCGCCACTTCGTCTGCCGAAACAAATTGCATCCGTTACGCCAACTGGCTTGCTCTGAAAACAAAGAAGTTATCTTTCCGGTCTCAGACAGGGGCAGGTAACTCTTTCCGTTCGCCGGTAAAGTTTTCTCATCCGACTGAAGTGCCATTCCGTGAATCAAGAGCCGGTTTTGGAAAACTCTCACATTTTTTCGCCATTAGCGACAGAAGGGCCGAGCGCGGATCCCCCACGTGAAGCTGTCAGCAATCAGCATTCAGCCAAACTAGCCTTGACCGCTGAGGGCCGAGTGCTGACTGCCGAGTGCTGACTGCTGAGTGCTGACTGCTGACTGCTTCTTCATCCCCGCTAACGCTATAATGACCCTTCCCATGAGAGCCTACGTTTACGTCTCGCTGAAGAAAAGCGTCCTCGATCCGCAGGGCAAAACCATTCACGGCGCGCTGAAGAAGATGGGCTATCGCGGCATCGACGATCTGCGCCAGGGCAAGTACTTTGAGATCGTGCTCGACAGCAGCATCAGCCGCGAGGACGCGCAAGCGGAGATCGACCGCATCGCCCGCGAGGTGCTGACCAATCCCGTCATCGAGGAGTACAGTTTCAAGCTTGAAGGGTAGCTCCGCTGGCGCGTCTCGCACCCAGCCGTTCCGCTTCCGAATCAGCAACTCCCGCTGTAACATCTAATCCCCAGCGATTACAATTCAACTCATCTCTCGTCCGTTCCGGTCGGCAGGAGCCGGATCAAGGGGAGTGTTATGTGCGGCATTGTTGGTTATGTAGGACAGAAGCGGGTTGTGCCGGTCATCATCGACGGGCTGCGGCGGCTGGAGTATCGCGGCTATGACTCCGCCGGCATCGCAGTGGCCGGCAACGGCGACGGCCTTCAGGTGCGCCGCGCCGAGGGCAAGCTGCGCAATCTGGAGGAGGTCATCCGCCTCAAGCCGCTCGACGGCACCTACGGCATCGGCCACACGCGCTGGGCCACGCACGGCCGACCGACCGAAGAGAATGCCCATCCCCATCGCGACTGCACCGGCAAGATCGTCGTCGTTCACAACGGCATCGTGGAAAACTATCTCAGCCTGAAGAAGAAGCTGATCGACGAGGGCCACAAGTTCCGCACCGAGACCGATACCGAGGTCATCGCCCACCTGATCGAGAAGAACATGAATTCCGGCGGCAACGGCCATCGCGTTCCGCTGGAGGAAGCGGTCCGCAAGACGGTGCAGTTGCTCACGGGCGTTTTTGCTATCGCGGTCATCTCGTCGGACGAGCCCAACAAGATCGTCGCCGCGCGCAACGGCCCGCCGGCCGTCATCGGTCTCGGCAAGAACGAGTACTTCGTCGCCAGCGATGTGCCGGCCATCCTCTATCACACGCGCGATCTCTTCTTTCTCGCCGACGGCGACATCGCCACCATCACGCCTGCCGGCGTGCAGCTCACTGACTTCGAAGGCCAGCCCATCACCCGCCAGGTCCAGCACATCACCTGGGACCCCATCATGGCGGAGAAGGGCGGCTTCAAGCATTTCATGCTCAAGGAAATCTACGAGCAGCCGCGCGCCGTGCGCGACACCACGCTGGGCCGCGTCTCGCTCGACTCCGGCAAGGTCTTCCTCGACGAGATGGAAATCACGGAAGACGACTTCCGCAAGCTCGGCAAGATTTACCTCGCCGCCTGTGGCACGAGTTGGCACGCTGCGCTCGCGGGCAAGTTCATGATTGAGCGCCTGGCGAAGCTGCCGGTCGAGGTTGATTACTCCAGCGAATTCCGCTACCGTGATCCGCTGACCGGCGCGGGCGATCTGACCATCCTCATCACCCAGTCGGGCGAGACCGCCGATACCATCGCGGCGCTGCGCGAAGCGCGCGCCAAGGGCGCAAAGACGCTGGGCATCTGCAATGTGGTCGGCTCCATGATCGCGCGCGAGTCCAACGGCACCATCTACACTCACGCCGGGCCGGAGATCGGTGTCGCTTCCACCAAGGCGTTCACCGCGCAATTGACCGCGCTGTTCCTCTTCGCTGTGTATCTTGGACAACTGCGCGGCACTATCACTGCCGAAGAATCGAAGAAGTTACTCGACGAGCTGACGCGCATTCCAGCGAAACTGGAAGCCTTGCTGGCGCACGACGAAGAGACCGAAGATCTCGCGAAGGAATATCACCGTGCCCACGACTTCCTCTTCCTGGGACGCGGCATTCACTACCCGATCGCGTTGGAAGGCGCGCTCAAGCTGAAAGAAATCTCCTACATTCACGCCGAAGGCTACCCGGCGGGCGAGATGAAGCACGGGCCGAACGCGCTCATCGACGAAGACCTGCCGGTGGTGATCCTGGCCACACGTGACTTGAACGACCCCGGTTCGGTGTTGCGCTATGAGAAGACGCTGTCGAATCTGAAGGAAGTGAAGGCGCGCTCGGGCACCGTCATCGCGATTGCGACCGAGGGCGACGAGGAGATTCGCGAGGCCGCCGATCGCGTCCTCTACGTCCCGGAGGCGCCAGAGCTGCTGTCGCCGATTCTTGAGGTCGTGCCGTGCCAGCTCTTGGCGTATCACATCGCCGTGCGCCGCGGCTGCGACGTGGACCAGCCGAGGAACCTGGCCAAGTCGGTGACGGTGGAGTAGGGGCCGCTCTTCGCGGTTCTTCATTCGGCCAGACAGGGCCGGGTGCCCCATCCTTTCGCCTCTTTTGCGAAAGGGTGGGATACCAACCGGCGGGAGCGCCATGTTCAACCCCGCGAGGTGCCACTCGTTGTTGAGCGGGAGTGTGGTGTCGAGAACGCAGAAACGCAGAACAAAGGACGAGTTTCCTCAGCTCCCACCCTTTGCGCCCAACCACCCCAACAAGTCCAAAGGAGGGACTTGTTGGGGACCCCGGTCACCGGGCGCAAAGGATGGGGCACCCAGCTCGCCAAGCTTCACTTCGCCAGTTCTCGAAAACTGTTCCGGTGCTTCGCCTCCGTGCGGCGAAAGGCGGCCAGTTGGTCGGCGAATTCATGGTCCAGCGGCGATATGTGAACACCGGAATCGGTCACTGAAATCACCAGCGTACTGCCTTCCGTAACGCCCAGGCGTTCCATGATTTTCTTAGGCAGCACGACTCCGTATTCTTCGCCGATTTTTCGCACCCTGACCTTCATCCCATCAGATCATATCGTCTTTTGTACATTCCTCCTATTGCGCACGCCTTATGTGTGGAATCGCGAAGGGTCTTGCACCTCTCATATCGCATCTAGATAGCAGAGATCATGAACACCCAAGTACAGGAGCGCACGACCGTCGAGCGCCAGTTGCTGACTGCCGAGCTGACGAAGTCCGTCCTCTTGTCGCCGCAGACCAAGCATCTGGAACTGCGAGTTGAGGGCGTCGGCCAATTCCATTTTGTTCCTGGCCAGTTTGTGTCGATCAAGCAGCCCCGCCCCGACGGGAAGGTCTACACCCGGGCTTACTCCATCGCGTCGCCGCCCCGTCAGGATGCCACGTTCGATCTCTGCCTGAACCGCATAGAAGATGGCTTCCTGTCGAATTGGCTGTGCGATCTTGAAGTCGGCGCGACCGTGCAGTTCCATGGCCCGCATGGGCTCTTCACCTTGCGCGAGCCGCGACAAGACGCCATCTTCATCGCCACCGGCACGGGCATCGCTCCCATCCGCAGCATCGTCGAATGGCTGTTCGCCACACCCGAGCGCAACCGGGGGCACGAATACTGGCTGGTCTTCGGCACGCGCTACGAGCACAGCATCTATTACCGCGACGAGTTCGAGAAGATTGCCAGAGAGAATGCAAACTTCCATTACGTGCCGACCCTGAGCCGCTGCGGCGACGACTGGCAGGGCTGCCGGGGATATGTCCAGGACCACGTGCGGGAGATCGTCGTTGGCCGCAGGAACATGCAGGACCGGGGTCCCCGGCTGGATGGGGTGGAGGCCTACATCTGCGGGCTGAACCAAATGGTCGCCGCCAATCGCAAGCTGCTGACGGAGGAGATGGGCTGGGACAAGAAGCAGATCGTCTTCGAGCGCTACGACTGACAGGCGATCCACCACAGAGACACAGAGGACCCAGAGAAATTTTGAGTTGCATCGGAGCTGCCACCGAGATTCTCAGCTCGACACCGGGTCTATACTATTGGCGAGCTTCGCGCTTCGTGTCTGCACGTTCGTTCTCCGGAGGTACCCAATGAATTGCGCCAGAATGTTGCGAGTCTGTTTCCTCAGCATGGCATTGATCACGCTTGGATTGTCTTCCCAGTCCGCGTTTGCCGGTGGTGCTCACGGCGGGGGAGGTGGCTTTCACGGAGGTGGCGGAGGATTCCATGGTGGAGGCGGTGGCTTCCATGGCGGCGGCTTTGGGGCTGGTGGGTTTCACGGTGGAGGAGGCGGAGGATTCCACGGCGGATATAACGGTTGGCATGGTGGGCACGGTTGGGGCGGCGGCTATGGCTGGGGCGGCGGATGGCGCGGAGGTTGGGGATATCCCGGCTACTGTTGCGGATGGGGATTTGGCCTTAGCTTCAACTTCGGAGGGCCGTGGTGGGGATATGACTACCCGGCCTATACATATGTTCCCTACCCTTACTACTACCCGTATTATGCGTACCCGTACCCGTACCCGTATTACTACGCTCCAGTCGGCAATGTATCGGCTGATGGGTATTCGACGGGTCCTGCGCAATACACTCAGGCCGACAGCAGCGTTCCGCGCTATGCGCCCCTACGCCAGCAGAGCGGTTCCGTTCCCCGTCCCGCTCCCACCTCGAACTCGATAAGACTGTACAACGCGTCCTATACTCAACCGACGAACCACCGCGTGACTTCCGCTACTACACACCCATCCTACCGCCCAGCGGTAGCGCATGAAGGTGCGCCCATGCGTCCGGAGGTGACAAACGTCATCCGGGCGCTGCGGGGGATGCCGCCGGACGCCAGGCAGCGGGCCATCGATTCGGGTCGGTACAACAATTTTTCGCCTCAGGAGCTCAAGCTTGTGAGGTACGCTGCGAGTCTGCCTCCGGCCTGAGGAGATCCAATCCGCAAGTCGTCATCCATGCCAGTGATCATGCGCATACGCGCTGTCCTCGTCTGCACCGTTCTGCTCTCAGGGTTGAGCTTCGCCCAGAACTGGAAGCAGGTCCACAAGCAAGACGAAATCAAGTGGGCGAAGGAAACGGGGCTTGACCCGAGCACGATTCACAAGCTCTGGCGCGCCGCCTCGCGCGCCGCCGATGAAAACGCTGACGACTCGCGCATCGCCAACATCGATCTCGACGGCCTGGCTGAGCGCCATGACGTGCTGCTGGTCACCTACGCGGGCGAGAAGAACTGCCTTACGCTGACGGTGTTCCGGCAGTTCTCAGAGGTCCAGTTCGAGAAAATTTGGTCGGCGGGGCAGTCGCCCGATGGCGCCGGGTTCTGCGATACGAACTTCGGCAATGCGAAGGCGTACGCTGAGAACGGCATGGTCCTGGTGCGTGTGCCGCATGTGAGTGGCGAAGGGACCGCAGGTTATCAGCTCTACAGCTACGTGTGGAAGGGAATCACCTATCGCCTGGCCGATAAGAAAAGCGTTCCGCCGCAGTAGCAGCCCGAGGTAGGAGTAGCTGCTCGAACCAGAAGATTGTCATCACGAGCGAAGCGAGGGATCTGCTGTCCTGCCGAGTCACGAGAAAGCAGATCCCCCGCCCGCCGCGGCGGACTCGTGATGACAATCTTCTGATTCGTGACGGCACCAGGTAGTGCCCTAAGTTTGCGCGCTGCTGCTTCTGGCCGCGGCCCTGCGCTCGCGTTCCGACTTTGACGCCTCGCGCCGCCGCAGCGCGCCTTCATAGCGCCGCTTGTCGTCCTCGGTCTCGGGAATCACCGGCGCGACCTCCAGCTTCCTCCCATGCCGGTCCACAGCGACGAACGTCAGGTAGGCGGTCGCGACCTTCTGCCGGGTGCCGGAAATGTAGTTCTCCACCAGCACTTTCACGCCCACCTCCATCGAGGTGTGAAACACGCGATTGAGCGCCGATTGCAGGATGACCATATCGCCCACGTGTACGGGCACCAGGAAGTCGATGTGGTCCATCGAAGCCGTGACTACATGCGAATGCGAGTGGCGATGCGCCGCCAGCGCCCCCGCCAAATCGATCCAGTGCATCAGGCGCCCGCCGAGCAGCGCTCCCAGAGGATTAGTGTCGTTGGGCAAGACGAGCTCGATCATCTCTGACTTCGACTCGCTCATCGGCTTGGGCGGCTTACTTCCGTCGTTGTGTTCCATATTGTTATGAATCAGTTTCGAGTATCTTTATGAATCAGTTTCAAGTTTTCAAGTTTTCAAGTTTCAAGTTTCGAGTGGGTGCTGTCACGAATCCCTCACCTAGGGTGAGAATGTTGCGTTCTTCCCGAATTCGATGAATCGTCCGCTCCACGGCGGACACAGAAAGCTTCGTGCCGGTTCTAAGAACCCAAACACCGCGTTCCTTCTGAAGGCAGTGCCGATTTCGCGCTTTGCGTTTGCTCATTACTAGCCGTTTCTGTGCCGCGCCTTGATTCTGCCCGCCGCTCCAATTGCGCATGCACGTAGCACTCCGCCATGCGCTGCACGCTCGCTTGCTCATGGCGCTGGGCCCAAGTGCCGCGCGCCTTGTCATAGAGCAGCTCGCCGTAGCTGGCCGGCAGATGCTCCCGCTCGCAGACAATCAGAACATGCAAGAGCCCATCGCGCTCTTCGCCCAACGCGAAGCGCACTGCGTCAGCCTCGCGCTCCGCGGGTAGCCGGCTGCATGTCTTCGCATAACCCAGGTTGCAGGCTGAGGTCAGCTCCTCCGCGCTGGGAAGCGCGCCCTCGTGCCCCGGCGCGGTACAGGTGCCGCTCCAACCCGCGCCCAGTGGAAGGCGCTGCGGAAACGGCCACGTCGAATCAAATCGCTCTTCCGGCATGAAGTAAGGGCAAGCCACTAATTCCTCGCAACAGTGATCGCAGTGCCAATTGTACTGTCGGGCTGGCGCGCTTCCAACTTGCCACTCATCATGCGATGATTTCTTCAGGAGACTTCCATGCCCGATGAAGGTCGTGTCGCCGCGCTGAAGCAGACGCTCGAAGCGAATCCGGATGACGCCTTCGCCCGCTACGCGCTCGGCTTGGAGTACTCGGGCTCAGGCGACACCGACGCTGCGCTCGCCGAGTTCCAGCGCCTGCTGGCGTCGCATCCTGACTACACCAACGGATACTTCATGGCGGCGCAGACGCTCATCCGCGCCGATCGCATCGACGAAGCGCGTGCGATGCTGCAAAACGGCATGGAATGCGCCCGCCGCACCCGCAACCAGCACGCGCTGTCGGAAATGGAAGGCATGTTGGACGAGTTGGAGCGCGCCTGATTTCCGCGCGCCCGATGTTGATGTGATGCGCAACCGCTCCAAGAAGCAAGAGAACATCGCGCTGCTTGTCGCTGGCCTTGCTGGGCTTGCGGCCTTGCTGTGCTCACTTTCGAGCGGCCTGTCTGCGACGATGTTGCTCCCGGCGCTGCGCTGGGCGGCTCTCGCCGCGCTGATCGTTTACGGCTGCCTGCGGCGGACGCTCACCGCCTGGATCTTCATCGCCATGCTGCTGGGTGCGGAGGTCGGCCACGACTTTCCCAACGTCGCCACTCACCTGCGCGTGCTGGCGCTCATCTTTCTACGGCTCATCAAAACCATCATCGCGCCGCTGCTCTTCGGGACCCTGGTCGTGGGCATCGCGGGACACTCCAACCTGCGGCAGGTCGGGCGCCTGGGTCTGCGCTCCATCATCTACTTCGAGATCGTTACCACCGTGGCAATTTTTCTTGGGCTGGCAGCTATCAACCTCAGCAAAGCCGGAGCCGGCGTCCAGCCCTCGACCGAGTCGGCCAGCGCGGACATGGGGTCGCTCAGCAAGCTCAGCGCTGAGGACATGGTTCTGCACGCTTTCCCGGAAAACATCGCTAAAGCGGTAGCCGATGGCGCCATCTTGCAGGTTGTCGTCTTCAGTCTCATCTTCGCCGTCGCGCTGGCGCTGCTCAGCGAGACCAAGCGCCGCCCCATGCTGGCCTTTTGCGAGAGCCTGAGCGAGACCATGTTCAAGTTCACCAACCTCGTCATGTACACGGCACCGCTCGGAGTGGGCGCCGCCGTGGCCTACACTGTGGGCCATACCGGGACTGCCGTGCTCGGCAGCCTGCTGAAGCTGCTGCTGACCTTCTACGCCGCACTCGTCGCGTTCATCCTCGCGGCCCTGCTGCCGGTCGCACTGATCTTCCGTGTCCCGCTGCGCGCCTTCGTGAAGGCGGTGGCTGAGCCGGTCACTATCGCCTTCGCCACCACCAGTTCGGAAGCCGCGCTGCCCCGCGCCATGGAAGCGATGGAAGCCCTCGGCGTTCCGCGCCAGATCGTTGCCTTCGTTATTCCCACCGGTTACAGCTTCAACATGGATGGCGGCTCGCTGTACCTGTCGGTCGGCGTGATCTTCGTCGCTCAGGTTGCGGGCATTCATCTTTCGCTCGGGCAGCAGCTCATGATCATGCTGACGCTGATGCTGACGAGCAAAGGAATTGCCGGCGTGTCGCGCGGCTCGCTGGTGGTGCTGATGGCGACGGCCGCCTCCCTCGGACTGCCCAGCGGGCCGCTGTTTCTGCTGCTCGGCGTCGACCCGCTGCTCGACATGGGACGCACCGCCGTGAATGTGCTGGGCAACTGCCTGGCCGCAGTGGTGATGGCCAAATGGGAGGGTGAGTTCGCGACCGAGGCACCGTCCCCGGTTGTGGCCGAGGCGGTGCGATAAGACTCTACAGCCTGCTGGCCGGCAACGTAATCGCATGCTTCGAGTGTCGAATCTGAAAGTGCTTTTGCCGGAAGTGCCCGATGGCGCGCTCGCCCCAGAGCTTCACGAAATAGTAGTTCAGCCCGGCGCCAATGGCCGAGCTGACAATGGGGATCACTCGCGCCGTCCACTTCTCCACAATCTCGGCGCTGGCGCTGACCGCGATGCGTTGAATCACGCGCGGCACGAATTTCGAGACGAACTGCTTCTCCACCAGTTCGCGGCTGATGTCCACGCCCGCGGCGCTGGCGGCTGCGATCCACAACTCCGCTTCTTCCTCCTCGGTCTCGTAGGAGAAACCGTAGATCAAGCTTAGCTTCTGGATCATGCGCAGCGTGATGCCGGCCAGGATGCCGAGATCGGGGAGCATGGTGAACAGCCCACCCAGGCCAAAGCCTGCGCCTTCGGCGGCAGCGATGCGCATGTGCGCGCGGATGGTGTCCTCCGCGATGCGATCGAGCAGATCGGGATCGACCGAGTACACTCCGTCGTAGGTCAGCGCCGGCAGTTGGTAGGCCATGCGCAGGTGCTCGAGATAGTGCTCGGGATTCACCTTGATGGTGTCGTAGGCCTTCATGAAGGCGCCGCGCACTGCATCTTCGACGCGGCGGCGAAACCAGGATTTGTGGTCGGTGTGATCCATGAGTTGTTTCCAGTATAAGGCGAATGGCAGAACCAGATCGGCGAGCGGTACAAAGCCCGGATCGGGCTCTTCAATCTCCAGCGACCCCCTCGCTTTCCCTGTGCTAGCATCGGACTTGCAGATGCCCACAGGCAAACTCCAGGTTGTTCCTCTCGGCGGACTCGGCGAATTCGGCATGAACTGCATGGCCATTCGCTGGGGTGACGACATCATCGTCATCGACGCCGGGCTGATGTTCCCCGAAGCCGAACTGCTCGGCGTGGACATCGTCGTCCCCGATCTCAGCTACCTGCTGGAGAACCGCGAGCACGTGCGCGCCATCATACTGACGCACGGCCACGAGGACCACATCGGCGGGCTGCCGTGGTTTCTGTCGGAGCTCAACGTGCCCGTGTACGCCACCGAGTTCACGCTGGCCTACGTCGAGGGCAAACTGGAAGAGCACGCGCTGCTCGACGACGCCGAACTCAACGAGATCAAGGCGGGCGAGCAATTCAAGATCGGGCCGTTCACCATCAACCCAATTCAGGTGACGCACAGCCTGGTGGATTGCGTCGCGCTGGCCATCCATACACCGCTGGGCATAATTATTCATACCGGCGACTTCAAGGTTGATCCCACGCCAACCGACACACGTCTCTTCGACCTGCATGCCTTCGCCGAATACGGCAAGGAAGGCGTGCTGGCGCTTTTTCAGGACTCGACCAACGTCGAGCGCCGCGGCTACACACCCAGCGAACGCGCCGTGCGCGCCCGCTTCCAGGAGATTTTCGCCCGCGCCGAAAAGCGCCTGTTTATCTCCTGCTTCTCCTCGTCGATCCATCGCATCAAGCTGGCCATCGAGCAGGCCTTCGAGAACGATCGCAAGGTTGCGGTGGTTGGCCGCTCGATGATGGAATCCA
>Ga0335081_10021637_pt1 | contig 10407 bp, 10 predicted proteins | sample Lox_Sample_35_FD_206713 | JGI IMG/M metagenome (GOLD analysis project Ga0335081, IMG submission 206713) | Soil microbial communities from Loxahatchee National Wildlife Refuge, Florida, United States - Lox_Sample_3.5 | ecosystem: Environmental > Terrestrial > Soil > Wetlands | place: USA...
TCCAATCGAGGATCCGCGAGAAGATCTCGGCGCCCACGACGAGGGCGCAGCGATGGCCGCCGGCGCGGATGAAAAGGTCCGCGGTCGCGAGCGCGTAGACGAATCCCGAGCACACCGCCTGCAGGTCGAAAGCGGCGCCGCGCGCGACCCCGAGCTTGCCCTGCAGCAGGCACGCGCTCGAGGGGAACACCATGTCGGGGGTCGACGTCGCGACGATGATGAGGTCGACGTCTCCCGGAGTGCGCCCCGCCGCCGCGAGCGCGTTGCGGCTCGCCTCGAGCGCGAGGTCGCTCGCGAACTGGCCCTCGGCGGCGACGTGCCGCTCGCGGATCCCGGTGCGCGCGACGATCCACTCGTCGCTCGTGTCGACCATGGATTCGAGGTCGCGGTTGGTGAGGACCTTCTCGGGGAGATAGCTGCCGGTGCCGGTGATGCGCGAGTAGCCCGTCATGCGGCCTGCTCCGCGGAGGACGGCGGCGACTGCAATCCGGGCGCGAGCGCGGCGATCTGCTCGCCGATGCGCTCGTTGAGGCCGTGGCTCGCCTCGTTCGCGGCGCGCTCGATGGCGGTGGCGAACGCGAGCCGGTCGGCCGAGCCGTGGCTCTTCACGACGATGCCGCGCAGGCCGAGCAGCGCCGCGCCGTTGTAGCGGCGGTGGTCGACGCGCCGGCGGAAGCGGCGGATCACCGGCCAGGAGACGAGCGCCGCGAGCCGCGTGAAGAGGCTGCGCGTGTACTCCTCCTTGAGGAACTCGCCCAGCATGCGCGCGAGGCCCTCCGAGGTCTTGAGCGCGACGTTGCCGACGAAGCCGTCGCACACGATCACGTCGGTCGTGCCGCGGTAGATGTCGTCGCCTTCGACGTTGCCGTGGAAATTCACCGGGCTCGCGCGGAGCAGCTCCGCCGCCTTCTTCACCACTTCGTTGCCCTTGATCTCCTCGGCCCCGATGTTGAGCAATCCCACCGTCGGGCGCTCCTTGCCCTCGATCGCCTTCACCAGCGTCGACCCCATGATCGCGAACTGCACCAGGTTCTCGGGCGTGCAATCGGCGTTCGCGCCGAGGTCGAGCGCGTACACTTGGCCGCCGGTGCGCGTCGGCAGCACGGCGCAGATCGCCGGCCGGTCGATCCCGGCGAGCGTCTTCAGCACGAATTTCGCCGTGCCCATGAGGGCGCCGGTGTTTCCCGCGCTGACGCACGCCTGCGCCCGACCCTCCTTCACGAGGTCGATCGCCACGCGCATCGAGGAGTCCTTCTTCGTGCGGATCGCGGTGCGCACGTCCTCGTGCATCTCCACGACCTCGCTCGCGGGAACGACCGAGACGCCGGGCCGGCCCTTCGCGTGCGCGCGGGCGAGCTCGCGCTCGATCGGTTCGGCGAGACCCACGAGGAGGAGCTCGAAGCCCGGATGCGCGGCGAGGAAGTCCAGGCACGCCGGCACGGTGACCGACGGCCCGTGGTCCCCGCCCATCGCATCGACGGCGATGACGGTCGTCATGGATCCAATGCGCGCGCCCACCGGGGCCGCGCGGCGCTCAGTCCTTGGACTGGATGACCTTCTTGCCGCGGTAGTATCCCGACGGCGAGATGTGGTGGCGCAGGTGCGTCTCGCCCGTGGTGGGCTCGACGGCGGTCGGAGGCTTCCCGAGATGGTCGTGTGCGCGGTGCATGCCGCGTTTCGACGGCGACTTCTTGTTCTGTTGAACAGCCATGTGTTTCTCCTGTGGGAGCCTTTCCCAGGCTACGGGAAGGCCCGAATCGTCATGTCGTCTTGCGCTTGAGCTGCGCGAGCGCCGCGAACGGCGACGGCTCGCCGGAAGCGCCCTCGCGTCCTCCCGGGGCCTCCCCCAGGCCCGGCTTGCGTGGCACCATCGGCAGGGAGAGCAGCACCGCGTCCTCTACCAGGTCGCGGATGTCGAGCGGCTCATCGGCGACGAGGTAATCTTCCGCATCGCTCTCCTCCTCGATCGGCGGAAGCTCCGCCTCGCTCGTCACGAGGACGAGCCGATCCGAGATCGAGACTTCGTGCCGGAAATCCTCGAGGCTCGACTGGCACGTGAGAAAGACGAAACCATTGATTATACACGACACCACCTTGCGACGTTGCCGGTCCAGCTGCGCGGTGAGGCGATAGCGGAGCTCGCCCTCGGGTCCCGCGAGCGAGTCCTCGAGGCGCTCGAGCTCGCCGGGCGAGAACGTGCCCTCCCAGGTGCGTGGCTTGTCGGTGATTCGGTCGGGATCGACGAGGAAGTCCTGCGGCATGCGCCATTATATTCAGATTCGATCTGAGAAACTACCTTAGAAATGGACCATAAATGCATGAAGTAAAAGATAATCCGCTCATCCTTGCCTCAGGCTCCCCATACCGCCGGGAGCTGCTCGAACGACTCGGGCTCGCCTTCCGGTCATGGTCGCCCGACATCGACGAATCGGCGCGCGCCGGGGAGCCGCCGCCGGCGACTGCCGCACGTCTCGCGCGCGAGAAGGCGCGAGCGGCCGCGCAGCGCTGGGCCGACGCCTGGGTGATCGGATCCGACCAGGTTGTCGACCTGGACGGGCGCGCCGTGAGCAAGCCCGGCACGCTGGACAACGCGCGGCGGCAGCTTCGCGAGCTGCGCGGCCGGACGGTGCTCTTCCATACCGCGCTTTGCGTGGCGCATGCGGCCCGCTCCCGGCTGCACGAGCGCATGGTGAGCACCGAGGTCGCGTTCCGCGAGCTTTCGGACGCCGAGATCGATCGCTACCTGGGGCGCGAGCCCGCCCTCGATTGCGCCGGCAGCGCAAAGAGCGAGGGGCTCGGCATCAGCCTTCTTTCGCGGCTCCGCGGAGACGATCCGACGGCGCTTGTCGGCTTGCCGTTGATCGCGCTCGCCGAAGTGCTGCGCGGCGAAGGATTCCAGGTGCCCTGATGGCGGCCGGAAGGCTGTTCCTCGTCCCCGCGTGGCTCTCGGAGGAAGCGAGCCTCGAGTCCGTGCTTCCCGCGGTGGTCGTGCAGCGCATCCGCGCGCTCGAATGCTTCGTGGTCGAGGACGCGCGCTCGGCGCGGCGCTTCCTCGCCGCGTGCGGCCATCCGAAGCCGATGCGCGATCTGCGCTTCGACGAGCTGAACGAGCACACGGAGGCTTCCGCGGTGCCCGCGCTCCTCGCGCCGTTGCTCGACGGGCGCGACGTGGGACTGCTTTCGGAGGCCGGAGCCCCGGCGGTCGCCGACCCGGGCGCCCTGCTGGTGGCCGCCGCCCATGCGCGCGGCATCGCGGTCGTTCCGCTCGTGGGACCTTCGGCGATCCTGCTCGCGCTGATGGCGAGCGGGCTCGAGGGCCAGCGGTTTCGCTTCCTCGGCTACCTTCCGATGGACGCGGCCGCGCGGCGCAAGCGCCTCGCCGAGCTCGAGCGCGATTCCGCGCGCAACCGGGAAACGCAGGTGTTCATCGAGACGCCGTACCGCAACGACGCGCTGCTCGCCGACATCCTGCAAGCCTGCAAGAGCGCGACACGCCTCTGCGTCGCGGCCGACCTTACCGGCCCCACCGAATCGATCCGCACGGATCACGTCGAAGGCTGGAAATCGCGACCTTCACCGAAGATCGGCAAGCGGCCGGCGATGTTCCTCGTGCTGGCCTGAAGCGCGCAGCCGGGCTTGCCTGCCGCTGTCGGGCGGCGCTTCGCGTCCGCCGCAACGCCGTTCCCGCCTCGCCGTCCCTACTCCGCCGTCGTGTACAAATTGTTCGCCCGAAGCAGCGGATAGAGGGCCTCCGCCCGCATCGGCGCCGAGAAGTAGAAGCCCTGGCCGATCCGGCAGCCCTTCGAGCGCAGCAGCGCGAGCTGGCCCGCGGTTTCCACGCCCTCGGCGATCGTCTCGAGGTCGAGGCTGCGCGCCATGTTGATGATGGCGACCACGATCGCCGTGTCGTTCGGATCCACGGTGATGTCGCGGATGAACGACTGGTCGATCTTGAGCTTCTGGATCGGCAGGCGCTTCAGGTACGAGAGGCTCGAGTACCCGGTGCCGAAGTCGTCGATGGCGAGGTGCACGCCCATCTTGGAGAGGCGGTTGAGGAGCGTCATCACGCCTTCGGTCTGGCGCATCACCTGGCTCTCGGTGATCTCGAGCTCGAGGCACGAAGGATCGAGGCGCGTGTCGCCGAGCACGCGCGTTACCATGTCGAAGAAGCCGCGGTCGGCGAACTGCCGCGCCGAGAGATTGACCGCCATGCGCCGCGCCGGAAGGCCCTGGTCCTGCCATTCCTTGGCCTGGCGGCAGCCCTCGCGCAGGACCCATTCGCCGATCTCGTTGATGAGGCCGGTCTCCTCGGCGAGCGGGATGAAATCGCCCGGCATCACGGTCCCGCTGTCCTCGGTCTTCCAGCGGACCAGCGCCTCCAGCGCGATCACCTCGCCGGTCTCCAGGTTGATCTGCGGCTGGTAGTGGAGCACGAAGTCCTTCTGCATCACCGCCCGGCGCAGCGCCGATTCGAGCGTCATGCGCCGCTTCACGGCGATGTTCATCTGCGAGGTGAAGAACTGGTAGGTGTTCTTGCCGAGGCTCTTGCCGTGGAACATCGCGGTGTCCGCGTTCTTCATGAGCGTCTGGGCGTCGCGGCCGTCCTCGGGATAGAGCGCGATGCCGACCGAAGCGCTCACGTGCTGCTCGGTCGCGCCGAGGGCGAACGGAAGCCGCAGCCCGTTCAGCACCTTCTGCGCGACGAGGGAGGCGCCGCGGCTGTCCTCGAGGCTGTCGAGCAGCACGATGAACTCGTCGCCGCCCTGGCGCGCGATGGTGTCCTCGACCCGCACGCAGTCGGAGAGGCGGCGCGACACCTGGCGCAGCAGCTCGTCGCCGACGTCGTGCCCCAGCGTGTCGTTGATGTTCTTGAAGTTGTCGAGGTCGATGAAGAGCACCGCGACCTTGCGGTGCGAGCGCTCCGCGCGCGCAATGGCATGGGCGAGGCGATCCTGCAGGAGCGAGCGGTTGGGCAGCCCCGTGAGGTTGTCGTGGTAGGCGAGATGCTGGATGCGCTGCTGGATCACCTTGCGGTCGGTCACGTCGCGCGAGTTGAATACCACGCCGCGGATGTGGGGGTTGTCGAGGCAGTTGGTGCCCAGCGATTCGAAGGTGCGCCAGGCGCCGTCGCGGTGCCGGAAGCGCAGCTCCACGGGTGAAGCCGAGTGGCGCGTCTCGATGATGCGGCGCATGGCTGCGCGCAGGTGCTCGGCGTCGTCGCGGTGGACCAGCTCGAACACGTTCCTGCCGAGCGTTTCCATGGGATCGTAGCCGAGCAGGTTCCTCAGCGCGCCGCTCTGGTAGCGCAGCGTCCCGTCGGCGTCGATCACCGAGATGAGGTCGAGCGAGCTCTCGGTGAGGACGCGGAAGCGCGCCTCGCTCGCCTCGAGGGCGCGCTCGGTCTCCTTGTAGCGCGTGACGTCGGTCACCACGCCGATGAGCCCGGCGACCTCGCCCTTCTGGTCGACGAAGCTCACCTTGTTGTAGAGCATCTGCCGCGTCTCGCCGAGCGCGGTCGGCATGAGCAGCTCGTAGGTGGTCGACGAGGGCCGCGCGAAGAGCTCCCGGTCGCGGTCGTCGTGCGCCTGTGCGATCGGCGCGGGGTACATGTCGTGGACGGTCTTGCCGATCCAGTTCTCGCCGCCCCCGAAGAGCTCGGCCCAGGCGCGGTTGTGCACCCGGTAGCGGCCCTCCCGGTCCTTGAAGTAGACCGGATTCGGGATCGCATCGATGAGCGCCCGGGTGAAGTGCAGGTGGCGCTCGAGCTCCTCGGCGGTGCGTCGCGCCTCGGTGATGTCCACGCAAGCGACGAGCACGCCCACGACGCGCTCCTCGCCGTCGCGCAGCGGCGCGACCGAGCTGCGGATCACGATGGCGCTGCCGTCGGCGCGAAGGCGCTCGAGCTGCAGGCCGTCGAGCACCTCGCCGGCGAGGACCCGCGCGCCCAGGGCCCGCGCCTCGTCGCGGCGGGCGGGCGGGATGAAGGGCGGCAGCCGCCCCATCGCCTGCGCGGCGGGAAATCCGAAAGTGCGCTCCGCCGCGGAGTTCCAGAACGTGACGAGGCCATCCCGATCGGTGGTGTAGATCGCGACCGGCGAAGTCTCGACGATCGTGCGCAGGAACGCGTTCGCCTGCTGGAGCTGGCGTTCCCGGTCGCGCGATTCGCTGAGGTCGACGAAGGCCCCGACCAGGTAGCGCAGCTCGCCGCCCGGCTCGCGCACGACGGCCACGCTGCGCCGCACCCAGACCTCGCCGCCGTCCTTGCGCAGGTAGCGCTTGTCGACTGCGCCCGGCCCGTCGTTCCCCGCGCGGAAGGCGCGGATCGCTTCCTCGTCGCGCGCGACGTCGTCCGGGTGCGTGATCGACGTGAAAGGACGACCCTCCAGCTCCGCGGCCTCGTAGCCGGTCATCGCGCAGAACGCGCGATTCACCTGGCGGAAGACACCGTCGGGGGTGATCACCGCGAGCCCGATCGCGGTGCGCTCGAACGCCTCGCGCGCGAGGTCGAGCTCGAGACGGGATGCGTCCTTCGCGACGGCGGTCACGCGGCTAACGCAGCTGGACCGCGCCGCGCAGGGCGGTATCGGCCGCGGCGCGCGCGAACGCGGCGCCGAAGGTGGTCCCGAGCCTGCGCGAGAGCGTCTCGTACACGCTCTCCTCGGGCGTGTAGTCGACGATCTTCTGCGCCTTGATCACGTCGCGCGCGACGGACTGGGCGGTGCCGAAGGCGTCCGCGAGCCCGAGCTGCACGCTGCGCTCGCCCGTCCACACCAGGCCCGAGAAGATCTCGGGCGTCTCCTTGAGGCGCGAGCCGCGCCCGTCGCGCACCGCCTTGATGAACTGCTGGTGGATCTCCTCGAGCATCTCCTGCGCATGCGCGCGCTGCTCGGGATTCTCGGGGGCGAAGGGATCGAGGAAGTCCTTGTTGTCGCCGGCCGTGTAGGCGCGCCGCTCGATGCCGAGCTTGTCCATGGCGCCGGTGAATCCGAAGCTGCTGATGATCACGCCGATCGAGCCCACCAGGCTCGCCTTGTCCACGTAGATCCGGTCCGCGCCCGCCGCGACGTAGTACCCGCCCGACGCGCACAGGTCCTCGACCACCGCGTAGAGCGGGATCTTCGGATACTTCCTGCGCAGGCGCTTCATCTCGTCGTAGATGTAGCCCGCCTGCACCGGGCTTCCGCCCGGGCTGTTGATGCGCAGCACGACGCCCTTCGTGTCCGGATCCTTGAACGCGCGGTCGAGCCCGCGAATGATGCGATCGGCCGATGCCTGGCCCTCGGGCGCGATGACGCCGTCGAGGTCGACGAGCGCGGTATGCCTTCCGCTCACCGCGAGGTCCTTCTCGCCGCGGCCGATCCAGCCCATCCAGGCGGCGAGCACCAGGAACCAGAAGATGAGCCAGAGCAGCTTGAAGAGCGCGCTCCATTGCCGCGCGCGGCGCTGCTCGTCCAGCGCGCGAAGGGCGACACGCTCGAGAACTTGGCGTTCCCATTGCGGGGCCGGCGTGGGGTCCGTCATGGCGTCTCATCCGGCGCGCAGGCCGGCTCCGAATCGTTGACCAGCAGCACCCGGCCGTTTTCCTCGCGCGTACGCAGGCTTCGGAGGCAGGCGCCCTTGCACGGTCCCGCCACGCAGAGGCCGGTGGGCGGCAGGAACAACGCACCGTGCGTGGCGCACACCAAGTATAGCCCAGACTCCTCGAAGAACTCGCCGTGCTGCCAGTCGAGCTCGGTGCCCGCGTGCGGACAGCGATTGACGTACGCGTACACGGTCCCGAAGTAGCGGATCGCGAAGCCGACCGCTGCCCATTCGTCGGCTCCGAGCGCGAAACGAACCCCCGGACCGCCGTCGGCGAGCGCCGCGGAAGCGCAGATCAGCCGTTCGTGCGCAGCCATCCGCGCAGGTCCTCCACGCTCGCGCATCGCGCCACCGCGGGGCGGGTCGCGAGCAGGTCCTCGGGGTGCGCGCCGTACGATACGGCGACCGCGTCGACGCCGGCGTTCGCCGCGAGCTCCAGGTCGTGCGTCGTGTCGCCGACCATCACGCTGCGCGCGGGCTCGACGCCGGTGACGTCGAGGAGCATGAGCAGCATGTCCGGGTGGGGCTTCGCGAAACCCTCGTCGGCGCAGCGCGTGGCCTCGAACCAGCGGCGCAATCCCGTCGCATCGAGCGCACGCTCGAGCCCGCGCCGCGCCTTTCCCGTCGCCACCGCGAGCCTCGCGCCGCGCGCGTGCAGCTCTTCGAGCATCTCGCGCACCCCTTCGTAGAGGGGCGCCTCGTGCTCGCGCGAAAGGAAGTGGTGACGGTAGCGCTCGGCGAGGCGGCGCTGCGCTTCGGCATCCAGGTCGGGCGCCACGCGGCGGAACGTGTCGGCCATGTTGAGGCCGATCACGAAGAGCGCGTCGGAGTCGCTCGGGATCGGCGCGCCTACCTCGCGGCACGCCTCCTGCAGGCACGAGGCGATGAGGCGCGTCGAGTCCATGAGCGTCCCGTCCCAGTCGAACACCACGAGGTCGTAGCGGCTCACGGCGCGCCATCCGTGAGGAAGCGGTCGCGGAAGCGCGCGAGATCGGGCGGGAGCGGCGCCGAGAGCACCAGCGGCTCCCCGCTCTCCGGATGCGCGAAGGCGAGCGAGGCGGCGTGCAGGAACATGCGCTTCAGGCCGTCCTTGCGCAGGCGCCGGTTCAGCTCGAAGTCTCCGTAGCGGTCGTCGCCGAGCACCGGGTGGCCGAGGTGCGCCAGGTGCACGCGGATCTGGTGCGTGCGGCCGGTGAGGAGCTCGGCTTCGAGAAGCGAGAGCTCCGGGCCGCGCGAGAGTCTTCGCAGGATGGTCTCGGCGGGCTGTCCGTCCGCTGCAACGTGGACCCGCTTGCCGCCCTCGGCCGCGGCACGGGCGACGAGCGCGAGGCGAACGTGCTGGCGCTCGTTGCGGAAGCGGCCCTTGACGCCCACCAGGTAGCGCTTGTCCATCGCGCGGCTGCGGATGGTCTCGTGCAGCGCGGTGAGCGCGGAGCGCTTCTTCGCGACCAGGAGGACGCCCGAGGTCTCGCGGTCGAGGCGATGCACGAGCTCGAGGAAGCGCGCCTCCGGGCGCATCGAGCGCAGCGACTCGATCACGCCGTGCGCGATCCCGCTGCCGCCGTGCACCGCGAGACCCGCGGGCTTGTCGATGGCGAGGATCCATTCGTCCTCGTACAGGACCGGAAGGCGGAAATGCGGCGCGGGGACGGCCGCGCCGCGATCGGCGACGCGCACCGGCGGGATGCGGATCCGGTCGCCCGCGGCAACGCGGTCCGACGCCTGCACGCGGCGACTGTTCACGCGCACCTCGCCGCTGCGCAGGATCCGGTAGATGCGGCTCTTGGGGACGCCCTTCAGCCGCGCGATCAGGTAGTTGTCGATGCGCTGCCCGGCCTCTTCCTCGCCCACCTCGATCCAGCGCACCGCCGGGGCGGCGCCTTGCGCCGCTTTGCCTTCGGTCGCCATCCGCGTATATACTATATCTAGTTGATTTCCAAAGCCGGAGCGCAGAGAGTGGACCCGCGCTCCCGGAAATCGGCTTCGCAAGGAGGGCGTCCGCGATGCGGCGCCCGGGCAGGCCAACGTCGCTCGCCTGCGAGACCAAGCAGCGATGGTAAACGAATCACACGCGCTCGACGCACCACATTCCACGCCCCTGCGCGCCAAGGCCCGCAGGAGCCAGACGAACAAAACCAGAAATCGTCCCTTCTCCGCTCACGCTCCAGTGACGCCTCCAAGAATCGACTTCTGAGCTGACTCGTCGTCCCGGGCCCGGCGACGCTTGGGCCCTCTTCCGTGTTTCGAGCGCGGGAGAATGCAGAAAATGAAGCGCATGCTTTTCAACGCGACCCAGGCGGAGGAACTCCGGGTCGCGATCGTCGATGGCCAGAAACTGATCGACCTCGACATCGAGTCCGCCGGCAAGGAGCAACGCAAGAGCAACATCTACAAGGGGGTCATCACCCGCGTCGAGCCCTCGCTCGAGGCGGTGTTCGTCGACTACGGGGCCGAGCGCCACGGCTTCCTTCCCTTCAAGGAGATCGCCAAGCAGTACATGGTGACCTCCGAGGGCGGCGAGTTCGGCCGCTCGAAGATGGCCACGCACCTCAAGGTAGGGAGCGAGCTCATCGTCCAGGTGGACAAGGACGAGCGCGGCAACAAGGGCGCGGCGCTCACCACCTACATCTCGCTCGCCGGGCGCTACCTGGTCCTCATGCCCAACAACCCGCGCGGCGGCGGCGTCTCGCGGCGCATCGAGGGCGAGGACCGCAACGAGCTGCGCGAGGTGATGGACCAGCTGCAGGTGCCCGAGGGCATGAGCCTCATCGCGCGCACCGCCGGCATCGGGCGCAGCGTCGAGGAGCTGCAGTGGGACTTGAATTA
>Ga0335081_10021638_pt1 | contig 10407 bp, 10 predicted proteins | sample Lox_Sample_35_FD_206713 | JGI IMG/M metagenome (GOLD analysis project Ga0335081, IMG submission 206713) | Soil microbial communities from Loxahatchee National Wildlife Refuge, Florida, United States - Lox_Sample_3.5 | ecosystem: Environmental > Terrestrial > Soil > Wetlands | place: USA...
TCACTCTGGAGATAGCGCGCCGGCGTGCGGCCGAGGACGTGGCATTAGCGCCGATCGTCGACATTCCCGGCATTCGCGTCGACTCACGGCATGCGCTTCCGTGGCTTTGGACGACGATTTTTCTCGGCCTCGCCTTTCTCGGCGGACAAGTCTATGCCTGGCACGTTCTCGAACTCAGCAACATCCGATTCGCTTCGAACGCCAGCAGTTCGTTTTTCTTCATCCTCACCGGAGTGCACGCAATCCACCTGTTGGGCGGCATACTGGCACTCCTCTACGCCGGCATTACCAGCTGGCTGAGTAAGCCTCCGGAGACGCGCCGCATGATCATTGACGTGACCGCCTGGTATTGGCATTTCATGGGCGCGCTTTGGCTGTACATCTTTGGGCTGCTGTATTTCGCGTGATAGGCTGGCGGCTATCAGCTGTCAGCCCTCAGCTTTCCGCTCTTCGCTGTTCGCTGTTCGTCCGACCTGACGACGCTGCACCCGGCTACCGTTCATATGGCAGGCATCGCGTTGAAGAACGAGCACAGCATACAAATAGCTTCTTAGGTTTAGCCGATAGCTGACGGGCTGAGAGCTGATAGCCACATCTCTCAGGTGTAGGTCCTTCTTTTTTGATTGACACCAGCCAAATCGCTCATTCCACGCCAAATCCAGTTCTTGACATTACAAATTGCAATATTATAATTGCAAATTGAAATATGAGGCTCGGCGAAAAACTTCGTTACCTGCGGCTGGTGGAAGGCACCCTGCGCGGCATGGACCGCGAGATGACCCAGCAGGATCTGGCTCGCGCCCTCAAGAAAGAAACCGGTACAGGTCTGAGCCAGTCCTACCTGTCACAGATCGAGAGTGGCGCGCGACCGCACTTGACCAACGCGTCGCGCATGTTGCTGGCGCGCTTCTTCAGGGTCCATCCCGGTTACCTGGTGGACGACCCCGAGGGGTATCACACCGAGCTGACCAGCGACCTGCGTGCCACCGAAGACCGGCTGGACCTGTGGCTGATCACCGGGGCTGAGCAGTTCACGCGCGATCCCGAGTTGAGCCACGCGCTCTTGCAGCTGGCGAGACATCCCGACACGCGCAAGTGCCTGGTGCTGCTGGGCGCGATTCTGGAGACGCCGGAGCTAGTGGATCGCTTGACAGAAGTGCTGAAGCCCGGACTGGCCGCGCCTTCGCAGCGCGGGCGCGGCGCGGCGAAACCGGCTGGAGCGAAATCATGACCGCATGGGCGATTTTCTATCTCGTTTGCTTCCTGGTGGGCGTGACGTTGACGGTGTTGGCCTTCCTGGGCGGCGGCTGGCATGTGCCGCATTTGAACGTCCACACGCCCACCATCCACGTTCACACGCCGCATGTGCACGTGCCCGTGCCGCATGGGGGACACGCAGTGCCATCGCCTGCAGCTGGCGCAGGGCATGCGGGAACGGCGCACGCCGCCGCGATGCCTTTCTTCAACTTCGGCACGCTCGCTGCCTTCCTCGTGTGGTTTGGCGGGTCGGGCTATCTGCTGACACGCTACTCGACCCTGGTGGTGAGCCTGGTGATGCTGCTTGCGGTGATCGTTGGGATCGTGGGCGCCAACATTATCTTCTGGTTTGTGGTGAAGCTGTTGATGCAACACGATCGTGAACTCGATCCGGCTGACTATGAACGCGTCGGCGTGCTGGGGCGGATTATCAGCCCGATCCGGCAGGGTGGCACGGGAGAGATGATTTTTTCGCAGGAAGGTACGCGGCATACCTGCGGCGCGCGCAGTGAAGGCGGTGAGGCGCTAGCCAAGGACACCGAGGTCATCATTACCCGATATGAGAAAGGCATCGCCTATGTTCGGCGGTGGGACGAAATGGCGAATAGCAAGGACGTAGCCGGCTCAGCGGCAGGTTCTTAGCCGTTAGCTTTTAGCTCTTAGCAACCCGGTTTTCTGTGCCTGCTAAGAGCCAAGAGCTAGAAGCTAAGAGCTGGTGGCCTGCAGCTCGAAGCTGTCTTGAAGGAGACGTTATGCCGCACATACCAACTGAAGCGTTAATCATCGCCTGGACAGCGGTAGCCGCGATCGTGCTGCTGATGGCGATCTTCGCCAAACTGTACCGCAAAGCCGGACCGAACGAAGCGCTGGTCGTCTACGGTTTGCGGGGCCCGCGAGTCATCAAGGCGCACGGCACGGTGATCTGGCCCATGGTGGAAACCTGCCGCGAACTTTCCCTCGAGCTGATGTCGTTTGACGTTGCGCCGCAACAGGATCTTTACACCCGGCAAGGCGTAGCCGTCACTGTCGAGGCTGTAGCTCAGATCAAAGTCAAGTCGGATCCTGAGTCGATCATGACCGCCTCCGAGCAGTTCCTCACCAAGACGCCACCCGATCGCGAAGCGCTGATCCGGCTGGTGATGGAAGGCCACTTGCGCGGCATCATCGGCCAGCTGACGGTGGAAGAGATCGTGAAGCAGCCGGAGATGGTTGCCGACCGCATGCGCTCCACCTGTGCCGACGACATGAACAAGATGGGACTCGAGGTGATCTCCTTCACCATCAAAGAAGTTCGCGACAAGAACGAGTACATCACCAACATGGGCCGGCCGGACATTGCACGCATCAAGCGCGACGCCGATGTGGCCACCGCCGAAGCGGAACGCGATACCGCGATCAGGCGCGCCATCGCACTGCGCGAGTCGGCAACGGCAAAAGCCCAGGCCGATCAGGAGCGCGTCGCTGCGGAGACGGCTTCGCTGGCGCGTCAAGCCGAAGCGAATCGCGATCTTGAGGTCAAGAAAGCCACATACACCGAGCTGGTGAAGAAGCAGCAGGCACAGGCCGACAAGGCGTACGAAATTCAGACCAACGTCATGCAACAGCAGGTGACGGCTGAGGCGGTCAAGGTCCAGCAGGTCGAGAAGGAAGCTCAGATCAAGGTACAGGAAGCTGAGATCAGCCGTCGCGAGAAGGAGTTGATTGCGACGGTGTTGAAGCAGGCGGAAATCGAGCGCCAGCGGATTCAGACGCTCGCCGAAGCCGAGCGCCAGCGCTTGACGGTTGAAGCCGAAGGCCGCGCCAGCTCGATCCGCGCGCAGGGTGAAGCCGAAGCCGAGATCATCTTCAAGAAGGGCGACGCGGAAGCGCGCGCCATGAACGTGAAGGCCGAAGCCTATCAGGAGTACAACCAGGCCGCGGTCGTCGACAAACTGCTCACCGGTCTGCCGGAGGTGGTGAAGGCGCTGGCCAGTCCGCTGGCGAATGTCGACAAGATCACGGTGGTGTCGACCGGCAACGGTCACGCCGCCGGGTTGAACAAGATCACCGGCGACATCACGGAGATTGCGGCGCAGGTGCCGGCGCTGTTCGAGGCGCTCTCCGGCATGCAGATGTCGGAACTGCTGGGCAAGATCCGGACGATCGGTGACAAGTCGCCCAAGCCGGACAATCTGCCCCCGGCTGATGGTGGAAAGGCCAAGGGTGCGAGCGCAGGCAAGTAGCGGTCGTGCAACCTCCCCACCCTGTCGCCAACTGAAGGCGACAAGGGTGGGGCACCCGAGCCCTAGGGTCGCGAAAGATCTCTGCTCATTCGAGAACGCCCGAATGAGTGGGTCACCGGAGCCGAGAGCCGATGGCTGATAGCTGAAAGGTCAATGAAGGATTCAATATGCAGAGCGAACACGATAGCACGCTGCAGATGGTGAACCTGGGACTGACAGGAACGCTGTTAGGAGTGGTGGCGCGCTTCATCACCCATTCCAACATCGCGGTCCTCATTGGTGCGGTGGGAGGCCTGCTCGTCGCCTTCTTCCTGGCCGCGGTTCGTGGCGAGCAGGTATAGAGCGTATTTGGTTCCAAGCGGAAGCGAAGAGCCCATCGCGAAAAGCGAAGTTTAGCTGAGAGCTGACGGCCGATGGCTGCCGGCGGACAAGGAGCTGGTTATGGCACTACTCGATCGTGTAGCAACCTTGGTGCGGGCGAATCTGAACGATTTGATCGACCGCGCGGAAAATCCCGAGAAGATGTTGAAGCAGGTAATTCTCGATATGGAGAATCAGTTCCTGCAGGTGAAGACGCAGGTGGCGATCGCACTCGCGGATCTGCATCTGCTGGAGAAGAAGAAGAAAGACAACGCCGAAAAGCACGCCGAGTGGATGCATAAGGCCGAGCTGGCGGTGGACAAGCAAGATGATCAGCTGGCGCGCGCTGCGCTGGAGCGCGCCATGAGCTTTCAGCAGCTGGCCGAAAGCTTCGATCAGCAGATCGCCGATCAGCAGACCCAGGTGGAGTCGCTGAAGGCAGCGCTGAAGAAGCTGGAGCTGAAGCTCTCCGAGGCGAAGGCCAAGGCAGATCTGCTAATCGCACAGCATCGCCGGACCCGTGCGGTAAGCCGGGCAGCCGATGCGCAACTGACCCCCGACGGTGAGGGCCAGACCTTCGATCGCATGCGGACCAAGGTTGCGCGCGAAGAGGCACTGGGCCGCGCGAAGCACGAAGTTCTTGGCGACGACGTCGAGGGCCGCCTGCATGCTCTGGAGCGCGAGCAGAAGATCGACGCTTTACTGGAGGAGATCAAGAGCAGGAAGAAGATGCTGACGGCGTGAAGGAAGCAGTAGATTAGCGGGATTATCAGCAGGTACCTTTCCAAGTCGGGCAGGTGAAAGCAATGGGAGAGCTGATTCTCTGCATTCTTGAGCCGCCCTTCGAACTCCTGATGGAGTTCTTGCTGGACGTGTTCTGTCATTGCCTGAGTTGGATATGGTCTAGTATTTCGTCTTTGTTGTCGCGCTGGATGTAAGCCGGATTCAGCCACAGAATGCAGAGCCGAAGCGATCGAAGCAGCCGTATTGCGCTGGTATGGATCCGTACCGGCCTGGCATGCAAGCTTAATCGCGCGACAATACCTCTGACCATTGATCGAGGTGAGTAATGGTCCTCCATGTCTCACTGCAACCTGCCGAAGACGGTTGGATCGTTGCGGAGTGTCCTGCGCTTCCGGGCTGCGCGTCTCAAGGCCGGGATGAAAAAGAGGCGCTCGAAAATATCAAAGAAGGCATAAGAGAAGCCAGTTGTTGTCGCGGTATAAGGGCAATGGGAAAGCTGGCCACCATCTCACGCTGAAATCCCGAAGTCTCTCCCTTCTTCCCCGCTGCTACAATACCGGCGATGGGTGACTCGCTTTATCTCAGCATGTGGTTTCCCAGCTTTCGCGAAGGCGAGATGATGCCGCGCACGGCGGCCGTATTGCGCCAGTTCCCTTTCTCATCGGTTCGCGAGGGCATCACCTACATCTCCGTACATCCGGTTGCTTGGACCGAGCCAACCGTACTGGAGCGGCGCTTCGATCCCGGTGTTTCGCCGGAAGAAGCGGTCGATCTGGCCAGTGAGTTTGTCCACGACGACTTCGCTTTCGTGTTTGAGGCTTTCTGGGATCTGTGGGTACCCAGCAATGACGAGCACGGCGAAAGCTGGGTGCAGCGTCCTTCGGCGGTCCGTTTCCTCATTCACGGAGGGCAGTTCGACGACGGTATCTATACGGACGATGGTCACATCGAAGTCGATTTCGGGCTGGATTCCTCGTTTGTTTACGAAGGGCAGCACCTGGCGCCGGCCATCGAAAAGCATCTGCGCAGCAACATAGCCAAGCTAGTTGGCTTCTCGAACGCGGTGGAGAAGCATTGCGCCGTCAGTGGAAGAGTCTTGTGGTCGGAATCGGAAGAGAACCTGGCGCAGAAGCTGGTCGCGCGACTGCAGCAAACCCAGTAGTCAGTAGTCAGTTGCCAGTCGTCAGTTCATTCGCTTACATGTACCGACAGGCGGTATAGCATCGCCGTTATCCAAGCCCACGCCCGGTAGTCGGCCGTGCTGCTCTCAAGACTGGCAACTGGCTACCGACAACTGGCAACAAAAAGAGGCCGCTGGCGCGGCCTCTTTTTCCTCTTCTCGCTATTTCCGCGATTACATACCCTGACTGAGGCCCTTGTTCACGAGGATCTTCACGTCGACGCGCTGGTTCAGGGCGCGGCCCATGGAGTCCGTGTTGGTCGCTGCCGGTTTGTTCTCTCCATAACCGGCGGGCACTAGGAAGCGACGCATGGGAATGTTCCCCTTATTGCGCAGATACTGCACCACCGCTGTGGCACGCTGATCGCTCAGCCTCTGATTCTCCGCCTGGGTGCCGGTGCTGGAGGCGTAACCAGCGACTTCGATCATGTAGTGCTCGGTAGACATAGCCACTTGCGCGAGCTTGTCAAGATCGGCTTTCGCGGCGGCATCGAGAGCCGCCTGGCCAGTCGCAAAGTAAACGCCAGCCTCCGCCACGGTCTTGTAATCTCCCAGATCCGAAACGCGCTGGTTCACCATCTGCACCGCCTGCGCGTTCATCAGGCCCAGCGTGCCCGCGGCTACTGCGGCAGTGCCCGCCGCGTTAGCGGAGGACTGCGCCTGATTAGCCGAGGCCTGCGCCGACTGCGCCTGCTGGACTCCGGAATTAGCCGTGTTCTGCGCGTTGCTGGCGGCCTGCTTGTTCGCCTCGCTCATCTGATACTGCGCCATGGCGATACTGAACATGTCGGGATTGAACGTCACCTTGGAGGCGGTCAGCTCTCCCTGAGCATTGCCCACGCCTTCGGCCGTAATGGTCAGGCCGGGGAGCATGGCCGCAGCATCCATGTCCTGACGGCGCATGCGGAAAGCACCCTTCACGCGCTTGTACTGGGTGCTGTCCTCCAGATCGACCACTGTCGAGTTGCCATCCTTGTCCTGTACGGTTAGCTTATCGGCATCGCGAGACATGATCTCGCCGGTGATCTTTCCCTTCTTACCATTTTCAACCGGCTTGGGTGTTCCTGCATACGTCAGGCCGGCAAACAGCATGACGCAGGTTAATACAGATAAAACTTTGAACTTCACGGGACATCCTCCATTCGCAGCGTCTGTTTCGTTTTCAAACTCGTGAGATTGAATCCGGCGGACGCCGGACTGGCGATTCGCTGAAAGCGTAGCAACCGCCCTGAAAGATTACAGGGAAAACGGGACTAGTAATACTCCTAGAATTACCTATATACAGCCAAAAAAACTACAGGGGAGCCGCAAAGCTGCCCTGTCCATCTTCATACGAGGCATGTAGCTAAAAAAATAGGCCCGGTACAAAACCGGGCCCGCACTGCCTACTGACAACGCGACTATTTTGTTCGTCCGGCTTCGATCTTCAGCTCCGCACTGGCGCCCGCCTGTGCCGCGGCCAAGCGCGCTGTCAGCACGCGGAAGGGCGAGCAGGAAACGTAGTTGAATCCCAAAGTCGCGCAGAACTCGACGGACGAAGGCTCACCGCCGTGCTCGCCGCAGATGCCGATCTTGATGGTCGGACGCGCCGCCCGGCCTTTCTCCACTGCGATCCTGAGTAGCTGCCCCACGCCGTCGCGATCCAGCACGGCGAAGGGATCCTGCTTCAGGATGCCTTGCGCCAGGTAGGCCGTAAGAATCTTGCCGACATCGTCGCGCGAGAAGCCAAACGTGGTCTGCGTGAGATCGTTGGTGCCGAAGCTGAAGAACTCGGCCTCTTTCGCGATCTCGTCGGCAACCAGCGCCGCCCGCGGCAGCTCGATCATCGTGCCCACGAGGTATTCGACCTTGTCTTCCTTCTCGGCGAAGACCTCCTCGGCAACGCGCCGAACCACGGCAGCCTGGTTGGCCATCTCCTTGAGGCTGCTGGTGAGCGGGATCATGATCTCCGGCTTCACCTTCACACCTTCCTTGGCGACCTTAACCGCCGCTTCGAAGATGGCTCGCGCCTGCATTTCCGTGATCTCGGGATAGGTAATGCCGAGCCGGCAGCCGCGCAGTCCGAGCATCGGGTTCTGCTCGTGCAATTGCTCGACACGATTGAGCAGCGTGCGCAGCTCTCGAAGCTTTGGCGACTTCGGCTTGGTCAGCTCCAGCTTCGTGATCTCCACCAGCAATTCTTCGCGCTTGGGCAAGAATTCGTGCAGCGGCGGATCGAGAGTGCGGATGGTGACCGGGAAGCCGTCCATCGCGCGGAAGATGCCGATGAAGTCGTTGCGCTGCATGGGCAGCAGTTTGCGCAACGCCGCGCGGCGGTTCTTCTCGTCGGTAGCCAGAATCATGGCTCGCATGTGGGGCAGGCGGTCCTCGGCGAAGAACATGTGCTCGGTACGGCAGAGCCCGATGCCTTCGGCACCGAAGGCCCGCGCCTGCAGCGCATCGCGCGGGATGTCAGCGTTAGCGCGCACGCCCATGCGGCGGAAGGGCTCGGCCCAGCTCATCAGCTTCTGCAGCTCGGGATCGTCGGGCCGCGCCGGAACGGTGTTCAGCTTGCCGTCGATGACGCGGCCAGTGGTACCGTCGAGCGAGATCCAGTCGCCTTCCTTGAGCGTCTTGCCATGCACGCGTATGACGCGCGCCTTCTCGTCGACATCAACATCGCCCGCTCCAGCAACGCAGCACTTGCCCATACCGCGCGTGACGACGGCGGCGTGGCTGGTCATGCCGCCGCGCGAGGTGAGAATACCGGCGGCAACTTCCATGCCGGCGATGTCTTCGGGCGTCGTCTCGCCACGCACGAGGATGAGCTTGGTCTTCGGGTCCTTGTGGAACTTCTCAACCGCTTCTTCCGCGGTGAAAACGATCTGTCCAACAGCCGCGCCCGGCGATGCCGGCAAGCCGGTCGCCAGCACCTCAATGTCTGTGCCCTTCTCGTCGAGGCTGGGAACGAGGAAGTCGTAGAGCTGGTTGGGTTCGACGCGAAAGATCGCTTCTTCCTTCGTGATCAGCCCCTCTTCCACCATCTGGATGGCAACGCGGACGGCCGCACGCCCGGTGCGTTTGCCGTTACGCGTCTGCAGCATGTATAGACGCCCGTCCTGGATGGTGAACTCGAAGTCCTGCATGTCGCGATAGTGTTTCTCCAGGCGGGTGGTGATCTCGCGCAGCTGCCGGTAGACGTCGGGCATGATCTCTTCGAGTTTGGAGATATGCACCGGAGTACGAATGCCGGCGACCACGTCTTCGCCCTGCGCGTTCATCAGGAACTCGCCGTAAAACTCCTTGGCGCCGGTGGCGGGGTTGCGGGTGAAGCCGACGCCGGTGCCGCTGGTCTCGCCCAGGTTGCCGAAAACCATCGCCTGCACGTTGACCGCAGTGCCGAGCATGTCGTCGATGTTGTTGATGCGACGGTAGTGCTTGGCACGATCGTTCTGCCACGAGCGGAAGACGGCGTCGCGCGCCATCACCAGCTGCTCATGCGGATCCTGCGGGAACTCGCGCCTGGCGTGCTTCTGCACGACCTTCTTGTATTCCGCGATGACTTCCTGCAGCGCCTTGGCGTCGAGCTCGGTATCGAGCTTGGCTTTCTTCTGCCTCTTCTTGCCGTCGAAAACTTCGTCGAAAACGGGTTTCGGAATGTCGAGCACGACGTTGCCGAACATCTGGATCAGGCGACGATAAGAGTCGTAGGCGAAGCGGGGATTATTGCTGCGTTTGGCGAGGCCCTCGACCGACTTGTCATTCAGGCCGAGGTTGAGGATCGTGTCCATCATGCCGGGCATGGAGAACTTCGCGCCCGAGCGCACGCTCACCAGCAGCGGATTGTCGGCGCCGCCAAGCTTCTGACCTTGCAGTTGCTCGAGTCGTTTCAGGGCTTCGTCCATCTCACGCTTGACCGCGGCGGAGACATCGCTGTTGCGCATGTATTCGCGACAGGCCTCGGTCTGAATGGTGAAGCCGGGGGGCACGGGGAGCCCGGCATTGGTCATCTCGGCCAGGCCCGCGCCCTTGCCGCCCAGCTCGTCCTTCATCTTGCCGTGACCCTCGGCGCGACCATCGCCGAAGAAGTAAACATACTTGACGGCCTGCTTGCCGGCAGCCGCCTGGTCCAGTTCAGTAGTAGGAGTGCTCATGGAGAGTCCTTTATCGATTAGGTACAACCCATCAATGATACGACTTCCGCGGGGGGCTTAATTGAGAATTATAAGAATTGGGTTGTGAGTGCTGGGAACCTGCGGCCAACCAAATCGAGTCTGGCAGGACGGCACAGATCTTTGTGTCGTCCCCGAAGGGACTCGGGAATTCGATTCAACGTTGCCCCAGCACTCACGTGCTGGGCTACGATTGTGCCGCCCTGCGGGCTTGCCCTTGGTTCGTGACTTCAATAACTTCGCGGGAACAGCTACTTCCCTTCTGTCACGATCTCGCTGAAGTCGGCTATGTTCGCGACGCCCGCCAGCAGGAAAAACAACATCAGGACGCGTCGTTTTCGGACGGCTTCGTTGTCGACCATTACCATGACTTTATCGAAGAACGTGTCCACTGGCCGCCGGAGCGCCGCGACGCGCGCCAGTGCTTCGCGATACTTCTTTTCTTCCGCTAGATCCCGGACATCGCGGAGAAAGGACGGTATGAGGATTGCCA
>Ga0335081_10021639_pt1 | contig 10407 bp, 5 predicted proteins | sample Lox_Sample_35_FD_206713 | JGI IMG/M metagenome (GOLD analysis project Ga0335081, IMG submission 206713) | Soil microbial communities from Loxahatchee National Wildlife Refuge, Florida, United States - Lox_Sample_3.5 | ecosystem: Environmental > Terrestrial > Soil > Wetlands | place: USA: Florida...
CGGAGCCCACCAGCAGAATGAGCGACAGCGCCACCTCGCCAATCACCAGCAGATTGCGCATCCTGCCGCGCCGGGAACCGGCGCTGCCGCGTCCGCCTTCTTTCAGCACGCCGTTCAGATCGATGCGGGAGACGTGCACGGCCGGCGCCATGCCGAACAGAAAACTGCTGGCGAGCGAGACGGCCACCGCAAAAGCCAGCACACGCGCATCCAGCGCCAGCGACACAGTGCGCGAAAGATCCGCGGGGATCAGGTTCTTCAGGAAGTTGAAGCACCAGTCCGCCAGCACGATGCCGAGCAGGCCGCCGCCCACCGCCAGCAGCGCGCTTTCGGTGAGCATCTGGCGCACGATGCGGCCGCGAGCCGCTCCCAACGCGGTGCGCACGGCGATTTCGCGCTGCCGGCCGGTGGCGCGCGAAAGCAGGAGATTGGCGATGTTGGCGCAGGCGATCAGCAGGATGCAACCCACCGCCGCCATCAGCACGATCAATCCGGTGCGCGCGCCCTGGGTGTAGGTGTCCTGGAGCGGTTCGGCGAAGAATCGCCGGATAGCTGCCCATTTGCTGGCATCCGGATAGGCCCGCGCCAGCCGCTCGCGGAGCACTTCCAGCCCGGCATTGGCCTGCGCCAGAGTGACGCCTGCCCGCAGCCGCGCCACTACCGAAAGGTAGTGCGCTCCGCGATCGGCCAGTTGCTCACTGGTAAAGGCCATCGGCGTCCACAGATCGGTCTCCGGGGAGGGATAAGCGAAGCCCGCCGGCATTACGCCCACCACGGTGTACCTCTCGCCGTTGAGCACGATGGCGCGGCCCACGATGCCTGGGTCGCCCGCGAAGCGGCGCATCCACGATCCGTGATTGATCAGGACGACCCGCGGCCCACCGGGACGGTCTTCTTCGGGCAGGAAGACGCGTCCCAGGGCTGGCGTCGCGCCGAGCACCGCGAACAGATTTTGCGTGACGCTGGCGCCTTCCAGTTTTTCCGGTTCGGCGGCGCCCGCGCCGGTTTCGCTAGTCAGGTTGAAGACATGCCATTTGCCGCCGGTAGCGGCCGCTGCAACGTCTTCGAAGATCTGGGTCTGCGCCTTCCAATCGGCGTAGTTTCCGGGCGCGGGCGTATTGCGAGGGAAGCCCATCTCGCTGGCGTCTTCGAACACGAAGACCAGCCGCTGCGGGTCGCGATAGGGCAGCGCGCGCAGGAGCACGGCGTCCACCACGCTGAAGATCGCCGCCGTGGCGCCGATACCTAACGTGAGCGTGAGCAGCGCAATGGCCGTGAAGCCGGGGCTGCGTGTCAGTAGCCGCAGGCCGTAGCGGAGATCCTGGAAGAGGGTGCGCATAGGAAAGGGGCATTGCACGCGTGGTGCCGAGACAAGCGCAATGGCATCAATGCCGCGCTGGGCGCGGCTGTCCATTTGCGGGATCGGGTTGTCCGCCAGAGAACGATTTGGCTGCGGCAATCGACCGAGGGTTTTCTGGTTCGTGGAACAGATGGGGAGGCGGCGATGAAGGCCGGCTTGAAGTCACGCGGCCTCAGCCGAACGACGCAGCCGCAAGGCTTCCCACAACCCGCGCCACTTACGCATGACCAACTCTGCAATATTCAGCGCGATGGCCAAGGCCAGCAGGAACGGCCATAGCTCCAGCGTCGCCGGAAGCGCCCGGCCGGTGGAATCGAAGACGGCGTTCAGCGCCGGATTGTAGCGCCCGCCGGTCGCTTCGGCCACCTGGTGCAGTAACTGGTCGTTCGCGCCGTATTCCAACATCTCGTCTTCCTGACGGTAGAAGCCCACCTCCGGAAAGGCGCGCGATTCCGCCAGCGGCCGCACGCGGAACAATCCCTGCCGGTCGCCGATGGCCAGCCGCGCGCGATAGTGCCCGGCGGCCATCTTGGTCACTTTCAGCGGGGATTGAAAACCGTTCGGCCCGAAGGCGAAGATATCGGGAATCGCCGGCGGCTCGGGCACGTTGCGGCCCAGGTGATAATCCACCACCAGTTCGTTCGCGGCGCGGTCGAACTCGGCGCCCGCCTCGCTCGATTCAGCGTGCGGCAGCAGGTCGCGAAAGATGTTGGCCCACAGCTTGTCGAATCCCGGCCAGGCGACCCAGCTTGCGGCCCAGCGGTTTTTGGCGTCGGAGGTGAACACGGCCGCGCGCCCCAGGCCATATTGCCAGCGCACCAGCAGAGGGTCTTCCGGGCCGGCGCGCAGAATCAGGTCCGCGGTAGGACGCGAGAGGAAGCGCACGTAGCCGCGCAAGGGGGGCGCGGTCTCGATGCCCACGCCGTCCAGGATCTCGGCGTGGTTCACCACCTCGGGATGCACATCCTTCTCCACCGCCGTGGAGCCGGTATGCTCCTTCACGTCGCGCAGCACGATCTGCTCGAGGCCAGACGGGTCGTTCAGGAAATAGGACTTGCCGTCGGCAAGCTGCGCGACCTTCTCCAGGAAGGCGCGGTTCACGTCCTGGCCCAACCCGACGGTGGAGATGGTGACATGGTTGGCCACGGCATCCTTCGATAGCGCCATGCTGTCGCCTTCCTCCGAGATGCCGTCGGTCAGCAGCACGATGTGTTTGTAGACGGCCTTCGAGGCGAGGATCTTGCGATAGGCTTCGGTCAGAGCGGGAGCAATCTGCGTGCCGCCATCGGGCGTGATGCCGGAGATCAGCCGCTTGATGGAAGTGCGGTCGTCGGCGCGGCGCAACGGCACCGACCACTGGAAGGAATTATCGAAAATCAGCACGCCCACCTGGTCGACGGGCCGCAGATTCTCGACCACGCCGACGGCCGCCTGGCGGGCCAGGTCCATTTTCTTGCCTTCCATGGAAGAGGACTTGTCGATGATCAGCACGACGGCTGTACCTTCGGGCGTGCGGGGCGGCGCGAGTTTGGCGGGCAAGGTGCGCTCCAGCGCGTCTTCTTCTTTCTTCTCCACGTAGACGTTGCGATCGCCGCCGATCCAGAGCAGGCCACCGCCCTGCTTGACGAATGCCTCAAGCGCAGCCTTGCGCGACGGCGGAACGCTCTGCATGTCCCAGTTATTGAAGATCACTAATTGATACTCGTCGAGCTTTTCGGGTGGACCGGTGGGCGCGCGCTCGACGTCGAATTGATTGGCTGCGAGCGTGTGGAGCAGGTGCGCTTCGGCGGCGGGGGGGTCGCTCGAGACGAGTAACGCGTGCGGGCGGCGGAGGGTAAGGGCGCTATCGAAATGCGCTTCGCCTAAGCCGGGCGCTCCGATAAGGCCGGCCAGTTCGATCGCGCCTGTAGCGCTGACGCTGGCGTGCGCGCGGAATTGGTTCGTGCCGGCGATCAGGTTCGCCCGGCTGACGCCCAGTGGTTTGCCCTCGGCGGCGATCTCCACAGTAGCCTCCGCGGCGCGCGGAGAATCGAGCGTGATATCGACGGGAAAGCGCTCGCCGCTGAAGACCTGTGCGGGGACACTCACCGATTCCAGAACCAGGCTGGGCCGCGGCCGACCGGCCAACGGAATGACATCGATGGGCACGCCCCGCTGCTGCGCCTGCCAGATGGCGCGTGTGACGCTGCCCAGGTTCTCGTTGCCATCCGAAATCAGGAGGACGCGCGGCACCAGGCCGGCCGGCAGCGTGGCCAGCCCTTCGCGCACGGCGGCCTCCAGGTTCGTGCCGTGCGCGGCTGGGCCTGGGCTGTACGTCAGCTTCCAGGATTGCCCGGCGCGCTCGGCGGGGGCGGGATTGCGCGGCGCGCGCGCGAAGGGCAGCACTTGCGTCCAATTGCGTCCGCGGCCTCTTTCGATGGCGGTGGCTGTTGCGGAGGCTGCATCAAGGTCTGGTTGCGAAACGCTCGCGGAAGTATCCACCAGGATCGCCAGGGCCACCTTGGATTCGTAGAACGTGAGACGCGGCTCGGCCAGCGCCAGCAGGATGGCCGCCAGCGCCGCGGCTTTGATGGCGAGGCCGGCGCGCCGCGCGGAGTTGCGCCATTCCCAGGCGGCCCATATTAGCGGCGCGAGAGCCAGCGAAATCAGCCATGGGTGGGCGAATGTCATAGGGTCACGAAGCCTTCCGCATGGCCACAGGCCGCCGGGATACGCGCGCCACACGGCGGCGAAAACGGCCGTAGACAATCCACTCGGCCAGCAGTCCGGCGGCGCCTGCCAGCGCCAGCCATTGCCACAGGTCGGTGGACTCGCGCAGCGGGGCGGCGAACTTCGGAATGCCGCGCCGCGTTTCGGGAGGAACGTCCCATTTGGATTCCCAAAGCTGGGGCAGAGTCAGGGAGTAGACGTACTCGCGATCGCCGGCCAGCACGCGCACGGTGCCGGCCGTGCCGCTGAAAAACTCGAGCGACTGTCCGCGCAACGTGAAAGGCGCGGGGCTGCCGTCTTCACGCAGCACGCGGACGCCGGCCGGCCGCACATCGGGATCGAGCGCGACCTTCACCGTGCCCACGCTGCCGGCCGTGAATTCCCGGCGGCGGAAGATCTCGGGCGCCATCCAGCGCAGCAGGTTGGCATAGAGCAGGGGCGTGGATAGCTCATAGCGCATCGCCGAAAGCGCCGGATGAAAGCCCAGTACCGCGACCTTGGGCTTGCCGGGACGCGCCACGATCACGGGACCCTCGGCCACTTCGGCGATCTTCAGATCGTCCGGCGCGGATTCGAAAACCGAAGCGGATTCCAGGCGCAAATCCTTGGCGCGCAGACCGGCGCCCAACGGATGATCGGTGAGCCACGCCGTGAGGGGGGCGTCCGATACGTGCGCGCGCACCGGGACGGGAGAGCCTCCCGCGGGCGGATCGATCCAGATGGAATCGGCTAGCGGGGGCGTGGGCGGATGGAAGCGGTCCAGGATGACGAGCGATGCAGGGTCTTGGGGGCTGTATTCGGAAGGCGCGCGAAAAGTCGCCACCACCTGCGGGCTGGCGGCCAGCGGGGGGCGCAGCAGATCCGGCTCGGCGGAATACACGATTACGCGCAGCACTGGCTGGGCCGGCAGCCGCAGCGCGGCGCGATCGTCCGCGGGGAAGGCATCGTGCGGCTGAATTTGCGCGCGCAGAAAGCCCGCCGCGCGGGTGCGAAACTGGAAGCTGGTTTCGCGGTCCGCGCCCGGCGCCAGCGTGAGGCGCTGGGAGCCGGCCGGCAGATTGCCGGGCCCATCCGCCGAGGGGCCGAAGGTCAGCGCGAGCGTGACCGTGCGCGGCGCGGCGCCATAGTTGCGCAGTGAAACGTAAATCTCCCACACATCGGGATCGGCGGACGAACGGCGCACGCCGATGCGGCGCAGCCCGCAGTTATCGATTGGGTCCGGCACGTTCAAGAAGCGCAGGTTGCGCAGGCCCAGCTTGCCGGGCTCGCGCTCGGCCAGTTTGCCGGTGCCGACGAAGACCACTTCACCGGCGCGGCGTCCGCTCTGCTGCTGGATCTGGCGCGCGAAGGCCAGCGCCTGATCGAGGTTGAGCGCCGTCGAGCCGGGCTTGGATTGGGCGATGGCTTCTTCCAATTTCTGGCGGTCGGGTTCAAATGCGGTTGCGGGCGTGGTGAGGGCGTCGGCGCGCACCAGCATGATGTGATCGCGCGCGGGTACGGCGCGGACGTAGGCGCGGGCGCGATCGCGGGCCAGGCTCATCAAAGTGCGCGTGGAGGTGCGGGCGGCCATCCAGGCGGAGGTATCCAGGATCAGCACATGATCGCGCGGCGCGGAGGCCGGAGCGCCCAGGCGCAATTGCGCGATGGCCAGCAGCAGCAGCGCGATGGAGGCAAGCTGCAGCAGGAGTGAGAATGGCTGTTGGATGCGGCGCCGGCGCGCGACTACGGTGGGCTGTTCGGCGGACGCCCAGAAGCGCAACGTGGAGACGACCTGGCGACGGCGGGAGCGGTCGAGGAGGTAGAGCGCCAGCATTACCGCCGACACGGAGCCGAAGAGGGCAAGGAACTGGGCAAGGGTGAGGTTTAGCAGATGCACTGGGGGGGGGGGGGGGGGGGGGGGGGGGGGGGGGGGGGGGGTGGGGGGGGGGGGGTGGGTTTCGGGTTGTGCGCGATTGTGCAGGATTGTGCAGAATTGTGCACCTTTGTGCATTTGAAGCTGACTCCAAATTTGACCGAACAAAGCCATTTGTTTCTTTTGAATCAGTTAGTTGACATGCAGCAACCACCTAAAGCCGACCGGCGGCAGTGAGGCAGAGCCGGTGGCGACTGGTCCAGGCTGGGGATTGCGAACCGGGCGCACAAACGGCAAAATTGAGGGAAGTCGTGCGATCATTCGGGGCGAACTGGTTCTCTTGTGCAATGAACTGGCCGGCTATCGGGCGGAGCGCCAAACGGCTGGGTGTGGAAGACATTGACCACTGACCACTCGATGCGAGTATAGCACGGCGGCCAAAGGGATTCGACTTTGCGATTGGTGTTGGGCATTTGTTTTCAATGGATTCGCATGGTGCCGAGTTGTGTAATCGTTGGTCTAGGGGGGGTCTAGGGGGCTAGGGGGACCCACGGACTTGACCCCCGGGTCCAAAGCTGGGTTGTCCTCTTGGTAGCGCCTCGCAAAGGACTTCTGGCTCGGGTTGGTTCCAGGGCCCCGACATGCGCGTTTACGGCAACCTGCCGAGACTTGTCGGACGTAATCCGGGTGTCTGGAAAGTAGTGCTGTCTCAGCGGCCAAGAAACGCGCCAGAACCCGCACCATCATGCAACTCGGGTAGCAGAGAAAGCTGTTAAAATATGTTCATTCTCGGTGTACCCGCTTTACCAACGCCTGAAGGAACTCGACCCCGATACGTTCGAAAAGCTCTGCTGTCACCTCGTACAGGCGCGGCTTCCTGGGACCGAGATTCGGCACGTGGACGGGGCGGCGGGCGACGAGGGCCTGGACCTCTTCATGGGGTTCCTGGACGCCGGACCGACGATCTGGCAGTGCAAGAGCTTCCCGAATGGCGTCGGAAAGCATCAACGGGAGCAGATTCGTGCGTCGCTGAGGCGGGCGCTCACGCATGCGCCGCGGCGCTGGGTGCTTTGCCTGTCCGTGGACATGGACACCGGCGCACATCGCTGGTTCCAGCGGCTGCGAAACTCCTACGCCGACCGCGTCGACATCCGCCTCATGCAAGCTTGTGACATCGTGCAGGAACTCTTCTACCGCAGCACGATCCGGGAGATGTTTTTCCCTCACGCCGTCTTTGACGTCGCAGGGTTCCTCGAGACCGTCGCGAAGACCGGGAGACTGTCCACGGATGAACTCGCCGCAGTGAACGCCGGCAACGTCGAGCAATATCTTAAGCGCCTTGAGGAAGAGGATGCCCGCTTCGCGTACTCCGTCACTTATCAGCGGAACCTCCAGCCGCAGACGAACCGGCTGCAGCCCGCCCTAATCGCATCGATCTCGGACGAGACAAAGACAATCAACGTGTTCGCGCGGGACCTTGAAGCACTGAAGTGGAATCCGCCGAAATGGCAGTTCACTGTGACGGGCTCAGGCGTTGACAAGATGGAAGAACTCATTCGGAGCGGCCGACCGCAAGTGATCGGGCCGGAGGAGTTGTTGGACTTCACGTCCGACTTCGCATTCATCTCGCCGCCAAAGGGCCAGACGGAGGGCGCAACGCTGTTTATCGGCCCTGCGGCCCCGGCGGCGCCTCCCCGCCTCTGGCGCGTCACGTTCGGTTGCGGCGAGGATGCGGTCGTGTACGAATGCATAAGGTTCGTAATCGCGCGTCGCGGTAGCGAGGAGGCGGAAGTCGAGAGCTCTGGCGCGCTGCCGTTCCGCATATCGTTGATTGTCAAGCCTTCCGGGACGGGGTCCGTGCATTTCGAGAGGCGCTGGGCCGGCGCGGACATCCGCGCCGTCCAGAAGTTCATGCGGGCTCTTAAAGCCTTGGTTAGCTCACGGAAGCTTGAGATCTACGACGTGGGACAGGCTGTGACATTACTGAAGCCGCGCATCGGCGGGACGTTGCCCGCCTGGTTTTCGGCGTATGAGGCGCTCATCGACGATGCCGTTCTGGTGGCGGACTTTTACGGCGTCAAACTGCAAATGCCCGAAGGACCGACGCCCGTTGACCGTGAGTCACTCGCGTTGCTGAAGGGTCTGATCGACGGCATCCCCGTGGACGTTGAAGACATGACCCTCACATTGACGAAATGCGCCGATGTCGGTGCCGCCCAGGCGGAAACTGTGCGGGGCGAGGGATCTTATCTCGTCACGGTTCCGGAGTACGCTGTGAGGCCGGTGCTGTTCGGTGTTCGAGTTTGCACGGGCCCAGTCGCCTATCAGATCCCCCCGCGCCCGAGTGGATGACCCAGATCAGGCTTGCCGGTTCCTTCAGACCGCAGCCATCGGTGAAGATATCAAACTATCGCTGAAGCCTCTCTGCCCGATTCAGGTGCGCGCCATTCGCCCCGAGGCTCCCGCACCGGCGTGAATCCGACCGGCCCTACCTGCGCTCAGGGGCCCTCCACACAAAACACCTTTGGCTCCGCGAATCCCGTTCAAGGCCCACTCAGCGTGTACGCCGGATGGCCCCCGCTCCCTCGCAACCTTTATTCGATTCGAGTCCCAAACGGTGTCATGCCCTTTGTAAGTACAGTCTTCGGAAACTCTCCGGAACCGCAGATCATGAACGAGCCGAAATCCTTTTACCAATCGCCCTCGGGCGCCCGTGGGCCAGCGTTCACCCAATCCTGCAACCGGCGAAGATCTCGGAGCAAGATCTGCCGCTCTTCTACGCGCGCAAGGATGTGCTCCCAGACAGGCCGGGGAAGGCTAGAAGATCGGATCTTCGGCAAGGGCGTCTTTCCCGAAGATGGCGCGGATCAGATCCTTACCTGCCTCACCCTTGCGCTCGGGATCGGCCTCAGCCATGAAACGGCGGTAAGTCGCATTGAGGTTCTCCCGCGCTGCAGCCTCAGCCTCCGCTCCGCGCTGCGCGAGCACAACCAGTGCCCGGCTCGTCGTAAGATGCTTTGTCCGGGCCACCCGCTGGACCTCAACCGCCAGCTCCGCTGGGATGGTGACGCTTTGGCGGACGGACGATGACGTTCGACGACGTGCCGTTGCGGAACTCTTCATGCCCTAATGATATCAGGCGCACCAGCCTGGTGCACTTTGCGGTTCCCAAGACACAGCGGCGACCCCATTCTAACGCCTGTGCTCGGACCAAGCTCTGCCCGCAAGTTCTGCCCGCAAGTTCTGCACGGAGGGGCACCCTCAGCCACATTATGCCACCCCGCGGGAGCGCATCAACGGCCCGAAGACGACCTCTTCCACCGGCTGCGACGTGGAGACTCCGGCGTAACGGCCCCCGTTGCGCAACACCAGCTTTTGGATGGCGGCGGCGTATTCGTCGAACGCCTCGGTGTAACGCGCGCGCGCGGACTGGTCGAATTGCACCTTCAGGCGCCCGCCCGTTTCCGCATCTTCGAGCTCCAGTTCGCCATCCCACGGCGGCGTGCGATCGTCGTCCGACCAGATCTGCAACAACATCAACTCGTGGCCGAAATCCGCCAGAAATTGCAGCGCGCGTTCGCAGCCCTGGTCGCAAAGGAAATCGGAAATCACGATGACCAGGCCGCGCTGCGAATAACGCGTGATGAACTCTCGGAGCACGGCGAAGAAATCCGTCTGGCCGCCGGCTTCCATGGCCCCCAGCGCATCGAGCACCGGACCAAAGCGATGCCGCCCGCCCGTACACAAGAAGCGGCGCCCCAGCTTGTTCGAGAACGGGTGTAATTCGATGCCATCCAGGCGCACCATGCCCACGTAGCACAGCGCGCCGGCCAGCCGCCGCGCGTAATCGAATTTGGCGCCGGTGCGCATGGAATCGCTGGTATCGAGGAGCATGCGCACGGGCACGCGCGGCTCCACCTGGAACATTTTCAAAAAGAGCTTTTCGAGGCGCAGGTAGGCGCGCCAGTTCACGGCGCGCAGATCGTCGCCATGATGGAAGCTGCGATGATCCAGAAATTCCTGGCCGGCTCCGGAAAAGCGCGACGGGTTGTGGCCGCCCACCAGGCCCGGAAACGACTTCTGCCAGCGCAGGGCCAAGCGCTCCAGCTTCTCCAGAAACTCGCGGTCGAGAATAGGCGCGGAGTCCATTGGCGTGTTGCGGGCCTACGCGGCGGCGTGGGCGGAAGTTTCCTGGAGGATCGTATTCAGGATGGTTTCCGGCGTTTGACCGTCAGCGTGGGCATCGAAGTTCAAAATGATGCGGTGGCGCAGCACGGCGCGCGCCACGTGCTGCACGTCGTCGATCGAGAGGTGATAGCGGCCGCGCATCAGCGCGAGCACGCGCCCGCATTCGACCAGGGCCTGCGCGCCGCGCGGAGAGCTGCCGTAGCGCACGTACTTGCGGGCCAGTTCGTGCGCTTCGCGCTGCTCGGGCTGCGTGGCCATGACCAGTTGGATGGCGTACTCCTGCACGTGCGGCGCAACC
>Ga0335081_10021641_pt1 | contig 10406 bp, 14 predicted proteins | sample Lox_Sample_35_FD_206713 | JGI IMG/M metagenome (GOLD analysis project Ga0335081, IMG submission 206713) | Soil microbial communities from Loxahatchee National Wildlife Refuge, Florida, United States - Lox_Sample_3.5 | ecosystem: Environmental > Terrestrial > Soil > Wetlands | place: USA...
CGGGTCGGTCCGCTTGGCCCAAGCCACGTCGGCTTTTACCGGATCGATCGTGCCGTCGGGCTCAATCTCAATGCGGCCAGAGGCGATCGCCTTGCGCACCGCATTCTCGGTAATTCCGCGATGCTTCGCGTACGCCCTGCGCGAGAGTCCCATGCTGCTCTCGTTTTGCCGACATGCTCAGAGAGCAGTCCATCTCCAGTTGCTCGTGGGCGCCGGTCGAGCCTGACTGCGGCCACCCCGATCAACTGGTGGAGCCGCTAATGGCACGTGATCGCAAACCGCACCCCGCCGATGTCGCGAACGCGAACATCGTCGCTGAGGCGGTCCGCTTCGACATTGCGCTCTTCCTCGGCGTTGGCCGGTACGCAACCGAGACCGCGGAGACGCTTGAGGAAGCGCTCGTCAAGGCGGGCAACCTGGTTGCGACGCATCCGAACGGCAGGCGCCCGCTGATCTACGGCGTCACGGCCGACGGTCGATCGGGCCTCGTGACCAACGCAATCCTGTCCAACATGGAGAACCCGATGAAGAGCAAGGCCAAGAAGAAACCCGCGAAGCGCGCCGCCAAGCCGGCGACGAGCAAGAAGACCCAGAAGGCTGCTGCGAAGCAGGAACCGGCGTCAGTGCGCCGGCTCGGCAAGCGGGCCGCGATCGAGGCGGCGGCCCGCGAGGGCAAGCTGCCCGAGCCGCCGGATTTCAGCGCGGAGACGCACAAGCGATTCCGCAACAAGCTCGCGAGCGTGGTTGAACTCGCCAAGGCCGGCGACCTGAAAGGCCTCCGCGCGTTCGAGATCAACCCGGTCAGCTCAAGCCCGAAGGCCATTGCGCGCTACCGCGACCTCTGCGTCGTCGCGCTTGAGGCGCAGGCGGCGCGCTAAGGCTGCGCCGGCCCGGCAACGTTCCAGAACAGCGCGCGGCCCGGACCCTTCCGGGCCGCGCATTGCTCCCAGGCCTTCGCATCGTAATGCGGGTCGGACGGAAACGGCGCTTTGCTTTTCGCTTCTCGCCCGAACGGCAGCGAGTAAACGTGTATCGTCGCGTCCGCGACTTCCTTCGGCTCCAATCGGCGGCCGACCTGGACAACGTGCCGGCGCGCTTTCGGCCATGCACTTGCGAGTGCGCGCGCCAGCACGCCCGAGCCGGACGCGCACCAGACCTCGTCGGGCTCGATACCGATAGACCGGGCCGCTGCTGAAATCGTTTCAATCGCCTCCGGCATATCCACGCCGAACGGCGCGAGCCGCGCGCCAGCGTGGCGGCTGTATTCGCGCGCACGCGCTTGGACCGTGCTGAGATAGCCCGGCGAGACCTGCATTATCGTCGCACCGAGCCGCTTTGCCATCAGCGCGCGTGGATGCGGCTGCGCGCGCTTGGCGACGAAGATCGTGGCTCGCTTGCCGAGTTGCGCGGCGATGGTTGCGAGCGCCGTTTGCGCGCCGCCCTCCGCAGCGCTGGCGTAAACCACCTCATCGGCGTCCTCGAACAGGATCGGAAGGAAGCGAGCCTTTGTGCCGCCCGGGAAAAGATCGTCGCGGACGACGAGGATTCCATCGTGCTCGCGGACAACGGGCGGCGTCATAACTCGGTGACTCCGGACAAATCGGCTGCCTCACTTGCGCTCGCTTCAATCTCGCCGAACTCGACTTCGCCGATCGCTTCAGTGGCTTTTCTGGGATCGCCCTTGCAGAACACATAGACCTGCTGATGGGTCTTGCCGAGCTTCCGGCTGGCCGCGAATTGCTTGCCGGCGCGGATCGGCAGTGAGCCGACAGCCGTTACGAGGATAGCTTCGTTATAGAGGCGAAGCCCGGCTGCCTCAAACGCGTCGATCGTGTGGCCGGGGAAGTTTCGGTAGAAGCCGTCTCGATCGCGAACATCGCCGACCACAAAGCATGCGAAGCGATCGGGCTTCAGCAGCGCGCAGGCGTCAGCGATGATCGCCGCGTACGCGGCGCGGAAATCCTCGTATTCGAACGTCGATAGATCACGCGGATCGTCGCTGTAGACTTCCAGGTCGGCATAGGGTGGACACGAAAGGATAAAATCGAACTGGGCCGCGACGCCTTGCTTCGCGAGCGTCGGCATAACTTCGCCGCTGTCGCCGCAGACCCATTTTGGCATGGGGTCACCGCAGATCTGCTCGGCCTGGATGCGGTTTGCATCAATCTGCTCGGCGCGCAGGTCGATGCCGGTGTACGGGCGGCCAAGTCTCGACGCCACGATGCCACGCACCGAGCCGCCGCCAAACGGGTCGAGAACCGCGCCGCCGGGCGGGCAGAACCAGCGATAAGCAATCTCGCAGAGGACCGGGTCGAAGATCGATGTGCCGGTCGATCCCACTTCGAGGATCGCGGCGCTGACCGGGTCAAGCTCGTCGGGATTGCGGCTGCCTTTCACGAAGGTGAGATTTTCCATTCGTGCGGCCATGCGCTCCCGGCGCTCCTGATCGAACCTCGCCCAGGCGCCGCGCCCGCCGCCGCCTCCCGGGATGGCGGGCTTTTGCTCAGGCACTGCCGATCGCCTTGCCACGCCCGTCGCCGCGCGCTTTCGATTTCGAGTAATCCGCCGCCGGCAAGGGCGAACCGCCGGGCGCAGCACTTGCCGTGCCGCGCTTCTGCGCCTGGATTGCGTTCAGCCTGTCTTGATCGCGAAAGCTTGCCGACTCATTCGTCTTGGCGCGGTCCATCGGCATCGGCGCGCCACCGATCGGGGCGCCGCGGCCGAGCTCAGAGCGGATGCCAAGGTCGATCCAGGCGCGCTTGCGGTTCTGCCACCAGCCCTCGCGTGCATTGAGCACCGAGAATGGCGGGATGCCGAAGCGCTCGGCAAGCGTCTGCGACGGCGGGCTTGCTTCGTTGGCTTGTGAGCCAGGTTGCGTTTCCGCTGCGCCGGTATCCACATTGATAGCATCGAGCAGGGTGCCAAGCTCGGCTTCGGCAAAGCCGAGCAGATCGAGGTCAAAATCCTGCTCGCGTAGCGTGGCAAGCTCGGCCCGCAGCAGCTGTTCGTCCCAGCCGGCGTTCTCGGCAATCCGGTTGTCGGCAATCACCAGCGCCCGGCGCTGCGCTTCGCTCAGGTGATCGAGCACGATCACCGGCACCTCGCTCATGCCGAGACGCTGTGCCGCAAGTAAGCGTCCGTGGCCGGCGATGACCATGTCGTCGGCGCCGACCAGCACCGGGTTGACGAAGCCAAATTCCGCGATCGAGGCGGCGATCTGCGCGACCTGATCGTCCGAATGCGTCCGCGCGTTGCGGGCGTAAGGGATCAGCCGGTCGATCGCCCGGGTCTCGATCTTGAGGTCCATGGATTGATTTCAACGTTGCGCACCGCGCACCTGCGCACCTCATCAGGTGCGCACCTTGTATGGTGCGCACCCGGTTTTCGTTGCTATCGCTAGCGATAAATCGGGCCTTTGCCGCCCGCATACGGTTGGCGGCCGGGAAGAACCTATTGTTCGCGGCCCAATGCGGCTTTCGTCGGCTCGATTGCGGCTAAGGAACAATGCGCGGCTAAAAGCTTTTAACGATCGTCGAACGCGCGTCTCGCGATCATGCCGAAAATATTGCCGAAAACTGTCCGATCTCAAAGCCTGAAGTTCAACGTGTTTTGCGGTTTTCGCGCGGTCTAAAGCACGCCGTCGCGTCGTGCTTCGTCGATGGTTGCGGTCACGCCTTTCCTGCGACCCTTCGTAACCCCATTGATGTACTTGCAATTGAGCCGATTTGCGATCGTGATCAGCGACGCAACCCATCGTGCCCACGCGGCTTGGCGCGTTAGGCCCACGCGGCAGCAGATAGGTTTCCAGCGCACGCCCTCGGCGCGCAGCCAGACGATCCGCGCATCGTCCGGTTCGAGCCACGCCAGCCAAGTAATCGTCTCCTCCATGTGCCCAATTGCCTGCGGTGAGGGTGCAATCCGCGGCATGCGCGCGCGCTCGTAACCGAACGCCTCGAACGCGCTGCGGACAATCGCTGGCCATGTATTGAAATACCCCGGCACACGCGTGTCGGGCAGCCGGCGCAACGTGCGCGCCGCCTCCTCAAAACGCTCCTCGAGCATCGTGACCGTCCAGCGGGGCTCAGCCATTTCGCGCCTCCTCGGCTTTCCCGTAAAGCTTCTCGCCGATCTGCCGGACGAACTCGCGCTCGGGCCAGGTGAGGCGATGATCGTCCGCGCTCACGACCAGGATTTTCTGGTCGCGCCAGCCGTTTTGCTTGACTTGTTCCGGCGGGGCGCGCTTGCCGCCGTAACCTTTCGGCATCCACCTCATGGTTGCGTTTCCGCGGCTTGGCAGGGGCCAGGGTGTGCTGTTGTGGCAAGGTCGACCACCGCACCGATGATTGACGCCGCTTCGGCATTGCCGAGTCGCCCCATGCTGGTTGCAAAGTCCTTGGGCTCGATGCCGTGCTGCATGAGCAGCGATACGAGAACGCAAGCGTCGTTGAGCAAAGCGTCGAGGGTCGAGCCGGTCTTTGTGCCGTGCACGAAGACTTCGCCGGGCCGTCCGTCCGGATAAAAACCGATGGTCACGGTGAAGCGCATGCCGGCGTGCTCGATATTGATCGTCTCGGCGGCACGCCGGTCGGGAAGGCGCGCCCGCATCATCGCACGCCTCCGTGGGTGTCGATCGCCCAGAGCAGGATGGCAATGGCATCGGCCTCGTTATCATCGGCGGGGTTGAAGCCGCGCACGCGGACAGCTTCGATCACAGCGTTCTTGTCGGCGTTACCCTTACCGGTGATGTGGCGCTTGATGGTGCCGACCGGCACGCCTTCGTAGGGGATCGCGTTCTGCTCGCACCAGGCGGTGAGGGTTGCGAGAAAGCCACCGTAGAAGTGCGCCGCGTCGGTGCCGATGTGCCGCCGCACCTCCTCGAAATAGATCGCCTCGATCCCCTTTGCGTCGGCGGCGATGCTCGACAGCCAGCCGCGGAAGCGCAGGTAGCGCATGCCGCCGCCGTCATAACGGCTTGGGCGGAACGACGTGGTGCCGCTTTCGATCGCGCCGCCGGCGAGCTGCATCGCCCAGCCGGTGGTGGTGCCGAGATCGAGCGAGAGAATCGCGCGCGAGCCCAAGGCGACGGCGGGCGGGACGATCTCGTTACGTGCGGTAGACAAACTTGGCGCGGTCACTTGCACCTCCTTAGAACGGAATTTCATCGCCGCGCTCCCAGTCAGCGGGCGCCTTGCGGCGGATGCCGGTGACGGCGGCGCCGGGGAATTTCTGCTTGACCGCGAGCACGCCATCGCCGAGCGCCTCGATCAGGATTGCGATCTCGGCAACCGTGAACACGCGGCCCTCGCGCGCCACGTGGCGGGCTTCCTCTTGGCTGCGCACGAGCGAGACGATCTCGCCGGTCGAAGGCAGCACGCATTCCCAGACTTGCGGCGCGAGAGGCCTTGCGCCGGCCTCATGTGCCGATTGATCAAGCGCAGCCCACGCGCGCTTCATGCCCTCGACCTGAACCGTGATGGGGCCTTCATCGCCGGAGGCGAGCGCGGTATCGAGCCGATCCTTCTGCTCGTCGAACTTGGCGCGCAGGAAATCCGAGACCAACAGCCGCAGGCGGCCGACGCCCCACTTGCGTTCCATCACGAGCGCCATCTGGTCGAGACCATCGACCATCGCCTGGATGCGATAGGCCGAAGGCGCCAGAGCTTCGGTGACGGCGCTGAGCTTTCGGGCAGGCCTGCTCATGACCACACCTCTGAACGAAGGCGATCAGGGCACGGCCGAGCATCAAGTCTTTGGGACAAGAACTTCTGCAGCGCGCGCAAGCGCTGCGGAAGTTCTAGAGGGGTATAAGGGGACAGCACGTTCCGCAGAACCGCCGCAGGAAAATCAATGACTTGCATGGCAACCTCCGCAACCTCCGCACAACATCTCCGCCAGTGATTTCAATGGGTTACGGAGCAACATCCGCAACTTCCGCACGCAGAAATCTTTGAGTTTGAGGGCTCTCAGCCGGGCCATGACAGCACCTTGAGGCCGTGCGACTTGGCGTGGCTGTCGTAGGGGAGCGAGGCGACCATGCCGTTCGCGATCCACTCGCGCAGGAGGTGACGCGCCGCTCGTGGGCTCAATCCGTGGCCTTGCACCATCACCGGCACGGCGTAGCGCGGGCTCTGCGGCGAGGCACTTAGCGGATTGCCGTCGCGCCAGCGCTGATCGATCTCCTTGAGGATTGCGACGACCGCGGACGTGCTTGGGCCGCGTTGCTCGCGGTCGAACGCGCGCGGCACTAGCACGCCGACTTCCTCGCCGATAAGGCCGTAGGGCATGGTGACGCCTTCGCGCTCGAACCAGAGCGCGTTGCCGGGCGGCGCGAGCTTGCCCTTGGCATCATCGAGCCGGATGAATTTCTTGCGATCGGCCTCGGCAAGGCCAAGCGATTCGCCGTCCGCTTGGCCCATGTCGGCAAGCGTGAACACGAAATGCGCATCGCCGACGATCGCGCCGCCGCCGCGCACCGCGAAGATGTCGCCTGCTTGGTGCGCGCTGCCGGCCGGCGGCTTGCGGGTATGGTGGACGAGGTGGAGGGCGCAATTGCCGGCGACGCTGATCTCGCGCAGCGCCATCATGACCTGCTCGATCTCTTCGTTGACGTTCTCGGACACGGTGTGGAGCTGCACGAAGGGATCGAGCACCAGGAGGTCGATTGAGGCGTCGCGCAGGAATTCCGAGAGCTGGCGGGCGCGCAAGGCGACGATGACGCTTTCGTTCGGCCCGCGCCGCGCGACGATGAACTTTTCTGCGTCGACGCCGCTGTGCAGGTAGAGCGTTTCGGCGATCGAGGGGAATGGGACCGCAAAACGGACGCAGGTGGCCTCAATGCGCCGCTCGAGCTCATCGCGCGTCTCCTCGTTGTTGATGAGCGCGACTTTCCTCGGCCGGTCGATGCCGAAGCCTAAGAAATCCATCCCGCCTGCGAGCGAGACGGCTTCCTCGATGGTGAGCGTCGACTTGCCGACGCCGGGTGCCGCCGCGGTCACGGTCGTGTGCTTGCGCATCAACCGGTGGCGCACCAGCCAGTCGCGCGCCGCGCGCTTGGCGGGATCAAGAAGCCCGATCGGCTTGAGGACGAAAGGGGCGGGATCGGTCGTCTCGATTTCGATGGTCGGGTTGGAAACGCCCCACTTGCGCCGCCCGCCGGCGATCATGGCGGAGACTTCGCGACGGGTCTGGGCGACTGTAAAGCCCGGCAGCGTCAACGCCTCGGCGGCGGTGAGGATTTCCGCATCCGACCAGCCGCGCGAAATCCAATGACCGGTGAGGCGGACGAGATTGTTGTGCCAGTGGTCGCCGGCGCGGACTGCGGCTAGGCAGGCCTCGACCGAAAGAGCGGAGCCGATGTGGAGATCTGTGGCCGCGGTGTCGGTATTATCAGGCGCATCTAGGACGTGTGGCGGCGCCGGTGACGGAGGCGACGCCGACACCATGATCGGCGGGAAGGCTTTGGCGATCTGTTCGGCGAGGTACGCTTTCGGCCGCCCGTCGTCGAAATCGAGAAACTCCGTGCGCTCGATGACACGGCCTTCCTTGAGCGGCCAAGCGATCGATCCGCCCAGGCGCAGAACGCGGCTTGGATTGATGACGGTTACGTCGCCACCGAGCGCTTCTGCCAGTGCAAGGTTTTGCAGTCTGGCAGCTTTGGCCTCCTGGATCGGCGCCTTAAGGCGCCAGAGCATCTGCGCACGTAGGTGCGGATTGCGGCCGGTGATGACTACGCCGGTCGGCGGACAGCCGCGGTTGCGGTAATTGATTGAGGCGGTTGCGGTTACGTCGTCGTCGATATCGGCATAGAACGCGGTGAGCGCGAAGAAGTCGTTGTCGTTGCAGCGCCCGAACGGCGCGATGTCGGGCTTGCGTAGCGCCTGGCCGATGTAGACGTTCTGCCCGGGCTTGCGGTTCTCGGCGATCGCGCGTGCGACCAGCTCCTCGAGCTCGTCGGTGCCGAAGATTGCCGCATGCTTGAGCCTGCTATCGCGCCCGTCGGTCCAGGCAAGCTCAACCTTCCCCTCATGGCAGCCGTCGAGAAAGCCCTCAAACAGATGGCCGACGTGGCGGCGCATCTGTTGCGGATCGGGTTCGACCATCGGCTGGACGTTGGTGGACATGACAAGGACGGAAAGGCAGGGGCGAACCGGAGAGCTGAACGCTCTCCGGTCGCTCGTTCTCAGAAAACCGCTTCGCTCAGCGGGTTGGCCGCGGGCTTCGCCGGCGGCGCCACGTGCTGGGCGGTAGGCTTTGCGGCGGGGCCCCCCTGCTGACGGCGCCACACGTCCGATGCCTCGACCGGGCTCTCGTTCGGCAAATCCGCCGGTCGGTCGACCCACTGGATGATCTGCAGCGCCGGCTTGTAGTTGGTGCCGTACTTGTCTTTCATCGGCTGCGAGCCGGTGCAGGCGACGACCGGCAGTTGGCTGGCATGCTTCGATTTCTCGACCTCGTATTGCGCGTAGATATCCTTGACCGCGTTCGAGAGGTGGATCGAGGCGCTCGCGAACTCAACCACGCCGCCGAAGAACTTGGGGCTGTAGGTTGCAACCACGAAGCCGCGCTTGAACCCTTCGCCGGGCGATGGCGCCGGCTGTTCGAGGCTTGCGTCCATCACCCGCTCGGGCGCTTGGCCCTCGCGGAAACGCAGCCAACCGGTCGCGATATTGTCGAGGTCGATGACAAAAGTCGGACGCGCGATCTCGGCGTCATTGCCGTCTTCGCCGCGCACGAACCACTTGTCCGCCTTGGCATTGTATTTGACATACGGCTTGATGATGCCGGAACCACCGATATTGAGACCCATTGCGTTTCTCCTTTCGCGTTGAGAGTCGTTTTCAGAAACCAAAGACCTCGCGGCCCGCCGCGCGCGCGACGGGGTCGGACCACCAGAATGAATCGAAGTCGGGGACGATCAGGCCGGCGAGCTCGCACGCGTCGTTCGACACCGCGAGGAAGCGGCCAAGCGAGAGCGCGATGGCGCGCAGCGCCGAAAGATGGCGGCGGATTTCGTCGCCGGACATTTCATAGACGGTGACCTGGCGCTTGTCGGTCTTGCCCGGCGCGGGTTTGGCATAGGCGAACCGCATCCCGAAATTGCCGTGTGCTGATGCGTAGACGGCGCCCTGGCGGCCATGCGCATCGCCGATCTGCGACGGAAACCGCTCGGTTGTCTTGAGGTCGACGATCAATCCGTGATTGGAAAAGCGCCAGTCGATATAGCCGATGAGTGGGATAGCGACATCGTCGAGGCGGATCTCGATTTTTTCCTGATAGCCGTCCGGGACACCATACTGACGGAGCTCAGCGAGGGCGCCACGCACCCAGCCGGCGAGCTTCCTGTGCTCGTCCTCGCGCCGCGGATCGGCGCTCAGCGCGGTTTGTCGGGCAAATTCACGCTCTGCGGCTTCGATGCACTCCGCAAGCGATAGCCCAGGATCGGTGAGGCCGAGGTGAACGCCGTGCTCGATCGCCTTGCCGCGTGCCGCCGCGATGCCGGAAGGCGCGCGACGGCCGAGCAGCCGCTCCATGATCCATAGCGCTGGCTGGGCTGCCCAGAGATTGAGCGAGGATGCGGACAGGTGCCCGACATTGTGGGTCGCGAAGGAATCCGCGCTCATCGGCGCGCCCCCATCAGCACCGCGGCGCCGCGCTCGATCAGGTCATAGGGGTGTTCGAGAAATTCAATATCCGCGTCGCGAAAGGCAACGCCAAGCTTGAGTTCGATATCGCCGACGAGCTCGAGCCGTTCGAACGGATCGAGTTGCCAAAGGCGATCGTCGGGGCTCGGAAACGTCCCGAAGCGCTCGAAAAAGGCGAGGCGTACCGCGTTGGCAGCGAGCATACGAGCCTCGCATCGGCTGGTAAGTCGGAGCCATGCGGTCATCGCACGCCACCGGCGCGTGACGCCTTGCTGGTGGTTGGCCCGCGCTCGCGCGAGATCAGCCAATCGCGGAAGGCCTCGGCGCGGTAGAACACTTTGCGGCCGATGCGCACGCAGGGCGGGCCGATGCGTCGTGTTTCCCAGCGTTGAAGCGTATCGACCGAGACGCCGATCTCGGCGGCAACCTGCGGCCGGGTTAGCCAGCCGCCAAGAAGCGGCCCCGTGTCAGCAGTGATTTCCTGTTGTTCCTTTTCGCCCATACCCGTTCCTTCCGAGCGCGCCGATTGCGTCGCGCAGATACGAGCATTGGGTTGGGCGATTTGGTGAGGCGGAAACCGGCGCAAACCGGCAGAAACAAAACGAAAGGCGCGTTTTTTCAGCTACTTGCGCACGTGCCGGTCGATCGCGAATGCAAACATTGCGGGACTAGCCAGCAGAATGCGCACTGCCCTTTGATTTGTTAGACTGGACGATAATTGACCAAATATACCACCATGTCGCGGCGCAATTTCGGAAATGGCAG
>Ga0335081_10021645_pt1 | contig 10404 bp, 10 predicted proteins | sample Lox_Sample_35_FD_206713 | JGI IMG/M metagenome (GOLD analysis project Ga0335081, IMG submission 206713) | Soil microbial communities from Loxahatchee National Wildlife Refuge, Florida, United States - Lox_Sample_3.5 | ecosystem: Environmental > Terrestrial > Soil > Wetlands | place: USA...
ACTAGGCACCGGGCTCTCCACGTGTCTTACCCGCTGGTCAGCCGCTCGTGGCGGCTGCCGGTCTCGGGGTCAATGGGGTCGGAATCTTGCTGCCGCGGTAGCGGTAGCATTCCACCTTGGCGCTGGAAGCGCCGGTGAACACGACCCCAGCAGGCCACCGAAACGGCGGGACGAATCATCGCCCGCCCAGCGATGCCCACTTGGCCTGCATACTCCGTAACGTGACGCCAGCCGGAGCGAGGTCCGGCCAAGCGCACGGCGCCGGTATTCACCAGCGCACCTTCGGACATTGCCTTCCTTCCTGGAACTGACACGCTGCCGCCCTTTCCCGTGTGCGCGGCTTTCCCGCGCTCGGAGTACTACGGCGGCTCCGCCCCATCCGCGCCTTCGGCAGGCCTCGCGCCTATCCCCATCCCGGTCTGCCTGGCCGGAAGCCGGGGTGTGGAACGCACGCGGATGGTTCCCGCGTTCACTGTTGTCCGGTCGACGGGTTAGGCATCCGGCTGTGCCCCTGCGGTCTCGCCACGGCTACGCCGCAGCCAGTTCACCGTGGCCTCCAGACCCAGACTTCGTAGACCTTGCCCGGAGTTCCCCGCCCGTCATGAAAGGCGGGTGCGCACCGCCCACCAGCCCGCATCCGCCGGGTTGGAGCTGGCGCCTGTTCAAGAGGCGTAACGTAACCGGTTTCTCTCGTATACCTTCCCGTCTCGCTCACCGGGCCCGGCCCATCCGGCAGTGCTGAACCGGCCCGACTTTGTCGAGGCTGCTCCCGCCCTCCCCGGCGACCCCCGGATCAGGCTGCCTCCCGCTTCACCCCGCCGCTGCGACGGCGAGGAGATGGACGGTCTCTCACCTCCATCCGAAACAACAGCGCCTCGCGGCGCAAACGAACCGCAGGCACATGAACGGTGATCATCTCGGGCCGAGCATCAGGCGAGCAACTCTGCTGGTCAGAGCCGTGGATGCGATTCTCGGCACGCACAGGATCGGGCTGTGCCGGTCCGCCACCCAGTCCGGCACGCGGCACGGCAAGGGCAGGCAGAAGAAAGGCAACAGCTACGCCCGCGCCGCCGCCGGGGCAGGCCGCCATCGGCGCCGTCTGCACCGCCACCTTCGTCGGCGAACGGTACCGGCGCATCGCCCGCCGCCGCGGCGGGGCCATCGCCCAGACCGCCGTCGCCCGCTCCATCGTGATCATCGTCTGGCACCTGCTGTCTGACCCCGCCGCCCGCTACCGCGACCTCGGCCCGGACTGGCACGCCACCCATGTCAACCGGGACAAGAAGATCCGCAACCGCATCCGCGGCCTGCAAGCCCTCGGCCTCACCGTCACCATCACCGGCGAGCAGGCTGCCTAGACGCACGCCCGCCACCCCGTAACGTCCTGACCAGGACCGGCACCGGTTCCCTGGCCCGCTGACGCCTACCCGGAAACCAGCCGGCCGCAGCCCCGTACTGGGCCAGACCGCCGGCACGTGGCTGAGGTCCGCTGCCGCGCCCATAACCGCAGGCCGGCGTGTGGGTGAGGTCCGCTGCCGCGCTGTGGCTGGCGTGGATTTCCTTGGTCAGATCCCATGCGGCCAACACGCCGACTCCGCTTGCGGCCAGAATCCAGGCCGAGGTCTTGAGCAGCGCGGCCAGCGGCCCATACAAAGACCCGGCCGCAGCCGCCGACGCTACCACCCGGGCCGGGCCGTGGATCCGCAGCGCGGCCAGCACCGGTACACGCTGGCGCTGACGGCGAGGCGGTGGACCTCAGTCCGCCGCTGCGGTCCGCCATCCGGCCCGGCGGCGCTGCGGGTCCGGATCTCCTCCCGCCATCCAGGCGCCTCGCCATCGACGCGGTTCGCCGGTCGCAGGCGACCGCACCGGGGCTCCGGACCCGGCACCGGTGAGCGCTGACAGAAGTGCGGGACCAAAGCCCCTGTCAGGCCCTGGCCTGACAGGGGCTTACGGTGAAACGATGGTAACTCCGGGCCTCGGCTGTGAGTTGCCAGGCCCAGGCGGAATAAGGCTGGAGGGAGCAGATGAGCGGCGATGAGTCCGACCGTCTGCGAGAGCGCGTTGACGCCCTGCAGAAGCAGGTCACCCATCTGAAGAATTCCGCGGATCAAGCCCTTGAGGAAACCAGCGCGCAGGTCAGGGCGCGCATCGAGCAGGTCAAGGCAGATGTCGCTGCCGATCATGAGCCGGCCCGCGAGAAGGCTGGGCAGGCCGCCGCCCGCGCGCACGGCCAGTGGCAGTCGATGAAGGCCGATGCCGCGGCGAAGATGCGGGGCCTGCAGGGCCATATGGACCGCAAACGCGACGAGCTTGACGTCAAGATGGCAGAGGATGACGCTGAGGGCGCCGAGGGAGACGCCCTCGATGCGCTGGACTTCGCCGAATGGGCGGTCGAGCAGGCTGAGCTGGCGGTCCTGGATGCGATAGATGCCCGCGCCTGGGCTGACGAACGGGCGGCAGCGTCGCGGACGAGCTGATCGGGGCCACCGCCCCGGAACGGGCATACGGCTGCGGGTGCCGCCCACGCGGAAGTTAGCTCTGCCCGGCGTTGGTGAGATCCTCGTATGTCCGGTCAGCGTGAAGGCCGAGGGAGTTGCTGGCCCGGCCGGAAGGAAGCGCGGTCGGCCGCATGCTGGTGGGACAGGAGGCTGCCCGCCGTGCCGTAGCTGCCCGCTCTCGAGAGCCTTGAGGAGGCAAGCGCGATGAGCACCAATCCGCAGACAACGCACGACCGCGGAGACGAACTGCGATCGGAGGCCCGGGCCAGCCTGTGGCGGATGGCGGGCCCGTGGTGGGTGTTGCTGCTGACCGGGATCGCGTGGTTGATCATCTCGGTGATCGTGCTGAGGTTCACGACAACATCGGCCGCCACCATCGGGGTGCTGCTGGGGGTGGTCTTCCTGGCGGCGATGGCGAACGAGTTCTTCATCGCTTCGGTGCGGCTCCGCTGGCGGTGGGCGCACGTCCTGATGGGGATCGTCTTCCTCGCCGCAGCGATCTGGGCATTCGTCAACCCGATGGGCACCTTCTGGGCTCTGGCCTCGGTCATTGGGCTGCTGCTGATCTTGCAGGGGGGCTTCGTCCTGATCACCTCGATCGAGTCCAGGATCATCAACAGCGTCTGGTGGCTGGGCGTGGTCGCGGGGATCCTGGAGATCTTCGTCGGCTTCTGGGCCTCCCAGCAGCTGGTCACTGCCCGCGCCGCGCTGCTGATCATCTGGGTCGGAGTGCTGGCGCTGTTCCGCGGCATCACCGAGATCGTGCTCGCGTTCGAGCTCAAGAGCGCCCAGCAGCGCTGACGCCTGGCCCGCAGCTTGCGGCCAGGCATGCGTCGGCCGTCTGCCGTCGCCGCTGGCGGTTTACCTGGCGGCCGGGTGCGGAGATGGCGGCGAACGCGCGCGGCTACAAGAGGAGGCGAGGTCAGGTCAGCTTGGTCTTGGAGCAGTAGCCGATGATGGTAGGTGGGTGGCGCCAGCGCCAGCCGCCCATAATTCCACCCCAGGGCCAGGCCAAAGTGGCATTGACACGAGGTGGCGTGCAAGCCCGTGGTGGCAGGGGCGATTCGGGCGGGCGATGCCACCAGGTGCGCGCTTTCGCCAGGCAGGGCTGGCAGCGGACAAGGAGAGGGGCTCCCGTGAGGATCGAGGATTACGCGCTGATCGGTGACCTGCAGACGTCTGCTCTGGTCGGCCGCAACGGCTCGGTGGACTGGCTGTGCCTGCCCCATTTCGACTCCGCGTCGTGTTTCACCGCGCTGCTGGGAGAGGAGAAGCATGGGCGCTGGCTCATCGCCCCATCCGGGGAAATCCGCAGCGTGTCGCGCCGCTACCACGAGGGGACGCTGATCCTGGAGACCGATTTCGAGACCGCCGACGGCGCGGCGCGGGTCATCGACTTCATGCCGCCCCGCGATGGCGGCGCCCCGCAGCTCATGCGTATCGTGCAGGGGCTGCGGGGCCGGGTCCCGATGCGGATGGAGCTGATCATCCGGTTCGGGTATGGCCTGACCGTGCCGTGGGTACAGCGCGTGCCCGACGGCATCGTCGCCCAGGCGGGGCCCGACGCGGTGCACCTGAGCACGCCGGTGGAGCTGCACGGAAAGGATCTCACCACAGTGGCGGAGCTCACCGTCCAGGAGGGCGCCAGCGAGCGGTTCGTCCTCAGCTGGTTTCCCTCCTACGAGAGCCCGGGCCGCACCGAGGACGCGCACGCGGCTCTGGCCCGGACCCAGGCGTGGTGGCGGGAGTGGTCGGAGCGGTGCACCTACCGAGGTGAGTACCGCGACGAGGTCCTGACCTCGCTGATCGTCCTGAAGGCGCTCACCGATCAGGTCACCGGCGCGATCGTCGCGGCGCCCACGACCTCGCTGCCGGAGGACCTGGGCGGCGAGCGCAACTGGGACTACCGCTACACCTGGCTGCGTGATTCGGTGCTGACGCTGAACGCGCTGCTGGCCGGCGGTTACACCGACGAGGCGCTGGCGTTCAGCGATGCCGTGTTCCGGGCGACCGCCGGGCAGCCCGAGCAGGCGCAGATCATGTACGGCATCGCCGGCGACCGGCGGCTGGAGGAATACCAGCTGGACTGGCTGCCCGGCTACGAGGGCTCCAGGCCGGTCCGGGTCGGCAACGCGGCCGCGGGCCAGTTCCAGCTCGACGTGTACGGCGAGGTTATCGGTGTCGGCTGGGCGGTGGCGATGGCGGTGGGGCATATCTCCGAGCGACTGTGGCGGCAGCTTTGCGAGCTGTTGGATTACCTGGAGGGCGCCTGGCAGGAACCCGACGACGGCATGTGGGAGGCCCGCGGGCCGCGGCGGCACTACACCCAGTCGAAGGTGATGGCCTGGCTCGCCTTCGACCGCGCCATCGCGCTGAGCAATCACTTCGGGCTGGCGGGCCCGCTGCAGCGCTGGGAGCAGGTCCGGGCCCGGATCCACAATGAGATCCTCGAGCGGGCCTATGATCGGCAGCGCCACACCTTCACGCAATCCTATGGCTCGGCGGCGCTTGACGCCGGCGCGCTGATGGTCGGGCTGGTCGGCCTGCTGGAGCCGACCGACGGCCGTTTCACGGGCACCATCGACGCGGTCCGCCGCGAGCTCGGCCACGACGGCTTCATCGCGCGCTACTCGACCGATGTCACCGACGACGGCCTGTCCGGCAGCGAGGGCCAGTTCCTTGCCTGCTCGTTCTGGCTGGTCGAGGCGCTCGCGCTCAACGGCCGTGAGGCCGAGGCGCGGGAGCTGTTCGAGCGGCTGCTCGCCCTGCGTAACGACCTGGGCCTGTACGCCGAGGAGTACGACGTCACCCGCGGCCGGCAGGTCGGCAACTTCCCGCAGGCGTTCACCCACCTTGCGCTGATCGAAGCGGCCAGGGTCCTCAGCGGCGAGCGGGTAGGGACCCGATCCACAACGCCCGCGCCGCTGCCGCGCCTGCCGGCGCCACCACGCAGGCCAGCTCCCGTGACGCTGAGGCGACCATAGCATTGTGTCCGGTGTCATCCTGTCTGGTCACTATCGCCGGGTTTCTCCTGCCCGCGAATGACACGCCGGGAGACAACAGGGACACTCAGACGATGACCGGCCTCCCGGCACCCACCCTGTACCACCGATGGCTCGGCTGGCACGCCCCGCCATGCGGCGCGCACTCACGGTAGTTACCGCCGGGCTGATCGTCGCTGCTGCGCCCGGCTCGGATGGCGGCGTCCAGGGCAGCCCGGTCGGCCAGCAGCCGGGCCGTGCTCCCGACGGTCAGCCGGTGACCTGGAGGTTGTCGCGGACGTCGATGACCCCGCGGGCCATCAACGCGGCGGCGAGTACTGCGTCGTGTTCGGCCCACGTGCGGACATGGCCGGTCAGCGTGATGACGTTGTCTTTGGTGTCGGCCTTCACGTCGCTGCCGTCGGGGACCAGCGCCGAGCGGTCCAGCGCCTCCTGGACGTGTCGCCTGGGAGGCCTGCCACCACCTGCCCTGGCCCTGAACCACCCCCGATCCTGGCGGCGGGCCTGGCCCGATAATCGGCTGACACCCCTCAGGGGCCGTCCTGAGAACGATCTGCCGGCCCGCCGCCAGCCCAGCCTCTTCCCCCGCCGGGCCTGGGCCTGCCTGTCCTGATAAGAGCGTGCCCGCCCGTGGCTCATCCCTGTCCTGACGGCACCCGAGACCCGGCCGTGACCACCGGAAGGAGACAGCCATGACCGCCCCAGCCGCGGCCCGCGCAGCGGCGACGACACCTGCGACCTGAGCGACGACGCCCTCGCCGCGCTCGCCGAGCGCCGCGGCGCCTGGCCCGGCCACGACCTGACCGTCATCACCCTGATCGCCAGTGAGCTGCCGTCCTGCAGTGCTCCCTTCCTCGACTGCTGCCTGATGCTGGCGACGAGCCGCAGGTCAAGGTGGAGCGTCCGCAGCGAAGCGAGGACGTACGACCTTGACCTGCGGTGAGCGCTGCAACGATGAGCCGGCGAGGAAGGGCCAGAGTGGGGCCGAATCAAGGGCATCATCCGATCCTCGGGCAGAGCCAAATGCAAGCCGAGCCCCGTCTCAGCCCGTTCAGCCTCTCACCGGATATCGCACCTAACCTCGGCGGGAGTCCCGGCAAGGTCTCCGCCAGTCTCACCGGGTATGGTCCCGTCTCAACCCGCCTTGTCACGGCCATGGTCACAGAGCGGAGGCCGTGCTTTGCTGCAATGGTGCGGTCGGCGGGCTCGGCGAGGCGCAGGGTGGGTGGACGCGGTAGTTCTCGCGGCCGGAGCCGGGCGATTCTTATCCGCGCTGCGTGGGGGACAGCGCCCCGTCATCTTTGCCATGGCGGCGCCGGCCGACCTGCACCCTGTTGCCGCGGGTCCCACTGCCGGGGCTGGTAGGACGGGCTGGCGGGCACCGACACCACGAGCACGTCGGTTGGCTCGGTTGCCTCGACGGTCATCGAACTGGCGCCATTGAGCGAGATCACGTCGTCGCCACGTGCCTGGGCGCCGTTGATGGCCGCGGCGCCGTCGATCACGTAGGCGAGCGTGACGCGGTCGGCGCCGGCCTCCAGCACCGCCTGCGAGCCGGTCGGCACGGTAACGCGGCGGACCGACAGTCCCTGAGTGCGCGTCTCGATCGGCCCGCTGCCGCCGATGATGTCGGTAACGAGCGCATCACCGGCCGGCCGCGCGGTGAATGATGCGGCCGGGTAATCGCGGTAGGAGGGGTGCTGCCGCGAGGCGACGTCGTGGCCGGGGTCGAACTGGATCTGGAACCCGCGTGTTCCCTGGGCGGCCCGCTCGATGTGGGAGATCCCCGGTCCCGACCACATCATCTGGTAATCGCCTGCGTGCAGGGCAGCCCACCGGCCGGTCGCCGTGTCGTAGTGGCTCATCGTGCCGTCGAGGACGACGGTCAGGATCTCCAGCCCCTCATGCCGGTGCAGCTCGAACTCGTAGTCGTCGCGGTAGCGCCCGTGCGCCCAGAGGAACAGCGCCGCCGACGGCTCCCCGTCTGAGGCGTGGCCGCCGAGGACCGGGACGCTCGTCAGCGCTTCAACGTCCACTCCCGGCGTCGGCCCGGAGTGCTCCCTCCGGGGAAGGACGGTTGCGGTTGACGCTGTCATGTCGTTCTCCTTTTCTCCTTGCTGGTGACCTTGGTTACTGTGGGGCGGCGCCGGGTCCCCGGGCTGCGGGGGTACGCGCCGGGGAACCGCCGCCGCGGCTGGTCAGCCGGCCGGGGCACCGGCGGCGGGGGCGGCGGCGCTGGGCTGGACTGGCCGGGCCTGGCGGGCTAGCGGGCCCGAGCGCAGCAGCGCGCCGCAGATGACCGCACCGGCGGCGAAGATGCCCGCCGTCCACCAGAACGCGACGGTGTAGCCGTGCAGGGCGGCCTGGGCGAGCTGGAGCGGGGCGGGCCGACCGCGGACGTTGGCGGCGATCCAGGTGGTGATGGCGGTGGCGAAGATGCTGTTCAGCAGCGAGGTGCCGACCGACCCGCCGAGCTGGTTGCCGGTGCTGACGGTGGCCGAGGCCACCCCGGTGTCCCGCGGCGGCACCCCGGCGGTGCGGGTGTCGGCGGACGGGGCGAAGATGAACCCCAGCCCGGCCCCGATCAGCAGCACCGACGGCAAGATGTACCCGGCGTAGGAGGAGTGCAGGCCGGCCCAGCCGGGTCAGCAGCGCGGCGGAGGTCCCGCCGAGCAGCATTCCCGCGGCGATCGGCGGCCGCGGCCCGGTGCGCGGCATCAGCCCCACGTTGGCCAGCTCACCTACGGCCATCACCAGGGCCGCCAACGGCAAGAACGCCGGCCCAGTGATCACCGGGGAGTAGCCCAGGTTCTGCTGCATGTAGTAGTTCAGGAACAGCACGATCCCGGACATCCCCGCGCCGGCCAGCAGCATGGCCAGGTAGGCCCCGGCCCGGGTTCGGTCGGCCACGATCCGCAGCGGCAGCAGCGGCTCGGCGACCCGCGCTTCCCATAGCACGAACAGCGCCAGCAGGACCACCCCGGCGGCGATGAACGCCCACGTGGACGGGGTGGCCCAGGAGTGGGTGGCGGCGTTGGAGAACCCGTACACGATGCAGAACATACCGCCGGAGGCCAGCGCCGCCTCGGGCACGTCTACCCGCGGCCGCCGCCCGGGGATGTCCCGGCTCAGCAGCATCACCGCGCCGACGCCCGCGACCGCGGCGAACAGCACGTTCACATACAGGCACCACCGCCATGACAGGTACTCGGTCAGCAGCCCGCCGAGCACAAGGCCGACCGCCCCGCCGGACCCGGCCACCGCAGTACACCGCGAACGACTGGCGCCGCTCGTCCGGGTCGGTGAACGTGGTGGCCAGCAGCGACAGCGCGGCCGGCGCCAGCAGCGCGGCAAACGCCCCCTGCACGGCCCGGGCGCTGATCAGCATGGGGAAGCTGACCGCCGCCCCGCCGACCGCTGAGGCCGCGGCGAACCCGGTCACACCGGTCAAGAACATCACCTTGCGGCCGACCACGTCGGCCAGCTTGCCGCCCAGCAGCAGCAGGCTGCCGAACGCCAGCGCGTACGCGTCACCACCCACTGCCGGTCCGCGACGGAGAAGTGCAGCGCCCGCTGCGCCGAGGGCAGCGCAATTTTCATGATCGTCGCGTCCAGCACGATCATCAGCTGGGCGATTGCGATCACGGCCAGGATCCGCCATCGCCACGGCCATCAGCAGTATTCGGAGCCGACATGCTTCCTCCCATAGATGACGCTTCTTTCGTGGTGCGTCACGGGGGCAGCTGTGCCGCTACGGATGTCCCGTCTGGGCCATCCGGCCTCGCCCGGATCGCCGGGGTGGGGGCCCGGTAGCGAACCTCGAGCAGCTTTAGCCCGAGCGCCTCGATCTGGTTAAGCACGCCGTACAGTGCCGCCTGATCGGGCAGCGCTCCGGCGAGCACGGTCTCGCCGCCCCTGTCTCCGTCTCAAGATCCGGGAACGCGCGGAGCAGCCTTTCGCTCAGAACCCCCCCGGATACGGATCTCGTACCTATCAGGCTTGGCATCTGCGTCCACGATGGGAGAATGGCGCCCCAGCGAGTGAGCGCGCATCGCACAAATCGTGGTATCGACCCGGCGTGTTGCGGGCGTACAGTGCCCACGAGATGGTGGGTTCGCGTGGCCCGTCCGTGGTTGCCCGGCGCGAACTGTTCGGGCTCCTGTCGGACGGCGGCAGCCGTGGCGTGACGCTGCTGTCGGCGCCGGCCGGGAGCCGCAAGACCGTCCTGCTCCGGTCATGGATTGAGGACGCCGGCGTGCGGGACCGGGTCGCCTGGATGTCGGTCGAGCGCGAGGAGCAGGACGCGCAGCACTTCTGGCTCTCGGTGGTCGGCTAGGTCCGCGCCGCGATCGGCGCGGACGCGTTCGTGGACAACCTTGGGCCGGCCCCGGCGTTCCAGGGAGAGGCGGTCGTCCGGCGGCTGGCAGCCGGGCTGGGCTCGCTGGAGCGGCCGGTCGTCCTGGTGATCGACGACCTGCACGAGCTCCGGGCTCCCGACGCGCTGCGGCAGCTCGAACTCCTCATCGCACGGCGGCCTCCGCTCCTGCGGGTGGTGCTGGCGAGCCGCCATGACCCTCGACTCGGGCTGCACCGGCTCCGCCTCGCGGGCGAGCTCAGGGAGATACGCAGCGCGGATCTGTGCTTCAGCCTGGAGGAGACACGACAGCGGGCGCACCGCGGTGAAAGGGCCCAGGCCTGTGGCGGGCGGAGGATGGCAGGTGCCGTGCGACAGGTGCCACGTGGCATCGGCAAAGGTCGAGGTGATCACTCGCGCGGCTCAGCCTTCTTGTGCTCCCACCATTCACAAGATGCACCGCAACGCGATCCCGGCGGCCGGGTACCAGGTCCGGGCAGGCCTCTCGCTGGGCCTGTGACCGACGTCGGCCTTTACCGCCGTGCGG
>Ga0335081_10021646_pt1 | contig 10404 bp, 11 predicted proteins | sample Lox_Sample_35_FD_206713 | JGI IMG/M metagenome (GOLD analysis project Ga0335081, IMG submission 206713) | Soil microbial communities from Loxahatchee National Wildlife Refuge, Florida, United States - Lox_Sample_3.5 | ecosystem: Environmental > Terrestrial > Soil > Wetlands | place: USA...
TAGTCGGTGTGAAGCTGTCCCGGATGATCGACCCGGACGGCCATCCGCAGGGCGGCAAGGTCATCGACCGGCTGGCCGCGGGGACGGCCGAGCGCGGCGCAAACGAGGCCGATCACCCCGCTTTTCGATGGCTCAAGGCCGGTGTCGCGCTGGCCGTAGCGACTGCTGACACCCCAAGACTGCAGGGGACCCTCAAGACGTAGCAGCAGTGTGCTCACGTTTGCAGGGCGGTGATGAAGTCTCTAAGTGAGACGACGCGGTGAGCCGCTAGCGCGGGCGTTGGCTGGTCGCCGACCGTCAGCAACGCGATCTTCGCCTCTGATGGCTGCTCGTAGGCAGCCGTGAGGGACGCCCAATGGCGGTCGAGCGCTGCAGCAGACTCTGAGACGAGGTCGGACTCCGCAGTTGCCGCCACAGGTTTGAGGAACGCGTTGGCGAGCGACCAGCAGCCATGCGCGCGTGCGACTCCGAGCACCAGCGACGGGGGGCTGTGTGCCGCGAACGTTGCCTGCTTGCCGGACGGCACCGCGCGCACGAACGTGTCGATGAACGCTTGGACAGCAGAATGCGCGAGCGTGCTGTCGCCGTCGAGGTTGGCGGCGAGCTGCTCCACGTCGAGCGCCGCGTAGCGGTAGTAGGTGGCGGCGTTGAACGCGACCGTCCCGATCATGTCAGCGCCTTGTGTCTCCTCGGGGCGCAGGTCATCAACCGCGGTGTAATAGTCGAAGTCTGGCGAGACGCGGTGGGTGCTGATCGCGTGCGCCACCTGGCAGGCCGCCTCGACGTTGTGGACTGGTACGTCTGCGAGCATCCTCCCGAACAGGGCAATGTCTACGGCGCCGGGGTGGCCCAGCGCACTCTTGAACTCTGCTGCTGGCGGGTTATCTGCGAGTAGCGCGTCGCGGTGCTGTTCGCAGAGCGCGGTAAGACGTTCAAGCTCTGCCGGGCCGAAGAACAGCAGGTATTCGGAGCGTGCCTCCTTCGTGATCCTAAATCCGCTCGCCACCAGCGCGGCCTCTGCGGCAGGTTCGGCGTCGTCGGCGCTCCAGCCCCTGCCCTCTAGCCGTTGGGCTATGTCGTGAGCTAGGCGCTTGGAGCGTTTGCCGAACGCTTGCCCGAGGCCTTGCTCTTCTTGCATGAGGTGGCGGATCGCGCGCTTCCACGACTGGCTTGAGACGCGGGCGCGGCGGTGCCCGCCAAACACGCAGTCTTTCGGCATCCCGGTGTCGTCGCGGTTGAGCAGATTCGGTGCAAAGCTCTGAATCGCGTGCAGTTCGATGATCACGCGACCTCCCCTTCGGTTGCGGGTTGTGGTTGTGCGGTCTGGCCCCAGAACGCTCTTGCCCAGCGGCGTTGTACCCACCGTTCGTCTGCTCCCCAGCCCCGCAGATCACGGAGTAGCTCGACGTAATCAACCCCGACATCGTGGCCGCGTAGTTGGGCGACGGCGTGGCGAAGATGATCCTCAAGATCCTCGCGCTCGGCGTTGAGCAGCGCGATGAGGCGACGTTCGACTCCTTCAGCGGAAACCGACTCAGCATCCGCGAGACGCCGCAGGGAGTCAGCCAGGTTGTGGCGGTTCTCGTCTGCGTGGCGAGCGATCTGCTGCGGGTGTAGGGCGAACAGTCCTGCGACCAGCCAGCAGTCGCGTTCACGCCACTGCGGAGCGCTCGCGGGAAGTAGGCGGTACACGACCCGCGCTGCTTCGGCCTGTGATCCGGCTGGGGTGCCGAGCGTCCGTCGCAGGGCCGCCAGCGCCGCCCGGTCCTCGCGCGCCACCAGCTCGGTGAGCCCGGATACGAAGCCCTCCTCGAAGCTCGTGGATTTGCTCATGTATTCGCCTCCCACGCAGATGGCTTGATGTCCCTGAGTTGTCTAGCGAGCGTGCGCTCACCAGCTGCGCGGGCGTGGAGCGACCGCGCCGAGCCGTCAAGCCCGCTCACCGCAATCGCGAAGGCGGCTTGTGCCGTCCGGTAGACAGCATCGGTCCAAATCATCAGCGCGTCGTCAACGTCGCCCGTGCCTGCCAGCTCGCGGGCCAGCGCCCCAAACGCTGGCTCAAGCGCCGGGTAGTAGCCCTCATGCGCCCTAAGCGATTCAGCCACGCTGCTGACCGCCCCCCGATCGGGCCGTGGGGCACCAGGCTGATCGGATTCAGGAGCAACCAGCAACGTGGCGACCCGGCGAGCTGCGCGGTTGAGCGCCCGGCCGCCCGCCTCGGCACGGGCGATCGCCTCGCCGAGCACCTCACGCACCGCTTCCTGGCGTAGCAGGCGGATCGACACCGGAAGGCGACCGAGGACCCAGTGCTCGACTTTTGCCTGCGAGGACACGATCCCGCCAGCAACGAGCCCCCGGGGGCGACTATCGGGACCGGCAATCTCGGACAGCCATCCCAGCACGCCGTTGGGTGTGGAGCGCAGCGACCGCTCAAGCGTGCCCGCGATGATCGCGTGAGCATCGCGCCACAGTGCTCTGCCACTGCGAGCCTCAAGCGGCAGCAATCCTCGCTTCTCATCTCGTCGGTAGGGAACAAAAGGATCGGGCGTACCGTCCTGAGGCAGCTTGAGGTTCTGCCGGTACTCGCATCTGGACACCGTTCCATCCTCATTCGCGCGGAGCCTGATTGCACGCGACTGCCACGTGAGGTAATCGAGGTAGCCACGTGGTGTGGTGCCGTGACGATCCGGCACAGCCGGATCATCCCGCTCCCATGCGGGAGCGTCATCGTCGAACGGCATCGGCTCGTCGCCGTCGTAGCGCACCAAGTTGGCGGCGAGCGTCGTGCGGGCATCCTCTCCCAGCACGATGACGCTGATCTTGCCGCCCATCGGCCCGTTGCTGAGGTAGAACGGCTTGTTGTTGCCGCCTTGCAGAGCGTAGAGCTGATGGGTGACCAGCAGCCTCGCGGCAACGTCAGGTGGGAGCGTCGGAGGCTCGGCGTCGCGCGAATGATCAAAGAGCGTGGGGTTGTGGGCGGTCGCGCGCTCGTGCGCTAGCCGCGTGATCGGCGAAAGCGTCCCATCCGAGACCGAGGCGAACTGAAAGAACGGCCTCTCGACGTCAAACAGCTCAAATCGAGCGCGCCAGCGCTCTAGGTACTCTTCCGCATCGCGCCGCGGCCAACCATCTCGAAGGAGCGTCCGGCCCTCGGCAATGCTCGCCGGACCACGCAATGCCGCGTGAAGCACCGCGAGCGCCAGCCGGTGCAGCGCGATCGTCTCCAGCGGCGACGGCGACCAAATCTCACGCAGACTGCTCGCATCCAGCAGCAGGTCAGCGAGCGTACGCAGCCGTGGCGGCCCCCCCGCGCTGTCTACCACCGGAATCCAGGGGTCCTCGATCAGATTGAACGCCGCGCTCATCGCTCGTCGCCGATGATTAGACCAACCTCGTCGTCGAGCCGAAAGGCCGTTTCCTGACAACGCCCTCGGCCACCCTCGTCCAGCTCCAGCAGCTTGCAGTGACGCAGAAGCGGGTTCTCATTCCACCCCGAGGGTGACGGCGCGCTCATGAGCGCGCCGTAGGCCCGCCGATCAGACACCGGCACGCTGAAGCCCAGCAGCTCGCGCGCATCGTCCAGCGTCGGACGCTTCGCGCCACGACTCCGCGCCGTCCGGGACTCCCCAGGGCGCAGCACGACAACTTGTACCGAGGGTGGCCCCTCGCGCGTGATCGCGCGAAGATCGCTCGCCGTCTGAGGATCGTCGTCGTCGGAGAGTTCGAGTGAGCGACGCATCACGATCCCGTCGGCGGTGTGAGGTGGCGGGATCGCCCGCCGCCTAGCGTGCAAGCGACTCTCGCGCAGGCTTTTGTCCAGCGCGCCGCGTGTGCGGGCGAGGGCAGCATTCAGCGCGGAGGACAGCGTCGAGTCTTCGACCTCCTCGCCGTAGACCGCCTCGATCAGCCCGTCGATGTCATCGGGCTCCGCGATCGACCGGCGGTGGTGAATGGCGATCCAGCTACGCAGAAGAACGTGCTCGTCGTACACGGCAACAGAGCCGCGATCCGGAGACGGGACTCCATCGCCGTCTCGCTCCGGGTCGAGCACCCAACATCCAGGTTCGCCGGTCCCCGCAGGACGGGCACGTTCATGCCGGTGAAGGCGCCCGGCACGCTGGATCAGGAGGTCGATCGGCGCAAGCTCGCTTACGAGCAAATCGAAATCGAGGTCGAGGCTCTGCTCGATCACCTGCGTTGCAACGAGCAAACACCCCTTCGGACGCCACGCATCTGCCGGGGGGCCGAAGCGCTCGACGCAGCGCCGCTCGCGATCGTCCCGCTCAACGAATCGAAACTGCGAGGTGAGCAATTCGGCCCGTGGATGCCCATCATCCGCGAGTCCCTCGGCCACCGGCTTGAGTCCCAAATACAACTCGCGAGCGGATCGCACCGTGTTGGCGACCACGGCCACGCATGCCCCGCGCTCGATCAACCCGCCAAGGCGGTCGATCAGAAGCGGAATGCGACGCGGAACCAGCTCGATGTCGATCCGACGCCTGCGCGCGGGCTTGAGCCCCCGCACCGATGTCGCATCGCCCGAGGACACCGTCAGCCGGGGGTAGGGCGCCACCTCCGCGGCGCCGACCGCGTCCAGGGACTCGCGATTGGCGCAACCGCCCGTACCGACGCGAAACGCTTCCAAAAGCGCCTCGCGTCGCCTCGCGGGCAACGTCGCTGACAGCAACACCACGGTCACATCCAGCGCGCCCAGCCACGCGACCAGCCGATCAAGCAGCTCGCTCATGTACGCGTCGTAGGCGTGGACCTCATCGAGGATCACCACCTTGTCCGACAGCCCCCACAGACGCACGAAGAAGTGCCGGGCTTGCAGCACCCCGAGTAATGCCTGGTCGATCGTGCCGACCGCGAAGCTGCCTAACAGGCCGCGCTTGCGGGCCGCGAACCACGACGCGGCTATCACCGCACCCCCAGACTCCCCGTCTATCGCGACCTGGAGTGGCTCGATCGCCAGCGCCCCCACTTCCCGAAGCTGCTCGTAATCGACCGACATCGCCGCCGACCCATGAACAAGCTGAAGATCAACCCGTTGACCAAGGAACGCGGAACGCAAGAAAGCGCGCATGCGCCGGAACATCTGATCGCTCGTCGCACGCGTCGGTAGAGCGCCATAGGCACCACGCTGCCCCACGAGCGCGACCGCCCGCTCCAGACACAGAAAGCTCGACTCCGTCTTGCCCGAGCCAGTCATCTCCTCTATCAGCACCAGCGTCGGTCGCTCGAACCGCGCCGCGACCTCCGCGACGCTGGCCTGGCCCGGCCGCGGCGCAAAACCGAACAAAGCCGCAAACTCGCGCCTCGGTGTCCGGCGCACCCGGACCGGCCAGCCGATTACGTCCAACCCCCGAGTCGCCAGCGCCGCGCGACCGCGGCGCACGGCCTGATTGGGCCAATCGGGCGCGGGCTCTTCTTCCACCGCTCCGGCGTAGGAGAACAACCGGCCATCGGAGGCGATCCAATCCGCGACGCTCACCAACCCCGCTAGGCGCACGGCTGCACCATCGTCCACGTGTGTGGGCGAAGCCTCCGCGATCCCGAACGCATCTGCCCAATGAGCCAACAGCGTCTCGCGCGCCTCAACCCAGCAACCCGAACCCAGATCGCTTCGAGGGACCTCTCGTGCTTCGCCTCCGGGAAACGCTCCGTGGTGACCACCGACAACGCGCCCCAGCGCGTCAGCGACGCCCTCGGAGACCCCTCGGCGGCGCGCGAGGCACGCCGCAAGGACCGACGCAGTGATCGTGCCGTGCGGCGTAGGCGGTCGAACCGACGGTGTCGGCCGCTCTACACCGCACTCCACAAGTCGCCGCATCCCTGGCTCCCACAGCACCTGAAACCGCGGCGCAGCCTTGCCCACATCGTGTGCTGCGGCGAGGAACCCGACCCACGCTGACAGCTCCTCACACGCAAGACCAAGGCCGCGAGCAAGCCGCCCAGTCGACGTCTCGCCCATCGCACGCTCCAACAGCATCTGCGCTACTAACCCCGCATCGGTGCCGTGGTAGACCAGAGGATGCCAGCACCCCGGCGCGTCACGATCCGACTTCGCCCACATCGCCAACGCAACATCCCCCCTCATCAGCGATGAACCTATCCGAAGCGCGAAGCCAAGGTGAACTGCCCGCCCACGGTCGGGTCATCGCCGTCGTAGCACACCAACTTGATCGCCAGTGCGCACGCTCGTCGCAGCCGACCGAGCGCGGCAGCGCAGAGCAGGAAGGTGCGACATCGCCCGCCACGGCCACAACCAGCTCGGGCTCAGCGAGGCGGAAGCAGCGTTCTACGACGCGCTCGCGGGCGGCGTCGAAGACGTGAGGGCGGACCCCGAGCTAGCGAAGATCGCGCACGAATCGCACGAATTAGTCGAGGGAGTCCGCATCGACCTGACCGTGGACTGGGCGGATCGCGAGGCGACTGAGGCCAGGATCCGCGCGAAGATCAAGCGCCTACTTCGAAAGCACAAGTACCAGCCGCCCAAGCCCAGACCCGACGGTGGCGGCGGCGGCGACCTGCGCGGCTTCGACTTCGCCGCCCAGCTCGTGCTCGACCAAGCCAAGGCGCTGTACCGCTACTGGCCGGATGTCGAGGTCGGCGAGCGGCTGTTCGTCTAAGCTGCGGAACTGCTGGATGTGCCTCGACCCTCGGACCCCATCAGGCGACGTGCCTGAGCTGCATCTCGTCACACGCGATGGGCCGCTCCGGAAGATGGTTGATCAACTGCAGGGGTGTCTTGGCGCTGAACTCGGCTACCGCATGACCGGATGGCACGAGGCGTGGGTATGGGGCCAAGACGATGGATTTGCCCTGTTCGACCATCATGATTTCCTTGTGGAGAGGGGCACCCACCGGGTTATCCCCGACTCCGAATGCTGGGACCTGACCCGGATCTGGATGCGGCCTGCGCTGCGCCGACGCGGTTTGCTCAGCGCGGCCTGGCCTAGGTGGCGAGAACGCTATGGCGAGTTTCGTGTGGAGCGGCCGCTCAGCCCATCAATGGCGGCGTTTGTTCAACAGCGCCGAGACCGGTTTCACGAGAGAGTTGAGGAGACGTAACCGAGGAGCCTCAGCGGCCAGTCGCCCGGCGCGGCGACCTTGGCCGCGCGGGGCACCACCGCGATCGGCACCACCATCGAACCGGCGGTGATCATTACGTGCAGCAGCTCGTCATGCTCAAGGTGGCAGTGACGTGTCCGGCTTCGACGACGCCGCCCAGGTGGTGGGCGGCCCGAGCCGACCCGTGGTAGTTCTGTGAGGCTTCTCGACGCTTGGCTCTCGCTTCCATCCGAACGGAGCGCTCGCGCGGAGCCCGGTGGGAGAGTTACCAGTTCCGTGCAGACCGGCAGTGCTGCCTCACGCGCGGCGAGTTCTGGTTTGGGCTGTGGCTGTCGGGAAAAGCAATGCCGATGTGGGCATCTCACAACAGCACTGAGGACCGACTCTCTGTGTCGCTCTGTCGCCGTTTCACACGACCGAACCCGACTGATTTGTTTCAGCGCGCGAGCGCGCGATTGTTCCCATCTCACAACGAAACGTCGGCTGTCGGGATTTACCCGACAGCTACGGCTAATTGGAGAAGCCTCGACCGGTCATCCGGGAGTCCCAACAAATCAAGACCCGGGACGGGCAGTCAGAGGTCGCCCCGCATCACCGCGACCGGAAGCGCGGGCACCGTCACGAACGCCACACGAGACCGGCACGAACACCGCCATCATCACCACGCTGGAGGCGGCGGCCTCGGGCGCTCCTCGCCTGGCTCTGCGCCGTTGCCGCCGTCAGCCAGAACACCTGAGCGCCGCCACCTCCTGTGACGACCTGGGCGCCCCAGGAGCGATGATCCTCGCTAGCGTCCGCCAGATCGCAGCGCTGCCAGCACCGCGCGTCGCGCACTGTCCGGAACATCGTGCTCGTCGAACGCCTCGACGACCGCTTTGGTGATCGCGCGCACATCAAGCTCGGCCCGCACGTCGCCAAGCACGCCCGCGATTCTCAACAGCTCCGTCTTGCGCGATCGTGCGTTGATTCGCGAGCGGATCGCCTGCACCCGTGTCCAGTCGCTCTGAGCAGTCATGCTGATCATCGCCAACTCCTCGATCGCGGCGTCGAACCCTGCGATCGCCTCGTCGATCTGCCGCTCCAGCTCGCTGCGCTCCAGCGTCGGCGCACTACGCGCGTACGCCAAATAGATCCGCCTGCACTGACGCTCCGACAGCGCGGCTCGCTCGGCGATGTCCCGCCACCCATCGCCCTTCGCGCGCTCGGCGACGACGCGCTCCCACACCCGTGCGCGCTCGTGCTGCGTAAGCTTTCGTGCCACCCGAGCCGTTTGCTGATCGGACATGCTGCGTCCTGATTTCAGCACTCGCTGACGCGGTCCCCACATCCGTCGATGTCAGCTAATCGCGCGCAACTGGGTGGCCGCATTCAGCAGTCGCGCCGAGTTCTCCGTCTCGATCAGCAGGGTTCCACCGTGGCGGGATGTAGTACGGCGACGCCGCGCTGGCTGACGCTGTAGGCCACCGGATTGGAACTCGCTGGGATGCTCTGGACGCGCCCGTCGACCCGCAGCCTGACCGACCCATTGCCGAGGAAGATCCGAAACGCGGGAGAGACGAACTGTGGGCTGACGGCGCCAGCAGGAAGAATCTGTCCGTTGATCGGCAACTGCCCGCGCTGGTTCTGCAGGCAAATCCATACCCGGGCGTCGGCCAGCACCTCCAGGCGGACACTCGCGGGCCGCCCTGCGGCGGGAGTGCGCGCCGGGTGCCGAGCGGCGGCGCCTGAGCTGACGGACGTGAGAGCCCTGTGCGCGCGCAGCCGGATTTTTGCAGAGCCGGGAACTTCCTGGGCAGCGGGAGCCGAAGCCACTGACGGCTTGGGGGTAACTGTGACCGCCTTGTTGACTTTCGCCTGCGGGAACACGAACAGCACCAGCGCAGCGGCGGTGACGATCGCGACGAGAACGAGTATCACCGGCACCGACGCTCGGCTCCCTAAACGCCTCCTCGTCGATGAGGGTGTCCGATCGCCCACGTGCGCGCAGATCCTAGCCTCGCTCGCTGCTATTCAACGCAACGAGGCGGGCTACCGGCGAGAGAGGCAACGACATCCGGCTTCCCGGTTCTTGGCTCGGTGAAGGCACAACGCCTCGATGTGCGCAACGCGATGCGCGCCGCTAATCCCGCCGACGACAGTTCACGAGCGCCCAGAGGAATCCCGCATGGGGCGCTGCCGGTCGTGATCGGGGTGATGATCACGGTTAGCTTCGTGGCCGCGACGGCCAGCAGCTGGGTCTGATCGTGGCTGCTCGCGATCGACCCGGCTCGCACCCTTGCCTGCGTCACCGGGCCGACCGTGGCGTCCCTGCCTTTGGATTAGCGTCAGCGGGCGGACCGATCCGCGCTGATCGCGAGCCGTCACTGGTCACGCTTGGTCTTGTAGGTCTCGGAAGGTCGTCGCCGACGCTTCGACGACCTGCAGCCAGCTGAGAGCATCCGCGTAGTCTGCGTGTCCGGCGGTGTCATCAGCCCGCTGTAGCCTCGTTGCGACGGCCGCCAGATGCTTACACCGTACGGCCGATCGCGCGCATCGTCAGCGCCGGGCCGACCGCACCGTCGCTGCCATCCCACGGGTGTCTCCCGGCGCCAGCGCACGAGCGCATGGACCACCTCATGCGGGAGTTGCGCGGGCCTGAGAGCGCGCTCGGACATCCCGATCATCGTGGCTCAGCGGGTCCGGCTCGCGCGTAGCCGAGCTGTAGAGACCTGCGTGCGGCTTTGCGGTGCTCGCGGGCGCGCTGGTTCGCCAACAGGGGACCGGCCACGATCGGCACCTCGATCACCGCGTGGCGAAGCGCACTGAGGTGTAGCGTGGGCCAAGTCCGAGACTAGCGTCGCCTTTTGGGGGCGCGGCTTGGGCGCTCGACGCAGGCTTCGGCAAGGACCTCCGAGGAGCGGTTCGAGATGGTCACCCGCCGGGCCCGGCAGCAGGACGAAGGAAGCAGCAGCACGAAGGAAGGACCTCTGGACGGGTAGACGAACATACAGCGATGCTTGCGGTGGAGCTGGTGGCGGCCGGATTGATCGTCGTCCTCGTGGTGGCGCTGGCACGCCTGGCGTTGGTGATCAGTCACCGCAGCGAGGGAGAGTCCATCACCGAGGCGCAGGCGCGCGAGAACGCCGCGCCTTTGACGAAGGCGATCTGGCGTCGGACTGTCGCGGGCGCACCTGAGCACGGCGACGGTGAGCGGCTCGCCGGGCGGCTGGCTGAACAGTCGGACAGGTCCTCAGACCGGCGAGACAAGCCCGGCCGGGATCAGCTCGTTTAGCGGAGCCGCCTGACGGTCATGCGCGACTGGGAGCGCGACGCGCTGAGCGTTGCGCCGGG
>Ga0335081_10021648_pt1 | contig 10404 bp, 7 predicted proteins | sample Lox_Sample_35_FD_206713 | JGI IMG/M metagenome (GOLD analysis project Ga0335081, IMG submission 206713) | Soil microbial communities from Loxahatchee National Wildlife Refuge, Florida, United States - Lox_Sample_3.5 | ecosystem: Environmental > Terrestrial > Soil > Wetlands | place: USA: Florida...
GATCCGCACCAGGTCCTCCGGTTCCAGGTACTTCCGGTCGACCATGTAGGGGGTGATGATGAACTCCCGCGCCGAGAGCCGCTGCGAGAAGGTGCCCTGCGTGCTCGTGAAGAGCTTCTGGTCGCAGGCGCGGCGGACGAGCGCGCACAGGTCGCGGCGCGCCGCGCGTTCCCGGCTCGAGTAGCCCTGGGGGGTGAACTCGTCCATCTTGAGGTGCTGCTTGTGGTCGCTCAGGGCGATCTCGCGGGCCGACAGGCCGCGGGGAGTACCGATCCGCCGGGCGTCGATCTCGAGGCGGGCGCAGAACTCGAGGGTCTCGAAGGCCATGAAGGCCCGGAAGAGGTCGGCCCCCCCCACCACCGCGCCGTGGTTCTCGAGGATGACCGCGCTCGACCCCTCCGCGAACACGCTCGCGATCTTCTGGCCGAGCTCGAGGCTCCCCGGCAGCCCGTAGCGCGCGAGGCCCAGGGCGCCGCAGACGACCCGCATGTTGGGGACGAGCGAGGTGTCGGGCACCTTGCGCACGATGCTGAAGGCGATGAGCGCCGGCGGGTGGGCGTGCAGGACGGCGCGCAGGTCCGACCGCCGCTCGTAGATCATCTGGTGGAAGGGCAGCTCGACCGAGGGCTTGTGATGCCCCTCGACCCGCCCGTCCGGCAAGACGTGCACGATGTCCTCGCGGGTGAGGGAGCCCTTGTCGACCCCGCCCGGGGTGATCCAGATCTCCCCGCTCTCCTCGCGGATGGAGAGGTTTCCGCCGGAGGTGGTGGTCATGCCGTAGCCGTAGATGCGCTCCATGATCATGACGATCTGGTCGGCGGGATGGAGCAGGTCGAAGCGCATCGCGGGCCTCCGGGGAGGGGTCCTACCCTCCCTCATCTGTGGCTCTCGCCGCCGGCGCGCCCACCTTTCCGCGGACCTGGCCGAGCGGCCCGGGCGGGTCTTGGCGCGGGCGCCCCGGGCCCTGGAAAAGGGCCCTCGCCGGCGGCCGGACGAGCTATCCTGGCCCCTCTCGAAAGGGAAGCCATGACCCACACGGCGCACGGCCAGCGGTACGAGGCCATGATCTACCGCCCCTGCGGGCACAGCGGCCTCAAGCTGCCGGTGCTCTCGCTCGGGCTGTGGCACAACTTCGGCGACACGACCCCGCTCGCCACCCAGCGCGAGATCGCCTTGACGGCCTTCGACCTCGGCATCACCCACTTCGATCTGGCCAACAACTACGGTCCGCCCTACGGCAGCGCCGAGCGCAACTTCGGGCGCATCCTGCGCGAGGACCTCGGGCCTTACCGGGACGAGCTCGTCATCTCCACCAAGGCCGGCTGGGACATGTGGCCCGGGCCTTACGGGCAGGGGGGTGGATCCCGCAAGTACGTGCTCGCGAGCCTCGACCAGAGCCTCTCCCGGCTCGGGCTCGACTACGTCGACATCTTCTACTCGCACCGTTTCGATCCGGACACGCCGCTCGCCGAGACCATGGGGGCGCTCGCCGCCGCGGTGGCGCAGGGCAAGGCGCTCTACGTGGGCCTGTCGTCCTACTCGGCGGCCAAGACCCACGAGGCGGCGGCCCTCCTGCGCGAGTGGAAGGTCCCCTGCCTCATCCACCAGCCCTCCTACAACATGTTCAACCGCTGGATCGAGCGCGGGCTCATGGACGCCCTGGACCGGGAGGGCATGGGTTGCATCGCCTTCACCGCGCTCGCCCAGGGGCTGCTCACCGACAAGTACCTCTCCGGCGTCCCCAAGGAGGCGCGCATCAACCGCCCGGGCGGCGGCTCCCTCTTGCGCGAGCACCTCTCCGAGGAGAACCTCCGGCGGGTGCGCGCGCTCAACGAGATCGCCAGGTCGCGCGGCCAGAGCCTGGCGCAGATGGCCCTCGCCTGGACGGTGCGCGATCCCCGCATGACGAGCACGCTCATCGGGGCGAGCAGCGCCGCGCAGGTGAAGGAGAACGTGGGGGCCCTCGCCCACCTCTCCTTCTCGCCCGAGGAGCTGAGGGCCATCGACGCCCACGCCCAGGAGGGCCACGTGAACCTGTGGGAGAGGCCGAGCACGGACCAGCGGCCCTGAGGAGGCGCCCGCCTCGCACCGGTCGGGTCCAGCCAGACCTCGTCAGCGCGCCTCGGCCACCTCGCTGCGCCGCGGCTGGGGGATCCGGAAGGCCGCCGGGTCGACGCCGAAGTAGCGCAGGAGCCGCACCTGGTGCAGGCGCAGGCCCTGGATGGCGCAGGCCGCCCGGTCCTGGCGGGCGAGCGTCTGGGCCAGGATGGCCACCGCGAAGTCGTGGAACTCGCTCACCTGCGAGAAGTCGAGGCGCACCGTCGCGGCCGACGATCGCGAGAGCGTGTGCTGCACGAAGCGCGCGGTCGGGACGTCGAAGGTCCCCTCGAGTCGAAGCGTCAGCTCTTCGGCGTTGGTCGCCATGGCCTTTCACCACCGGGCGGGAGAGATGGCCGGCCCTCCGGCCGGCCCCGCCCTCCTGTTCACCGCCCCGGAGCGGGAGCGGCCTTGGCCGCCCGCAGGGCCGCCAAGGCCTTGGCGCGGTTCAGGGCGATCTCCTCCCTCAGGGCCCGAGCGTCGCGCTCCACGAGCCGCTCGACGGGCACGCCGCCAAGCAAGTGCTCCCGGACGATCTGGGGGACGTCGACCGGCTTCACCCCGGCGTACCAGACGCCCTCGGGGTAGACGACCAGGTTCGGCCCCCGCTCGCACAGGCCGAGCGAGCCGCAGGTCGTCACCTGGACGGCGTCGGCGAGCCCCTGGGCACCGATCTCGCGGCGCAGGGCCTCGAGCACCTCGGCGGAGCCCCGCGCTGCGCAGCAGGGCGCACCGCCCGGCTTCTCCTGCTGACAAGCGTAGACGTGGTAGCGGAACGGTTCCATCGGCCCCCTCCTCGCGGCGGCGGAAGCCCTCTTGTCCCCCGTCGCTCGGGTTCGCGAGAACGCCCTTGCAGGGTAACCAGCATTCTCGGCCATCGGCGCCCGTGCGTCGAGCCTCGACCGCCGCGACACCTCTCTTTTTGACGGTGGACCCCTCCACCCAACTGTCACATACTACCGACGAGCACGCGGCCGCGCCCCTTCGACAGGCCTGCGGGGACGGGCGCGGGGCCCTAGAATGTCGGGGCGGCCGACCTCCGGCCCAACGCAGTCGCTTCACGCACCCAGGGCTCTCCATGGTGCCGACCGGTAGCGCCGAGCCATCGAAAGCGGAGGAGCGGCCACCCCCCTCCGCGGTCCGCTCCCTCTTCGCCGTCGGCCGCTCCTTCCGGGCCGCGGCCGGCCCGGCCGTCGGGGCGTGGACCCGCGCCCCGGGTGCCGCCCCGGCCCGCTCGAGGGTGCGGGTGGGCGTCGAGGAGGCCTGGACCGCGCTCTTCAACCCGCTCGTGCGACTCTGCGTCCGCCACGCCGTCCGGCCGGACCTCATCTCGCTGGCGAGCGTGCTCTCGGTCGGAGCGGCCGCGCTCCTCCTCGGGATGGGGGCGCTCGCCCCGGGGGGCTGGCTCTACCTGCTCGGCGCGAGCCTGGACTTCGTGGACGGTCGGGTGGCCCGGGCCACCCTCACCACCTCGCGGGCCGGGGCCTTCCTCGACTCGATGCTCGATCGGGTCGGGGAGCTGTGCGTCTTCTCGGCGCTGGCGATCCGCTTCCGCGACAGCCCCTTCTTCGCCTTCGCGCTCCTCGCGGGAGCGGCCGCGGTCCTCGTCAGCTACGCCCGGGCGCGCGGCGAGGGGCTCGGGGCCGGGGCCTCCTCGAGCCGCGGCCTCATGCAGCGGCCGGAGCGCGTGGCGGCGACCGCTCTGCCCTGCGTCCTCGCGCCCCTCGCCGATGGCCTCTACGGCGCCGGCGCCGGGCAGACGCTCGTGGGGGTCTCGCTGGCGGTGCTGGCGGTGCTCTCGACGGCCACCGTGGCGAGCCGCGGCCTCGCCACCTACCGGGCGCTCAGGTCCGCGGAGGCGGGGGCGAAGGGCGAGCGCGGAGACGGCTGACGGCGGGGGCGCGCCTCGCTTTCAGGCCACCGCCGAGCCGGCCGCCTCGTCGAGCAGGTGGCTCCAGAAGATGCGCTCGGTACCCTTGAGCGCGAACGGCTGCAGCTCGACCCGGTAAAGCGAGCCCTCGCGGCGGCACAGGCGCGCGTAGGCCCAGATGCGGAAGGGCTCGGGCGGCCCGTGGAGGGTGGCGGCCACGAGCCGGCTCTCCGGCAAGGGTTCGCTCCCGGCCAGGGCGAGGCCATTCGTGGCGATGGTGGTGGCGGTGTACTTGCCGATCTGCCCTCCCAGGCTCACCTCCACCTCGAACTCGACCGGCCGCGCGCCCGGCCGGAGGGTGGTCTCGGGCAGGGTGAGGACGCTCGGAGAGCTCGGCCGCACGAGGTCCAGCTGCTCGAAGGCCACCACCAGCTCCGGCACCTGCTCGAGGATCCGCGCCACCGCCTCGCGCTCGGCGAGGCTCGTCAGCATGCGGACCGGGACGAGGTCGGCCGGCGACACCCTCGACTTCATCATGAGGAGTTCCACCACCGCGTCGGCGGCCTTGACCGCCTCGACGAGGGGCTCCTCGTCGTGCGGGACCGTGCCGTGGTGCTGGCCGATCGCCTCCTGCACCAGCGGGGGAAGCTTCCAGCGCGAGGCGATGGCGTGGCCGAGCGGGACGTGCTGCCGTTCGACGGCCTGGGCCACCGCGGGGAGCGGCCAGCCGGCGGCGGCCGGCACCTTGAGCCGGCCCTTCTCGATGGAGTGCTCGAGGCCGGCGCAGGCCACCACCTTGCCGAAGTCGTGCAGGAGGCCGACCACGAAGGCCTCCTCGCTACGCAGTCCCCGCAAGCGCGCCAGCTCCTGGCACACCGCCGCGCTGGCGAGCGACTCGATCCAGACGTGCCGCCGCAGGAGGGCGAGGGTCCCCGGCCCCTGGGCCCGCGCGGCGAGGCTCGAGGCGAGGAGCAGCCGCATGACCTGCTGCGAGCCCACGCGGGTCACGGCCTGGGCGAGCGTGGTGACCGGCGAGCCCCGGGTGTAGAGCGCCGAGTTGGCGCAGCGCAGGACGTCGGCGGCGAGCGAGGCGTCGGAGTTGATGAGGCGCGACAGGTCGGAGAGGCCGAAGTCCTTGCGAGCGAGGAGCTGCTGGACCTGGAGCGCGACCGCCGGGTAGGGCGGGATGGGCACCTCGCCCCTCGCCACGAGCCCCTCGAGCGTGGAGTCGAGGAGGAAGAGCTCCTCGGCGTCGTCCGCCCTCTGCTGGTTCGGCTTCGTCATGCGCGTCGTCGCCCCGCGGTTCGCTGCTCGGCGGCTCTGGCCCGGAGGACGCCGCCGTCCGCCGGCGCGGGACCTGGGGACACCACCCCGCCGCCGATCGTTGCACTTTGCGTGCCCGCCTCCTTCCCCGTCGTTTCGCGGGGCGAGGGGTAGGTCATTTCAGCACCTGGGTCGGTCCCGCACCGGGGGCCGGGCGCGCGGTGAGCCTCAGCCCTGGAGGTGGAAGGGGTCCGCGCCCAGCGTCCCGGCGATCTCCTCGAGGTAGGCGGGCGAGCTCACCCGGGCGAGCTCGCGGCGCACCGCCGCCCCACGCTCCTCGAGGCCCGCCCCGGGGCCGTGGCGGACCGCCTTCTGCGCCTCGAGGGCCTCTCGGTGGCGCCGCCACAGCACGACGTCGCGCCGCTGCTGGGTGCGCAGGCGCTCCCGGTACCAGTCGGAGGAGAGCATGGCCTCGCGGGTGAACAGGGCGCGCAGGGCGGGGGCGTCGATCCCCTGGCCCTCGTAGGAGCCGCGGGCCATGACGTGGAGCAGCGCCTTGAGCGGCGGGCAGGCCGCGTCGATGCTCCCATCCTCGAAGTAGCTGCGCGCCACCCGGGCGTGGGTGTCGACGATGGCGTCCACGCCGGAGGCGAAGGCCGCCCGGCCCTGCTCCTCCGGCCTCAGCATCTCGCGGGTGAAGACGGTGTTGGGGGCCTCGAAGAGCCGGCCCAGGAAGTGATCGACGAAGCGGGAGGTGACGCGGTAGCCGAGCCGACTCGCCAGGATCCGGCGGCCGTCGAGGTCGAAGTCCTCCACCTTCTCGAGGTAGCCGTTCTCGATGAGGAAGCGCGGGTCGCGCTCCCCGATCTGCATGCGGCACCATACCTCGGGCACGAGCATGCTGATGTCGTGGTCCACCCGGAAGGAAGGGCCGATGTAGCCGGCGGCGGTGGTGTAGCCGGCGTAGCCGGTGAGGATGGCCGAGACGAGGGCGTTGTTCACGTCCACCACCGGCCACAGGGCGTTGAAGGGGCCCTTGGTGAGCGCGCCCTCGCTCCCGAACCCGGTGGTCGAGGGGGACTTGCCGGTGAGGCTGGCCAGGAAGTCCATGAACAGCTCGGGCGGCTCCTGGTAGTGGATGGGGTTGTAGACCGCCAGGTTGGGCAGGCCGATGTCCGGCTGCGGCGGGTTGGCCCGCCGGCCGGCCAGCACCGCGTGGACCGGCAAGAGCCACGGCTCCCGGGCCGGGATCCGGCCGTGGAGGCGCGTCCCGACCTCGGCCAGGTAGGTGCCGCGGTGGTCGACGTGGTCGGGTCGCTTCTGCAGGTAGCGCGGGTTCTTGGAGGGCTTGCCGTCGACGAGCCGCGGGTGGGCCGAGGAGACCGCGTAGGCCGGGCCGGGCTCGTCGACGAAGGCCCGCAGGAGTTCCTTCATGGGCGGGCTGTAGAGGTCGAACTCGACCACGTGGTCGACGAGGGCCCGCGCCTCGTCGCGGGTGAGCGGCTCGAAGTTGGTGAGGAAGGTGCCCGGGGAGGCGATGTCGGCCTCGGCCTGCCGGTCGAATCCACGGTGGACGGCGTCGTCGGGCCGCTGGAAGAGGAGCCTCTCGCAATTGGCCACCAGCTTGAAGCTCGGGTTGGGGTAGTCGGCGGCCCAGCCGCCCACCCGCTCGCGGGGGATCACCGTCGAGACGGTGATGTCGTCCTCCACCTGCACCTTGTCGGCCGGGTTGAAGTCGGGCCGCAGCTTGAAGACCCGCCAGGAGCCGTCGTCGGGCGAGAAGCCGACCCTGAGGTAGTTGGCCACCAGCCGCTGGTTGTCGAACTTGAGCTCGTGGCCCGGGAAGCCGTTGATGCGGTCCACCGTGAAGTGCTCGCGCCAGCGCTCCCCCCACTCGGGCCGGTAGTAGCGCTTGAGGGTGAAGAGGAGCTGGCGGATGGTCTGCGGCAGGGCCCGCAGCCAGGCGTTGTACTCGTCGGTGTACTCGGCCGAGGGGGTGAACAGCTTGATGGCCGAGCCGAGCGAGCGCTCGGGGCTCAAGAACGGGCGGCGGGCCCGCGCCTCGGGGGGCTGCTGGCGGAAGATGGCGGTGAAGTCCCGCTTCAGGATCTCGGCCACCTCGTCCATGTCGCGCTGGTACTCCCTCACGAAGATGGGCGCCCGCTGGATCATGGGGACGAGCGACTTGGAGATCTCGGACTTGCCGCCCCCCGACACCGTGCACGGCTTGTGGCAGAGCACGCCGTCGGGCCGGGAGCCGATGAGCCGCCAGACCGTACCGCCGATCTGCTTCTCGAGCCGCACCTTGTAGCCCGAGGGGAGGACGTAGACGTCCTCGACCCGCAGGGTGAGCTCGCCCGTCCCCCCCGGACGGGCCCAGCGCACCGCCCCCTCGAGCGCGTGGAACTCGGTGTCCTCCGGCACGTAGTGGATGTCGGGGTAGCGGCGGTCCACCGCGTGGCGGTCCTCCTTCACGAGGACCCGGTCGCCGAGGAGCGCCATGGCCTCCTCGAAGCGGGGGCCGTCGGGCGGTGCGCCGCGGCCGGCGTAGAAGTCCTGCCCGAGGACGTAGGTGGGGTAGGCGAGGGCGCCGCCGGCGTGCTCCTCCTCGCAGGAGCCGTAGAGGTTGGCGGCGAAGCTCACCTGGGTCTTCACCTCCTTCTTGCAATAGCCGTAGTAGTTGTCGGCGATGAGGGTGACCATGAGACCCTGCCCGTCCCGACCGGTGACCTTGAAGGCCTTCCCGGCGTTGTAGAGCTCCCCCTCCTCCCGGTAACACATCCCGTCGCGGCGCTGGCGCTCGGTGGCGAGGTCGAAGGGCGGCAGGCCGACATCCACCTTGCGCAGGCCGACGAGGTGCGGTGCCAGCACCACGCAGCCGGTGTGGCCGGACCAGCCGAGGACGTCGAGGGCGGAGTCGTTCTCGGGCAGGTAGGGGTCCCCCCCGTTGCCGAAGATGCCCTCGACGAAGTCCAGGTTGCTCACCAGGCTACCCGGGGCGAAGAAGCGGATCTCCATCGACTTGGCCCCCTCGCGGTCGGTGGCCGGGCGGACGAGCGGCCGCAGGAGCAGGGAGACGAAGATCCGGGCCACCTCCGGCTGCAGGGCCGTGAAGGGGAGGATCATGGCCTCCTTGGGAGGGCGGAACGCCGCGGCGAGGAGGGCGCCGAAGGTGGGCAGGGGCACCGAAAGCTTGTCCTCCGGCACCGGGAGGCCGCCCTCGGCCACGTGGAACACTCCCACGGTGGTGCGGCGATCGCTCCTCGGGTTGTGGAGGACGCCCTGCTTCACCCGATAGGAGTCGAGGTGGGGCGAGGAGAAGCGATCGCCCTCCGCCGGCAGCGAGAGGGTGCGGCCGAGCCCGGCGCGATCGAGGACCAAGGTCCGCTCGGGCAGCCGGGGGACGCCGCCCGGGCAGGCGCCCTTCAGGTAGCCGTCGAGGAAGGCCTGGATCCGCACGTCGACCGGGCAGAGCGGCCACCCGAGGAGCTGGTCCTTCTGGTAGTGGTTGCGCAGCAGCGGTCCGGCGAGCTCCATGAAGGCCGGCTCGACGGTGGCGCGGCTCACCGGCTCCCCCAGCGCGGCGAGCTTCAAGTTCACGTAGCGCACCAGGTCCGCTTCCAGGGCCTCGACCGTCCTCGGTTCTTCCGCCATGCCCGCTCCCGCGCTGACTTTTCCCTGCACTCCTGGAGACGTTAGTTCGGTCCGGCTCCCCCGTCACCAGGAAGGATGGGCCCCCCACAGCCTCCGCGGGTCCTTTCGGCGCGGGTTCGCCGGGGTCGAGCGGCGGTAGACCGCTATTCACGGTCCGTGGATGGAGTCCGCCGGCGCTCGCCCGGCGGCGAGGGGCTCGAGGGCGGGCCGCTAGCCTCCCTTGCGCTCGAGCTCCGACACGATCCCGTCGAGGTCCAGGTCGGCCTCGTCGATGGCGAGCACGCCCGGCTCGGAGGGAGGAGGCGGCGGGGCGGCCCCCGCCCTCGGGCCGGCCGGGCCCCGGGCCGAAGGGGCCGGGAGGGGTCGCGCCTCGGCGTCCTCGGCGGGCACCTCCGGCGCCGCGGCCGAGGGCACGAACCAGTCGGTCCGTCGCTCCAGCCACTCGCGGTAGCGCTGGAAGGTGAAGCAGCCCTCGCGCCCCCCGGTCTCGAGGGCGGTCGACAGCTTGAAGAACTGCCCCTGCCGCACCACGGCCCGCACCGGCGTGCTGGCGAGCAGCACCTCGCACTCGGGCGCGCGCAGGCCGCGCTCCGGAAAGGAGCGCATCCGCTGGCAGACCACCGCCACCAGCGTGTCGGCCAGCTGCGCGCAGATGCCGGACTGGATCTCGGCCGGGAAGGCGGCGGCGATCCGCGCCAGCGCTTCACCCACCGTCGCGGCGTGCAGGGTGGTGAGGACCAGGTGACCGGTCTCGGCGGCGGCGAGGGTGAGGCGCATCGCCTCCGCATCGCGCACCTCGCCCACCATGAGCACGTCCGGATCCTCGCGCAGGGCGTCCTTCAGGGCCTGCTCGAAGGACGGCGTGTCGCGCCCCACCTCGCGCTGGCGGACGAAGGCGAGCTTGGGCACGAGCTGGTACTCGATGGGGCTCTCGATGGTGACGATGTGCCGTCGCGCGGAGCGGTTCACCTCCTCGACCAGGGCCGCGAGCGTCGAGGACTTCCCCGACCCGGTCGGCCCGCTCACCACCACGAGGCCGTGGGTGGCGCGCACGATCTGCTTCAGGTCCGGGTGGAGGTTGAGCCGCTCGACCGTGGCCTGGTAAGGCGGGAGCAGGCGGATGGCCATCCCGACCCCGCGGGCCGTGCAGAACACGCTCACCCGGCACCTCGCGCCCCGGATGGACCGGGCCAGGTCGGCGGAGCGCCGCTCGAGGAAGCCCGGCCAGAGGTCGCCCGGGAGGAGTTCCTTGGCCATGGCGAGGAGCACGCTCCCCTTCTGCGGTTCGCCCACCGTCCGCAGCTCACCGTCCACCCGCAGGCCGGCTGGCAGGCCGGGCTCGAGGTGGAGGTCGCTCGCGCGGGCCGCGACGGCGAGATCGACGAGGGGGTCGAGGCGCATGGGAGAAGGGCGCTCGCAAAGGGCGGGCCAGCCCGGGATCTCCCGGTCAGGGAGGGCCGCGCCGCGAGGCTCTGGACAGGATGGCAGGCGCGCCCGGCCTCCGCCTGCCAATCTGGCAG
>Ga0335081_10021649_pt1 | contig 10404 bp, 7 predicted proteins | sample Lox_Sample_35_FD_206713 | JGI IMG/M metagenome (GOLD analysis project Ga0335081, IMG submission 206713) | Soil microbial communities from Loxahatchee National Wildlife Refuge, Florida, United States - Lox_Sample_3.5 | ecosystem: Environmental > Terrestrial > Soil > Wetlands | place: USA: Florida...
CGGCGAGAAGTGGTTCGGGCTCGCCCGCGGCGTCTCGACGATGGTGTTCATCGCGATCGGCGCCGGCATCGGGATGGGGATCATCATCGACGACGAGCTCGTCCGCGGCGCCCACGGGGCCGCAGGCGAGATCGGGTATCTGCCGCTGGTCGGCGATCCGTTCAACCCGCGGCACCGGTTGCACGGAGGTCTCGAGGACGAGATCGGCGCGACCGGGATCGCGACGGCGTTCAACGACCGGCGCGATCCGGACGATCCGGAGCTCTCCTCGGTCCACGACGTATTCGAGCTGGCGGTTGCCGGCAACGCGGCGGCTCGCTCCGTGGTGGATCACGTTGCCTCGCGCCTCGGCACGGCAATCGCAACGGTGTGCGCCATCCTCGATCCCGAGCTCGTCGTACTCGGGGGGGGGATCGGCGCCAGCCCGCTCCTGTTGCGTCCGGTCCGGGGGGCGGCTGCCGTACTCGTGCCGATCACCGCCCGGATCGAGACCAGCTCGCTGGGCGAGCGTGCGGCGCTCCAGGGAGCGATCGCGGTCGCGCTGCATTCCGCTCGCACGATGCTGCTCACCCCCGGCGCCTCTCCGAGGTCACAGAGGAACCTGGTCGCCATGTCCCACCGCGGCCGAACATGAGCCGCGCGGTGCCGCAACCCGTGCTCGCGCCGGACGACTTCACGCGCTCGCCAGACCTCCCGCGCCACTTCCCGGAATGCGCGCCGCGTCCCATGACTCGAGCCATCCTGCGGGAATTGGAAAGCGCTCTTCGATCAGCCCGACAGTTGAACCGCGGCCTTCAAGGCTATACAGTGCTTTTGTTTAGGGATTTACCAAATGATTGACCGCGTGAGAGAGGGCTGCGCCCACGAGTTGGCGTCGGTGAAGCGGCAGCACGGCGGGTCGAGATCGCTTAGAAGGTCTGCGGCAAAGTACTTACAGGCCGTTCGCGGCGGCCCCGATGAACCGGGCACCGGGCGCCCGTACGTTGACCGGTGCGATGCTCGAGTTCGTCCCCACGGCGGGCGCAACCGCTATCTCCAGCGCCGCCGTGCTGTCCGAGGATCATGCCCCTCGAGAAGCAGTCGTGACAACAGGGAGAGCTTGCGATGACGGATCAAATGAGCTCCGGCCCCGTCGCCCCTGAGCGTTCCGGTCGCTCCGTCGGGCGAGGCGCCACACAAACGCATTTCAGCCAGCGAGCAGCTGGCAATCGCCGAAACGGGAATGGAGGCTGTCGATGAAACGCTTCAGATGGTTGATGTTGTTGGCCTTGGTGTGCCTGGGGCTTGCAGCCTGCGGCGGAAGCTCGTCGAGCACTTCGTCCGGAGCTTCGTCGACGACGGCGGCAACCGCATCGAAGGTGTCGGGCAAGCTGGTCGTCGACAATGAGAGCGGGTCGACCTGGACGTGTCAGTTCAACCCGTTCAATCCGGCCGTCACCCTCGTCTCCTTCGGCTGGGTCTACGAGCCGCTCGAGTACGTAAACATCCTCAAGACCGGGTCGGTCACACCGTGGCTGGCGACCACGTCGCAGTGGTCCAACGGCTTCAAGACGCTCACCTTCACCGTCCGCAGCGGCGCGAAGTGGAGCGACGGCCAGCCCTTCAGCGCGGCCGACGTCGCCTACACGTTCAACGCGATGAAGAGCGACAAGGCGATCGACCTGAACGCGCTGTGGACGGCCGATGGCGGTCCGCTCACGAGCGTGGTCCAGAAGGGCGATCAGGTGGTCCTCACCTTCAACGCGCCATCGCAGCCGTACTTCTACCTCGTCGCCGACCAGACGCCGATCGTGCCGAAGCACATCTGGGCCTCTCTGAATCAGAGCAGCCTCCACTCCTACGCCGACACGCACCCCGTGGGCACGGGCCCGTATCTGATGTCGAACTGCGCGCCGCAGAACATCAAGTACCTGAACAACCCGAACTACTGGCAGAGCTCCGCCGGACATCCGGTGCCCGCGGTCAAGGAGGTCGACTACCCGGCCTTCCTGAGCAACACGCCGGCCAATCTGTTCCTGTCGCAGGGCCAGGCGCAGTGGGGCGGCCAGTACATCCCGAACATCCAGTCGTTCTACATCTCCAAGGATCCGGCGCACCGTCACTACTGGTTCCCGCCGGTCCTGAACGTGTCGCTGTTCCCCAACCTGACCAACCCCGTGCTCAGCCAACTGGCGGTCCGACAGGCGATCTCGTACGCGATCAACCGTCAGGTCGTGTCGCGACTCGGTGAGAGCGGCTACCAGGCGCCGGCCAACCAATCCGGCGTGATCCTGCCCACCTACCAGGCGTGGTCCGACCCCTCGCTCACCTCGACGACGTACAGCACAGCGAAGGCCGACCAGGTCCTGGCCGCGGCCGGCTTCACCAAGGGCTCGGACGGGATCTATCAGGACAAGAGCGGCAACCGTCTGGCGTTCACGATCAAGACGATCAGCGGCTTCTCCGACTGGGACGCGTCGTTGCAGCTGATCACGCAGCAGCTGAAGGCCGCGGGAATCTCGGTCACCGTCCAGGACGAGAACACGACCTCGTACACCGCCGATCTGCAGGCCGGTCACTTCCAGCTTGCCTACGGCGGCAGCGGCGGCCCGGCGCCGAGTCCGGGACCGAGCCCGTACTACGAGCTCCGCGGACTGCTGTTCGGCGGGAACATCGGGTCGACCAACTACGAGCGCTACAAGTCAGCGTCGACCGACGCGCTGTTCAACCAGTACTCGTCCGCGAACCCGTCGCAACAGGTGAACATCATCCACGAGATCCAGAAGGTGATGGTGGACCAGCTTCCGCTGATCCCGGTCACCGAGGGAGTCGATTGGTATCAGTACGACACCTCGCACTTCAGCGGGTGGCCCACCCAGTCGAATCCGTTCGCCCAGCCGTCGCCGTACCAGGCCCCTGACATGGGGGTGGTCCTGACACATCTGGTTCCGCTGCAGTGACCGAGCGGGCTCCCGCAGCCGCTGAGGTATCTCGTCGGCAGGCCCGCCGATGAGATACCTCGCGCGGCGGGGGGGCCTGTTTCTGGTGACGCTTTGGGCGGCTCTCACGGTCAACTTCATCATCCCCCGGGTGATGCCCGGGAACGAAGCGAGCGCCGTGCTCGCGACGTTCAAGGGCATCAACCCGGCCGCCTTGCACGCGCTCCAGATCCAGTTCGGCACCGGAGTGCACCAGGGTCTGCTCTCTAGCTATTTCGAGTACCTCGGGAACATCCTCACCGGCCAGTTCGGCGTCACGGCTCAGGGCGTGCCGGTGATGACCGAGATCACGTCGAAGCTTCCGTGGACGCTGGGGCTCGTCGGGATCACGACCGTGATTGCGTTTCTGATCGGCACGTTCGCCGGCATGGCCAGCGCCTGGTGGCGCGGAGGCCGCCTCGACGCGATCCTCCCTCCGACGCTGTTCATCGTCTCGACCGTGCCGGTGTTCTTTGTCGGCCTCCTGCTCATCTACATATTCGCCGTCAAGCTGAACTGGCTGCCGCTCGGCTCCAACTACAGCTACGGGGCGACGCCGACGTGGTCGCTCTCGTTCATCTGGGACGTGATCAAGCACGCCCTCCTGCCCGGGTTCAGCCTGGTGATCGTCACCGCGGGACTATGGGTGTACTCGATGCGGAACAACATGATCACGACGATCTCGGAGGATTACGTGAAGACGGCTCGGGCTAAGGGTCTGCCCAACCGGCGCATCATGCTCGGCTACGCGGGCCGCAACGCGATCCTGCCCAACCTCACCGGCTTCGCGATGCAACTCGGCTACGTGCTCGGCGGCGCGATCGTGATCGAGTACCTGTTCTCGTATCCCGGACTGGGGTACCTGTTCTACACGGCGACGACGGATCACGATCTGCCCCTCATGCAGGGCCTGTTCCTCGTCTACACGCTTGCCGTTCTGATCTGCGTGTTGATCGCGGACCTCGTCACTGCGGTGCTCGATCCTCGAACTCGAGAGGTCTGAGATGGCGATTCCGGACATCTCGGTAACGGACTCGATCACCGACGTCGAGGCCACTCGTGCCCCACGGCGGTTCCTGCGCACGGTGCTGGGCAATCGCAAAGCGATGGTCGGAGCCGTGATCCTGCTCGTGATGGCGTTCGTGGCGGCGTTCCCGGGGCTGATCGCGCCTGACGACCCGCAGGCGGCCGTCTACGCGCAGAACGCGGCACCGTCATCCGCCCACCTGCTGGGCACGACCCAGCTGGGCCAGGACGTGTTCTCACAGCTCGTATGGAGCACACGCCTGACGCTGATCGTCACGCTCATCGTGACCGCGATCGCAACCTTCCTGTCGACGATCATCGGTGTGACCTCGGCATATGTGGGTGGCATCACCGATCGAGCGCTGACGGTGTTCATCGATGTCTTTCTCATCCTCCCAGTACTCCCGCTGCTGATCCTGCTCGCGGCGTATCTCCCGCCCGGTGTGACCTCGCTCGTGATCGTGCTGTGCATTACGAGCTGGGCGTTCCAGGCGCGTCAGCTGCGCTCCCAGGGGCTGTCTATCCGCAACCGCGACTTCCTCGTCGCGGCCCGGGCACGCGGTGAGCGCGGGATCTACATCATCCTCGTCGAGATCGTGCCCACGATGACGTCTCTGATCGCCGCCTCGTTCCTGTCGCTCGCCGTGTACGTCGTCGGCTTTGCGGCCAGCCTTCAGTTCCTCGGGCTTGGCAACAGCAGCGAGCTGATGTGGGGCACGATGCTTTACAACTCGCAGCAGGCATCCGCGCTCGAGGCTGGCAACGCGTGGTGGGCGCTCGCGCCCGGCGCCGCCGTTGCGGTGCTCGGCACCGGCTTCGCGCTCCTGAACTACGCCTTCGACGAGATTGGGAATCCGGCGCTCCGACCGGTGAGGAGGAAGCGGCGTGACCGGCCCTCTACTTGAAGTCGACGCCCTGACCGTCGACTACCAGACGGAATCGGCCGACGTCCGCGCCGTGAATCAGGTCAGCTTCACGGTCGACCCGGGAGAGTTCCTCGGAATCGTGGGCGAGTCCGGGTGCGGAAAGTCGACGCTGCTGTTCGCCGTTGCTCAGCTGCTGTCACCGCCCGGGGAGATAGTCGCCGGCAAGGTCATGTTCCACGGCCGGGACATGGTGAGGCTCGGCCGCGGGGACCTCCAGAGCATGCGCTGGCGCGACTATTCGATCGTGATGCAGAGCGCGATGAACGCGCTGAACCCGATGAAGAGCATCGGGGCGCAGTTCAAGGACACGCTCGAGGCCCACGACAGCGTCTCGAAAGAGGACGTCGGGCGGCGGTCGATCGAGGTGATGGAGTTGGTCGGAATCGACCCGGCCCATCTCAAGAGCTATCCGCACCAGCTCAGCGGAGGAATGCGCCAGCGGGCGATGATCGCGATGGCGCTGCTGTTCACCCCCCAGCTGGTGATCATGGACGAGCCCACCTCCGCCCTCGACGTGGTGGCGCAGCAATCGCTGATGACCAAGATCAAGGACCTGCAACGCAGCCTTGGGTTTGCGATCGTCTTCGTCACCCACGACATGTCGGTGGTGCACCGCTACTCCGACCGCGTCCTCGTGATGTACGCCGGCCAGGTCGCCGAGGCGGCCCGGACCGAGGAGGTATTCGAGCGGCCCCTACACCCCTACACCCGCGGTCTGATGAGCGCGTTCCCGTCGGTCCGCGGTCCGCGCCGGGAGCTGATCGGGATCCCCGGGAGCCCGCCGGACCTCGCGCGGCCGCCGAGCGGCTGCCTGTTCCACCCGCGCTGCCCGGACGTGATGCCGGCCTGCCTGAACCGCGAGCCCGAGCTGTACTCCGTCGGGGCCTCGCAGGTTCGCTGTCTGCTTTACGCCGAAGAGGCAAGAAAGGCAAGTTGAGCGTGGCCGTCCCGGCGCCGAATTCCCCAGAGAGCACCGCCGAGCCGCTGCTGCGAGCCGTCGACCTGACCAAGCACTTCCGCCTCGGTGGCATGTTCTCCAAGCAGGTGCTGCACGCCGTCGACGATCTCAGCATCACGATCGCCGAACGCGAGATCGTCGCGCTCGTCGGGGAGAGCGGCAGCGGCAAGAGCACGGTCGCCCGCCTGCTCGCACACATCTACCAGCCCACCCGCGGCGAGATCGTCTACCGCGGTCGCTCGGTCCGCAAACTCCGCTCGCGCCGGGACTTGCTCTGGTACCGGGGCGAGGTGGCAATCGTTCTCCAGGACCCGTTCAGCGCCTTCCATCCCGTGTTTCCGATCTCTCACGGCGTGATGCGCAACCTGGCGCTGCACAGACCTGAGCTGAGTGGCGCCGAGCGCCGTCGCGAGGCCGAGCGCGTGTGCGAGACCGTGGGGCTCGGCCCCAGGATGCTCGACCGATATCCGTATGAGATGAGCGGTGGCGAGCGCCAGCGGATCGGGTTCGCACAGGCCCTCGCGGTGAAGCCGAAGCTGATTCTCGCCGACGAGCCGGTGTCGATGCTCGATGTCTCGATCCGTGTTGGCGTCCTCAACATGATGGCCAGCCTGCGCGACCGGGAGGGCGTGTCGCTGCTCTACATCACGCACGACCTCGCCAGTGCCCGATATGTCGCGGACCGGATCGTCGTCATGTACGCCGGAAACATAGTGGAGGAGGGCCCGACCGAGGCCGTCCTTTCGAATCCCAAGCACCCCTATACGCAGCTGCTCCTGTCGGCGGCGGCCGAGCCGAGCGAGAAGGAGGCCGAAATCGCTGCCGACAGCGGCGAGCCACCTCGGGTGATCAACCCCAGCGAGGGCTGCCGCTTCCGCTGGCGGTGTCCGTACGCGATCGACGAGTGCGCCCAGATCACGCCCCGGCCAACCCCAATCGGTGCGACGCAGGTCGCCTGTCACGTCGCGGTCGCAGAGGCGGAACGCGCTTCCAACCCAGCCTCGATCACCCGGTGATCGAGCCCGCCGTCGAGCTCGTGATCTTCGACTGCGACGGCGTGCTGATCGACTCGGAGCGCCTCGCGATCAAAGTGGACGTGGTCGTGCTGGGCGAGCTGGGCTGGCCGCTGAGCGAGGCGGAGGTGATCGAGCGATTCGTGGGGCGCTCTGACCGCGACGCTCGTGCGGCCATCGAGGAACACCTGGGCCGGAAGCTGCCGGTCGGCTGGGCGGACGCGGTCGAGCATCGCTACCGAGAGGCGTTCGCCACCGCGCTCACTCCCGTCGAAGGCGTGCTCGACGCGCTCGACCGGATCACGCACCCGACGTGCGTGGCGTCGAGTGCCACTCACGACCACCTGCGCTACACGCTCGGCCTGACCGGCCTGTACGACCGGTTCGCAGGGCGCATCTTCAGCGCCGACGACGTCGCCGCGGGGAAGCCCGCGCCTGATCTGTTCCTGCATGCCGCCGGGCAGATGGGCGCCGTGCCGGCGCGATGTGTGGTGATCGAGGACAGCCGCTACGGCGTGCAGGCCGCGCGCGCCGCCGGCATGCGCGTGTTTGCGTTCGCCGGCGGGTTGACCCCCGCCGACGTCCTCGACGGGCCGGACACGATCGTGTTCCACGACATGAGCGCGCTCCCGGACCTCCTAAAGCAGATGGACGGCGAGTGAACGGACAGCTCATGGCCGCCGAGATGGCCGAGCAGCCGGACCGTCTCCGGAGCCTGCTCGGTCGCCTCGCCGGTATCGCGGAGCGCGTGCGCGCGGTGGCGCCCGCACCGGGGCGGCTCAACGGCATCACGATCGTGGCGCGCGGATCGTCGGACCATGCCGCCGTGTACGGGCGCTATCTGCTCGAGGCCGCCACCGGAAAGCCGATCTCGCTGGCGGCGCCGAGCCTCCACACCCTCTACGGGATCGACGCCGACTACCGAGGCCAGCTCGTGATCGCCGTCAGCCAGTCCGGCGCCACCCCCGAGATTGTCCGCACGCTCGAGGCGCTCCAAGTCGCCGGGGGGAGCGGCCTCGCGATCACGAACGAACCCGACAGCCCGCTCGCCGACGCCGCCGCCGAGGTCGTCGAACTCGAGATGGGCGAGGAGCGCGCCGTGCCTGCCACCAAGACCGTCACCGGGGAGTTCACGGCCTTCGCGATAATCGCTGCGGCGTTGGGCCGAGCTCCGTTCACCCTGGATGAGCTGGCCGCGGTGCCCGCCGCAGTGCAGATGGTGCTCGATGACCTGGGAGCCGCGGCCGCGGCGACCGAAGCGCTCGTCGGTGCCTCGCAGCTGATCGTCGTGGCGCGTGGCTACCTGTACGCGGCCGCGCTCGAGACCGGGCTCAAGATCAAGGAGACGTGTTCGCTGCTCGCCGACGGCTACTCGGCGGCCGACCTCCGGCACGGCCCGATCGCGGCGGTGACGGCCGGCCTTCCGGTGGTCGCGCTGTGCACGGCGGGCCCCGCGGAGGCTGACGTCACGTCGCTCGTCGACGAACTGCGGGGTCGGGGGGTCGAGGTGCTCGTCGTCGGGAGCGGCGAGCGGTCTGACATCTGGCTGCCTGCCGGCACGCCCGAGCCGCTCGCGCCGATCGTCGCCGTCGTCCGCGGGCAGCAGCTCGCGCGCGAGCTCGCGGTGGCGCTCGGCCGTGACCCCGACAGCCCGGTCGGGCTGACCAAAGTCACGCCGACCTAACCGGATAGAAATAAAAGGGGCCGTCCAAAAGCCTCTCGGCCTTGACTATGTCCGGCTGTCCGGGCTAGGGTTTTTGTACAGAGGCTTTCCGAATTGGGAGGAAGACCGTGGCACGAGTCGCGCGCGTTTGGCTGCCCCTGTTGACCGCGACCCTTCTGAGTCTGGCTGCGTTCGACGCGCCGGCGGCATCGGCCGGCACCGAGACGGTTGGACTCGGCGGGTGGCAGGTCCAGAGCAGCGCGCTCACCACCCAGAACGGAAACCGGATCTCCACCCCCGGCTTCCGCACGCGCCCGTGGCTGCACGTCAGAGCTGACGGCGCCGGCGCCGTCGGGACCGAGGTCGGCGCACTCGTCCAGACCGGGCACTGTCCGAACGTGTTCTTCTCGGACGACATGAAGAAGTGCTTCGGGTACATGGACACGGTCGGCCCCGACACCATCAAGAAGTTCTCGGTGCCGTGGTGGTTCCGGAGCGACTTTGAGGCCCGGCCGCGCCCGGACAAATACACCGACCTGATCGTCAACGGCGTCGTCGGTCAAGCCGACGTGTGGGTCAACGGCACGGAGGTCGCGACCCAGCACACCGTGCAGGGCGATTACGCCCGGTACACGTTCGACATCACGAAGCTGCTCCACCGGGGGCGGAACACACTGGCGCTCAAGGTCTATCCCAACGATCCGACGAAGATGTTCACGCTCGACAACGTCGACTGGACTCAGATCCCGCCGGATAACGACACCGGCATCCAGTTCCCGATCGAGCTCCACACCTCGGGCCCGCTCGCGCTGAGCAACGCGCATGTGGTACAGCACGACGCGCCTGATCTCTCGGCCGCGGCGCTGACCGTGAAGGCCGACGTCACCAACCACGCCTCGACCCGCCAGACGGGCAAGCTCTCGGCGACCGTCGCAAATCCGGCCGGCGGCATGATCCAGGTCTCGCGGAGAGTGAGCGTCGCGCCCGGGGCGACGCGGACGTTCACGTTCACGCCGAGCGACGACCCCAGCCTGTTGATCAACCACCCGAGCGTGTGGTGGCCGTACTCGATGGGCGGCCAGCCCCTCTACGCCCTTCACACGGCGCTCACGCAACCCGGCGCCCCGCCGGACACCGCGTCGGAGACATTCGGGATCCGAACGATCACCACACGTCTGATCGGCCCTGCCCCGATCGCCCCAGACGGGTCCCGGCAATTCCTCGTGAACGGCGTGCCGTTCGTGTTCCGCGCCGGTGGTTGGTCGGAAGACCTGTTCCTCCGGTACTCGTCCGCCGACACCGCGAACCAGATCGCGATGATCAAGAACCTCGGCCTGAATGGGATCCGCACCGAGGGCAAGCAGATGCCCGCCAACTTCTACGAGCAGATGGACCGCGCCGGGATCCTGATCGACGGCGGGTTCCAGTGCTGTGACGCCTGGCAGCTCCAGGACAGCCACCTGACGAGCGCTCACGACTTTGCCGCGCTCGCCAACTCGGCGCTGACGATCGGGCAGAACCTGCGGAACCACCCCAGCGTCATGAACTTCAGCTGGAGCGACAACAACCCAACCAAGCACCAGGAGCGAGTCTCGCTGCGGGCCTTCCGGCGAGCAGACTTCCAGGACCCGCTGATCGCGTCGGCCGAGTACAAGTCGAGCCCCGAGCTCGGCCCATCGGGCGAGAAGGAGGGTCCGTACGACTGGGTCCCGCCGAGCTACTGGTACGACACCACCCACTACGACCGGACCGATCCCACCCGCACCAACGTGGGCGGAGCCTGGGCATTCGACAGCGAAGCGAGCGCCGGGCACACCGTGCCGACGCTGGACTCGATCAAGCGGTTCCTGTCTCCGTTCGA
>Ga0335081_10021650_pt1 | contig 10403 bp, 11 predicted proteins | sample Lox_Sample_35_FD_206713 | JGI IMG/M metagenome (GOLD analysis project Ga0335081, IMG submission 206713) | Soil microbial communities from Loxahatchee National Wildlife Refuge, Florida, United States - Lox_Sample_3.5 | ecosystem: Environmental > Terrestrial > Soil > Wetlands | place: USA...
CGCCGGGGACGCGCGCGGCCACCCCCAGAATCACGTAGCTGTACCACGGCCAGGCGTGCTCGCGGTCGAATTCGCTGGGCCGCGCGGGATGATCCGGATGTGTGTGATACCAGCCCACGAGCTCCAGCCCCTGTTCGGCCGCGGCGCGCTCCGCGCGCAGCACATCCCCGGGCGTGACGGCAAAGCGGTTGCCCCGCGAATCCTCCCGGCGGTTCTCCAGCGCCAGCACTGCGCTCACCTCGCGCAGCGCCCCGCTGCCGTTGCCCGTGCTCTCGCGTCCCAGCAGCGCTCCGCACACCTCGTCGGGGTACCCGCGCGCGCCATGCTCGCGAATCTGCTCGTGTACCCCGGATGTCAATCGCAGCCGCATCGCTCTCACTGCTCCTGCCAGAAGCGTTCGCTCAGGTACTTGTCGCCCGAGTCGGGGAAAATCGTGACGATCACGGCTTGCTGGCCGCGAGGCAACCGCGCGGCCACGCGGAAACTGCCGGCCAGAGCCGCCGCCGCACTGGGACTGGCCAGCAGGCCCTCCTCGCGCGCCAGGCGCATGGCCAGCTCGTAGGCTTCCTCGGTCTGGATTTCCAGATTTTCGTCCGCCACCGAGGGATCGTAGATTTTCGGCACGATGGCGGAGGGCATGTACTTCCATCCCTCCAGACCGTGGAACGGCCCGTCGGGCTGCAGGCTGATGCAGCGAATGGCCGGGTTGCGCTCCTTCAACCGGCGCGCGGTGCCCACAAAGGTCCCGCTGGTCCCCAGTCCGGCGACGAAATGGGTCACGCGTCCTTCCGTTTGCGCCCAGATTTCTTCCGCCGTCGTGCGGTAATGCGCCTGCCAGTTGGCCGGGTTGCTGTACTGGTCGGGATAGAAATAACGATCTGGATCGGCCGCGTAGAGCTCGCGAACGCGGCGGATGGCGCCGTCGGAACCCTCGTCGCCGGGCGTCATCACCAGCTCCGCGCCAAACGCGTGCAGGATGCGCTTCCGCTCCATGGACGCGCTCTCGGGCAGGCACAATTTCACCGCGTAGCCCATGGCGGCGCCCAGCATGGCGTAGGCAATCCCCGTGTTTCCGCTGGTGGCGTCCAGAAGGATCTTTCCGGGGCGCAGCGCCCCGCTCTGTTCCCCGGCCGAAATCATGCTCAGGGCGGCACGGTCTTTCACCGAGCCGCCGGGGTTATACCATTCCGCTTTGGCGTAGAACTCGACGGGGGCGAATTCGCGCCCGGCCCTTCCGAGGCGCAGCAGTGGCGTATGGCCCACGCGCTCCAGCAGCGAGGCGCCCAGCCGGTGCGGCTGGCGTGCAGTGACAACTCCTGCGGATTGTCTTCCCCCACTCATCTTCTTCTTTCCTTACGGATTTTTTGGCCGCCGCGCGAGGAGAAACGGGCGCGGCCGCCCACGCCTATTGGATGCTACAGCGCCACTGAAGCTGCACGGACATGTTGGCGTAGAGCATAGCAGACCGGGGCCCAAAAGGACAGCCTTCGCGCCGTGCGCCCCCCCGGTCCTGTGCTGGGCGCCCCCTCTGCGCTATAATGGACGTCCCATGGCTCGAGGCTGGGAAAGTAAGGGCGTCGAAGAGCAGCGCGAACTCGCCACCCCACCCTCTGCGCGCGGATCAGGTCCGGTGCGCAGTCCCGAAGAACAGGAACGCTCGCGGAAACGGCAGGAGCTGCAACTGGCTCGAAAGCGCATGCTGGCGGACCTGGCCACCGCGCGCCATCCCCGGCACCGGGAACTTCTGGAACGCACGCTAGCCGATCTCGAAGAGCGCATCCGCACCCTCGGAGGCAAGGTCTAGCCATGTGGTACGTCAACGAGCGGTTCACCAAGGAGCAGATGGACGCGCTGCCGCGGGCTGGCTTTGCCGTCAACGCCACCGGGGGCGTGGTTCGCGTCGAGCGCTACGGTTGCGGCGCGGAGTTCCGCCGCACGCCCGAGGGCCGCTTTGAAATGACCGAGCTTCCCACCATCATCTCCGGCGGGCTGTTTACTCGCCTGTGGGACGCGGGGTACCAGAAATTCCTGCTGCGCTCGGATGGAAAGAAGGTGCCGGCGCACGCGGAACAACTCCTGAACCTGCGAAAATTCAATGAAGACCTGCGCAGCGTGCTCGGCCTGCACACGTTTTACAACGAAGCCCTGGGGTCCGTCTGCGAGATATCCGAGTACGACCGGGTGAAGGGGCGCGCGGGCGACGTGCCGGACGAGGGCGTCGGCGCCAAATCTGAAGCGGCCCATTAGACCGCCGCCCACACCTCTAGCCCTGCGGCAGCGCCGCGGCCCTCTGCAACTGGCCTCTCATTTGCTTTGCGTCCAGCCGGTGTTTCGCGGCTTTTCGCGCGCCCAGGAACAGAACCGGAACCTCGTTGCCGTAATGCGCGCGCAACTCCTCGTCGCCATCCACGTCCACTTCCGCGAGCCGGGCCCCGAATTCACGAACCAATGGCGCCAGCGCTGTCTTCATGTCGTCGCACAGGTGGCAGCCCGCGCGCGTGTAGAGCGTCAGGTCGAGTGGCCCGGCCAGCGCCAGCCGCCCCGCCTCCGTGCGCGCAAAACTGGCGCCTCCCTCCTCCGCGACGATCAATTTTTCCCGGAGCAAGTCGTCGAGCACGCCGGCACAGGTCTCGCGGCACAGCGCGCCGTTCTGCGCCAGGGCATCTTCCAGCACGCTTCGGGACACCCGGGAGGCCCCTGCCTGGTCAAAAACCTCCAGCGCCGCGCGTGCCATAGGATTCATCGCTCACAAATCTTATACTTGCAGGCAGGGGGCCGCCACACTCGCCGGGCGAGGCGGCGTGCGGAAAGAGGATCCGAATGGGCCGAGTGCTGGCATTGGTGGACGATCTCTTTTTCCGCGCGAAGCTGGTGGAGACGGCGCGCCTGACGGATGTGGAGCTGGCCTGCTTCGCCACCGCGGAAGACCTGGTGGACGAGGCGCGCGCCCACCCCCCGGCCCTGGTGATCGTGGATTTGAACGGAGAACACAATCCCTTGTTCGCCATCGAAAGCCTGGCTCCAGGCAACTCTATGCCCCTCGTCGCCTTCCTTTCTCACGTGCAGACGGAACTGGCCGCACGCGCGAAGCAGGCAGGCTGCACCGAAGTGATGCCGCGCTCGCAGTTCTCCAAGGAGCTTCCCTCCATTCTCGCCCGGGCAAAACTCGCGCCATGACCATCCGCCGGAATCTGCTGCTGGCCGCCGCCCTTGTGCTGCTTGCCCCGCTGGCCGCGCCACTGGCCGCGCAAAGCGGGACCAAGCCGGCGGACGACCACTCGCCTTCCGCCACGCTCGCCGACGCGCTGGCTGCGGCCTGCCGGCAGAAAGTGGGTGAATTCGCGCAGTACCTGCCCGAAGCGAGCGCGGAGGCCTACCGCAACCTGCCGGAAGTTCAACAGCACGAGTTGATGCGGCGGCTGGTGGCCGTCCGCGAGGCGGGCCATCCGCTGCTCTCCACCTCCAACGAGGGGCTGCCGGTGCTCCGCTGTTCCTCCCCGTCGGAAACCACGGAATTGCGCATGAGCCGCGAGCGCGTGCAGGGAAACCTTGCGTTTGTCACCGCCGCACTCCCCAGCGGGCTCTCCGCGGATTTCGGGCTGGTGCGGGAGCCGGGCGGCTGGCGGCTGATCTCTCTCGGCCTGCTGATGCTCAATATCCCCGAGCTGGCCAAAGAGTGGGCCGTTCAGGACACCCTTGCGCGCGAGCAGGTGGCCGTGGACCAGATGCACCGCATTGCCAGCGCCGTGGACACCTACCAGAAGGCGTTCGGCCGTCTGCCCGACAGCCTGGCCCAGCTCGGCCCCGCGCCGCAGGATGGCGTCTCGCCCGACGCCGCGAACCTGATCGACGCGGAGCTGGCCTCGGGCACGAAGGCAAACTATTCCTTCCATTACCGCGTCTACAGCTCCTCGCGCGAGTCGGATGTCCGCTACGAAATCATCGCCACGCCCATCCAGTACGGCCCCGGCGGCAAGCGCTCCTTCTATCTGGATTCCAACGGCGTGCTCCGGGGCGCCGACAAGAAAGCCGACGTTGCCGGCCCGGACGATCCTCGCCTGGACGACCACCTCGAGGAGATCCGGGAGCCCTGAACCCTCGCCGCATGCGGCGCCCCTCGCGCGCCCCCATTCGGATATAATCTCCGCCGGCTCGGAGGAGTTCCATGATCCGCACTGATACGGCAGTTCTCCGCCGCGGCGGGAGCGAGAGGCTGGGCTGGCTGGCGCGACTGGCCGGCAGCCTGCTGCTCGCCAACGCCGTCCTGGTTCTCTGCTCCAAGGTGGCCATTCCTCTTCCCTGGACTCCCGTTCCGCTCACGCTCCAGACCTTCGGAGTGCTGCTGATCGCGGTGATGTTCGGACCGCGCACCAGTTCGCTGGCGGCGCTCGTCTATCTGCTGGAGGGCGCGGCGGGACTTCCCGTTTTCCAGCCGTTCGGGGCGGTGGCTGCGGGGCGGTTTTTCGGTCCCACGGCGGGGTACCTGCTGGCGTTTCCGGCGGCCGCCTTCCTGGCCGGGCGGCTCGTGGAAATCGTTTCCGCACGCAGGGACTCTCTCCGGGCGCTCGGAGCCTGGCTGGCCATGGCGGCAGCCCTGCTTCCGGGCGAGGCTGTGATTCTGCTCTGCGGGTGGGCCTGGCTGGCATCGTTCCTGGGAGGCGCGGAGGCGGCGCGTCTCGGTGTGCTGCCGTTCCTGGCCGGGGATATCGCGAAACTGGCCGCGGTGGCTGTGCTCGCTCTGGCCCTGCCCGCAAAGCGCTGAACTGCTCTCTTCCATGCGAAGCCCGATCGTCCTGCTGCGAGGCAGCTTGCGGCGCGCCCTGAGCGCGGCCGGAGTGTTTTCCTTTTTGTTCCTGGCGGGCGGAGCTGCGGCGCAGTTGCCCCAGCCTGCCGTGGGCACCAACGCGCGGCCTACCATCACCGTGCCCCGCGGGCCGCTGCCCGTCTTCGCGCTGTACAGCAGCTTTTGGGTCAACCTCCATCACGTGCTCTACGAGCAGGCCCGCCTGCGCACGGAACGGCCCGTGGTGCGCACAAAATCCGATGCGGTGAATCCCGCACGCACGCCGCTCTCGCTCGACGGGCTGACCGAGCAGGAACGCCGGGACTGGAATTCCGCGGTGGACGAATACGAGGTCAAACTCGCCCCTCACGACCTGCAATTCGACCAGGACATGGTGCTGATGAACGACCGCCTGGCGGAAATGGGCGACAATGAGCCCGCATCCGCCACCGGATTCCGCGCCGGGATTATTGCGGCGCTGGCCAAGGCGGCGCCCATCTACCGCGCCCACTGGTGGTCCGAGGACGACCGCGCCAACCGCGCGTGGATCGATGCCGTGGCGCCCCTGGTGGAAGCCATGGGCGCCACCATCTCGCGGCGCCTCTCCGCCATCTACCGCGAGCCCTGGCCGCGGGGAGCGATTCACGTGGACGTGTGCGCCTATGCGGGCGTCTTCGGCGGCTACACCACGCTTGACCCTCTGCACATCACCGTCTCCAGCCGCGATCCCCGCAACCAGGATTTGGCGGCGCTCGAGCTTCTGTTTCACGAGGCCTCGCACGGACTGGCCGATCCGCTTCGCGACGCTCTGAACCGCGAATTCCAGGCCCAGTCGAAGCCCATCCCGCGCGATCTGTGGCACGCTCTGCTCTTTTACACCACCGGCGAGGTGGTGAAAGGGATGCTGGCCGGGACGGATCACCCGGCCTACAAGCCTTACGCCGAACAGAATCACCTGTACGAGCGCGATTGGCAGACCTACCAGCGGGCCCTGGAGCGCGACTGGCAGCCCTACATCAACGACCAATCCGACTTCAACACGGCCATCAAACGGCTGGCCGGCGACCTGTAGTGCATCGCGCGAAGCCCTTCGGTTTTTTGTCTCCCGCCAGGGCCGGGAAGTTTTGTGGACGTGCGCCGGGCGGGATGGCCCGAACTTCCGGCTGTGGATCGCTCGATTGTCGCCCCCCGTCATCTGTGCTACGCTCGCTTTCGTCCGCCGGCCTCGCATGCTCGTGTGAACGCCCGGCCCGGCGCGGCGGGCTCTCTTTGCGGACTGGCCTGCACCCTTCCGGAATCGTTCCGGGCGCCGCGCTGCCGGCAGGACGCGCTCGCGCAGACGGAAAACCATGGAAGAAATGAGTGGCGCTTCGCAATCGGAGGGAGCCAGGCAGAAGGGTGCCATGGCGGCCGCCCGCGGCCCGGAAACCTGGGACCTTACGCTGGCCCATTCCCCGGATTCCGACGATGCCTTCATGTTTTACGCCCTGGCCACCAACAAGGTGCGCGTTCCGGGCCTGCGGTTTACCCATACACTTTCCGACATCGAATCGCTGAACCAGGCGGCACAGGAAGAAAAATACGACGTCACCGCGCTGAGCTTCTCCGCCTATCCGCTGCTGGCCTCGAAATACGCGCTGCTCGATTGCGGGTCGAGCTTCGGTGACGGCTATGGCCCCCTGGTGGTGGCCTCGCGCGCGCTGAAGCCCGCGGACCTGGCCGGGAAACGAATCGCCGTGCCCGGCATGCTCACCTCCTCCTACGTGGCGCTGCGGCTCCATACCCCGAAGTTCGAGCCCGTTCCCATCCCCTTCGACAAAATCATCGGCGCGGTGAGCAACGGTTCGGTGGAGGCCGGGCTGCTGATCCACGAAGGCCAGTTGCTCTATCACAATGCCGGGCTGCACCGCGTGATCGACCTGGGAGTGTGGTGGCGCGAGCAGACCAGCCTTCCGCTTCCCCTCGGCGGCAATGCCGTGAGGCGCGCCCTGGGGGCCGAGGTGGGCCGCGGCGTGGCGCGCGCCATCCGCGAGAGCGTGCAGTTCGCCCTGGACCATCGCGAGCCCGCCCTCTCCTACGCCCTCCAGTTTGCACGCGACATGGATTATGATCTGGCGGACAAATTCGTGGGCATGTACGTGAATTCCTGGACCCTGAGCATGGGTGAACTCGGCCGCAGCGCCGTGCGCGAGCTTCTGGCCCGCGGCCATGACGCCGGCGTGCTTCCCTCCCTGCCCTCCATCGATTTCATCTCTCTGCTCCCCGACGAAGAGGAATCCTAGCGCGTTCGCGCCGCCGACTCCGCGATGGATCTCATACTCGCCAGCGCAGGAAGTTACCCCCGCAGCGGCCCGGGCGACGACCTGCAGGTGCTGGTCCGCGCGCGCGAAGCCGTGGCCCGCGGCGAGAAGACGGCGGCCGACCTTTCCGACGCGGAGAATTTCATGGTGCGCCGCGCCATTGAGGAACAGGTGGCCGCGGGCATCGAGCTGGTCACCGACGGCCTCACGCGCTGGTGCGATCCCATCTCCCACCTGGCCGGAAAACTTGAGGGCGTGGACCTCTCGGCGGAACGGCCGCTTCCCGCCGGCTCCGGCAATTACCGCGTCCCCAGGCTCGGCAAGCGCCCTGTGCGCCGCGCCCCGCTGCTCGCCGATGAATACCGCTTCGCCTGCAACGCCCTGGGCGCCGTGGGCACGCCCCAGGGCAAAGCCGGCAAACTCGCCGTAAAAGCCGTTCTGTGCGGGCCGTACACGCTGGCCAAATTTTCCGATGTCGAGGACGCCTCCGTCGCACCGCTCGACGCGTGCACCGCCGCATTCGCGGAAGTGCTCGCTGAGGAGGTGCGCGCGCTCGGGGAAGGCGGCGCGGAACACATCCAGGTGGACGAATACGCTCCGGTGGAGCAGGCCGCGGATTGGACCGCGCTTCGCGCCGGCATCGCGGAGCTGGCCGTGGCCCGCGACGCCGCTCGAAAGCTCGGTCGGCGCGTGGAGCTCACCGTATTCCTTCAGGCTCCCGGGGTGCCCGCGCACTGGAACGCACTCTTCGAGCTTCCCGCCGACGTCCTGGCGCTCGATCTGGCCGGCGACCCGAAACTCTTCGATCGCCTGGCCTCCTCCGGCGCTCCGAAGCCCGTGCATCTCGGCCTGGTCAGCGGCCGCGGTAACGAGATGGAAGACGCACCCGCACTGGCCCGGCGCATCGAAACGCTGTTGCCGAAACTGACCTCGGGCCGCACGTACCTGGGGCCCTCCGGCGGACTCGATGGCCTCCCTCGCGACCGTGCCCGCGCCAAACTCGAACTGCTGGCACGCGTCCGCGACATGATTGCGGGACGTCCTTCGGCCCTGTGAGCGGCTTCGAAATGAATCAGAGGGTTTGGCCCGCGGCGGCACGCACGCTCGCGGTCGTTCTGGCCGCCGTGTTGGTGTGCTCCGCGCTGCCTCCGGGCGCCGCGCAAACCGCTCCGCCCGCCGCCCCCGCCCAGCAGCAGCCCGCTCCCCCCACCGATTATGCCGCGGGAGAAATCGAGTCTCCGAACTGGACTCCTGCGGCAGTGCGCTCGCACGGCGCCATGGTGGTGAGCGACGAGCCGCTCGCCAACGAGGCCGGGGTCGAAATCCTGCGCCACGGAGGCAACGCCGTGGACGCCGCCGTCGCTGTTGCCTTCGCCCTCGCCGTGGTTGAGCCCCAGTCGGGCAACATCGGCGGCGGCGGTTTCATGCTGCTGCGCATGTCCGACGGCCGCTCCTCGTTCATCGATTACCGCGAGACGGCGCCGGCCGCGGCCGCCCGCGACATGTACCTGCGCCACGACGGCTCGCTCGATCCCGAAGCCTCCACGCTCGGCTATCGCGCCAGCGGTATCCCCGGAACCGTGGCCGGATTGGACGTTGCGCTGCGCATCTGGGGAACCATGCCGCTCGACCGCGTCATGGGCCCGGCCATCCGCCTGGCCGCCCAGGGCTTTCCCGTCAGCGAAAAATTGGCCCGCGCCCTGGAGGCCGCCCGCCCGCGCCTCCAGAAGTTTTCGCGCAGCCGCAAGATCTTTCTCCGCAACGGCCGCCTCTACCGCCCCGGCGACGTCTTCCAGCAGCCCGAGTTGGCTCGCACGCTTTCCCGAATTGCCCGGCATGGCGCCGCGGAGTTTTACACGGGCGGCACGGCCTGGTCTCTCGCGCGCGAATTCCAGCACCACAAGGGCGTCCTCTCCCTCTCGGATCTGGCCGGATACGTTCCCAAGGTTCGCGAGCCCATCCGCGTTCCGCTTCACGAGCAAGGCGTGCGCTGGGAATTGCTCTCCGCGCCGCCGCCCAGCTCCGGAGGAGTGGCGCTGGCCGGCGTGCTGGAGATGCTGGACACGCAGGATCTGGCCCGCTGGGATTTATCTTCGCCCGGGGCGACTGTGGACGGAGCAGCGCGTTCCCTGCATTGGATCGCGGAGTCGCTGCGGCGCGTTTTCGCGGACCGCGCCACGTTTCTCGCCGACCCGGATTTCTTCCACGTTCCCGTCCGCGGACTGGTGGACCCCCGCTACGCCGCCGAGCGCAGGAATTCGATTGACGGCGACCGTGCCTCCGCCTCCGCCTCCGTCCATGCCGGCAATCCCCTGCCGTTCGACGCCCAGCCCCAGCCCGGCGAGAACGTGGCCGTGCGCACCGATGCCGCCGCGCGTGCCGCCGTACGGGAGTCGGCCGGCCGCGGCGGCCATACCACCCATATCTCGGTCGTCGATCCCGCCGGCAACGCCGTCTCCAACACCTTTTCTCTCAACGACAGTTTCGGCTCCGCTGTCACCGCTCCCGGCGGCTTCCTGATGAACGACACCATGGACGATTTCACCACCCATTCGGGCTCTCCCAACGCGCTCTTCGGCCTCATCCAATCGGATCAGAATTCCATCGCCCCCGGCCGCCGGCCGGTCAGCTCCATGACTCCCACCATCCTGCTGCGCAACGGACAATTGAGTTTTGTCGCTGGCTCGCCGGGCGGCCCCCGCATCGTCTCGGCCACGCTGCTCGCCGTGCTTCAGTGGATGCGGTTCGGGGGAGACCCGCAGGCGCTCATCAACGCTCCGCGCATCCATCATCAGTGGCTGCCGGACGTCCTGTACGTGGAGCGGACCGTGCCGCCCGAAGTCGTCCGCGCCCTTGAAGCCCGCGGGCACACCGTCACGGTCCGTTCCTGGATCGGCCAGGTGAATGCCATCGGCATTGACCCCGTTACCGGCGATCGCCTCGGCGCCGCCGACCCCCGCCGCGCCGGCGCCGCAGCGGGCTATCCCTGAACCCGGCCGCGCACAGATCCCGCTGACTCCCCGGGCCCGCACCTTGCCTGCTTGCGGGTCCGGCGCCTCCCGCGAAACTGAATCCGTTGTCGATATTTCCGCTGCTCACACGTCGTACATGCAGGGGGGGAAAACCGTCCAATTCGGCCGAACTCTGGTCCTCCCCTGGCGGCCCCGGGGGAGTGGAGCTTCTGCTTTCCGAATGAGAGAATATTCGCCCCGTGGGGAGGAGATCACAATGAGCAAGGTACGGGTTCTGGTAGGCACCAAGAAGGGCGCCTTTATCCTGTCTGCAGACGGCAAGCGCCAGCAATGGGACGTGGCCGGCCC